>Ga0209061_1001053_pt1 | contig 51715 bp, 39 predicted proteins | sample Coa_R1_10_FD_187157 | JGI IMG/M metagenome (GOLD analysis project Ga0209061, IMG submission 187157) | Surface soil microbial communities from Centralia Pennsylvania, which are recovering from an underground coalmine fire - Coalmine... | ecosystem: Environmental > Terrestrial > Soil >...
TCTGAGATCGTGGTGTGCAGAATGTCCAGGTGCTCCTGGATGACTCGCAGCTCTTTGATTAAGAGCGCTTGCTCGATCAAAAGCCCCTGTTGCCTGTCGACATCTTTGGTCCCGATCGTCTCTCTGGCAAACTGCTGCAGTTGCAGCAATTGGGCATCGGATGGGAAATTTCTCGTTCGCACCTCCTGCAGCGTTGCCATGCTGGCGGTGGCAATGGCATGAGGCGTGGGGAATTGCTCACGATACGCCAGGGCTCCCTCGCGGTTCGGGTCGCGGAACACTTTCGTGAGTTCAGGAAACAACTCATCACAAATGGTGGTGAGCTTGTTTCTTAACTGGGTGCTTTGATGGGAGAGTTCATAGCGGTGCTGGATCAATCCCTTCAGCTGAGAAGCTGCCTTCGTTGGTGGATAGGCCCGCCGGACCAACTGCATTTTCTCCTCAACCTGGGCTCCTAATTCAAGTTGCGTGTAGAGCCGGTTCGCTCAGCCGAGTGCATCTCGTTTCTCGCTCTTTTCTCTCCCTTTGGGGGGGCGCTGCACATGAATACGGTACACGGTGATATCCAATTCGAGCAAATACTGTTCAAGTAAGCGATGATAATGGCCGGTGTGTTCCAGGAGGATGCTGATTTGCTCGAGAGGCGCTAGCTCACGCAGGCGGTCGACGAACGCTCGGAATCCCTCTCGGGATTGGTCAAACACCAACGTCGGACAGCCCTCAAAATGTTCGTGCCGCTTGAGCAGGGTGCGCGAGAGAAAACCAGCCACAGGCCGGAACTTGCCATTAGTTAGTTTGATATTCCCCTGGAACACAGATGATTACCGCTCTGCTGCTGCTTGAGTGAGACTTTCGTACTACGTCCTTTGGCACAGGTCAAAAACGAGTACACTGAATGGAAAGACGAGGAACTGGTTGAAGGGAGATTTGACCCATTGTTGAAACAACACCATTCAGGACAATTTGTGTCTTCGAGCGGCCTGCGGAAAATGACAGGGCTTGCAGAAGAAAAGTACGAGCTCATCATTGTCGATCGCACTGGCAAACCTGTCTCTCACCTGATCGAATGGTATCATCGCAGAAAAGAACCAGGAGCAAATCGCACGCGCCAAACATACTTGAGCATGCTCTGTCCAGTCATGGGCTTCTACCTGGACAGAGGCTATGCGTGGAATGCCCCACCTGAGCAAGTCCGCATCTATCTCAGAGAGTTTCTCCTGGAGCGCCTCTCCTGCCAGGTCCGCCCAGATCGTGAAAGAGAAGGATACTGGGTTGCCCTCTCAGGAACCTCTCTACTTTCACAAAGTGGCCTGGGCGTTTTGCTGGCAGCCATACGAGACTTTTATCAGGTGATGAGCGAGGCCGGGTATTACCCCTACGTCAATCCCCTGATCTCGCAATTGTTGCAGAAGTGGCGACGAGAGCGCATGAGACTCATTGCCAATGCTGGCGCGCCAGATCACGCGGGCATTCGTGGCGAGTCTTGGGAGGAGAGCATGCAACATCCCATCGCCTACTTCAGACATCTTAAGATCTGGAAGCCAGAGCATGGCCTGGATACAGCGGCAACACGGAAGCTGATGGGAGAAGCCCTCACTTTCATGATTGAGCATGCCTTGTGCCAGCGAGACAAAGCCATCTTGCTGCTCCTGCGTCATACGGGTGTTCGATTGCACGAGGCGCTTGGGATGACGGCGGGAGGCTACCGCAGAACGCATGATCCCCACAAGGCATATGTGGTCAACAAAGGCAGCCTGGGGCGAGAAGAAAAACTGATTTTCTTTCCCGATACGGTTGAAAACGCCCTCACGCAATACATTCGAGGCGAGCGCGTAAAACAGGATCGGCTCGGACGCAAAGGCTTAGATCAACTGGACGACAACGATCCGCTTTTTTTGACCCGTTCAGGAAAACCCTACTCGGACGCTGCATTTCGCGCCCGATGGAAGCCGCTCATGAAACAGGTTGAAGCACGATATGATGTGACGTTCACGCCTCATACCATTCGCCACCTTTTCGTCACAAACTACCTCTCCTGGATCAAAGAGCAAGCCTCTGACAATCCAGAGGAGCAACGCAAGATGAAAGAGGGTTTACGACTGTTCATGGGATGGCGGAGCAGAAGGACTATGGAGGTCTATGATCATACCTTTTCTGCGCAAGAAGCTCTGCTGGCAGTTGCTCGTTTCCAACAAGAAGCAGAACAGCAGAGGACTCCGACCTCGGTCTCGGCCCGCTCAATACGACCAGCGCCACCTCCTCTTCCTCCAGCCACACAAGGCATGCGGGAAACAGGTTCTCTCGTCGCGTCTGACAGAGCTTTTACCCACTTGTGGGAGAGTTTGCCATGACGACGATAGCCAAAAACCCATCCGGCCAGCGTGAACAAGCAGGACAACGGGTCAACTTTGCCGACGCACACAGGGAGTTGCATCTTCAAGCCTTTTACTCCTGGCTCCCTTGTGAGCTTACCGATGTGCCAGGGATCGATTGGTCGAGAGTCTCAAGCAAGGTTCTGGGCTACTTTGTCAACGCTGTTGGTGACAGTCCTGATGCTATTTGCATCGCGCTGGCCGTGGGGACGGCCATTGATTCCATCGCGCAGCGTACCTTACTGAACTACGCAGCCCATTTGCACAGTTTGCTCAAGAGCCTGCGGCAAGCTTGTGGCGTCAGTTGTTGTTCCGACCTGAGCGATTCGTCTGTGTGGGAACGTTTCATGGTAAGCACATTCTCACGGACAGGCCGCAGCCGTGCTATCGCCGTGTATGCGGCATTAACCAGCAAATATCTGCCTGATTTTCTGCAGCGTGTGGAACCCATCCTTCGGAAACGCCTCCAGCCGCATGTGTTGCCACCTTTACCTCCTCGGTTTCGGGAACGCTACGATGACAAACGGGAAGTGGATCTGCGCAGCCAGCAGCACAGGAAAGAGCGGAGCGATATCCTCGTTCCTCTCTATCACGTGCTTGTGGCGCTCATTCAACTCCGAAAACAGGTTGCGGAACGTATGCTTCAAGCATATTACCTGGCCCGACGACAAGTGGAATCAGGAGAGGTAAGCTTACCGTATGCCTTCTCCTACGAAGATCATCTTCCTGAAGTCAACAAGGAAGCACAAAGCGTCGCAGATGTGCAGATCTATCTCAGACCAGTGACGATGCGCTTTCTTTTGTGGGATCGCAGTTCCTGGGTAAGAGACCATCCCGATCGTTTTGGCGAGGATACCCGTCGGCGAGCAAGACAGCAGGTGGAGGCATATGCACCTGATCCACGCAGGGCTGACTTTTTTCTGCAGTTTGATGGTCCTGCTTCCGATTGTTTGTGGTTCGGACAAATCATCCAAGAAGGGTTGCTCCGTCGGCTCTCCTGGCAATCGAAAAGTCAGGAGACAAAGATCAGAAAACGCAAGGCCCTGGCGCTCTTTGTCCCAGATGGCTTTCATCTCAGTAGACCGGGCTTGCTCACTCCAGATGTGTGGGGAAGCCGCTGGCTTCACAAGCTCGAAACGCATCCAGATGAATTGCTTTTTGAGCCGACCAGCTTGTACCGAGGGTGCTTGTATGGAACCGCTCTGGCAACCATAGCTCTGACCAATGGGAGCCGCGTTGGTGAATTGCTGCAAGTCAGCCTGGATCGGCGCAAGACGCGGACAGAGGTGGTTCCTGTGACCAGAGATGGGAAGGTGGAACAGAAAACCACCACCATCCATTTACAGCATTTGTTGCCTAAGGGCAAACGAACCGAGGCTGAGCGGCAATTGTTTCTTTTGAGTCCGCAAGCAGTTGCATTACTAGGGGAGATCTGCCAGGGTCTCATCACGCAGCACGGAGAGGTTCCAGTTGTCTCTCCAAATCATCGAGGAACCAAGTATGAACAACTCAAACCAGAGCGTTACCTGTTCCAATGGGGAGCCTCTTCTGACGGGCGTCAAGGGGTGCTTCTTGAGGGAGATGTCCAGGTCTTGCTTCGCTTCATGCTCTACGGGTTAGAACTCTACACTGCGCAAGGGGAACCCATTCGCGTGAGCACACACCTGTTGCGACATGTGACAGCGACGGTGATGCGTGAGCAGGCTGTTCCACTGGAAGCCATTCAGTGGACACTGCATCACCAGCCAGGGAGTACTTCTCCGTCTCATACAACGATCCCAGAAGCGACAGAGTACTACAGCCGCATGCCCCTGGACAAACAAATTCAGTTTGTGCGTCAGTTTCAACTCGCGGTGGAAGGAAGCACGGTCATCCAGGAACTCCGTGTTCCCGATGAAGAGCTGCTCCAGGCAATGGACGAAAAATTACGTGCCGTCTTCGAGCAGTGGGGAACCATTAACCCGACCGCTTTTGGCTACTGTGGGCGCACGAGCTTGTGTCCTCGGGGAAGCTATCGTGGACTGTGTATTGGGTGCCCTTACCTGGTTCCTGATCCTGCCCAGCTTGATCTGGCACTGCACTGGGAGGCATTGTACTTGCAGCAAGCGACACAACTACGATCCGCTGGCTCAATCAGAGATGCACTCCAGGCCGAAGCCCAGGCAAGGAATTTGCGAGACATGATCAACCTCATGCGACTCTATCAGCAAGCGGAAACTGATCGACAGTATGTACCATTCTACCGATCTCTCCCAAAGAAAGGCAGCCTTTCTGGTGAAGCAGAACACTCCTCCACCCAAGCATTCTCAGTATGATGAGCGCCGCCTGGCCGGGCTGCGTGAGCACGCAGCTAGACAACGACAGGTAACGTTAGAGCGTTTACAGGCTGCCATCACGACACTCAAGGAAAAAGGGCAACCGATCACCGTTCACACGGTTCGCGAGGCAAGTGGATTAGATTACAAATCCATCGCCCGCAACCCTGAAGCGCTCAGCCTTTTCCAAGCCAACAGTACTTTCCTCGTCGCCAAGCGTAAGAAGTCGGGCAGGAAACGCAAGGCAGAACTGGCAGAGAAGGTCCCACAACCAAAAGATCCTTTCCTGAATTACAAACGCGCTCAACTCGCGGCGCGTCTACGGCAGGAACAACAACGTCGTGAGGAAATCGAGGGCCAGTATCGTCAGCTTTTGGCGGAGCGAGTGCAAACAGATCTGAAAGTGATGCAACTGGAAGCTGAACTAGGGCAGTATCGTAGCTTTCTCAGTCACCTTCGTTCGCAGGTCCAGAATCAGGAAAACACCCCTGGCTCTTAGCAGGGGTCAATGCATCCAGACCAGAGAACGGGACGCCAGGGTTTGGAACGCTCGGCAATGGTGGTCTCCGCTGCTTGCTCAGAGATGCAGAATCAGGTACAATCGCGACAAGAGAAGGAAGGGAATCGATGCAATCAAGAGCTATGGAGCGTTTGCCACCATTGCCAGGCGTCACCTTTCGCCTGGGGCGTGGTGAGAAAGACGCTCCTGCCTACGTGACCCTGCTGCACGCGTGTCAGTCCATTGATGGAATCGATGCGTTTTCCACGCTTGAAGGTCTGCCAACGGTGGAGGAGACAACCGCGTGGTTGGCCAGCCTTGACCCGCAGCAGATGCTCGTGGCCGAGGCCGACGCCCGCATGATTGGCTGTGTTCACACCACCTGGTGGGAAGAGGAAAATGGAACCTGGTTGTTTTTGCATCTGGGCCGTGTCCTCCCGGAATGGCGCGAGAAAGGTCTGGGGACAACGTTTGTACGTTGGGCAGAACACCACCTCCGAGAGCAAGCGAGGACCTATCCCACCAAAGGGAAAGGAACCTTTGGGGCGAATGCCTCCAGTACGGAGACATCGGCGACCGAACTGCTCCTCAACGAGGGCTATTCCGTCTATCACACGCTTGCGCAGATGGAATTCACGTCCTTTACTAGCCTGCAACGGCTGCCGTTACCAGTGGGATTTGAGATACGAGCTGCTCTCCCTGAACACTATCGTACCATTTGGGAGGCGGGAAGACGCCACTGGGCTGGCCTGACCAAAGCCTCATCTGTGCCAGACGAGGAAGATTACCAGGAATTCCTTCAGTTCATTACTCCTGACCCTGCACTCCTGGTTGTGATCTGGCATGACGGGCAGCCAGTCGCCATCACGCAAGGAAGGATAGCTGGGGACAGGGGTATCGTCGATGATGTGGTGGTCTCGCCCGCGTACAAACGACGTGGCCTTGCTCAGGCTATGCTCACCGAGTGCCTTCTCTTGATGAGAGAACGAGGAGTCAAACGGATTCGTCTGCATACAGACGCTTCCAATCGGCATGGAGCCAAATCCTTGTACGAAAAACTGGGGTTCCGAGCCGTCAAACTGTTTCCGCGTTATCGCAAACCAATGGGGATATGATGGCAGGGCTTCATCCCTGCTCCTGCATCCTCGGTGTTCTTTCACGTTCTTGGCCTCCAGATTCTCTCCACAAGCACCAGTCGCAATGAGGCACGATGGCGCTCATGCGGGCAAGTGTAGCCGAGCGTTCCAAACCCTGGCGTCCCGTTCTCCGGTCTGGATGCGCTGCTCCCTAGCACATCAATCAGTTGGCAATTGTTCTGCTGTGACGACTGCCAACGGTGGATGTACAAGATGGAGGAAACAAGCTGGATCATGGAGCTAATCAAGACGACAAATTTGTTCTCCAGTAAACCGACATCGATGCCCACATAGAGGGTTTCATGAGGGAACAAGGGGACAATATGCGAGGGCAAATGAGCAGCTTGTCGAGCCATAGAGGCACCTCCGCACCTTCGTGGTGAACGCCTGACCGGGTTGGGTGAGAGAGGCCGGGAGCCGCGAATGTGCCCTGCCCAGATGCATCCAAAAGATCAGCCTGGGCTTCCTCAAAGGTTGCTCAAGGATCGCAGCACATTCCCCACTTGTCGAACAAGAGTCGAGTTCCACATCGACGGGAAGGTTCTTCGACTCCCCCGTCTCCGAGTAGCTGGCTCGGAGTGCCTCTCTCATAGAACATATTACCTAATTATCGAGAGAATTTCAAGATGTTGGATGCATTGATGGGACGCGTGAGGCAGCCCGCCAACGCGCCTTACCCCAGGCCGAAGAGTTGCCCCCACCTTTTCGCCGGTTGGATGAGGTGTGTGCTCCCGGCTACACGGGCCGCAAGCGGGGACAAGTGGTGCGGACCCGCACGGTCATCAGCCAGGCCCACACCTTCCAGTGGCTCGGTTCGTTCGGCAACCGAGGCAATGGTCGCTACCGGGAAGAACTGCGCCAGGGGATCGCAGCTATCGGTCGGTATCTCACGGCGTACCAGCTGCCACAGGCTCGCGTGCTTCTGCGGCTCGACGGACAATATGGGATGGGGACCGTGTTGGCGGATCTGGTCGGCTTTGCCTTTGTGACCCGTGGCAAAGAGTACAGCGTGCTCGACCATCCGCTGGTGCAGGCGCGTCTGCAGCTCCCACCCGATCAGTTCCAGCAGCGCCCAGAAAGCCAAGTGGTACGTAGCCTCTACGACTGTCCAGAGGTGCCAGTGGGGCCCGAGGGCGTGGTGTGCCGCGTGATCGTGGCAACCCACTCCGAGGGCAAAAAGAAGAGCCGCGTTGGTGTGACGCGTTCAGGTCTGGTCTACGAACTCTTCTTCACAGCTCTGCCACAACAGACATTCACCGCTGCCGATGTCGTCGAACTGTACCTGCATCGTGGTGCCTTTGAGCCGACATTGGCAGACGAAGACACCGAGCAAGACCCTGACCGCTGGTGCAGCCACTCGGCCTGGGGGCAGGAGTGCTGGCAGGTGGTGGCCCAATGGGTCTGGAACCTGCGGCTGGAGTTGGGCCACCACCTGGAGCCGACCGCCCTGCGCACCCCCGAGTTGGCTCCCGCTCTTCCCGCACCACCAGAGACCCCTGAACAGCCATCGCCCACCTGTGGCTATGGCAAGCCCACGGTGGCTACCTCCTTCAAAGTTGGCCGGTTTTCTGGGCAAGACTTCGTCCTTCAGCCGGACGGAACGCTCCGTTGCCCTGCCGACCAGGTATTGGTCGTGCAGGAACGGCGCAAAGAAGCCGAGGGCAGTCTCCGCCTGGTCTATGCGGCCAGCATCCGCAGGGGTCGTCCCTGTCCACTGCGCGAGCAGTGTCAATGGAATGGCAGGACGACCGCGAAGCCGCGCCAGGTCAGCGTGCTGCGGCATCCAGTGGCGGTCGGCTCTGCTCCGGTCTTCTGGCGCGATTGGAGCCGCAGAGAACACCGGCGTGCCTGTCTCCAGCTCGTGCGCCATCAACGCGTTGAGATAGGCATCCCGCCCCCACCTGTTGTTTCGCCCACCAACGCAGAGGTGATCCTTTCGCGCGCGCAACGTGCTCACGTTCGTCTCTCGTGGGAGGCGCGTCTGGCTCGCAATGCACCGAGTACGGCGGCCAGTCCAGTCACCATCAAACTGTTCGGGGTTCCCGAGCGGTTTGCTGAAGTGATCGGCCTCAAACACGCGTGAGGCGCGCCCTGCCAATCTCATCGAGGGTCCCCTTGAAACCAGCTCTGGACCTCTCGTACGATGGCAGGAGGACCAGATGTCATCTGAGCGTACACCGCAGCGGAAGAAAGAGTGAGAGAAGATGCCGACCCTTGAAACGGAGCGGCTGATCCTGCGAGACTTTGTCCTGAGCGATTGGCCTGCCCTCAACGCTTTCTTGTCTGAACCAGCCGTCACCCGCTCTATGCACTTTGCCTCCTGGGATGAAGACCAGCGGCGCGCATGGCTCACCCGGCTGGTTCAAGAGGCATCCGATCCCCATCGGGATGCCTACAACTGGGCGGTTACGTTACGGAGCACTGGGCTACTCATCGGCTGGCTGATTCTGGGCAGGAGCCGTCATGCTCGCGAGCCAGGGATGCGCAAATGTGGCTGTGGCTACGCGCTCAACCAGCTCTACTGGGGACGGAGCTCTATGCCTGAAGCGCTCCGGGCGGTCTTTACCTATGCTTTTACCGTGCTTCGAACCAGGCTGATCCACACGGAATGTGAACGAGAGAATACCGCTTCCGTGCGCGTGATGCAGAAATGTGGCATGCGATATGAAAGCACGGTCTACGATGACGACGGGGTGGGCAATTGGGCATATCGGCATCGCTACGTCATCACTGCCGAGAGCTGAAAAAATGCTCTGATCTGGTCGCGCTCACCAGAGGACCTCTCCTCGATTGGCAGAGGCTTCTCATCTGCCTGCTCTCCTTCATCTCGTTGCGCAACTCGTGGGCTTCTCGAAGCAGGCATTTCTCCTCGATTGGAACCAGCAGATCATTCGCTGTCCAGCAGAACAGGAGATGCCATTTGTACCTGGTGGCACCGTCCATTTTCCGAAAGATGCTTGTGCCCAGTGTCCCTTGAAAGGGCAAGGTACCACGAGTGCCAAAGGACGCAGTGTGAGTATTCATCCTGATGAAGCCTTGCTCATCGAGTTGCGAGAGCGTCAGCAGACGCCACAAGGGCGTGTCCAATTACGTGAACGGGTGGCAGTGGAGCATACCCTGGCCCATGTTGGTCGGTGGCAAGGACGACGCGCACGCTATCGGGGGACCCGCAAGAATCTCTTCGATCTGCGCCGCTGTGCGGTCGCCCACAACTTGCACGTCTTGGCCCGTTCTCAGCAAATTTCTGCTGAGGGTCAGAGGGCTACGTGATTTCTCGACCGGTGCTCTAGCGCGTATCGGCGTCAGCCTTGAGATTGGAGCCCCTGCTGTCTCAACTTTCTGCTCTGGTGTTATCTATGATAAATAGGATTAACTCTTCTGGCCGCAGGCATATCTAACGCGGTAGACGGTATGGCGTTGCTCCCACTCCTGCTGCATCGCGACGACTAAGTGGTCGAACTCTTCTGCTGGCAGGTGAAAGCGTGCCTGAAATACATCGCGCACGCTGGTAAAGGTTGTGCGAAAGTTTGTTGACATCAGTCCGCCGATCCGGTCTCCCCATTGCCCCAGGGGAATATCGATGACGCCTTTCTCCATCCGCTGGATACCAGCCTGATACAGGTAATCGCCAAGCGAGCGTGCGATCACGCCACTGGTGCCCAGCCCGCAGATGGCAGCCAGCTGGCTCATTAATTCAAACAGGCGCTGGGTTGATGGACCAATCGGTACGATTTCGCTGCCCCCTTCAACCAGTTCAATCCAGCCTCCAGGCCGCGTTCCACGTGCCAATGCTTTCACCTCGGCCGTCCAGGCTGTTAAAGGCAGTGCCGTCATCAGGAGCCGCTGGTGAACATAGTCAAAACTGGCGTCGGGGAAAAGGAGTCCATCCAGAATATTCCCGGCGACAAAACAGTAATGAGGGGGATTTTCGGCTTTTCCGGCCTCCAGATCGAGGCCGGTCACCTGGGCGGAAGGAAATTGCGCGCACATTTCGTAGCACCACTGTCCACTACCGCATCCCACGTCCAATATTGAGGTGGGATTCTGTAATGGGGCCAGAAAGTTGCCTTTAAGTGTGGCACGCAGCACATAATGCTGGAAATCCAGGCGATTGATCTCACCGAGATCCTTAGGCAGCATATAGGGCGCATTCTGTATAAAGCGCCTGTTCCCGGCCATAGCCGGTAAAGTCACACGCTCGTCTCGCGGGCTTTACCCGGAGGCCACAGGAGATTTTTTTCGTGATTTGAAAGGCCAGGGCATGGTTTGTCCTTTCTGTAGAGAATGTGAGGAGGAAATCTCCAGAAAGCTGATTCAAAAGTTAAGGTGTGGCAATTTTGTTGTCAAGAGATTTTACATAAAGAAAAGAAGAGCGGAAAATTTCTTAACGGATTTTTAATGATTGGGGCCGACTCCACTGATCTAGTCGGGAGCAAGCCCTTCTATAGCTTTGGTGCCCAGGACCTCTGAATCGACCTCGCTAGATACAAAAGATCGAAATTTTCTATGGCGCTGTTCCAGCAACTCTTTTATGGGAAGCTCAACCAGTTCCGCTAAAGCCCTGGAGAGCGAACTAGCCAGGAAGCGAGCGCTCGCCGCGTAATCCATGTGTGCCCCGCCGGCTGGTTCAGGGACAATGCCATCAATTACGCCTAACGAGAGCAAATCGCCAGCAGTGATACGCATCGCCTCGGCAGCCTGGGATGCCCGTTTATTATCGCGCCAGATGATCGAAGCAGCAGCTTCAGGAGAGGCGACGGTATAAATGCTATGCTCTAGCATAAAGACCCGATCCGCCAGGCCAAGTGCCAGCGCTCCACCACTCCCTCCTTCTCCAATGATTACCGCAACTGTTGGTGTCTGGAGGGTACTCATAAGGGAAAGGCTTTCCGCAATGGCCTGGGCCTGACCTCTTTGTTCTGCTTCCAGACCGGGAAACGCTCCTGGAGTATCAATCAAACAGAGAACGGGGAGGCCAAATTTTTCCGCCAGGCGCATCAATCTCTGAGCTTTACGATAGCCCTCTGGATGCGACATACCAAAACTGCATAACTGTCTCTGTTTCTGATCGCGGCCTTTCTGGTGTCCGATAAGCATCACTGTTCTTCTGGCGAAAGTCGCCAATCCCCCGATAATCGCCCGGTCATCCCCGTAACGGCGGTCACCGCGTAGTTCCAGAAAATGATCGCACATCAGGTTGATATAATCAGCAGTATAGGGTCGATCTTTATGGCGCGCAATCTGCACCTGGTCCCAGGGACTCAACTCTGGCCGCTGGGTACTCCGTTCCGGCGCAGGTTCGCTGTCCTGGACAGGCGGCGCGGAAAGATTTTCTCCCTTGTACGGCTGGTCTGTTGTATCCAGCGGAACGCGGTTGCTATAGTAGCGTAAAAGAGAGAGAAGAACAGTGCGGAGCTCAGACCGAGGAACAATCGCGTCGATCATCCCGTGATGAAGCAGAAACTCAGAGGTATCAGCGTCTGCCGGCAATTTCTGGTGAATGAACTGCTCGATGACGCGGGGACCGGCAAACCCGATCAGCGCACCTGGTTCAGCCAGGATGACATCGCCTTGCATCCCAAAGCTCGCGGCGACTCCGCCCATGGTTGGGTCGGTCAGCAGAGAAATAAAAGGCAGGCGCGCCTGCCCCAGGTGAGTCAGGGCAACGGAAACTTTTGCCATTTGCAAGAGAGAAAAGATGCCCTCCTGCATCCTGGCTCCCCCAGAAGCAGAAACAATTAAAAGAGGCGACCGCTGTTCATACGCCAATTCAACCGCGCGCGCAATTTTTTCCCCGACAACCGATCCCATACTCCCACCGATGAAATGGAAATCCATCACTGCCAGAGTAAGAGCATAGTCACCAAGCGAGCCAGTACCAATAATCACCGCTTCATTCAGTTCCGTGCGTGTTTGTTCCTCCTGCAATTTTTCTCTGTAAGGACGATCCAGGCCAATGAAGGAGAGAGGATCACCGGATTTCATCTCGGCGTCCGCTTCGCGAAAACTCGCCGGGTCCAGGAGAGTAGCGATCCGTTCTCTGGCCGAAAGGCGAAAATGATAGCCGCAGGTAGTGCAAACTTTCAGGTTCTTTTCTAGCTCGCGTATATAAAGCAGCGTTCGACACTGTTGACATTTGACAAAAATCTCGCGCACAGAACCCGCCTGAGCACTCTTTCTCTCATCTGCTCGCGTTTCGAGCGGACTGTCAGGGCTGGCTTCTTGAGTGTTCTCAATCATAAAGCCCATTCCTCTAAAGCAATATCACACATAAGGTGAGAATCATACTCCCTTTATTTTATGCGGAAATAGCTTCTACTCATGGTTGAGACTGAACAAATGTACAACACAGCTTACCATCATTCGATTCTTTCCAATTATAATGCGTAGCATACAGGCATACATCCTCAATCCTAAGGAGTTACTCCGCGGAGAGTTTTTTTGGCAGAACTCATTAGTTCTAGCGATGTAGATCAAGCAAGCATTCACTATACTGTAGGAGGATAGAGCAGAGATGAAAGGAATTGGAGAGAAAAAGGTTTTAAAGGTTTATTAGGTAGATAAGCAGAAGAAGCTTCTGGAAGGTGTCAGAGATTCCTAGAGAAGGAGAACCCTTGATGAGTGACGTACAGAATCGTATTGCCGCGCTTCCAGCCGAAAAGCGAGCAATGCTTCTTCGACAATTACAAAAGCAGAAAGTACCTGTCGAGATGTCGTCCGGCCAGCATGATATTGCGATCCTTGGTGGCGGTATGGCTGGTTTAACCCTGGCTCTTCAGATCAAAAAAGCTCGCCCAGGCACGAGAATAGTGGTGATCGAAAAGCAAACGTATCCTGTTCCGGAAGCAGCCTATAAAGTGGGCGAGTCTACGGTAGAGATCGCATCGCGCTATCTGCGGGATGTGCTGGAACTGGAAGAGCATTTGCGCACCCGGCAATTACGAAAATTCGGGCTACGTATGTTCTTCAAGACCGAAGACAACCAGGATATCACTAAACGAGTAGAGCTGGGATCGACCATCTTTCCTCCTCTGGCTACCTACCAGCTTGATAGGGGGCGGCTGGAAAATGCCTTGAGTGAAGAGCTTCCCCGTCAGGGTGTGGTCTTTCTCCAGGGGAGCAAAATTCACCAGGTGCGTTTGCGACCAGAGCAAGACTTTCACCAAGTGCGCATTCAACAGGAGGAAAGCGAGCAGGAGATCGAGGCTCGCTGGATAGTAGACGCCACCGGGCGCAGCGCGTTTCTCAAACGCCAGCTTGGCTTGACGAAAAAGGTGGGGCATCACGCTAATGCCGTCTGGTTCCGCGTTGGCTATCCCATCGACGTCAATACCTGGTCACATGACAGAGACTGGCTAAATCGCATTACCGAGGGCGATCGTTCTCTCTCGACTAACCACCTTATGGGGCCTGGCTACTGGGTCTGGCTTATCAGACTGGCATCGGGTTCGACCAGCGTTGGCATTGTCACCGACGCGCAGATGCATAACTTTGAAGAGATGAACCTTTTCGAGCGAGCTCTGGACTGGCTACACGAACACGAACCGCAGTGCGCAGCGGAAATTGAAGCGCATCGCGATCAAGTGCAGGATTTCCGCGTCATGAAAGACTATTCATATAGCTGCGAGCAGGTCTTCTCTGGAGATCGCTGGTGCCTGGTTGGCGAGGCCGGAGTCGCGCTGGACCCGCTCTATTCACCTGGAAGTGACTTGATTGCCATCGGCAATGGGCTAACCACTGACCTGATTTGCCGTTACCTGGATGGCGAAGACATCCAGGGGCGTGCCCTGGTGCATGACAAGCTCTTCCTCAGCCTGACGAATATCTGGCTGAGCATCTACGAAAAGCAGTATACATTGATGGACAATGCCCAGATTATGGTAACTAAGATCATCTGGGATACCGCGTTTTACTGGGGGGTTTTTGGTCTGCTCTATTTCCACGACGCGTTCCGCACTATCGCTGACAATCCCAGAGTAGCCGCGAATCTCTCGCGGATCGCGCTCCTCAGCAATCGTATTCAGGCGTTCTTCCGCGAGTGGCATGCCATCGATCAGCCAGAAGCCTCCGATCACTTTGTTGATCTGTACTCGCCGCTTGATTTTATGGTCAAACTGCATACCGGCATGGCCGCGGGTCTCTCTCCTGCCGAATTGGATGCCCAGTTTGCCGCGAACGTCCATCTGTTCGAGCGGCTGACCGGCCAGATTGTCAGCAAAGTGATCGAAGGCTACGCCAATCAGCTGGAGAATCGCCAGGCACTTCAACAGATTCAACGCTGGCAAACCGATTCCTACCTGGCGGAATTGATTGCACTGTACCGGCGCGAGAGTCGAACCTATCCGATCACCAGCAGTTGGATAGCTATCGGGCAGCAAATCCAGCAGCGCGAAGAAGTCGTCAGGTAAGCAAACGAAAGCATTCAATGATCGGCTGCACGGTGATGAAAGGAGAGAAGAATATTCTATGAGTGATGAAAGTATGCAGGAGATGACGCCTCCAAGTCTGGCCGATTCCTATGATGTCGTGATTTTGGGAGGGGGAATCGCGGGTTTGAGCTTGGCGCGAGAAATGCGACTCAAGCATCCGGCGATCAGTATTCTGATCGTCGAAAAGCAGGAGCATCCAGTCCCGGAGGCAGCCCACAAAGTCGGAGAATCGACCGTTGAGATTGCCGCCTACTATATGCGCGACGTTCTGGGTATGGAAGAACATTTGCAGACACAGCAGTTACGCAAATTTGGCCTGCGCATCTTCTTTAGCCAGGATGGCAATAAGGATATTACCCATCGCGTCGAATACGGGCAGATCGAGCAAGCTCCTCTGCCCGCCTATCAAATCGACCGGGGACGCATGGAAAACGCGCTGGGTGTCGAAGTGCGCAAACAGGGGATACTTTTCCTGGATGGCGGGAAGATCCAGCAGGTACATCTGCAACCAGAACAGGAATTCCATCGCGTGCGGTTCGAGCACGCTGGCAGGGAGCACGAGGTTCTGGCCCGCTGGGTAGTAGACGCGACGGGGCGCAGTTCGCTGTTAAAACGCCAGCTTGAGCTGGCGAAAAAGGTTGGGCATCACGCTAACGCCGTCTGGTTCCGTATCGGCTATCCCATTGATGTCGATACCTGGTCGGACGATGCCGAATGGCTGGCTCGCATTACCGCAGGCGAGCGTTCTCTCTCGACCAATCATCTCATGGGGCCTGGCTATTGGGTCTGGATCATTCCTCTGGCATCGGGCTCGACCAGCGTTGGCATCGTGACCGACGCGAGTATGCACAATTTTGATGAGATGAACCGTTTTGAGCGCGCCCTGGCCTGGCTGCACGAGCACGAACCGCAGTGCGCAGAAGAGATCGAGCGCCATAAAGACAAGATCCAGGATTTTCGCGTGATGAAGGACTACGCGTATAGCTGCGAGCAGGTCTTCTCTGGAGATCGCTGGTGCCTAGTTGGCGAGGCAGCGGTTGCTATTGACCCGCTGTATTCTTCTGGCGGGGACTTGATCGCCATCGGCAATGGTTTGACCTGCGATCTGATCAGCCGTAGCCTGGCCGGAGAAGATGTACGCGAGTTGGCCGCAGGACATAGCCAGCTCTTTCTCATCTTCAGCGAAGTCTGGCTGCTCGCGTACGAAAATCAGTATCCTTTGATGGGCAATGCCAGAGTGATGGTCGCGAAAGTCATCTGGGATACCGTGATTTACTGGGCATTTCCTGGCCTGCTTTACTTCCACGATAAGATTCGCACCCTCTCTGAAACTCCCTTGACCGTTGCCAACTTGTATCGCTGCTGGAATTTGCACAGTCGGGTGCAGGCATTCTTCCGTGAGTGGCATGCCATCGATCAGCCCGCCGCCTCGGATACCTTTGCTGATCCCTATTCGCTGCTAGACTTTCTGGTTGACCTCCATACAGGAATGGCAGCCGGTCTGCCCGACGCGGAATTAGAGGCGCAATTTGCGAAGAATACGCGTTTGCTTGAGCAACTTGCCGGCCAATTGGTCAGCGTCGTCATTGAAACACTCGCTGAGCGCATCAATGAAGAAGCGGTCGCTCGCCAGATTAAAAGCTGGCAGGAAGAACCGTTCCTGGCTGAAGTCGTGGAGATTTACGAGGAAGAGAACAAGACCAATCCTATCGATAGCAAGTGGGTCATCCTGGGATACCAACAGCCAGAAAAACAGGAGATAGTGGGATGAACGAGCAGGAGATGATGAAAGAAACCACACCCGATACCTTCGATATCGCCATTCTAGGAGGGGGAATCGCGGGTCTGACTCTAGCATTGCAGATGAAGAAAGCCCGCCCGCAAACCAGTATTCTCGTGGTTGAGAAACAGGAGCATCCCGTTCCAGAAGCAGCTCACAAAGTTGGGGAGTCCACGGTAGAAATTCAGGCGTTCTACCTGCGCAATGTCCTGGGTTTGCAAGAACATTTACAGACACAGCAACTGCCCAAATATGGCCTGCGCCTGTTTTTTAGCCTGGATGATAACCGCGATATTGCCAGGCGCGTAGAACTTGGGCACGCGGTCCTGCCGCCGCAACGTGTTGCTACGTATCAGCTTGATCGCGGTCGCCTGGAGAACGAGCTGGGCGTGATGATTCGCCAGGCAGGGGTTGTCTTCCGCGATGGATGCAAAGTGCAACGCATTGATTTGCAACCCGCGAGCGAGTTTCACCGCGTCAGTATTCTGCAACAGCACGACACGCGAGAGATTCAGGCTCGCTGGGTTGTGGACGCCAGCGGGCGCAATACACTGTTGCAAAGACAGCTCGGCCTGGCGAAAAAGGTCGGACACCACGCCAACGCGGTCTGGTTTCGCATGAGTTATCGTATGGATGTTGACCGGTGGTCAAAGAACGAAAGCTGGCACCGGCGCATTCGCGAAGGACACCGTTTCCTGAGTACCAATCATCTGATGGGGCCGGGTTACTGGGTCTGGATTATCCCTCTCTCTTCAGGCTCAACCAGTATTGGCATTGTCAGCGATCCATCCCTGCACGACTTTGATGAGATGAACCGCTTTGAGCGGGCATTGAACTGGTTGCGCAAGCACGAGCCGCAGTGCGCGGAGGATATCGAGCACCACCTGAATGAGTTGCAGGATTTCCGCGTGATGAAAAACTACGCGTACAGCTGCGAGCAGGTTTTTTCAGATGAGCGCTGGTGCCTGATTGGCGAAGCGGGCGTTTCCCTGGACCCGCTCTATTCCCCCGGCGGAGATCTGATGGCGATTGCGAACAGCCTGGTCAGCGATCTCATCACCAACGCGCTGGATGGAGAAGATGTCGAAGATCGTGCGGCGATTCATAATCAAATCTTTTTGCTCTTCGCCAATTCCTGGCTCGGTATCTACGAGCGCCAGTATCCTTTGATGGGTAATGCCCAGATTATGGCTGCCAAGGTCATCTGGGATACAGCCGTCTACTGGGCGGTCCCTGGTCTACTCTACTTCCACGATAAAATCCGCCGGATTGCCGATAGCCCGGCACTGATTATGCAGCTTGCCCGGTTCTCCGTACTGAGCGAGCATGTGCAGGCGTTTTTTCGCGACTGGCTGGCTCTGGCCAGTCCCGGCGACTCTGACGTCTTCATCAAATACTACGACTTCGATTTTATGGCACGACTGCATATCGGAATGACAGCAGGATTGCCGGACGATGAGCTGGAAAAACAGTTTACGAAGAATATTCGTTTCCTGGAACAGCTTGCGGGCCAGCTCGCCACTGTCGTCATCGAGACTTTTGAGCCGAACGAGCAGAACGAAGCGGCTCAGAAACAGATCCAGACCTGGAAAGCAGATGAATATCTGGAGAGCTTGATGGCGATCTACCGCGAAGATTCCCGTGAACATCCTCTCAATGGCGGCTGGATTACACTGGAATGCCATAAGGAATATCAGCACCAGGAGATAGTAGGATGAAAGATGTAAGTGAGCGGATTGCAGCGCTCTCCGCAGAGAAACGGCTCGCGTTACTACACCACCTCAAACAAAAGGCAACGCAGGCGGAGAACGGCGTGCCAACCGTCCGGTTGGCGCCCGAAGCGTGGGTGCTCCGCTATCGCCCCAACGACCTGGCGCGTCTGCGCCTCTTCTGTTTTCCTTATGCCGGTGGGCGAGCCTCGATCTTTCGATCCTGGGTAGATGGACTGCCCTCGGACATCGATCTCTGTAGTATCCAATTGCCGGGCCGAGAAGAGCGCCTGCGCGAGCCACCTTATAAACGGCTAGCGCCTCTAGTTCAGGTACTTGCCGATGCTATTGCTCCCTACCTGGATCGCCCATTTGCTTTCTATGGGCATAGCATGGGAGCGCTGGTCTCTTTTGAGGTCGCGCGACAGCTGCGGCAAAAGTACGACTGCCAGCCGGTTGCACTCCACCTGGCCGCTTTTCGAGCTCCGCAGCTTCCAAACCCAAACATCAAAATTTATCACCTGCCGGCCGAGGTCTTCAAAGTGGTTTTACGCGCGGATGGTATTCCTGAAACCATTTTGCAGAATGACGAATTGATGCAGCTCATGTTGCCCACGCTGCGGGCGGATTACGAAGTGTGCGATACCTACGAATATCGCGAAGAACCTCCGCTTTCCTGCCCGTTCTTCCTGTACTGTGGTCAGGAGGATGTCAGGATTCGCGAGGTCGATATGCAGGGTTGGCCGGTCCATACCCTGGCACAGAGTCGCATGACCCTGGTACCAGGTTCTCATCTCTTTCTACACACGGCCCAGGATCTCCTGCTCAGCGAGATTTCCCGGAGTCTGGAAATGTACTTGAAACCATCACTGCCTGCGTAGTCTGCCCTTGCTTTTCAGGAAAGATAGAGCGTTGGCAAAGAAAAAGGAGATCAATCATGCTTGATAAAAACGTTTCGCGAGGCTCTGTTCCCTCTACGCAGAATGGCTCGGTTGCGAGGACGGGACGCAAACCTCTGGCTATTATTGGCATTGGCTGCCACTTTCCTGGTGGGGCGACGAGTCCGCAGGCGTTCTGGGATCTTCTTTGCTCAGGAACAGATGCCACCAGGGAAGTGCCGGTTGATCGCTGGGATGCGCGCAAGTTCTATGATCCCGATATCAGAAAATCTGGCAAAATGAACACCTACCGCGGGGGCTATTTAGATCGGATTGATCTGTTTGATCCCCAATTCTTTGGTATTTCTCCCCGCGAAGCGGTCTGGCTTGATCCACAACAGCGCATGTTGCTGCGGGTAGCCTGGGAGGCGTTGGAGGATGGCGGCCAGGACGTAGATCGCCTAGCGGGCAGTGATACAGGCGTGTTTGTCGGGGGCTTTACGCTTGATTATCAGTTGATGCAGAACTTTGGCGTGTTTAGCCGCTACGAGCTTCAGACCCATTCGGCCACGGGCATGATGATGACCATGCTGGCGAACCGGCTCTCCTATGTCTATGGATTTCAGGGGCCAAGTATCGCTGTGGATACGGCCTGCTCTGGTTCGCTGGTAGCTTTGCATCTGGCCTGCCAGAGCATCTGGAATGGCGAATGTTCTCTCGCCCTGGCCGGTGGGGTAAACGCCATGATTGCACCGACCATGACGATTGCCGAGTCAAAAGGTGGTTTCCTCTCACCAGATGGACGCTGTAAGACCTTTGACGCTTCGGCCAATGGATACGCTCGTGGCGAAGGCGCCGGCATCGTGCTGATCAAACCGCTCGCGCGCGCTCAGGCCGATGGCGATTCGATCTACGCGTTAATTCGCGGAACGGCGGTGACGCAGGATGGGCACACCACCGGCATTACGGTTCCCAATGGCTCGGCGCAGGAAGCCGCGATGCGCCTGGCATATCAGAGGGCTGGAGTCACACCGGGCCAGATTCAGTATATCGAAGCCCACGGCACCGGCACCCCGGTAGGTGATCCCATTGAGGCACGAGCCATCGGCAAGGTATTGTCCGAGGGCCGCTCGGATGATAAACCATGTGTGATTGGCTCGGTGAAAACCAATATCGGTCATCTGGAGGCAGCAGCCGGGATCGCGGGTGTGATTAAAGTCGCGCTGGCGCTCAAACATCGCCAGATCCCACCCCACCTGCATTTGCACAATCCCAATCCCGATATTCCTTTCGAGGAACTCAACCTGCGCGTGCCAACGACGCTGGAACCCTGGCCGCAGACGGATGGACCCGCGATGGCGGGCGTGAATTCGTTTGGCTTTGGTGGAACCAATGCTCACGCAGTTCTGGAAGAGGCTCCTCCCGCTCAGCCCGTGCCTTCCCGCCCGGACGACGAGGAACAGACAACACTGCTGCCGCTTTCAGCGCGCAGCGCGGAGGCCCTTGAGGCGATGGCGCGTTCGTATCGCGATTTCCTCGCGACAACTTCCGCTCCTCTCTCCGATATCGTCTATTCCGCCGCCTTGAGGCGCACGCATCACGATCATCGCCTGGCCGTTGTGGCGCACTCGAAAAATGAGATGGTCGCGCAGCTTGAGGCATTTCTCGCGGGTCAATCGCGTTCAAGTGTACCCTCCGGGCGCGTACCTCAGAATGGCCAGCCCAGGCTTGCCTTTGTTTGCTCTGGTATGGGACCCCAGTGGTGGGCGATGGGACGCGAACTGCTGGAGAAAGAACCGGTCTTTCGCGCCAGTATTGAGCGCTGCGATGCCGAGTTCCAGCGTCACGCCTCCTGGTCGCTGATGGACGCGCTGCTCGCTTCCGAAGAGGAATCGCAAATGGGCGAGGCCGAAGTGGCCCAACCAACAAACTTCGCGCTCCAGGTGGCCCTGGCGGAACTCCTGGCGTCCTGGGGCATTAAGCCCGAAGCCTATATCGGCCATAGTGCGGGTGAGATCTCGGCCCATTACCTGGCGGGCGCATTAAGCTTTGAGGACGCGGTATGCGTGATTTATCATCGCAGCCGTTTGCAGCAGCGCACCAGCGGACAGGGACGGATGCTGGCAGTGGGTATGACCACGGAGACGCTTAATCAGGCAGTGCAGGATGCCGGTTCCAGCGTCTCTATTGCGGCTATTAATAGTCCAAGCGCGATTACCCTAGTCGGCGAAGCGGCCATTCTGGAAGATATGGCTCGCCAACTGGAAACTTTCCAGGTCTTCCATCGCTTCCTGAACGGAAAAGTCCCTTATCACAGTCATTTTATGGAACCGCTGCGCGAAGAACTGCTGGGGTCACTGGCGCACCTGCATCCTCAGCAGGCGGCAGTCCCTCTCTACTCGACGGTGACCGGCACGCGTATTGATGGGCGGGGCGTCGATGCCGCCTACTGGTGGCAAAACGTGCGCGCCACGGTGTTATTTGCTTCCGCGCTTGGGCAAATGATCCAGGATGGCTATAACGTCTTTCTGGAACTTAGCCCGCATCCGGTGCTGGCCAGCGCGATCAAAGAACTGCTCGCGCAACAGGAGCAGGAAGGAACCGTACTGCCTACGCTGCGGCGCAAAGAGGAAGATCGTGTTCATCTGTTATCCTCGCTGGGAACACTCTATACCCTGGGGTTCCCGATCTCCTGGAGGACACTGGTCGGTTCAAGCGGGAACCAGGTGAAACTCCCGCTCTATCCCTGGCAGCTCAAACCTTACTGGACCGAATCGGTTGAGTCACGCGATGATCGCTTGCTCACGCTGGCGCATCCTTTGCTGGGTCAGCGCATGAGTCCCGCGCATCCCACGTGGGAGCTTGAGTTAAGCCCGCGCCTGCTACCCTATCTGGTGGACCACCGCATTCAAGGGAATGTACTGCTGCCCGGCGCGGCCTACGCAGAAATTGCGCTGGCGGCTGCTCACGAGGTATTCAGCGAAGGGGAATATACGCTGGAAGGGCTGGCCTTTAAAAAGGCGCTGTTCCTGCCCGAGACATCCGATCCAAAAATCCAGACGGTGCTCAATCCTCAGGAGGCCACAGTCAGCATCTACAGTTATACCCCGACCGGCGAGGCACGCTGGACGCTGCATGCCACTGCTCGCCTGCGCCGTCACCAGCCTGGCAAGCCATTAAACTATCGGGAACTCAGGGACTCGTTCACCGAACATTGTAGCGGGCAGATGTCCAGGGAAGAGTTTTATCAGCAAACGCAGGCCATGGGTTTCCAGTATGGTCCGGCCTTCCAGGCAATCTCAGGCATCCAGCTGGGAGCCAGAATGTCGATCAGCGATCTGCGCGTTCCCGCTTCTGTAGAAGGGGATCTCTCCTCCTACTTCTTCCATCCATCGCTGCTGGACGCTGCTTTTCAGACGCTGCTGGTCGCAGCCAGGCCCACAGAGACGGTCGAGGGCCAGCATACGCCGTACCTGCCGATCAGCGTTGATCGCATTCGTATCCTGCGCCGTCCAGCGTTGGAGATGCAGGCATTTGCGCGCATTCTGCGGGCCGATGATCGGCTCGTCGTCGGCGATATCCAGGTAGTTGACCTGGAAGGCAATCTGCTGGCAGAGATCGAAGGGTTCCGCGCTCAGTCCCTGGAAGCCGCGATGAGTCTGGCCCCAGAGCGCATAGACCGGGGACTCTACGAAGTGGAATGGTATCCCCAGGAACGTGTAACGACAGGTGAGGCCGGAACGACTGATGCAGCAGCCGTGTCAGCCGATGAGGGCGAGCAAACCTCGGCAGCTCAGGACGCTCCCTGGCTCATTTTTACCGATCAAAAGGGCGTTGGCCGCGCTCTGCTTGCTCTGCTGAAAGCGTGCGATCAGCAAGTAGTCAGCGTTTCGCACGCCGGGGTAGCCGAACTGGCATGCAAGGATGGGCAGTATACACTCGATCCCGCGTCTCCCGATCAGTTCGCGCAACTCTTCGCCGACCTGACCGCGCATGGATACTCTACTTTTTCGCGTCTTGTCTACCTCTGGGGCCTGGATACGACCTTCCCGCAGAAAGGCACACTTGCCGCGTTAGAGGAGGACCAGACGCTGGTCAGTCTGGCAGTTGTACATCTGATCAAAGCCCTGTCGCAATGCGGTTGGGTGCAACTCCCCACTGTCTGGCTGGTCACTCAGGGCGCGCAGAGCGTAGGGGAGCAGAACGGGCCGCTCTCCATCGAGCAGTCGCCGCTCTGGGGCCTGGGTCGAGTGATCGGGCACCAGGAATTTACGAGCCTCTGGGGGGGACTGGTTGACCTGGATGCTGCCCCGCTCGTCGAACAGGCCGCAAAGCTGTTCGAGGAAATCTGGCAGACCAGCGGAGAAGATCAGGTGGCTTTCCGCCAGGGTCAACGCTATGTCGCTCGCCTGGTGCAGAGTCAGCATCTCACCCCACCGCTGCCTCCAACTTTCCAACCAGATGGGAGCTATCTGATCACCGGTGGTCTGGGCTCCCTGGGGCTGCTGGTAGCGCGCTGGATGGTCAGCCAGGGAGCCAGGCGTCTCATCCTGATGGGACGAACCTCCGTTCCCCCTCGTTCGACCTGGTATCAACTGGAAACCGATCATCCACAGAAACGGCTGGTGCAGGAGTTGCTCCAGTTAGAGAATATGGGCGCGAGTATTCACCTGGCAGCGGTCGATGTCGCAGACGAAAAACAGCTTGCTACCTTCCTGGCGGAATATAACCGCGAGGGCTGGCCCGTCATCAAAGGCGTGGTTCACACAGCAGGCGTCGTACAGGACGAACTGTTACTGCGTATGACCACAGAAACCTTCCAGCGCGTGCTGCGTCCGAAACTGCGTGGTGGCTGGCTTTTACACATGCTGCTCAAAGACTCCCCACTGGATTTCTTTATCCTTTTCTCCTCGACCGGCTCGGTGATTGCCTCGCTTGGGCAGGCCAACTACGCGGCGGCGAACGCCTTCCTGGACGCTCTGGCTGTGTATCGGCGAACCCAGGGATTGCCTGCGCTCAGCATTGGCTGGGGTCCCTGGTCGGTCGGTATGGTTGAGCAGTTAAAGCTGGAACAATTCTATACCCGGCGCGGCATAGAACTGATCACCCCCGAAGTAGGTATGCAGATCATGAACCGGGTCACGGGCCAGAATCCGGCGCACCTGGTAGCGATTCCAGCGAACTGGGCAATGGCTCGTGAAGCTGCGCCACAAAACTCTCTGCCTCCGATGTTCCTCTTGCTCGGTGAGCAGGAGGGTGAGGTAGAGACGGCAGATACAACGAACAATAACGAACTGCTGGAACAACTGGCCTCGACCGAGCCTGCGGCCCGCCAGGCGCTTCTGGAAGCGTATCTTCAGGAGATGGTCGCCCGCGTGCTTCAACTGGAAAGCGCGCAATTTAGCCCTCAGGAGGCACTGACCAACCTGGGCATGGACTCGATGATGGCAATCGAGGTCAAGAATCGCGTTGGTGTAAGCACGAAGGTAGACATCTCGGTGCTCGAACTCCTGCAAGGAGTGACCATCACGCAACTGGCCGGGCGGATTCTGGCCTCTCTTGAGTTCGCTGCAACCACTCCTTCCACCGGAGACGAGGCGCTAGCTGAAACCGCCGCGCCTGCCGATGAGATCGAGCAACTGCTGGCTCTGGCCGATAGCGACGAATTGGAGCGTCTGCTCGCCGAACTTGAGCAAAACACAGAAACACCGGGTCTGGAAGTCAGGAAATAGTTTCCACCTTTCCTTCAAGTGGGTTGGGCAGGAAAGGCCCTCTTCTGCCGGTGGCAGTGCGAGGCCATTTCTGCTCAGCCCGCGGAGGCCGGGTAAGTCTATCACTAAGGAAGGGAAAACAGTGGCCACTCCATTGCAAAAACTTCGCAGAGCCTTGATGGGAGTTCCGCCAAAGAAAGCGGCTTCCTTCAGTCGAGGAGATTCAGAGGCCTGGAAGCACCTGGAAGCGGTCGTGCTGACCGCGCTTGAAGGGTATCATCTGACACTGGACAGCAGCAAATTTGAGATCTTGATCCCCCGTCTTGATGAGATTCCGCTGGCCATGCGTAGTTATGCCTACGAGGGCGCGGCCATGGGCCTGACCGGCCTGGATATGCTGCTTCCCTGGAAAAAGCGTCTCCGCGCCTACATGGCCGGTCCCGGCGCGCCGCATATCTATATGGTCCATATCGGCGCGGGTGAAGCCCTGGCGCTGATGAACCGCAATCCTGAGCCCTTTATCGCCTCGCTAGAAGATCGCGTGATCTGCTGGCTGGTCATGGAGGGCTATGGTTTCCACAAAGGCTTCTTCCACAGCGAGCGCTATATAACCGAACAGAAAATACCCCGGCGTTTTTCGCCCTATGGGCAGCGCATTTTTGACCAGGGGCTGGGACGTTGTGTCTGGTTTCTGGCAGGAGCAAACGTGGAACGCATCGACGCGACTTTGAGTACGTTCCCGGCCGCCAGGCAGGCCGATATGTGGGTAGGCATCGGGGTCGCCTGCACCTATGTTGGCGGCGTAGACCGCCAGACAGTTCAGGCATTGCAAAAAGCCGCCGGCCCCTACGAACCGCAGATGGCAATGGGAGCGGCCTTTGTCGCCAAAGGGCGGCAACTGGCAGGCAATCCTGTGCCGCACACCGACCTGGTTTGCGAACTCCTGTGGGGTCTGACCGCCGAGCAGGCAGCGGCGAAAACGACCGCTGCCTTCCAACATCTGCCACTCGATGGACCAGAACCAGCCTTTGAGATCTTGCAGCAGCGCCTGCTGGCACAATTTGCTCTGCGTAGAGATCCCGTCTATCAGCAAAAGGAGGCAAATTCGTGAGCGCTTTTGGAAACTTGCTCAAGCCGATCTTTGGAGTACCTGAGCAACTCACCTCTTTTGAAGAAGATTATCAAGCTGCCCAGCGTTTGAAAACAGTGGTGCGTGCAGTTACGAAAGGCTGTCAAATTACCCTTCAGAGCAGCAATTTCGAGATCTTAGTAAACAGGCTCGATGCCTTCGATATCGAATTGCGTGGATACGCCTACGAAGGGGCGGGCATAGGGCTCGCGGCATTGGACTGCCTTTTGCCCTGGCGGAATCGTACCAGAGCGTTTCTGGATGGACCCGGCTCAGCGTTCATTTACGCAGTGCCATTAGGGGCAGGCATGGGCCTGGCCAGATTGCGCCGGAAACCCGAAAAGTTTCTGGCGCGTCTGGACCCTGCGCTTGGCTGGTTGATCCTGGATGGCTATGGCTTTCACGAAGGGTTTTTCTCGTCGAAACGCGCGCTGAAAAAACAGGAAGTGCCAGGGCATCTCTCTCCTTACGGTCGTCGGGTCTTTGATCACGGCCTGGGTCGGAGCATCTGGTTCACCAGCAATACCAATGCAGAACGCGTCGCAGCGGCGATTGCCGCGTTTCCAGAAGCCCGGCGAGCCGATCTCTGGAGCGGAGTGGGTCTGGCCTGCGGGTATACCGGAGGAGCCAACGAGAGCGCGCTAAAAACCTTGAAGAGCCTGGTGGGGGAGTATCGTTATCACCTGGCGATGGGGGTAGCGATAGCGGCGAATGCCCGGCACACGGTGGGCAATCCGTCACGTCATGTTGAGCTGGCCTGCGAGATTCTCTGTGGCGTTTCCAGCGATGTCGCCTCGCGCATGGTAGACGCTGCCCGCGCAAATCTTCCTGCCGATGGCGAGGTGCCGGCGTATGAAGTCTGGCGCCAGCGCCTGGTAGATCAGTTTGCCTCCTCTACGAAGGAGGTAAGGCCATGAGCTTTTTTCCCCCGCGCTGGCTGCGCAAAGCCATCTTGCGTACAGTGCCAAAGGCCGGCGGCTCTGATCAACGCGTGGTCACAACCGTCATACAGGGTTTTCGTGCCACACTCGAAGATGACCGCTTCGCCGTTCTGGTCGCGCGCATGAACGAAGTTGAGCCTGACTGGCGTGGCTTCGCTTACGAAGGCGTCGGGCTGGGCCTGACCGTTTTTGACTACATGCTGCCCTGGCGCAAACGCCTGCAAACTTTTGTCGCGGGACCAGGAGCGGCCTATATCATCCCGATCTACATAGGCGCGGGCCTGGCTTTCGGTCGCTTTGGCGGTAGAAGGATCATGTGGTTTATCCGGCGGCTGGACCATCCCGTTTTCCGCTGGATGGTCATTGACGGCTATGGCTTCTATCGAGGTTTTTTTGCGCGCCGGCGCTTTCTCATTGAGCAGGAGGAACCGAAAAATCTGACCGGTTACGCGCGCCGGGTATTTGACCAGGGTCTGGGGCGGAGCATCTGGTTTGCCAATGGAGAGGACGTAGAGCGAGTAGTGGCTATGATTGCCTCGTTTCCAGAAGCACGCCGAGCCGACCTCTGGGCTGGCGCGAGCTTTGCCTGCGCTTACGCGGGTAGTCCCATGACTCGCGAGGCGCTGGAGCGTTTGCGCGCTGCCGCAGCTCCCTACCAGGCTCAACTGGCCGTAGCAAGCACCCTCGCGGCAAAAAGACGCTATGGATTTGGTCATCTGACTTCCCATACAGAACTGACCTGCCAGGTTTTCTGCGGGCTTTCCGGCGCAATGGCGGCAAAAGTGGCCGATGATGCGCTGGAAAATATCCCCTGCGCGGAGGACGCGTCCTCTTACCAGATCTGGCGTCTGCGCATTGCGACGTACTTTGACGAACCGGCAACCCCACCAGCAAATGAGCCTCTCGTTTCTACCCAGAGGAAGGAGCTTTAGCATGTCAGCCTCACAATTGAGTATTCTCTTTTTCGTGCAAATGGCCATTATTCTGGGTGTCTGTCGCCTGGTGTGTTTCGTGACACGCCGGTTGGGCCAGGCCCAGGTCGTCGGAGAGATGATCGCGGGGGTCTTGCTGGGTCCCTCCCTCTTTGGTGTGCTGCTCCCCGCCCTGCAGCACCAGGCTTTCCCCTCTGGGGCATCCATGAACATTCTCTACACCGTCAGCCAAGTCGGCCTTGTCCTCTACATGTTTCTCGTCGGCACCGAATTCGATACCAACCTCATTCGCCACCGCCTGCGCAGCGCCGCCTCCGTCTCGCTCGCCGGTATCCTCACGCCGATGACCCTGGGGATCTTGCTTGCTACGCTATTCATTCATCAGCCCGGCCTCTTCAGCGCGCAGGTACCCTTGTCCCAGGCCATGCTCTTCCTGGGGGCTGCCATCTCCATCACCGCCTTTCCCATGCTCGCCCGCATCATCGTCGAGACTGGCCTTTCCGGCACTTCTCTGGGCACTCTGGCGCTGGCGGCTGGTTCGACGGACGACGCCATCTCCTGGTGTCTGCTGGCTGTCGTGCTCGCCATCTTTAAGCAGAACATCTGGATTGCCCTGCTCGCTGTGGTTGGTGGTGTACTCTATGCCGTGCTTACCCTGACCGCCTTGCGCGTCCTGCTGGCTCGTACCCTGGGTCGCATGGCCGAGAACCTTGGTGGCCTCACCGGTCCCATGTTCGTCATGATCCTCTTACTGCTCATGGTCTGTGCCTGGCTCACCGATACCATCGGCATTTACTCGATCTTCGGCGGCTTTATTCTTGGCATCGCTATGCCCCGTGGTGTCGTCACCAGACAACTCAAGGCCACTATGGAGCCGCTGGTCACCAACTTCCTCCTGCCTACCTTCTTTGTCTATTCCGGTCTCAACACCAGCGTGGGCCTGGTCAATAGCTGGCTGTTGTGGGGTATCACGGCCCTTATCTTTATCGCAGCTGTTGGTGGCAAAGGTATTGCCTGCTGGCTGGCAGCGCTGGCAAATAAAGAGAGCAACCGCGAGGCGCTGGCCATCGGCAGCCTGATGAATGCTCGCGGCCTGATGGAATTGATCCTGCTCAATATCGCCCTGCAGCAGGGGATTATTACCCAGACCCTCTTTACCATGCTCATCCTGATGGCCATTGCTACGACGCTGATGGCTTCTCCGCTCTTTGAACTGGTCTATGGACGCTTCCGCGAGAAAAAGGCAATATCTGGAAAAACATCAATCATTGTAAAAGATGTTAATATGGCAAAATAGAAGTGTAGTGCGTTAAAAATCATCAGATATTGCAGCAAGCAAAAGGAGAAGGAAAGTATGGCTCTTACCTTTGGCAAGTTACTGAAGCCGTTCTTTCGGCTCTCAGCCGACGAATTCCCCAAACTGGCGACGCAACGCTATGGGCAGAACGACGACATGGATCAGACTTGGTTGTTGTTTGAACCGGTGGCGCGCAACCTGGTTGATGGTTTTAAAACCGCCCTTGACGATGACCGCTTTGCTGTCCTGGTGCCGCGCCTGGACTCTATAGAAGAGGATTTTCGAGGGGTGGCCTACGAAGGTGCAGGTATGGGATTGATGTTGCTGGATAGCCTGGGACCCTGGAAAAAGCGCCTGCAAGCCTTCATTGCCGGGCCTGGAGCGCCGTATGATTGGTTATTGTATATTGGCGCGGGCCTGGTTTTGCCCAGGGTGCCGATGCATCCCGACCGTTTTCTAGCGAAACTGGACCCATTTCTACGCTGGTTTGTTATGGATGGGTATGGCTTTTACGAGGGATTTTTCTCTGGAGAACGCTCGGTCAACAAGCACATCGTTCCATCCCGTGTGACGGGATACGGGCGTCGGGCCTTTGACCATGGTTTGGGGCGGAGCATCTGGTTCTCGACCGGAGCGAATGTGAACCGCATCGTTTCCACTATCGGTTCCTTTCCCCGGAACCGCCAGGCTGATCTCTGGGGAGGCATCGGCTTGGCCTGCGCGTATGCCGCGTGTGTAGTCGACCGCGACGCGATCAGAATCTTGCGCCGGACCGCCGGCCCCTATGGACCAGACATGGCGGCAGGCGCGGCCGTAGCAGCCACGTTCCGTATGCAGACCGGGGGCGTCGCCGAGCAGACAGATCTAGCCTGTGAAGTTCTGTGTGGCCTCTCAAGCGCGCAGGCCGCGCAGGTCTGTAACGAGGAACGCAAAAATCTTCCCCCTGATGGAGCTGAACCGGCCTATGAGATTTGGCGGCAACGCCTGGCTCGGCGCTTTGCCACTTGGTCAGAGAGTCCCCTGGAATCGAGGGAGGCAAAATCATGACTGCTTTGGGAACAGTACGCCGCAGGCTTTTCGGCATTCCCTCGGTACGGGCGGTATTCAATCGCCCTGGTTTTGTCAAAGAAGCCTGGACAAACTTCAGCGCTGTCGCGATAGCGCTGGTCGAAGGCTATCACGCCACCCTGGAGGATAGCAGATTTTCCATGCTTATTCCTCGTCTGGAGGCAATATATCCTGAATATCGTGGCTTTGCCTACGAGGGAGCCGGCATGGGCCTGGCTGCGCTAGATATCATGGCCCCCTGGAAGAATCGCTTGAAGGAGTTTGTCGAGGGACCGGCGGCTCATCACATCTACCCGGTTTATGTCGGCGTGGGTCTGGCTCTGGCCCGCCTGCATCGCTCGCCCGAAAAGTTCTTTCCTCGCCTGGACCCACTGCTCTGCTGGGTTGTTGTGGATGGCTATGGTTTTCACGAGGGCTTTTTTGCCTGGAAGCGCACCGTAGAAAGAAAGGTCGTCCCGGCTTATCTTTCCCCTTACGCTGTTCGCCTCTTTGATCAAGGTCTGGGTCGCTGCCTCTGGTTCGCCAGCGGCGCGCTGGTGGACCGCGTTGCCGCGCTGATCTCCGCCTTTCCACAACAGCGCCAGGTTGATCTGTGGAGCGGAGTAGGTCTGGCCAGCAGTTTCGCGGGCGGCTCCAATCGCCGCGAACTGGAGATATTGAGAGAGACCGCGGCGCCTTTCCATTTACAACTGGCGCGCGGCGCTGCGGTGGCCGCGAAAGGCCACCAGGACGCGGGCTATCACTCGCTCCATACAGAACTGGCCTGCCAGGTGTATAGCGGGCTCTCCAGCACGCAGGCGGCGCAAATCCTGGATGATGCGCGCAAAAACCTGCCCATGCATGATAAAGAACCGGCCTACGAAATCTGGAGAAAGCGCACGCAGGAGCAGTTTGCTCTGGAGCTGGAAAGGAGAAAATAACCATGAAAACGGCGTTGGGAGCAATATTTGATCCTCTGGCGGAAGATCCCTATCCCTTTTATCGTCAGGCCCGTTACGAAGAGCCAATTGCGTTCTGCGAGCCTTTAAACGCCTGGCTTGTGACGAGCTACAAGGATATTCAGAGCATTCTTTTGCAGCCAGAGATCTTCTCTTCGCGGGATACCCTGACCTCCCCGGTGACCTTTTACCCGAGGACGCTGGAAGAATTACTCCACGGCTATCTGCCAGTCCCCATTGTCTTGAATTCTGATGGGCAGGAGCATACCCGCTTTCGTGTTCCTCTGACGAAGGCATTTGCGCCCGCTCGTATCAGGTCCATGGATCCCTTTGTGCGCGAGGTGGCCCACAAACTGATTGATGCCTTTATCGATGAGGGCCAGGCCGAGATTGTGAGCCGCTTTGCCTATCCTCTGGCTCTGGAAGTGGTCCTGAAACTGCTGGGCATCCCCAGCCAGGATATTGAGCAGACCCGCGTATGGAGCCAGGACTGGTTAATGCTGATGTCGGTACAACTGGAAGAAGAGCACCAGGCCGCTTGCGCAAGAAATACGGTGGCGTTTCAAAAATATCTCGCGGCACTGATTGAGGAGCGCAGGAACACCCCGCGAGACGATCTGATCAGTTCGTTACTGGCGTATGCCTCCGGCGACGAGCCGCTGACTGAAACAGAACTGGTGATTACCCTGCAAGGTCTGATTCTCGCTGGCCATGAAAGCACCACGAATATGATCGGGACCGGCCTGTTGCTTCTGCTGGAACGCCCTGAACAGTGGCGAACCCTCTGTAACCATCCCGAATATATTCCGCAGACGGTAGAAGAGATTCTCCGTTATGACGCGCCCATCCAGATGTTTGCGCGCACAACCACGCGCGAGGTCACCATCAATGGCGTCACTCTGCCAGAGGAGGCGTCGTTGCTCCTACTCTATGGTTCGGGCAACCGCGACGAAGCGGTTTTTCCCCACGCTGATGAGTTTCAAATCCAGCGTACTCCCAATCATCACCTGGCCTTTGGCCACGGAGTACATTTCTGTGTTGGAGCGGCCCTGGCTCGCCTGGAAGGTCGGGTAGCTTTTGAGGTGCTCTGCCAGCGTTTGCCCCATCTGCGCCTGGTTCCGGGACAAACGCTGACCCATATTCCAACGCTGCTGTTCCGAGGCTATGAGCGACTTGAAGTAGCGTGGTCGTAGACGGGGAATGGAACGAGTGCTGTTTAGGCCATTTCCCATAGGAAACAAGGAGGTGTCGTAGCATCATGGCTATCACATCATCTGCGCCTGAGAAGGTGACAGAAAATAAGATCGCCGGCTGGCTTTCGCCAGACGAATTTGCCATCCTGGAAGCGATCTGTGAGACGTTCCTCCCTTCGCTTGAACCGCCGGAGGGAAGTACTGAGGAAGTGGCTGCGTATTATCGGCGCAGTGCTGGCGATTTAGAGATAGCGCGGATCATTGCCGAGAAGCTAGGTCGAGAGGGGCCAGAACTTCAGGCCGATATTCGGCTTTTTCTGAAGCTTTTCACCGCGCCTCCCATCGGCCTGTTTCTAGCCGGCCAGGCCCGTCCTTTTCGGGAGCTTCCGTTGGCGAAGCGTGAAAAATATCTGCTGGCTCTGGCGAATAGTCCGCTTGGGCCTTTTCGTCAGGGCTACCAGGGTTTGAAACGCCTGGCGGGTTTGATCTACTTTTCGGCAATTGACGGCCAGGGGATCAACCCTGCCTGGCCGGTGCTGGGCTATACAGCTCCCCCCGCGCCATCTGCTGTCCCACCACCAATCAGCCCGCTGGTCATTGCGCGGGATACTGTTCTGGAGGCTGATGCAGTTGTGATCGGTTCAGGGGCCGGCGGTGGCGTTGTCGCCGGGGAGCTTGCCAGAGCGGGCAAGAGCGTCGTTGTGCTCGAAAAGGGAGGGTATAACTACGAAGGCAACTTTACCTGGCACGAAGAACAAGCCATGCCGGAGCTTTTTCTGAAACGCGGCGCGTTATCGACAAGCGATCTGGGCGTGATTATGCTGGCCGGCGGAACGCTCGGCGGGGGAACGACAGTCAACTGGATGACCTCCCTGCGCACCCCGGAAGAGGTGCTGCTGGAGTGGGAGGAGCGTTCGGGGTTGCGCGAATGTTTTACCGGATCACGTTTGCAGGACAGTTTTGCCGCCGTAGAGCAGCGGCTGAGCATAAACACGGATAACAGCCAGCATAACCGCCAGAATCAGCTCCTCTTCGAGGGAGCTGCGGCTCTGGGCTACCACGCCGGCGTGGTGCCGCGCAATACTGTGGGTTGTGAACAGCGCTGTGGCTTCTGCACCATGGGCTGTCGCTATGGATGCAGCCAGTCTACCCTCAAGACCTATTTGCAGGATGCATACGACCACGGGACACGTATCCTGGTCCATTGTACCGCGCAGAAAGTCTTGCTCGAACGGGGGCGAGCAGTGGGTATTCAAGCTACCGTCACCGACAAAAAAAGCGGCAGGACTTTCAATGTCACCGTCCACGCGAAAGTCGTTGTCGTTGCAGCTGGCGCGCTTGCCTCTCCGCTGATCCTACTGAATTCAGGAATTGAGAATCCTCATATTGGCCGCCATTTGCATCTACATCCCACGGCTATCAGCGTAGGCGTTTACCCAGAAAAAGTCAACGCGTGGCAGGGAGTGTTGCAATCGGCCTATTCGGATCAGTTCAGACGCCTGCATAAAAACTACGGCTATACGCTGGAAGTCGCCCCGACGCATCCTGGGCTCTTTGGCCTGGCGACCCCCTGGTACTCCGCGCGCAATTATCGCGATGAAATGACCCGCGTGGCACACCTGGCTTCATTTATCGTCCTGACGCGAGATAGGGGAGAAGGTCGGGTCAGCGCTGATCGCGCCGGCGAACCAATTGTGAAATACGCAGTCAGCGCGCGAGATCGGCAACATATCTTGCATGGTCTGCGCCAGGGAACCCGTATTCACCTGGCCGCCGGAGCCGGACGAGTCATATCGTTGCAAAATAAGCCAACCGACCTGAGACGAAACAGACAGGAGGCGGTCTCGGGAGAGCGCTTGCGTGCCTTTGATCGGCTGATTGAGCAGAGAGGTCTGGGTCCTAACCGTATCGTGCTCTTCTCTGCCCATCAAATGGGAACCTGTCGCATGGGAGCAGATCCCCGGTCTTCTGTAACCGACGAACATCAGCAGGTGCATGGGATAAAGGGCCTGTTTGTCTGTGACAGTAGCGTGTTTCCTACAGCCTGCGGAGTCAATCCAATGCTCTCAATCATGGCCCTGGCGCACCAGGCAAGTCAGTACATAAAAACAGAGACGCGGTAAGCTTCTGGAGGAGCATAGCCGCATTCTTCGCGTAATCTTGAGAGTTTTTTTCTGAAACGCATACCCAGAAGGAGATGCAACCATGACCAGTGCTGAACTTTTTGAATCGATGCCGGGCAGATTTAATTCCGCCGCCGCTGAGGGTCTGAACAAAACGCTCCAGTGGAATATCACGGGCGATGATCCGGGGGTCTGGGCCTTTCGGATTGAGAACGGGGTAGGGACCTTGATTCCCGGAGGAGTCGAAAAGCCGGACGCTACCTTTACTACGAGCAGTAAAGTCTGGATCGATATTGCAGAAGGCAAATTGGACTCGACCAAAGCCTTTATGACAGGCAAACTCAAAGTGTCTGGCGACTTGACCCTGGCGATCAAAGTCCCCCAGTTTTTTGCGGTCGAAAAAGCCGGATAGAGGCTGACGAGAAAAGGAGACCAGAAGATGAAGACACTGATCGTCAAATATCTGCCCAACCCAAGCTCCAGAACCCGCAAGCTTTTAGATGCCTTTCTTGAAGGAGTCTCGGATTCAGAGATAGAAGAGCTGGATCTTTGCAAAGATGTGCCCGATCTCTTCTCGCCCCAGGCGCTGGAAGCATACTTCGGGCGGATTATCGGCTCAATTCCACGTAACGCAGCCGTTCCCGCGCTGGCCAAGATGGATCGCATGACCGCGCAGCTCAAATCGGCTGATATCGTGGTTCTGGCGACCCCTATCTACAACTTCTCATTGCCGGCCACAGTCAAAGCCTGGTTTGACTCGGTAATGCTCCAAGGCGAGACCTTTCAGCCCAATCCCAAAGGAGCCTTCCTGGGGTTAATGACGGGCAAAAAAGCTCTCGCGTTAATGACAGCTTTTGGCACCTATAGTATAGGCGATGGCACAGTTGGCAGCCTGTTTGGTCCAACTTACGAGCATGGGATGAGCCTGGCTAAGCTGGAGTTCAAATTCATGGGCTTCTCGGACATTCGGGGAGTGTTAGGCGAAGGCATGAGTCCCTCGAAAACAGAAGAGGCCAAAGCAGTCTTGCTGGACGAAGCGATAAAACTCGCCCGCGCTATCTCTCAGGAATGGTACGCGAAAGAACCGGCATCTGAAAACCTGGAACTCGTCTGAGCACCGGGCGCCGGCCGAAGAGAAAAAAACGGGAGCGCAGAGAATAGCAGATCTTCTGCCTTCCCGGCTCACGGGGGATATCCTCAGTTCTGACGATGCAGAACACATGATCTACCCCATATACTTGAGAAGAGTGTGATAACCATAAGTAACAGAGGAGGTTTTTCAATGGCATCTTACCGTTTTGCTGTCCTGACCGAGCAAGGGGAGAGCGGAATCAAATCCGCAGAGTTTGAAGCGCTTTTCGCTCCAGATTTTGTCTTCAATGCTCCGTATATCATCAAACCCTTGCAGAATAAAAAGCTCGCGCTCCAGTTTTTGCACGAGCTTTTTGAACGCTCCGGCTACCCTAGATATACTCATGAATTTACTGACGATCACAACACGACCCTGCTTTTATGGGAAGGTACCCTGACGGGACCGGACGGGCGTACATTTACTCTCGAAGGTTCCCTGGCTCTGACCGAGAGGGAAGACGGCTTGATTCACAGCGTGATCAGCTACCTGAGACCTCTTCAGGTGGGCGCGCTCATTATGAAACCTATGGTTGCCTCAGCCGCCGCTGTCTTGCCGGAAGAGTACTGGAAAACAAACAAGCCCCTGAACCTGACCCCGCCCACGTCCGCTGCTGCTCCGAATTAGCTGCTCTAAAGAACGAACGCTATACAGGCTGGCCTTTTTCTTCTCTCCTGACTGTTCTGCCAGAAAAAGAAGAAAAAGGCTTTTCTTGGAATCTCTGCTTGAAGGAACAGAAGCACTATGGTAAGCATGAAAGCCGTACAGATTCGTCGCCTGGGTGGTCCAGAAGTATTGCAGTATGCCGAGATTGAACGGCCCCTGCCCCAGTCGGGAGAAGTTCTGGTTCAGGTCCACGCGGCAGGCGTCAATCCGGTCGATTGGGGTTCTCGCTCTTACCCGTTGCCCACTACTACTGGCTCGCCGCTGGCCAGTTTCCCCTATATCCTGGGGTGGGATCTCGCGGGCACCGTCGTTGCCACGGCTACGGGCGTGACGCGCTTTTCTCCTGGGGACGCCGTATATGGCATGCCACGTTTCCCCGGTGAAGCGAAAGCGTACAGCGAATATACTGCCGTTCCCGCTAGTGACATAGCGCGTAAACCGACCAATCTGAGCTGGGAGCAAGCTGCTGCGCTCCCTATGGCCGCGCTAACGGCATGGCAGGCACTTTTTGACACCGCACAGCTGCAAGAGGGAGAAACTGTCTTCATCTCTGGAGGGTCAGGCGGCGTTGGCCACCTGGCGATCCAGCTCGCAAAGTGGAAAGGAGCCAGGGTTATCGCTGCGACCTCGACCCATAACCTCTCATTTGTTCGAGAGTTAGGCGCGGATGTCGTCATCGATTACACGTGCCAGACGCTAGAAGAGATCGATGTGGAGATCGATGTCGCGCTGGATATGACAAGCGAGGACCTGTTGCGCCAGACATTTCACAAGATCAAGCGGGCGGGCCGTGTCGTCTCCCTGATCCGGGCGCACAAAGAACTGGGAGAACAACTTTCCTCCCGCATGAACGTGAACTACACGTTTGTTCTGGTTCATCCTTCAGGCGAGCAACTGGCCACTCTGGCCACACTCTGCGAGAGAGAGAAGCTACGGGTTGTCATCGAGGCCGTTTTTCCCCTCTCAGAGGTCGCGCAAGCCCACCAGCTGAGTCAGAGCGGGTATGCGCGCGGCAAACTGGTTTTAACGATGTACTAGGCTTACCAGGGAAAAATCGAAAGAAAGGACTCCCTGATTTTGCCTCTCAGGGAGTCCTTTACACACTCGAAAAAAGAAAGCGCCTATTTTGTTTTATTCGAGTCATGCGTCAACAAGGAAGGATCGCCGGCAAAACCGACAGGCGAGGCTTTCCAATACTCGCTGGGGAGCTTCGCGCCGGCGGAGGCGAAGAGAAACTCACGAAGCAGTCCTACGACCTGCTGGGGGCGCAGATAACTTTTTGCCGAATGGATCAGTCCCTCTTCATTCATTGTGAGAACCATGGTGCCCTGAACTTCGTGGCCATGAACCCGGCCCTGCGAGTTCCACAAAAGCACTGTAATATTTTTGCCGTCGGTGAACTGATGCGTATATTTAGGATATCCCACGTTGGAAAAGGCTTCAGTCAGAAATTGCAGGGTCAATTCCTTGCCCTCAACGTGTTTCACCAGGAAAGGACTGTGCAATTCGGCATCCGGGGCAAAAAGCGCGCGAAACTCCTCCGTTTCTACACCACTTTTTCCCTGTTCCGTTAGAACAGCAAAACGATTGAATTCCATAAAGAACCTCCTATTTTTGTTTTCATTCTATGTACGTTCTGAGTCAAGTATAGTACACAGGAGGTAGCATCTGCATCGTCAGAACTGAGGATCTCTGGATATGTCCCCTGTTGACTTTCTCCGGTTACACCAGATGGTTTTCGAGAGCAAAGCGGGTCGCAGCACTCCGAGAAGAGACACCCAATTTACTATAGATAGAGCGGATATGCGAATTGACAGTGGCGAGACTGATAAACAGTTGTTGGGCAATCGAAGCACTACTCAGTCCCTGAGCAAGCAAAGCCAGAACCTCCCCTTCACGAGGCGTTAATTCATCAGCGTAGGCAGTGGTTCCCCGCCTGGTAGAAGAGTGAGAGGGCAAACTTCCTGGCGACTGCGCCTCTACAAGCAATTGCTCCAATGTCATCGTTTGCCCTTCATGCCAGGCAGAAGTAAAGCCCTGCTCACCTAGTTGTGCATAGACAACCTTTATCGTCTGAGAAGAGAGCAGGTGCGTGTTCAAGATAATGGCTAACCATTTCTGAGGTTCCAGCTCAGAAAGTCCGTCTCGCCTCCTGTAAAGAAGTTTGGCTTTGCCCCATAAACTGGCTGCCCGGGAGTAGTGATTCTGCAGAGCTGCGATGGCACCCAGACCCACCAGGCATATCGCCGCAGGTGAAATGGCGCCTGCTTCAATCGTCTCTCTGGTGAGATCCATCATCTCCTCGTACATAGCCTGCACATCAGCAGCGTTTCCCTGCGCTGCGGCAAAAAGGGCGTAAGCGTGAATAGCCCTGATCGTAGTATACAATTCACTTGTCTGCCGGCTCAGTTGGAAGCCTCGCTTGCCTGTGGCCGCTGCTTGTCGATACTCACCCTGGAAATACGAACTGTAGGCCAGGATCAGATGTGCTTCAGCAGCAGGCCATGCATAAGGTGTCTCGCGTAGAATGCGCACGCTTTCCGTAGCAATTGTCTGGGCAAGCGGATAGTCACCGCGTAACAACGCTCCTGTGCTTTGCGCAAGAAGAACCCTGGCCGTACCACAGGCGTTCCCTGCCGCCTGGAAAAGATGCAATGACTCGTCAGCAAGCTTATCTGCCTGATCCCAATTATTGCGGTAATACTCAATCATTGCTGCTGTTTGCATAGCCTGCGCCCTGGTAGTGATTTGCACGTGCATTGTGCTCTGCTGGGAACACTCCAGCGCCTGCATGATCCAGTGGCGACCCTCTGTGGTAGCACTCTGCAACCAGATTGGCCAGAGCATCCCGCTCATTTCCAACGCCCGCTCGGCATCTTGCGCGGCGAGGAACCAGCTAAAGGCTGCGCGCAAATTCTCAAAATCGTTCTCGACCCACAGAGTCCAGTACGGTGACTCGCCTCGCATCACTGTACCTTCGAGCGTTCGTGCCAGCTCCAGGTAATACTCAGCATGCTTCTGGCGTGCTACTGCTTCCTCGCCGCTGCTCTGTAGTTGCTCCAGCGCATACTCTCGGATGGTTTCTAGCATGATGAACCGCTGCTCCTGATTGCCTATCTGGGAGTCCCTTTGGAGTAAACTCTGGTTGATCAGTGAAGTGACTATATCGAGAGTCAATTTGTCTTGTCCGTCCGCTATCCCGCTGCTGATAGCTTCAATGGCTGGGAGAGAACACCCCTGAACGAACACGGAAAGGTGCCGGAAGAGTTGTTGTTCCTGTGGCGTGAGGAGATCATAGCTCCACTCAATTGTCTTGCGCAGAGTCTGTTGTCGTTCCGGGGCGTCACGCGGTCCGCTGGTCAGCAGAGAAAGCGGACGTTCCAGTCTGGAGAGGAGGCTCTGCGGAGAGAAGAGCGCCATGCGAGCCGCCGCCAATTCCAGCGCCAGTGGAAGACCATCAAGGCGCACACATATCCGAGCAACTGCGAGGGCGTTCTGGTTGGTCAACTCAAAATCAGGACGAAGTGTGCGCACTCGCTGCAAAAATAGAGAGACCGCCGCTATCTGAGAAAGGTCCTCGCAAAGAAGAGGCTGAGCCAGATTCGGCAACGCCAGGGGAGCGACAGAGAACACGTGCTCTTCCAGAAGTCCGAGGATAATCCGGCTGGTCACCAGAATCTTCAATTGAGGGCATGCCGCGAGCAGCTCTTTGAGTTGCGGAGCTTCCGTGACAACTTGCTCAAAATTGTCGAGAAGCAGGAGAAAGCGCTTGTCTTGCAAAGCGACCTGCACCTGGGCAAGTGCGCTGGTGCCCGGCCTCTCGCTGATACCCAGAGCCTGAGCAATCGCAGGAAAAACCAGATCAGCAGTAGCGATGGGAACCAGCGAGACAAAGCAAAATCCATCTGGAAATGCGGAATGAACTTCAGCTGGTATTTGCAAAGCAAGACGTGTCTTGCCAACACCACCAGGACCGGTTAAGGTCAACAAGCGTATATCTGGTTGTGACAGCAGAGCACAGAGCACTTCCATTTCCTGTTTTCGCCCGATCAGTGGGAGAAGAGGAGTAGTAACGCGTTGCGCCATGCATGATAGGTGGACAGGTGGCTTTGTTTGCGCCGTCTCCTGCTGCTCAGATGAGGGAACCTGACGAACGTTTGGCTGCGAAGTTCGGTGGGATCTCTGTGCGAATGCTTGTGGCGCTTTGCTGGATGACTTTTTCTTCATGAATCGTTCCCCGCGAATTCCAATAGGAAAGCTCTACAATGAAATACGACAAGATTGAGAACAGCGAACTATTTCTCATCAAATAGCTACATAAGAAAAACAGACTCCGGTGCAGCACTACTTGCAGGTAGAAGTGCTTCTGATGGAGTTCGGAAGATCAGCTACCCTGTTTCTCCAGTAGCCAGGCAAATAGCCTTGGCATGATGAGTCAACCTGTCAAGGGGAATAGTCACCAATGGAGTGTGATCAAGTCACAAGCCAGCCTATATTCTGTGGAGTAGAGAATTTATGAAGGGCTGCTCCTGCTCTATATGTATCTTGTGTAAGGCTAGCGCCAATGAGTACAGTACGCTCATACATAAGTCTTACCTCAAATCATGCGTAAAACATGTTGAACTATCACGTGCCTTTGGGCCGCTACCTGAGCATTTGCGAAATGGAAGACATGCTACCCGCCACCTCTGCTGTCCATTGAGAAAAGGGAAGCTTTGCAGCCTGCGATTTCTCTAGCAGCAAAAACGATGGCGCAACAATGCGGAACAATTTGTGATCGGAATAGCTTTAGAAAAGTTTCTTATCCAAAACTATTGTTTTGATACACAAACTTCCGAAAGTATAAAATAAAATGAGACGCTTGTCAAGATATTTTGCCGGATATCTTGGTGGACTTTTACTATATGTTAGTGAAAATGCCATCTGAGGCGCACAGGGTACTGCTCCATGAAATGCTACAGCAGCACTTACATGATAGAATGGGGAGAAACTTGAAAAATGCAGCGACCATCAGCAAGATGCGCTTATGCAAACAGAACATCAAAAGCCGATGGACACCGTGTGCAGAGCCTCTATCCTCACTTCTGTGGAGTCCTGGCCAACGGTTCTCCCTCTCGCGAGATCCTCAGTTCTAACGATGTTGGTTCCCTGACAAGAGACTATATTTGAGTCAGGAACGCAAAGGACAGAGATACCTGCGGAAGCAGTTTCACCGTCCGAGGCCGTGCTACCGACGCTATCTCTTGTCTGTGCCACACAGCAAGATTTGAGCTTACAACAAGGGTAGGAACTGACAACAGACGCTAGTATTGGGCCAGGTTTTGAGCAGAACACGAGTAGTTCACAACCTGGGAAGTTTCCGTAGTAATTCACGAGCAGCGTAAAGACTGCTCAGAGGAGGACGTCTTTCATGTCAACAGAAGAGAACAAGGCGATTGCACGCCGTTGCATGGACCTGATAAACCAGAAAAACATCGCTGCTATCGACCAGCTCTACGCTCCCACCTATACCCGTCATGACCCTAATAGTACCTGGGTTGTCAACCGCGAGGACTACAAAGAGGACGTCAAGATACTCACTACCGTCTTCCCTGACCTCCACTTCACGGTTGAAGATCTCGTTGCCGAGGAGGATAAAGTAGCGTGCCGGTTTAGTATTTTCGGTACTCACGGCGCTCCATGGAGGGGCCTGCCTGCTACCGGGAAGCAGGTCAGGGTGACAGGAGTATGCATCAGCCGCATTGTTGAGGGTAAAGTCGTCGAAGACTGGTTTAACACAGATATCTTCGGTATTGCGCAACAACTTGGGGTTATCCCGCCCAATAGTACAAGGGATAAAGTCCACGCTGATACGACCAAGGATAAAGCACGATCCTAGAAATTGCATCCTTTTTCCCTCTATCTGAGAGAAAAAAGACCGGCTGCAAATGCACCAGTGTGAAAGGAAAAACACATGACAATCTCGCGAGAACAGAGCCGCACAGTTTTTAAGGATCTCAAGCCCTTGCTGACCGGCAATCTTATACTCCCCGGGGATGCAACCTACCATGATGCTTGCCAACTGTGGAACGGGAGCGTCGATAAACATCCGGCAGCCCTGGCACGCTGTGCGAATGCGCAAGATGTTGCTCGCACCGTGCGCTGGGCGCGCGCGCAAGGACTGGCTCTCTCTGTGCGCGGAGGTGGATACGACTTTGCAGGACGAGCATTATGTGAGCAGGGAATAGTGATTGATTGTTCGGAAATGCGAACCGTTACCATCGATGCTCAGAACCAGACAGCGCAGGTGCAAGGGGGCGCTACGGTCGGCGACCTGATCCACGCGGCACAGCAGGCCGGCCTGGCTACTGCAATCGGCAACGTGGAAGGCGTGGGTCTGGCAGGGTTGACCCTGGGTGGAGGCTATGGCCCCCTGGTGGGTCGCTTTGGCCTGGTGGCTGATAATCTGCTCTCGGCGCAGGTAGTAACCGCCGATGGGCAGATCGTGATGGCCAGCGCCGACGAGCATGCCGACCTGTGGTGGGGTCTGCGCGGAGGCGGCGGCAACTTCGGGGTTGTGGTCTCCTCACAGTATCGCCTCTATCCGCTCGGTAATGTCCTGGCCGGCTTAGTGATGTATCCGTTGCCTCAAGCCAGAGAGGTGCTAAACTTTTATCGCGAGTTTATCGCCACCGCTCCCGACGAACTGACTGTTCTGTCAGGCTTCTTCCAGATGCCCGATGGGACTCCCATTCTGTTTTTCTTACCTACGTATTGTGGAGATCCGGCAGAGGGAGAACGCGTGCTCAAACCTCTACGCTCCTTCGGTCAACCTCTGGCCGACCAGATTCACCTGACGCCAATCACCGAGATAAATCCTTATGAGTCTGCTCTGACGCCCAAAGGCCGTCACTACTTCTTCCAAACGCAATCGATGGAAACGCTCCGTCCTGAGGCGATTGAGGCGCTGGTCGGAATGGCCGAAACGTTTACTTCTCCCTTTTCGGCCATCACGATCCATCACTTTCACGGAGCAGCCAGCCGCGTCGCCGTCTCAGAGACCGCGTTTGCTCCCCGCCAGGATCACCAGATAGTCGAAATAGCCGCAGTCTGGGAATCGCCATCTCCCGAAGAGGGCCGGCGACATACTCGGTGGGCGCAGGCAGGCTCGCACAGTCTGGCATCTTATGCTCTGCCAGGAGGATACGTTAGTCTGTTGGGTGAGGACGAGCAGGAGCGGGTTCCTCTGGCCTTCGGTCCCAACTATGAGCGTTTGCTTGCCCTCAAACGGACCTATGATCCTGACGATATATTCCATTCGACCGTCGGGCACATTGCGCCAACGATGGCTTAAAACGGTTGTTCAGGGAAACAGAGCAAGAACTTGTAACGCCATGTTTCTTGCTCTGTTCCCAGGCATTTTTCAAGAGTTCTGGGAAACCAGGTCTCCTGTCAGGTCTCAAGGAGCAAAAGATAAGGATAAGCCTATGACACTCTCTCAGAAACCGAGCGCTGCGGCCTTCAAGGAGCTTCAGCCTCGCCTCGCCGGTCATCTGATTCTCCCCCAGGACGAATCCTACCATCAGGCTCGTCAGCTGTGGAATGGAAAGATTGACAAGTACCCGGCAGCCATTGTGCGTTGTGCTAACGCACAAGATGCTGTAGAGTGCGTGCGCTGGGCACGTGCGCACGGGCTGCCCCTTTCTGTGCGAGGTGGCGGGCATGATGTTGCGGGCCGGGCATTGTGCGACCAGGGAATAGTGATTGATTGTTCAGAAATGCGGGCGGTCAGTATCGACGCTCGAAGTCGAATCGCGCAGATTCAGGGCGGCTCCACAGTCAGCGACTTGGTCCACGCGGCGCAGCAGGCCGGCCTGGCTACTGCGACCGGCAATGTGGAGAGCGTCGGGTTAACAGGGTTGACCCTGGGTGGAGGCTATGGCCCCCTGGTGGGTCGCTTTGGCCTGGTGGCTGATAATCTGCTCTCGGCGCAGGTAGTAACCGCTGATGGACAGATCGTGACGGCCAGCGCCGACGAGCATGCCGATCTGTGGTGGGGTCTGCGCGGAGGCGGCGGCAACTTCGGGGTTGTGGTCTCCTCACAGTATCGCCTCTATCCGCTGGGCAAAGTCCTCTTCGGCTGGCGCATGTATCCGCTGGCTCAAGCTAGAGAGGTGCTGAACTTTTATCGCGAGTTTATCGCCACCGCTCCCGACGAATTGACTGTTCTAGCCGGTTTATTACGCCTGCCCGATGGGACCCCGATCCTGTTCCTGGCGCCGACGTACTCCGGGGCCCTGGAAGAGGGAGAACGCGTGCTCAAACCTCTGCGCTCCTTCGGTCAACCTCTGGACGATCAGATTCAACCTACGCCCTATGAGGTTCTGATCACCGCGATAAATCCTCTGGTACCGAAAGGCCGCCGCTACTTTATGCACACGCAATCGGTAGCAACGTTGCGTCCCGAGACGATTGAGGTGCTGGTCGAAATGGCCGAAACGTTTACTTCTCCCTTTTCGGCCATCACGATCCATCACTTTCACGGAACAGCCAGCCGCGTCGCCGTCTCAGAGACCGCGTTCGCCCTCCGCCAGGACCATTTGATGCTAGATATTGCCTCAGAATGGGTATCATCGGCCCCCGAAGAGGATCAACGACATATTCAGTGGACGCAAGAGGGCCTGCGCGTTGCCCCTTATGCTCTCCCCGGAGGATATGTCAACCTGCTGGGTGAGGACGAGCAGGAGCGGGTTCCTCTGGCCTTCGGTCCCAACTATGAGCGCCTGCTCGCTCTCAAACGGACCTATGATCCCGATGATGTGTTCTGTTCGACCATTGGACACATCATACCACTTCAGCAATGACGGTGAATGATTGTGCAAGGGCCTGAAAGGGGTCATCCAGACCTGAGTGAGAACAGGTGAAGGAGAAATCGCTCTGCAATGCCTTTCTCCTTCACCTTTAGACCAAACAGAAAGGATACAAAAGCGATGTCGGTCGCTCTGGGAACTGAATTTGACATACTTGCGGAAGATCCCTACGATTTTTACGCCAGGGCCAGACAGCAAGAGCCTGTCACGTTTTGCCCGGATCTCAATGCCTGGCTCGTCACTCGCTACGAGGACATCAAGAGCGTTCTTTTGCAGCCCGAGATCTTTTCTGCGAGTAATTCCTTATTCTCTCGTAATATACACTTTTACCCTCAGACCTTCGAGGAACTTAGCAAAGGCTATCCTCCCCCTGCTATAGTCATCACTTCCGATGGAACGGAGCATAGACGTCTGAGGACGCCTTTGAGGAAGGTGTTTTCGTCAGACCGTGTCAAAGTCCTTGAGCCTTTTATGCGCGAGACGGCTAACAGTCTGATCAATACGTTTATCGAGGATCGGCGAGTTGAAATAATGGAGCAATTTGCCTATCCTTTCGCAGCAGAAGCGGTTCATAAATTGTTCGGCATACCAGGGCAAGATATCGAACAAGTCAGGCAAAGGTGCCAGGAATGGTATACGATGTATACAAAAGAGTTAGACGAAGAACGTCAGGCTGCCTACGCAAAGAGCACCGTTGCTCTCCTCCATTACTTTGCGGATCTTATCGCCGAGCGTCAGGCCGCTCCCCAGGATGACGGACTCAGTGAGCTTGTGCGTTTCGGTCCAACAGGCGATCAATCTCTCACCCAGACGGAACTGATCTATACATTGCTCCTTCTCCAGGGTGGGTATACCAATCCAGCGAATCTGATTGGCAACGGTTTGCGTCTGCTGCTTGAGCAACCTGAGCGCTGGAGTATCATGCGCGAGCACCCGGAGCGTATTCCTCAAGTAGTTGAAGAGATTGTGCGCTTTGATGGCCCTATTAAGATATTTGCTCGCGTTACAACTCAGGAGGTAACTCTCGGTGGGGTTACGCTGCCTGCGAATGCGCCGTTGTTGATTCCTTTTGGATCAGGAAATCGCGACGAGGTTCTCTGCCCTCATGCTGGTGAGTTTCAGGTTCAGCGAACAACCACCAATCATCTGGGCTGGGGATTAGGGCCACATAGTTGTGCAGCAGCGGCACTTGCTCGCCTCGAAGGGCAGGTGGCGTTTGAGGTGCTTGGCCAGCGTTTTCCTCAACTGCGTCTCGTTCCCGGGCAGAAGTTCCAACGTGTTCCTACTCCCAATTTCCAGGGCTATGAACGGCTCGAAGTTGAGTGGGAATAGCCGGTTGCTCTCTTGTTAATGGTCATCTTGCAGACCGCACTCCAGCAGCGCCGGGCTTTTCCTCGCGGGCAAATCCAAGTATCGGAGGTACAGCGGGCACATATGCCCCTGTGCCTCCCTCGTTGCCAGAGTCATCCAGCTTCCATCTGCGATGAGTTTGAGGGCAGGATGGTGTCCTATACATGAAAGAGGATTGATCCCTCTGACCACTTATCTGCTGAGGAACGGCGACCTCTCTACCTTTCGCCTGTTCCTCCTGGCCTGGTCATCTTTTTCCGGGCACCTTCTTTACGGCTCTCATATCTTTGACAACTGTGCGGAGCCTTTGGGGAGTGAGAAAGGAAAAACATCATGCAAGAATCTGTTGAAAAAACGAGGCGAACCTGGGTGCTGGCGCTCACCTCGTTGGCGTCATTTATGGTCTCGCTCGATGCGCTGGTTGTCACAACTGCGCTTACCACGATTCGCCGGGATCTGGGCGTCTCGATTGAATCGTTGGAGTGGACGGTGAACGCCTATACCCTGAGCTTCGCGGTATTGCTTATCATGGGCGCAGAGTTGGGCGACCGCTTCGGACGCCGGCGCATGTTCATCACCGGACTGGCGCTGTTCGTAGGAGCATCGGCAGCGTGCGCGCTCTCATGTAATGTCGGCTGGTTAATCGCCGCGCGCGCTGTTCAGGGAAGCGGTGCAGCGCTGGTAACGCCGCTAGCCTTGACGCAAGTGAGCGAAGCTTTCCCGCCGCAGCTGCGAGGAAGAGCAATGGGCATCTATATTGGTGTGACCGGGCTGGCCGTCCTCACCGGTCCGGTATTAGGCGGTGCTATCGCCCAGGGCCTGGCCTGGCAGTGGATCTTCTGGCTCAATGTGCCAATCGGGCTGGTGCTCATCACGTTTACGCTCCTGCGTATTCAGGAGAGTTCTGGACCACGCGCACCTCGTGACATCATTGGCCTGCTGAGCGTTTCAGGCGCTTCTCTCGGGATTGTATGGGCGCTGGTGCGGGGGAACAATGCCGGATGGGGCAGCCTTGAGATCATCGCGACCTTGACGGCTGGCGTTTTGCTCGCGGCTGTCTTTGTGGCCTGGGAGTCACATACGCGCGCGCCGATGGTACCTATGCAGTTTTTTCGCCTGCGGGCCTTCTCAGCGGGTATCGCCGCACATTTTCTCCTCCAGGCTTCTCTGCTCGGTTCCCTGTTTTTTATGGCGCAGTTCCTGCAAACCGTGCAGGGGTTCGGACCACTGAGTACCGGGGTGCGACTCCTTCCCTGGACCGTTGCAGTATTCGCTGTTGCACCGCTGGCTGGTACTCTTATTAACCATCTTGGTGAGCGTTTCCTCGTCGTTAGTGGGCTACTTCTACAGGCCGCAGGGATGGCCTGGATCGGGTTGCTCGCCACGCCTGGACGGGCCTACCCTCTCTTTATCGCGCCGCTGGTCATTGCCGGCCTGGGCGTTTCGATGGCCCTGCCCGCCAGTCAGAATGTCGTGGTCAGCGCCGTGGCGCCTGTTGAGATTGGGAAGGCGTCTGGCACGTTCAACATGTTTCGCCAGCTAGGAGGAGCATTTGGAGTCGCGATTCTGGCCGCAGTATTTGCTACAAGAGGAAATCTCGGCTCTGCCCAGACTTTCAGCAACGGCTTTGCTCCGGCCATGGAAATTTCCGCTCTCCTTTCACTCCTGGGAGCAATTGTGGGTCTGGTAATACCCGGTAGGCGCAAGGTGGCTGCGCGACAAACGTCAGCCGGGAAATCCGAGCCGGTGCAGCAGACAGCGAGCTAGAAGATTTTCCAAACGAGTAAGCCAGATGGAGCCAGTCTAGATACTGATACGAAACCTCCGTAGCTCAACAAAGAATGACTCTCTTCTTTGCTTCGCCGCGGAGGTTCTTTCCCTTTAAGGCATCTTCAAAACTCAAGCTGAAGCAGATTTCCTGGGAAAAACCTGATACTCATCAGGGCTGCGGTTCATACGTAAGCTTGACAATGCCTTTCGAGAAGCTCTTAGCCGCAATGAACTTCAAGGTAGCCTTCTCGTCCTGCCGGAAGAGATGCCTCCCCTGCCCCAAAACAAGCGGATGGATCGAGATATCGAGTGCATCGATCAAGTGGTGCTTGAGTAATGTCTCTCCAAAAAGGCCACGCCCCCATATAAGGAGGTCCCGCCCTTCCTGCTGCTTGAGCTTGGTTACTTCGGCAACCACGTCACCTCGAACAAGAGTCGAGTTGTTCCACTCAGCTTTTTCCAGCGTTGATGAGAACACATACTTTTGCATGGCATTAATCCTGCCAGCCCAGGGATGGTTATAGGTCGGCCAAAGCCTGGCAAAGCCCTGATAGGTATTGCGGCCCATCAACATCGCATCACAGGAGAGCAACTGGCCCAATCCGTCCCGCATATAAGCGTCATCGCGATAGGCAAAAAATCCCGAGATATCCGCTTCTGCGAAAATACCGTCTACCGAGACCAGGGCATATTCGATAATTTTGCGCATAAGATGGTGTCCTTTCATATTCACCTCGATTTGCCAAAGGAGCCAAATCTCCTTTCATAGAAAAAGACACCAGGTTGATCTCGAACTCATCGCAAGCGATGTGTCTACGGAGGAAAGCGGAAAAGTTATGCGGACGGCAAAGTGGGCGGCAGGGCAAAAGGCGGGAGCCAGGACAATTCCATGAACACGACGAGACCTCCAATCTGTTCGCCCACCATACTCAGGGCCATCAAGCCGAAGAGGTGGTAACAGTTGGCCTCAGCTTCCCGCCGATAGAGTCCGAAGGCCGGGTCGCCATTAGCACGTCTCGGAAGCAGGCGCCATTGTCGTCCAGCAGTGAAGATCTTTGTTGAGAACTCCGCGGTAATGGCTGCTCGCCCCTGGAACCAGAGAGGCTTGGGTGGCATGGTAAACCAGGCGTCTTCGCGCAGAAGCTCTACAAGTCCCGGGATATCCGCGTGCTCCCACAAAGTTACATAGCGATCAAGAAGAGAGTTTTGTGACTGAGAATGGGAGCTAGCGCTCGGAAATTCCTTTGCTTTGTGGAACTGATGCAATGTGCGCCGGGCACGCTGCAAGGCGGAATTAACGGCAGGAACAGAGAGATTGAGCCATTCTGCCACTTCGGCTGTCGGCCACTCCAGCACCTCGCGCAGGAGCAAAATGGCCCGTTGCCTTGGTGTCAAGTGCTGGAGAGCCACCAGAAAAGCTACAGAGATCTGTTCGCGTCGAAGTACCTGATTTTCAGGATCGGCATGCTCATCAGCGAGCAGATCATCAGGAAACGGCTCCAGCCAGATTGGCTCCCGCTGCCTGGCTGGTGAAGGAGACGCCGGATCATCTGATGGAGGCGTGTTTGGCCGTAAAGACCGGCGGGGCACACGTGTAAGCGTATTGAGACACAGATTGGTCGCGATGCGATACAGCCAGGCCCGATATGAGCCCGGGCTGGTGAGACTTGCCCGTTTCTCCCACGCGCGCAGCAAGGTCTCTTGCAAAAGATCTTCAGCATCGTGAAGTGAACCCAACATTTGGTAGCAATGGACAAGCAATTCATGTTGATGCTGTTCCACCAGCGTATTGAATGCGATGTGATCGCCCGCCTGAGCAGCGCGCACCAATGCCACATGAGTTGGAGTTTCCATGACTGTTTCCCGCCCTTGCATGGTCTGATACAGACATATTTAAACAGCAGGGTAAATATAAGAAAAAAAGAGAAAAGCGTCAAGTGCCTATCGCGCACCAGAAAGCATAACACTCTAGCTTCTTCCGAAAAAAGAACGTCCCTGGATTTGTTCCAGGAAAGACGTACTCAACTGCGATGAGTTTAGGGCAGCAATGGTGTCCCATAAGTGAGAGAGCCGCGTTGCTCTCTCAGCATATCTCTAACGAATGGCTTTCGCTGCTTCCTGCCACAACCTTTTTCTAGTTGTAACCGGAAGAAGAGTTCTGAAACAGAAGGAGATGGTAACAAATGAAACAACAGGATGCACCGGCAATCGCGGTTGCCCTCGCTCATATCGACGCCTGGAGTAATCATGAGTGGGACAGGGCGCGAGAGATGCTTGCTCCTAACGTTCGTGTCATGACAATGACAGCCCAACCTACCGTAACCTCTACCGACCATACCGGCATTGATCAGTATATGGAGGGTCTGCTTAACTTTGCGCAGGCGGTAGAACCCGGCAGCGCTCATATAATCGCAAGCGTCGGAGATCAGCATAACGCGCTTATCCTTGTGGCCGTACAGGTAGACTTTGGTCATGGGGAGATGACACTTCAATCAGCCCGGCTTTACGCACTTGACGAGAGCAAAAAGATTAAAGCGGAGCAGATTGTGTTCTCCGTGCTTTCGGCCTGACAGAGTTGTGAGTCAGGTGGTTGCGCCGCCTGATTCACAACTCTATTCATTTTTCACTCTTCACGCTTCCCTTGGAGTCCGCCGGGCAGGTCCTTTTTCTTCGCAAGAGGCAAGATCCCGTTCTAGAGTTTTTCGCTGGTCTGAGCCGTAGCACGCAGGAGTGTCGTCAGTTGTTGCATCTTTTCTCTCTCAATAATGGGAGGTGGAGCAAGCACGAAAGCTTGACCTGGTTCTCCCATACCCATTACTCGATGCACAAATCCTCCTGGCGTTGTCCAGGTAAGTATCGTGGCAGGACCAGCTTTCGTTACCTGGTAGCGAAAAGGCACATTACGTGGCATGAACAAAAAGGTACCTGGCAAGGCATGAATGGTCGTTTCTTCATTGGAAAAAGAGGCTTCTCCTTCTATTATATAGAAGGCCATGTCTTCCTGGTATGGCGCGTACGAATAGGTATATGTGCCTGCCGGTTCCCTATACTCGAAAATCGTATGAGGGTCAGAAATCTGCTCTCCAAGCATTTTGATAATTCTCAGGCCGCCGAAATACCAAAGAACTCCTTGCTCTTTCTCCAAAGAGGCAAAGTACACAGTGCGCGTTTCCATATTGTTCCTCTCTTTCTGTGCATAGCTATATCCAATCTGTAATTAATTATAAAAGAGAAAAATAATGATGTCAAGAGACTATCCTGCCAAAAATATCATATGATAACTGCAACTATATCACGGGAAGTACGGCTCCAACAAATTGCGTTTCATGGATAGTAGCAGGCTCTCGGCCCAGGGCTTTTTAATTTTCCCCCAAAGGTCCTGACGGCAAAACAAAAGGATTAGAACCTGTTAAAGTGATGAGAACCAAACGTCACGAAACGAGGACTAATCCTAGATGAACTATAGCATGGTAGCAGAAGCCAGTGAACTTGCAGGCTGGA
>Ga0209061_1001054_pt1 | contig 51579 bp, 51 predicted proteins | sample Coa_R1_10_FD_187157 | JGI IMG/M metagenome (GOLD analysis project Ga0209061, IMG submission 187157) | Surface soil microbial communities from Centralia Pennsylvania, which are recovering from an underground coalmine fire - Coalmine... | ecosystem: Environmental > Terrestrial > Soil >...
CGGCGATCGAAATGGCGATTTCGCCCAAATGCCATTTGCCGCCGCGCTCCGGCGCCCGCCGCCGGATCCGGTCAGCAAATTCCCGGCCGAATTTGCGCGCCCGCCGGCGTCGGTTTCATGGCTCACGCCAATTCCCCGAGCCGCAAGTATTTCTTCGATCATGCGAAAGCTCAGTAAAAAGCGGAAATAAAGCCACACGGCGGTGCTGGCGATTTCGGGCAGAAACCGGTGGCGGCGATAAAGGGAGGTGCGGATTCTCCATATGGCCCGCTCTCACCGGCATTTTTGCTGCAAATCCGTTAATGTGACGGTACCCTCTCTTGCGCACCCTGCCGTCTTCCGGCAGCCGTGACTTGTATTATTTCTATCCCGGTTAAGCTTAAGCATCTTTTGCAATTCCGGTAGCCACTTTGGATGAGCCAGCGGCCATGCAGACCCTCGCCCATGTTCCCTTTTTCAAAGACGTGACCGATCTCGGTTTCGAGCAGTTCGACCGGCGGTGCAATTGGCGGAAGTACCGGGCCGGGGAGATCATCGTCGATTATGAAGACGAATCTTCGGATGTCTATTTCATCATTTCAGGCGAGGTCAGAATTCTGATCCGCACACTTGCAGGCAAGGAGGTCATTCTGGGCGAAACCAAAGCTGGCCAGTTCTTCGGCGAGATGTCAGCAATCGACGGTGCGAAACGCTCGGCCAATGTGACCGCCCTGATCAACTCCGAAGTCTGTATCATGCCGACGCCAGTATTCTGGGAGATTATTTTTTCCTCGCGGACGGCTTGCCAAAAGCTTTTGCGGCTCTTGACGGGGCGTGTGCGCGAGCTCAATGCGCGCTTTGCTGAATATTCGATCTTCGATCTGAAGCACCGGCTGTATTCGGAGCTTCTGCGAATGGCGCAGCCGCGTTCCGGCAGGCCGGAGGAACGCGCGGTGACACCGCCGCCCTTCCACCATGTTCTCGCGGCCCGGATCGGATGCCGGCGTGAGCAGGTGACGCGGGAGCTTTCATCCATGGCGGAAGAAGGGTTGATCGAAAAAACCCGCGGGGCACTGATCCTCCTGCGGCCCAAGGTGCTGGAATTGCGGCTCGACGAGGCCATGCGAAAGGGCGGCTAGGGGGACTGCTGCTCATGGTCCAGCGGCGGCAAAAAAGCTGAGGCCTGGCTCTTCTCGCAGTTTCGGCCCGCCAGGCCTTCCGTAATAATACTTAAGCAAACCTGCTTAGGGCATCGGCCCAAATAGCCTCCTGTCCCGGTTGATGGCACCAATTCGCCGAAAGCAGGAGGCATTGATGTTTATTCAGCCGATCGAGACGACTTCAAACCAGCCCATCGCCAACTGGCGGGATTTTTCGCCTGCACCCTTTCTCGCCTGCGCGCCAGAAGTCCTGGGAACAACTTTCTCCTACGACCGTGATGAAGAAATCTACGGCGAAGGAGAGGAAACTCAATTCATCTACAAAGTCGTCTCTGGAGTCGTGAGGACCTCAAAACTGCTGCGGGATGGACGAAGGCAGGTTGGGCGGTTCTATCTGCCGGGCGAGTTCTTCGGCCTTGAGCTTGGCAAGCAGCATAACTTCACGGCAGAGGCGGTCGCGGATAGCAAGATCCTCCTGTTCACGCGCCGTCAGATCGAAGCCATGGCCCAGCAAAACCAGGATGCCGCACGCGAGCTCTGGATTATGACCGCCGATCATTTGCGCTATGCCGAGGATCACTTGATGCTTCTCGGCCGCAAGACGGCATTGGAGCGGCTGGCATCCTTTCTGCTCGACATGGATGCAAGAAATGGCAATAGCGGTTTTTTCGAGCTGCCGATGTCACGCCGGGACATTGCTGACTATCTTGGTCTCACTCTGGAGACGGTCTCGCGCGGATTCTCGGAACTTCAGAAGCAGCAGCTCCTCGAGCTGGCTGGGGCGCGGCATGTCGCCTTGCGTGACCGCTCATCTCTGGCCGCAATGAATGAATAGGCACGCTGGCTGGGTGTGATAGCCTGCTTCGTGCCGGATTCCGGCGGCCATTGCCGTGTAGAGAATTTTATAGGCCAAGCGCTTTTGAAATCTTTACGAGGGCCTCTCGAAACGGAGACCATCTTGATGGAAAAGATGTTTGCCAGTAGCGCCTGGGTTATCATTTCGGATGGCCGCCAAGCTCTGCTTATCGGAGATCAAGGAACTGAGCTCTTCTCGGCTCCGCGGGCGCGGGAAGGAGCTGATCATGCGGACACGCAAGATCACGCCTTCGAGAGCGAAGCATCAAGATGCCTGGTTCGGCTGCCGGCGCCTTCTCTACAGAATGGAGTCGAACATTCCAATCGATGCATGGAGGAGGAAGAGGATTTCGCCACAAAGCTCGCCGCCCGTTTGAACGATCTGGTTATCGCCGGCATAGCCAAACATCTCATCATCGCCGCGCCCATGCATGTGCTGGAACTTGCGCGGAAGAAGAGCAGCGCGGCCGTGCGGTCAGCGATTTATGCGAGCTTGACCGTGAGCTGATGCCAACCAGCCTTTAGGCAGGTCCAGGAATGCGGAAAACATGGACGCAAGACCTGAAGACCTGTTGCGGTGGTTAATATAACCCAGCCTTGATCGCAAAACGGACCAATTCGGAGATGCTTCCTGCCTGCATCTTCGTCATAAGCTTGGCACGGTAGACCTCAACCGTGCGGGGGCTCAAATCAAATTCGCGGGCAATTTCCTTGTTGGTTTTGCCATTCACCAGCCCTTTCAACACCTGGGATTCGCGCTGACTCAACGAAGCCAGACGTGATGTGAGTTCAGAACTGAGCGCATCTTCTTTGGAAGCCTCGGACTCCCGCTCGAAAGCCGAACGCACCACTTGAACGAGCGCCTCTCCATCGAAGGGCTTCTCAAGAAAGTCTGTTGCGCCAAGTTTCATGGCCCGGACGGCAAGCGGCACATCGCCATGTCCGGTCATCACGATCACTGGAACGCTGTGCCCCGTCTCGCGGAGCCGGCGCAGAAGCCCGATGCCATCCAATCCTTCCATACGGACATCGGTTAGTATGCATCCCTTGCCCATCGGCGGTGAAGCTGCGAGGAAAGCTTCTGCCGAGTTAAATGGTTGAACCGTGAACCCCGACGAGGCAAGCAGGAAGGAAAGCGAGTCCCGCAAAGCTGAATCGTCGTCGATCACATAAATGGTGCCATCGAAGCTCACCGCTTTACTCCTCACTCACGGAGGGAAGTGTGAAACGGAATATGGTTCCGCCAACGGGATTTGCCTCTACCCATAGGCGCCCGCCATGGGCTTCGATGATCGCCTTGCTGATCGAAAGTCCGACACCCATGCCAGTTTCCTTGGTCGTCACGAAAGGCTCAAAAAGCCTTGGAAGAAGATCCTCCGGGACGCCGTGACCCGTGTCGGATATCATGATTTCAACGAAGGCATCTGGCCTTAGGGTCGCCGCGACGAGAAGTTCCCGCCGGGGACATTCTTGCATCGCTTCAAGCGCATTGCGGAGCAGATTGACGAGAACCTGCTGGATTTGGATCGCGTCGACAAGAACCTGCGCAACGTTGGGCGCGATCTGAAAGCGGACCATCACACCGAGCTCGCGCGCGCCCACGAGAGCGAGGGCGCCGGCTTCCTCAAGAAGCCGTGCGACGCGGACAATCGTCTTGTCGCTCTCCCGGCGGGTAACGAAATCGCGCAGACGCCTGATGATCGCGCCCGCGCGAAGAGCCTGCTCTGCCGCTTTGTCAAGTGCTCCCCGGATTACCGGGGCCCGTGGATCCTCACTCTCCTGGAGGAGACGCTGCGACCCTTTGAGGTAGTTGTTGATCGCCGCAAGGGGCTGGTTCAGCTCATGTGCGAGGCTCGATGCCATTTCGCCCAGTGCGCTGAGGCGCGAGACGTGAAGGAGATTTGTTTGCAGTTCGTGCAGCTTCGCTTGCGTTTCCTGGCGTTCCGTCAGGTCGCGGATAAAGGCGGTAAAATGCCGGCGGGTAAAACCAGTGGAAGACTCAGGGTCTGCTATGAGCATCTCGCCGACCGAAAGATGCATGGGAAAGGTTGAACCATCTTTCCGCTGGCCCGTGACCACCCGGCCAATGCCAACGATGTGCCGTTCGCCGGTTCGCCGGTAGCGCTCCATATAGCTGTCGTGCCGGCTGCGGTCTGGCTCGGGCATTAAAATACTGACATTCTGCCCAATCACCTCGCCGGCCGTATAGCCAAAAAGCCGCTCCGCGGCGGCACTGAAGGAACTTATGATTCCGTTGTCGCCTGTGACGATCATTGCATCTGGAACTGTGTCGAGAATCGACTGAAGATGCTGTTTGTGTGAGCGCAACTCATCTTCCGTGCGCTTGCGCTGATCAATGTCGAGAATGATCCCGGTCATTCCCTTCTCGCCTTCCTGGCCCGAAGGAATCGACCCTTTGGCGTGCAGCCACTGCGTCTTGCTATTAGCACGGGCAATGCGGACTTCGATATCGAGAGTGCCCGACGCCTTAGCGGCAGCCAATGCCGCGCCGGCCCGCACCTGATCGCGGGGATGGAGGAGGGATGTCAAAGCCTTGGAGCTTAGGGGCTCGCCATGCTCTATGCCGATGAGCCGGGCGCAACTTTGCGAACACAAGAACACGTCGCGATCGAGATCCCATTTCCACGATCCGATCCCCGCTGCTTCGATTGCAAACCGCATATGCCCGGTTTCATCGAATTTCACGATTGAGAAGGCTCCCTGGCTGAGGCGTTGACCTGGACCGCCTGCCCCGAATCTTCCCGGAGCCTTAAATCCAACGTGGGCGGTCAACCTAAGGTTGTGATTCTATAATTGATCAAGATCAAATGCAAAACGCGTATTGAATGCAAACGATCTTTTTTTGGCCTCTGCTGGGCTCCCGGCATTCCGCAACCAGCCTCGATCTGAAAAAGCACGCGCGTTCTAACCGGCTGACGTGGATCAATGCGCAGAAGGGACGGAATAGGCATTGTTCCGTCAGAATTACCGCTTCCCAGGTCTCAGAAATTGAAGGGTCAGTTCGATTGTCACTCTCTCGTCTTCCCAAGATTCGCTAGACACTGTAAAGGTCGTGCTTGTTGACGACGATCCCGCGGTGTTGAGTTCGCTGCAATTTCTTTTGGAATTGGAGGGATTTAACATCGTCACATTCAAAAGCGGGCAAGAGCTTCTTTCACAACAGGCATTGCCCAGGCGGGGCTGCTTTGTGATTGATTACAGCATGCCATTCATGAATGGCTTGGAGCTATTTGCGCGGCTGCGCGCTCGCCGTTCGACACTTCCCGTCATCCTTATTACTGGGAGGTCAGATCAGTCGATCGATCAGCGGGCGCTGCAGGCAGGCGTTCTGAAGGTGTTGCGCAAACCGCACATCAATGAGTCCCTCATCCAGTCGATCGAAGAAGCCCTCTCGGCGCCTTAGCCCGCTTAAGCCCGCGTGCAAGCGCGGATAAGGCTTCACGGCCCCCTCGCCTGCGAATTTCATTCTATCCAGCCCAAAGAAATCCGGTATTGTGGCCTGGTGAATTCTCATGGGCGGTCTTTATGCGGAAATTCAACGCGCTCGTTGTCCTCTGTTTGCTGATCCAAGGGTGTGCGCTCGCTAAGAACCAGCAGGCAGTTGATGCAAGTTCGGCACTGATCGGAAGGAGGCGCGCAGAAATCATGGCGTGTGCCGGAATCCCAGATCAGGTGACACAGTCCAACGGCAAGGAAATCGCCACCTACAACGTAGTGGGACAATGGTATCATCCTGTGAGCGGAGTTGTTCTCGGTAATGGGCAATGCACGGCGAACATCGTATTCGATCACGGCCGGGTGTCGTCAGTCAGCTATGTCACGGAAGATCCCGGCATCCTTGCGCCACTTGAGTCATGCGCACTCATCATCGCCGGCTGCCTGCGGTAATATGCGGTAATAATGGACTTCCCGAAACCATCTTAACGGCCTCGCCGGGGCCGGCCGGCCAGCTTTGGCCCTTCGTCAAATGACAATTCTTTTACTGCTTCCGCTTAAGGCAAACGCGGATCTTTGACTTGCAACGCTCACGCCTTTGCTGGTCAAGAGCGGCGGCTTTCCGGAACCAATCCGGGCGAGCAAAGTTTTATTGGCGCATTTTATTGGCTCAATTGGAGAAGGCCATGGCCAGGGAAACAAAAAAGCTCAATGAGCTTTTCCTCGATACACTAAGGGACATCTACTTCGCCGAAAAGAAAATCCTTGCGGCTTCGCATAAGATGGCAAAAGCCGCGCACAGTGAAGAATTAAGCGCGGCATTCAACAAGCACAGTGGCGAGACGGAAGCTCAAATTGAAAGGCTCGAAAAGATCTTCGATCTTCTGGTCAAGAAACCTCAAGGAAAAACATGTCCGGCGATCGTTGGCATCATCGATGAAGCAACGGACGTGATGCAGGACTATAAGGGCTCCCCCGCTCTCGACGCCGGGCTGCTCGCGGCAGCACAGGCGGTGGAGCACTACGAGATCTCCCGATACGGGACTCTCTGTGCATGGGCTAAAGAGCTGGGCCTCGATGACGCCCTGCCGCTGCTCCAAGCAACGCTGCAGGAAGAGGAAGCCGAAGACAAAACACTAAATGAAATTGCCGCGGCGGCGGTCAACCACAGAGCCATGGCAGCCTGAAATCCGGAAGTGCGAGAGCGCTTATACCTCGAGTGCAGGTTTTCGTATTGTTTAACTGCCATCCAGCCGGCACGGCGGACAGATGAAGGGTTGTCATGGCGGGCATGTCCCGCCGGTTTTGCGTCTGGGTATGTTGCGTTAGGGGTTTGTCATGCCGCCACGGGCAAATTGGAAGGGCTACCTCAGGCTGTCGCTTGTGACCTGTCCGATTGGACTCTTCCCAGCCACCAGCAATCAGGAAAAAATTTCCTTCCACCTCCTGAATAAAAAGACGGGGCATAGGCTGAAACAGCAATATGTGGACGCGGAGACAGGTGCCGCCGTTCCCCGCGAAGAGCAGGTCAAAGGCTACGAAGTTGATAAAGACGAATATATCATCGTAACCGAGGAAGAGCTCGCGGCGATTGAAATCGAAAGCAGCCACACCATCGATATCGAAAGCTTTGTGGAGCGGGCGGAGGTCGATCCTATCTACCTCGATCAGAGTTATTTTATCGTCCCAGAAGACAAAGCCGGACAAGAGGCTTTCGCGGTTATCCGGGAGGCCATGCGCCAGCGCGGGGTGGCTGGTGTTGCCCGCATCGTTCTGCACGGGCGCGAACGCGCAATCCTCATCGAGCCGAGATCGAAGGGATTTTTCGGCACGACCTTGCATCACAATTATGAAGTACGGCGCGGCGAGGCCTACTTCGAGGATATTCCAGATCTCAAGATCGGAAAAGAACTGCTGGATCTTGCCTCACATATTATCGATACAAAAAAGGCGCCCTTCGAACCAGAAAAATTCGTAGATCGATACCAAGAATCGGTCCTCGATCTCATTCGCTCGAAGCAGGCAGGCAAGCCAGCCCAGGCTGCTCATGTGTCTCGGCCCGATAATGTCATCAATCTCATGGAGGCGTTACGGCGCAGCCTCGGGCCGGAGAAAAGCGGTGAGCGGAAAACCAGCAAGGAGCAGGCGGCTCCGCCAAAATCAGGCCGCCGTATGGTGAGAGCCGCAAGCTCATCCAAACCGGCTCGAAGCAAAACCCGTGTCAAAAAGGCGGGCTGAGGTTCGGCCCCCAATGGACTTCAGCGCAGCCTCCCCTCAAGCGCTTCTTCAGCCGCCGCGGCGCCTGTTAGATAAGCGCCATGCGCCGTCGAAAAGTCATGCTGTGAACAGGCTTCCCCAGCGAAGAAGATCCTTCCATCGACCGGCGCAGCGAGCGTGATGCGCGCATCCGCATGGCCCGGTAGCGCGTGCGAATAAGAGCCGAGCGCGAAAGGATCGCGCGCCCAGCTTGTCTCGACAAGCGGGTGCAGAGAGGCCCGAATGCTGCTGCCAAGCAAGTTTGCCAGCTCCATTGAGGCGAAATCAAAGAAAGCGCCATGCCCGGCAGTCTCCAGGTCGCGCGCTAACCGGCCTCCGAAAAATGCCTCGATGAGCGGCCGGCCAAAAGGACGCAGATAATAGCTGGCCGTCGCCGTACGGCCTGGATTTCCGATAAGATGGCCTTCCACGGGCAGTGCCTCCGGCCGGTCAACCATCATGATAAGCTTATCGGCAACGCCCAAGGGCAACACCGCGGCAGCGTTCACCTTTTCCATCAGTTCCGGCCGGAATTTGATGGATTGCGCGGCAATAATGGACGCCGGCACGGCCACGATGACAGCATCTGCCATCAGTGTTCCGAGGGATGTTTCGATTTTGAGGAGCTTTCCGCAATGATCGATGAGCGTGACCTTGCAGCCGAGGCGGACCGGCAAGCCCGCAGCTTGCGCCGCGATCGCCGTTCCATATCCTTCGGCGATGCGCCAATTGACGCCGCTATCGGCATAGCGGTTGATGTCTTTCACCGAGACGCAATCGAGTTCAGCGCCATTGACATAAGTGCTGACCGCGTTGAGGAGAGGATTGAACCGGCAAGCTGGATCGAGAAGGTCTGCCGCAGCGATATCGGCATCGCCGGGGCCCACTGCTCCAAGGCGTTCGTAGAATTGCTCTGAGGCCGCAGCAAAAGCAGCCTGATCCTCAGCACTGAACCCAAGGTTGAGGCTTTGAGTCCCCCAAGACGGAGTCGTCTTATCGATTGTAAATCCTGACCCGGCGGCAATCCGAGTCCAAGGATTGCGATCGGCCGAATGCAGCCAGCCGCAGCCAAGATCGAGCGGATAGGAGCCTTCGTTAACCGTATAAGCGCGCCCGCCAACTCTATTGCGCGCTTCGAGGACGACAAAGGAGGCGCCCGCCTCTGCAAGCCGCATCGCGGCGCCAAGTCCGGCGGCGCCCGCACCGACGACGGCAATATCGGGATTTTCGCTGCTGCTGGAAAGCATGAAAGGTCCCTCCGGCTACGTCTGCCATGTGCCTAACCTATCCCACACATTTCCCGGACCGGAAGACGGTTCCCCGATTGTTTTCAATCAGCCCGGCACGGCCGGCTATGCGGATTCAATTAGAAGGCCCTCGTTGGGATGCAATCTCACGGCCGATGCAACAGATTCGCCATGACGGCCGCCATGAGTGGAGATCGCAACCCTGGCGTTGGCAGGAAAGAGCCCGTACCAGCTCTGCGGATTTGCCGTAAAATTGAGGACCACAAAGATGCGCTGGTCTCCCTTGCGGCGCTCATAGGCGAGGACATTGCTGTCCCGCGACAGGAGACGCCAGCTGCCTTCTGAGAGTGCTCTATGCGCGCGCCTGAAGTGGAGGAGGTTTCGCACCAGCGAAAGAATCGAGGTTTCATCCTTGCTCATTACCGCCACATTGCGCAGCTTGTAGTCGGATGTGACCGGCAGCCAGGGCTCATGTTGCGAAAAGCCTGCGAACGGACTCGCGTCCCACTGCATCGGCGTTCGCGAGGGATCGCGCCCGGCTCCTGTGCCGGGCTCACGCTTCCCCCATGGATCCTGGATGCGATCTGGCGCGATCTCGACATGCCCAATGGCGAGTTCGTCGCCATAGTAGAGTGTTGGCGTGCCGCGCAAGGTCAAGAGCAGCATGGCTGCCACGGGAGCTTGTTCCGCGCCAGCGCGCGCCGCTATGCGGGGCCGGTCGTGATTGCTGAGAACCCAATTTGGCCAGGCGCCTTCCGGCAAAGCCGCCTCATAATTCCCGATCAGTTCAGCGATGTCCCGCGCCGTCCAGGCGGTGCTTAGAAGCTGGAAATTAAACGGCAAATGCGCGCCCATGAGATTCTCGCCGTAATAGGCGACAAGCTTGCCGGCCGGCAGATAGATTTCACCGATTAACACCCGGTCATCGAATTCATCGATCACTTTCCGCATCTCGCGGACTACGTCATGCACTTCGGGCTGATCACAAGAGTGAGTCTCGATCAGACGGCCAATTTCCGGCTCACCCTTGGTCCAGGCAGGATTTGGGGGATTGTCCCGAAAAGCCGCATCCTTGATGAGATGCCACATCACATCGACCCGGACACCGTCCACTCCCCGCCGCAGCCAGAAGCGCAAGACATCGTACATGGCAGCACGCACATGGGGATTGCGCCAATTCAGATCCGGCTGTTCGGCAAGATAGGCATGATAGTAGTATTGTCCCGTGCCGTTATCGAAGGTCCAGGCGCTTCCGCCAAAGTTGCTGATCCAATTGTTCGGCGGCCCGCCGTCCGGCGCCGGATCCCGCCAGATATACCAGTCCCGCTTTGGATCGGTCCGCGAGCTCCGGCTAGCCTTGAACCACGGATGCAAGATCGACGTGTGATTGGGAACGAAGTCGAGGATGACTTTGAGCCGCTTTTGATGCGCGTCATGGAGGAGGCGGTCAAAGCCTTCGAGCGAGCCGAAGATTGGATCAATCCCGCAGTGATCGGTAATATCGTAGCCGAAGTCATACATCGGCGACGGATAGACCGGTGATATCCAGATCGCGTCGACGCCGAGCCATAGGAAATAGTCGAGCCGCTGCCGGATACCTTCGAGATCACCTATACCATCACCGTTCGAGTCCTGAAAAGATCGCGGGTAGATTTGATAGATTGTGCCGGTCCGCCACCAATTATGAGACATGCCGCTGCCGCCAAAAGATAACGTTCCAAGCCTACAGACGGGGATAAGCCAAGGACGAATATCATCTGGTGCCGGTCAGATCATCCCCTCGAATAAGCCCGGCATGATATTGGGCGCGGCGCCAGATCGAGGGAGACGTTTGCGGAAAGCCACTCTTGCCGCCAGAAGCAGCGGCCAATGAGATGGGTGCAAAGCCCTCAGCCAGCTGCTGAAAATTCAAGAGAAACTTCATCCCGCTGGACTCGAATGATGCCGGGACGGCGCCGGCCAGTGGCTGCCCAGCGGTCATCGCAACGGGCTTACACCCGTTAAAGGGTCTCGGGAGGGGTCGAGGCAATGACAAGATAGACGAGCAGGCCGATCATCGTCACGGCGAGAATAATGAGAACAAGATTGAAGATCATGGTTAAGCCTCAACAAATTCGCAAGCGTTAAGAAAAGACGCGGCGATGGCGCGGTAAAGACTGGGCGAGATAAAGATGAGCTTTGAGTGTCTTTTGGAGCATCCCCGGCCCGGCAGAAAACCAGACACATTTAATCACGGATGCGTTTTTTAAGGCTTGATCTAGCGCAATTCCGCGGTGGACGGCTTAAAGAGAATGCGGGATGCGGCCCTGCGCCGCAGCCTGCCCTTGATTCTTCGAACAGCTGATTGACTCCCGGCACAAGTTTAGAACGAAACAAGAATATAAGGTTCCGCTTCCGGCGAAAGATGACATCGGCGTGCCGTACACGTGCCTTGGGCGGTTTCCTGCCCTTCGCAATCCTACCGGAGAACGACAACCGTGGTGCCCACTTTGACCCGGTTGTAAAGATCAACCACATCCCTGTTGGTCATGCGGATGCAGCCGGACGACACCGCAGCCCCGATCGTATCAGGCTCGTTCGAGCCATGAATGCGGTACATGCTGGAGCCAAGGTAGATCGCGCGGGCGCCGAGCGGATTATCTATCCCGCCTGGCATATGGCGGGGCAAATCGGGGCGGCGCTTGAGCATCTCCGGCGGAGGCGTCCAATCCGGCCATTCGCGTTTCATGCTCACCTTCTTTATGCCGGACCAGGTGAAGCCTTCGCGGCCAACGCCGACGCCATAGCGGATTGCTTCTCCATGGGGGAGAACATAATAGAGCCGGCGTTCACTCGTCGAGATGACGACCGTGCCAGGCTTGTACCCATGGTCCCACGCAACGACCTCGGCTGGGATGGCCTGCATTCGGAAAAGATCAAAAAAATCGGCGAGCGGGCCGCGGCTCAGCGGATTGAAATTCGCCAGCTTGACGTTGCTGAGGGAGTTATCAAGTGCGAAAGCCGGCACTGCCCCCAAGAGCATAAAAAGCAGTCCGGTGTGAAGAAATCTACGGATCATCATCGTCCTTTAATCATGCCAGCGAAGAAGACACCCAGCTAAGGCCTATCCAATTAAGTTTTGAGGCCGAAGTTGGGCAAAAGACGGAAAGGATGCCAGTTTTCATGAAGACCGCAGAAATCGCGTGCGCCGGCACGGATCCGCGCCCTATGTAGCTAGCGAAGGGAACTTGCAAAGCGGCAAGACCCAGCGCTTTCGCCGAGGATGACCCATTGACCCAAGTGATCGGCCATGCCCATGTGCAGCGCCTCGGAAGCGGATCGCGCAGCCTTGCACAGGCGGGCGTCCGCTTGCCGGGCATCGACCGGATGCGCGGGCTTGTCATTCTCCTTATGGCGCTCGACCATGTGCGGGATTTCTTCAACGCAGACGCATTGCGTTTCGAACCAACCGATCTCGCCCACACCTATCCGGCTCTATTCCTGACCCGCTTTATCACGCATTATTGCGCGCCAACTTTCGTTTTTCTCGCGGGTGTTTCCGCATTCCTGCACGGCATAAAACTCGATGATCAAAGGGCGCTTGCGCGGTTCCTGCTCACCCGCGGGCTGTGGCTGATTCTTCTCGATGCCATTGTAATCAGCCCAATATGGACGCTTGAACCCGGGCCGGTCCATCTCGGCACGCTCTGGGCAATCGGTTTCAGCATGATTGTGCTTTCGGGGCTCATCTTCCTGCCGCAGCCAGCCGTGCTGCTCACCGGAGCCGCGATTCTTCTCGGCCACAATTTGCTTGATCCTTTGCACGCAGCGGCATTCGGTCAGTGGGGGCCAGTCTGGAATATGCTCCACGAGCCTGGCGCCTTACCCTTTGGTCTGCGCGGAGGAGTGAGCTATCCGGTGCTTCCATGGATTGGCATCATGGCCGCTGGCTATGGCCTCGGCCATGTGTTTCTCGAACCTGCCGTTCAGCGCAAGCGCCAGCTGACGTTTCTGGGCCTTGCTTTGATTGCGCTTTTCCTCCTTTTGCGCGGAACGAATCTCTATGGCGATCCAAGTCCCTGGAGGACGCAGGGAAGCGCCATAATGACCGTGCTTTCGGGGCTGAACGTCACCAAATACCCGCCTTCCTTGCTCTATGCACTGGTGACGCTTGGGCCTGCCCTTCTCTTGCTGCCCGCCATGGAACGTCTGCGTGGCTTTGCCGGTGATGTGCTCGCGACCTTCGGGAAAGTGCCGCTTTTTATCTATGTGCTTCACCTTTATGCCGCGCATGCGCTGGCCATCGCACTCTGGCTCGCGGAAGGCTTTGCATTTGAGCAATTGCGGGGCTTCGGTATCCGGGCCTTCCCGCCAGACGGGCTCGGCCTCGGTCTGGCTGGCACCTATGCCGCCTGGATCCTCATCATGCTCGCGCTTTATCCGGCCTGCCGCTGGTTCGCCCGCGTGAAGCAGCGCCGCCAGGATTGGTGGCTCGCCTATTTGTGATGGGCTAAGCAAGTTTGTAACGGCCTAGCAGCGGGGCCGTCAGCCATTTTCCAAGGCAACGCTCGCACCGGCCTATTCCGTCAAGCGGATTTGACACTCGCTTTTAAAATAGCCATCTCTGATTGCGCTCCGGGAGCTAATCAAGCAGCTACGCGAAGCCAGCTCTCTCACGGCGCCAACAATTGGTGCCGCCGCGTGCAGTATTATGACAATCCGATGAATGATCTGGCGCAATAATAGCGTAGCGCAAATGTGCTTTATCCATGTGAGACGCACAGGTGCCCTATGAAATCCAAGATCATCGAACGGCTTGGCGAGACCGATATTCTGCTGCCTTCCCTTATCGCTGAAGGCCTAGCGGCCAACGATCGTATCAAAGCCCGCCTCAGCGTCATGCAGGCTGCAGGGCGCCATGCCTGCGACCCCAATGCAATACATTTTGACCTGGCGGATGAGTGCCGCAACGCCGGCATTGATCCAATGCCGATGGAAGCCCTTGTGACCGGTGCGAGCCTTTTGGCTGGCGAGCGGATCACCGCGCCCGGCCTCTCCAACTTGGAGCACAGTATTTGGGACGATGCGGCGGCCATGGCCGAGGCCGTCAAAGCCGGAGACCCAATCAAGGGCGATGCGTTGGCGGCAAGACTCTCCAATGTCGAAGCAAGTGCGGGACCGGACTCATCCGATACGATGGAGCTCACGCAAATCGCAAGGCTCACGGGAATTTCCGGCAGCGGCGGCGACAGCTTGCATCGCCTCGTCATGGATTTGCACAAGGCCCTGAACCAGCTTGCCTCGGAGCACGCGGAAGAGGTGATCGCGGGGGCGCATGCCTATGGATTGCTTCCGGAAGACCGGCCGGCCGTTGAAGCATTCATGCGGGGAGTCGAGGCGACACGTAAGCTGAAATTCGGCCATCCAGGACTTGCAACGACCGCCGCACGGTCAGGCGCGCGGCTCACCATCCAGAATGATATCGGTGAAACCGATGCACATGTGGTTGTGATTGCGGTTGAACAGGACGCTGTAACGGTAACCTATACGGACGTTCATTTGGCGCGCGCAAAGTTCTTTACGAATCTCTTCAGGACTTTTTCTGTCTCATGGAGCGGGCTTGATCGAAAAGGCGCGAAGGGTCTCGGCGGCGAGGCCGTGTTTTATCTCGTCACTGGCCGGTATCCGGTTACTGACGCCAAGGGCCGCGATGATTTTCTCGAAGCAATCGGCGCCTCGCTTGTCTTTTTGATTGACTGGAACAAGGCTCGCAAGGTGTTGCAGGCATGGATCCCGAAGAATGATGCGGTCCGGGTGCTCGATTGGGCAGCGCGCCACCGGTTCGGCCATAGAGGTTTCCTTGAACTGGGCGGCAGCGAACTTGTCGCCTCGGCCGTGCGTAACGCCGCGCCGAGCCGAATCGGCTTTGCCGAGCGTCTCGATCATGCACTCGGGCGCGAGGGGGCTGTGGATTTTCTCAAATCTGTTCTGCGCGTTTCGGCCGAAGCCTTACTGGAAGGAGGCTCGGTCCGTCTGGCGAGAGATCGCATCGAGGCGGATCTTGTCCGCCATCTGCAGCGTGTCGATGCGACGCTTTTGGCGATTGTCGTGCGCCAGGCCGGATTGGCTCGCGAAATCGCCGCCGGGATCCTATCCTGCATCAAGGAGCAGCAGGCGCGCAGACCGTTTGACCGTGCCGCATTGGCGATGAAAGCGCGGCGAATCGAAGAGAAAGCCGACAAGATCGCCATCGAGGCGCGCAACGCGATCGCAAGGTTTGATGCCGGCCCCGCCATCGAGCGCCTTGTGAACAGCATCGAGGATGCAATCGACGAACTCGAGCAGGCAGCATTCGTCGCTTCGCTTGTCCCGGGCGACGTTACTGAGGATCTGCTCAAACCGCTTTTCAAACTTTGCTTGGCCGCGATCTCTGGCGCAGAGGCAGCCGCATCCGGCATTTCCGCCGCCGCCGATGTGCCGGAAGGACAGCGGGCCGATTCCGAGGACGCGCTCGCGGCTGTTGGAAGGCTGCTGGAAGCTGAACACACTGCCGACGCGGCGGAGCGTGCGGTCACCGCGATTGTTCTGCGCGGAGACTTTGATCTGAAAACCGCCCTGTCGGTTCTCGATCTTGCCCGTGCCCTTGAACGCACGACCGACCGGCTCGCGAGGTTCGGACATCTCCTGCGCGATCATGTGCTTGCCGGCCTGGCAACGTAAGAGGGGAAGAGGCGCAGATGCGAATTGCGCATATCGGAGACAAATCGACGAAGCGGTATCCGGCTGAAACCATCGGCGCGAAGGCAGCCAATCTCGCGCGCATGGCCGCTCTTGGTGTTTGCGTCCCTCCCGCCTTCGTGCTTCCGATCGATCTGTGCGCCGCGATCATCGAGGATGATCCTCATGCAACGCAAGCACTCATCGATGGTCTGAAGGAAGGAATAGCATATCTCGAAAACGCCACGGGCAAACGCTTTGGCGGCCGGCGCCGCCCGCTGCTTGTGTCGGTGCGTTCGGGCGCCGCGCGATCAATGCCCGGAATGTTGGATACAGTGCTCGACCTTGGATGCAACTCCTGCGCAGTGCATGGTCTCATACGGATGAGCGGGCATCCGCGTTTTGCCTGGGACTGCCGGCGCCGATTTCTCGAAAGCTATGGCAGCGTGGTCCTTGGCCTCGACCCGGCCTTGTTTGCAGGCCGGCGCAACAGGCTAATCGCCGCCGAAGGCGCCGAAACCGAGCACGCTCTCGATGGCGAAGCCATCGAACGTCTTGCCGGGTCTTACCAGCAGCTGCTCGAAGATGAAGGCTGTGCCATTTCTGATGATCCGATGGAACAGCTAAGAAGCGCGGCGCAAGCCGTGTACCGCTCATGGAAAAGCGAGCGTGCCGCCACCTATCGCCGCCTTGAGGGACTCGAGGATCTGCGCGGCACCGCCGTTACTGTTCAGGCAATGGTTTTTGGCAATCTTGGCCTCCGCTCGGGCGCGGGCGTTGCGTTTTCTCGTGATCCCTCGACCGGCGCGGCAGAGCCGGTTGTGGACGTCTTGTTTGAATCCCAGGGCGAAGACGTCGTTTCAGGCACCTGCAATCCTGAAACGGAAGAAGCCATTATCCGTTCGGTGCCATCCGTGGCGCCACAATTGCGGGAAACCCTTCGCCAGCTCGAACGAGAGTTCGGCGACGTGCAAGACGTTGAGTTCACAATCGAGGAAGGCAAATTGTGGATTTTGCAGACGCGCTCGGCGAAACGGACGCCGCTGGCAGCCCTGCGGTTTGCAATCGCCTTCGTCAAGGAGGGACTTATCACTCCAGCGGAAGCCCTGCGGCGCCTCGAAGGTGTGGATTTGACCTCTCTTACATGCAAACGCCTAGTAGGCGTTCCGGAGGCTGCGGCACATGGGACCGCTGCATCGGCGGGGATCGCGGCCGGGCGCGCGGCCTTCGATTCGAAGAGCGCCGAAACACTGGCCGCAAGCGGCGATCCCGTCATCCTTCTCCGCCCAGATATTAGCACGGCCGATGTCGCGGGCTTTGCTGTCGCGGCTGGAATCGTGACCGCGGCTGGCGGGCGGACGGCCCATGCGGCGCTTGTCGCGCGCCAAATGGGAAAGCCATGTATTGTCGGAGCAACAGCACTCGCAGTCCATGCCGCAAGCCGCAGTGCACAGCTCGGCGGAGCCTCGATCAAAGAAGGAGACTGGCTGTCGATCGATGGCGAGAAGGGAACCATCTACCTTGGGCGTTGTGAAATCGAGGTCCACAAGCCTGAAGCGGAACTCGCGGAAGTCGAGCAATGGCGCAGCAAGTCACTTGCTCATTGAGAGCCCGAAAAATCAACGCTTCCGCTTGGCGATTGCCACGCTATTAACAAGCCAGCCGGTGAACATATCACTGAAAGTTTGGAGGTCATCGCCCCAATGGCCACGTCGAATTCTCCAGCCGGGTTGCACCTCGAAGGCACCCCGGAAGCACAGATACAGGCTCCCTCGCCCAACCTTGGCCTCGTTGTTTCGGTGCGCGGCAGTGTGGTTGATGTCTGGTTTGAAACGCGGCTGCCCCCCATTTACACCTTGCTCCGGGCAGGAAACCGCGGCGAAATCGCCATTGAGGTGTTAAGCCAGATCGATAGGCATCGCGTGCGCGGCATCGCCCTTACGCCAACGCAGGGTCTTGCGCGCGGCACGGTAGTGGAAGACACGGGCGGGCCCTTGCTGACTCCTGTCGGCCCCGCTATTCTCGGACGCATGTTCGACGTTTTTGGCAATGCCATCGACCGTGAGCCTCCGCCATCGGGTTTGCGGTGGTCTTCCGTCCATCAGGCTCCGCCGCCAATCGCTGACCGCTCGACCAAATCCGAGATCTTCGAAACCGGGATCAAGATCATCGATGTGCTCGCACCGCTTGAGCGCGGGGGCAGCGCCGGCCTCTTTGGCGGCGCTGGTGTCGGCAAGACCGTGCTCCTGAGCGAGATGATCCACAACACGGCCAAGCAGCAGAGCGGCGTTAGCATTTTTTGCGGCATCGGCGAGCGCTGCCGTGAAGGTGAAGAACTCTACCGCGACATGAAGGCGGCAAAAGTGCTCCCGAACATGGCGATGATCTTCGGCCAGATGAACGAGCCCCCCGGCAGCCGTTTCCGCGTCGGGCACGCCGCTCTCACCATGGCCGAATATTTCCGCGACGGCGAGCATCGCGACGTGCTGTTGTTGATCGACAATATTTTCCGGTTCATTCAGGCCGGCATGGAGGTCTCCGGCTTGATGGGGCAGATGCCGTCGCGCCTCGGCTATCAGCCAACGATGGGAACCGAGTTGTCGGAACTGGAAGAGCGCATCGCCAGCACCCATACGGGTGCAATCACCTCGATCCAGGCTATCTATGTGCCGGCGGATGATCTCACCGATCCCGCCGCCGTGCATGCTTTCTCACACCTTTCGGCATCCATCGTTCTTTCACGAAAACGTGCGAGCGAAGGCCTCTATCCGGCAATCGACCTTTTGCAATCCTCCTCCCGCATGGCGACACCCGGCGCCGTTGGTGAGCGCCATTACCGCGTGGCGCAGGAAATCCGCCACACCCAGGCCCAGTATGAAGAGCTGAAGGATATAATCGCCATGCTCGGACTGGAGCAGCTCTCAACAGCTGACCGGAAAATCGTCGCGCGCGCGCGCCGTTTGGAGCGCTTCTTGACGCAGCCATTCTTCACAACCGAACAATTTAGCGGCATTCCCGGCAAATTCGTCAGTCTTGAAGATACTCTTGACGGCTGCGAGCTTATTCTGAACGACGAGTTCAAGGACGTTCCCGAAAGCGCCTTCTACATGATCGGGCCAATCGAGGAAGCGTTAGAAAAAGCCGGTAACCGGCAGAGATGAACCGGATCTCCGCAAGATCAGCCTCTATCAGTCCGGCGGACCAAACCTGAATGACAGCGCCGCTCATGACTCTTAAGGTCTTGCTGCCATTTGAAATCTTTGCCGAGAAGACCGGTGTGACCCGTGCCGTAGCCGAGACGCGCGGGGGCTCATTCGGACTGCTGCCGCACAGGCTGGATTGTGCCGCGGCCCTGACGCCAGGAATTCTTACCTTCGAGACTGTGACGGAGGGCGAGGTTTACTTCGCCGTCGATGAGGGTATCCTGGTCAAGGCTGGACTCGAAGTTCTGGTTTCTGTCCGCAACGCGATTGCCGGGCAGGATCTGAGCAGGCTGCGGGAGGCGGTGGAGCACCAATTCATGAACCTCGACGAACAGGAACGGAAGGTCCGCTCGGCATTGGCGAAACTGGAGAGCGGCTTCATCCGCCGCTTCGTGGCCTTTCAGCATGAAAAATGAGGAGGACAAGTTCAGCCGGAAGATCGGTGCCAATGCAGCGCGTAAGCTCAAGGCGCAACGCCGCGCGTCGCGGAACATTTGGTTCGGCTTCGGCACCTTTGGGGTGATCGGCTGGTCGGTGGCATTGCCGGCCGTTTTTGGCGCTCTGTTGGGCCTATGGCTCGATAAGCACTATCCTTCAGGCCGGTCCTGGACGCTCATGCTCCTGCTCGCGGGTCTGGTGGCTGGATGCTTCACCGCGTGGCACTGGGTCGCCCGGCAGGACAAGGAAATCCGCAACGAAGCAGAGGACAAAGATGAGTGAAACCTTCGCTTGCCTGCCGGCTTTGGCGGCGGGCCTTCTCCTGGGTGCCATGTTCTTCGGCGGGCTCTGGTGGACAGTGCGCAGGGCAATCTCTTCCTCCGTGCCCGCGGCATGGTTTCTCGGCAGCATGCTCCTTCGCACGAGTCTTACCGCCGCCGGGTTCTATTATGCCGCCGCGGGTCAATGGCAAAAGCTTGTTGCCTGCCTCATTGGATTCATCGCTGTGCGCATGTTCATCACGCGCTGGATGCCAGCGCCGGCGCCCGCGGCTCCGCGCTGAAGAGAAAGGCCGGACATGCACCTTAGCCCGGACCAAGTGGTGCTCTGGAAATATGGCTTCATCAATCTCAATTCGACAATTGCGACGACCTGGGGCTTGATGCTCGTTCTCTGGCTCGCCGCCATGCTGATCACGCGGAAGCTTCAAACCGGAATTGAAATATCGCGCTGGCAATGCGCCCTTGAGATCATTGTCACAGCGATAATGAAACAGATCGAAGAAGCAGGCCTGAGCCAGCCGGAGAAATATATCAGCTTTCTTGGCACCCTCTTTCTGTTCATTGCAATCGCAGCCCTTGCGACCGTCATTCCCGGCTATGAATCGCCGACGGGATCGCTCTCAACCACCGCAGCACTGGCCATCTGCGTCTTTGTCGCGGTGCCCGTTTACGGCATCGCGGAACAAGGCTTGGGCGGCTATCTCGACTCTTATCTGAAGCCAACGGCCATCATGCTGCCGTTCAATATCATCAGCGAACTCTCCCGGACCTTGGCGCTTGCTGTCCGCCTCTTTGGCAATATGATGAGCGGGACCATGATCCTTGCCATCCTGCTGACCATTGCACCTCTTTTCTTTCCGATCCTCATGAGTGCGCTCGGTCTGCTGATCGGCATGGTGCAGGCTTATATTTTTGGCATCCTCGCGACTGTTTATATTACTGCTGCAACCCGGAAAGATTAAAGCGTGGCGCTGCTCAATGGCGCAGCAAGGGACTCACAAGGGACTCACAATGGACAGCATGACGCTCATCGCAATGGCCTCGATCATAACTGCCGGCGTTACGATTGCCATTGGCTGCATTGGCCCTGCGATCGGTGAGGGACGGTCGGTCGCCGCTGCGCTGACCTCACTTGCACAGCAGCCCGATGCCAGCACAACCATCACACGGACCCTGTTCGTCGGCCTCGCCATGATCGAGTCCCTGGCGATCTATTCCTTTGTGGTCTCGATGATTCTCATCTTCGCTAATCCATTCTGGAACCATGTTGTTGCCGAAGCCTCGGGAAAGTGAACCATGCTGATCGATTGGTTCACGGTTGGCGCCCAAGCGCTCAACTTCCTTATCCTGATGTGGCTGTTGAAACGCTTTCTCTATAAGCCGATTCTGCATGCCATCGACGCCCGGGAGAAGCTGATCGCCGGCCAGCTTGCCGACGCCAAGGCGAAGGAAGCCAAAGCTCAAAGCGAATACGACGAATTCCAGCGCAAGAATGCCGATTTTGACCGGCAAAAGGCAGAGCTTCTGCGGCAGGCGGCCGAAGATGCGAAAGCCGAACGTCAACGGCTTTTGGACGCAGCCCGAAAAGAATCCGAAGAGTTGCGATTGAGGCTGCAAGACAATTTACGAAGCGAGCAACGCAGTCTCGGTCAGGAAATCGCCGCGAGGACCCAAAAAGAAGTCTTTGCAATCGTTCGCAAGACGCTGGCAGATCTCGCGACAGCCAGTCTTGAGGGACGAATGGCCGACGTATTCGTCAGCCGCCTGCGCAAGCTGAGCAGCGAGGAAAAGCAAGTGCTAGCCCCGGCAAAGACGGCGCGGGGAGGCCGCGCGCTCCTGCGCAGTGCCTTCGATCTGCCGCCGCCTCGGCAATCGATGATCAGCGCCGCCGTGAAAGAGACGTTCGGCCCTGAAATCGAACTTCAGTTTGAGACCGCGCCGGACCTCGTTGGTGGGGTCGAACTCACCATCAACGGACATAAGCTCGCCTGGAGCATCAAGGATTATCTCGCCTCTCTCACCACGTACATCGGCGAAGCCGTGGAAAGGAGAACTGGCGGGAGCCCCGAGCCGAAGCGCGGGCCGCAGCCGCAAGAGTGAGGCCTGGAAGATGTCCGCTGGCAGCCTGCAAAGCCTGATTGACTCGGCATTTGCGGATATCGATCGCGCTTGCGAATCCTTCGCACCGCGGCTGAGGCCGCAGGAAACCGGTACGATTACCTCCGTAGGCACCGGCATTGCCAAGGTTGCTGGCCTCCCAGGGGTCGGCTTTGAGGAACTGGTGAGTTTTCCGGATGGCTTGCTCGGCCTTGCATTCAATCTCGATGACGAGGAAGTAGGCGTCATTCTCCTTGGGGACTGCTCGCATCTCCATACAGGTGACGAAGTTATGCGGACTGGCCGCGTCATGGATGTTCCTGCCGGGGATGAGCTGATCGGCCGGGTCATCGACCCGCTCGGCGCTCCCCTCGATGGGAAAAATCCCATCATATCGAGCCAGCGTCTGCCGATTGAACGCGACGCGCCATCCATCATGGATCGTGATCCCGTCACCGAGCCTTTGCAGACAGGCATCAAGGTCATCGACGCGCTGATACCTGTCGGGCGCGGCCAGCGCGAGTTGATCCTGGGCGACCGGCAGACAGGAAAAACCGCGATCGCGATCGACACGATCCTCAATCAGCGCGGCAAGGATGTGCTTTGCATCTATTGCGCGATCGGCCAGCGCGCTTCCTCCGTGGCGAAGGTAGTCGCGGACCTTCGTGAAAAAGGCGCAATGGAATATACGATTGTTGTCGTCACTGAAGGCAATGACGCTCCGGGCCTCACCTACATCGCTCCCTATGCCGCGACAAGCATTGCCGAGAGTTTCATGGCAGCGGGCCGGGACGTTCTCATCGTCTATGACGATCTGACGCATCATGCGCGCGCTTACCGCGAGCTCTCGCTACTGCTGCGGCGTCCGCCAGGCCGCGAAGCCTTTCCCGGTGATATTTTCTACATCCACTCGCGCCTTCTGGAGCGCGCGACACATCTGCGCCAATCTCTCGGGGGCGGTTCCATCACGGCGCTGCCAATCATTGAGACTGAGGCGCAAAACATCGCCGCCTATATTCCAACCAATCTGATTTCGATCACGGACGGCCAAATCTATCTCTCACCAACGCTGTTCGAGCTTGGGATTCTTCCGGCTGTCGATGTCGGCAAATCCGTGTCCCGCGTTGGCGGCAAGGCACAGCTTGCTGCCTACCGCGCTGTAACAAGCGACCTTAAGCTCGCCTATGCGCAGTTCGAGGAACTCGAAAGCTTTGCCCGTTTTGGCACAAGGCTCGATGACCGCACCCGCAAGATTCTCAACCACGGGGAGCGCATCCGCAGCTGCCTCAAACAGTCGCAGTTCGACCCCGTATCAGTTCCCGAGCAGATCATCGTTCTCATAGCGCTCACCGCAGGTCTTCTCGACAGCGTGCCGCTCGACAAAATGCGGGAGGCCGAGCTCATGCTTCGCGCGGCAGTCTCCAAGATTTCCCCAGAGATGATCGAGCGCCTCAGTTCGGCCGGAGTGCTGAGTGCCGGGGACCGCGAAGCGATCCTCGATGCCGCCCGCAAGACGCTCATGCCCCTTCAGATTAACCATGAGTGAATCCTTGAGCGGCTTGCGCCGCAAGATCAGTGGCGCGGCGGAACTCAAATCCGTGGTCCGCACGATGAAGGCTCTCGCCGCCGCCAGCATCGGCCAATACGAAAAAGCCGTCCTCTCCTTGAATGATTATTACCGGACTGTGCAACTGGGCCTGGCTGTATGTTTGAGGCAGCCTGGCGCGGAATATCTCATTGAAGAGGAAGGCCGCCCCGGCGCCGGACCAGCCAGCGCTTTCGTCTTCGGCTCCGATCAGGGGCTCGTCGGCCCCTTTAACGACGTCCTTGCGGCATTTGCCGTAACAATGCTCGCAACAAAGGCCCGCACAAAAGATGTGTGGGCAGTCGGAACGCGGATCGAATCGTGCTTGGCTGACGCAGGCCTGCCAGTCGCGGGAGTTTTAACAGTGCCTACCTCGATCCGCGCGATCACGCCGCTCGTCGGGCACATTCTTGTCGAAATTGATTCTCTCCGGAAAAAGGGAAGACTCGGCGAAGTCTATATCTTCCACCATCGGCCAAAGTCCAAAGCTGCCTATGAACCGGTCAGTCAGCGCCTTTTGCCTCTTGATGCAACATGGCGGGCTGGGCTGACGGATTTGCCCTGGCCAAGCCGGAACCTGCCCGAAGTTCTGGGAAGCCGCGAGGCGGCGCTGCACACGTTCCTGCGTGAATATATCTTCGTCTCACTCTTCCGGGCCTGCATTGAGTCGCTGACCAGCGAGAATGCAAGCCGCCTCGCGGCGATGCAGCGCGCCGAGAAGAACATCGACGAGCTGCACGAGGAACTTCTTCGCGCTTTTCACCAGCTGCGCCAAAGCACCATCGACGATGAACTCTTCGACGTCATCTCCGGCTATGAGTCCTTATCCGCAGAAAAACGCACCGCCCGATAGGGGTAGAGACCCGGCAGGCTGAGAGCGTTTATAGGCCGAACGGATAGGTATCCGGCGCGCCATGCGGCCGGCCAGGTGCGAGCGGCGTGATCGCATTGGTTTCTTCGAACCAGACATAGGCATCGAACTGGTCAGGAAGGACCGCCTCAAAATAATGGCTGAGGAACTCCGTGTCCGGCCGGTAAACAACCCCGATCGCGCGCTCAAGCCTTGGCTTTGCCAAGACATCGCGCAATTCGCTCTTTTGCCCTGATCGCCAATCGGTGAGGGAACGGGCGGCAAAGGCTTGGCGGAAGATGCGCTCATAACTGTCCGGACGGGCGGGAATGACCGTCTTCACCTCCATGGGTGCACCCCAATCGCTTGCCGCCGCGACTTTCCCGCGATCGGTGCCAAAGCCGATCAGCACCGCTGAGTCTCCAAAGGCGGCACGGCACGATTCGCCAATATTGAACTCGCCTTGCCAGCCCATGGCGGTCGCCGCGGCATTGCCGATATGCGAATTATGCGCCCACACGACAGCTTTCGCGTCAGCTCCGCGTGCAGTGAGCAGCCGCACCAGGGTGTCGAACATGTGCCGGTCACGCAGATTCCACGATTCCTTGGAACTGCGGTACATGAGCCGGTAGTAATGTTCCGCTGCCTGCACGACCCGCGCGTTCTGTGCGGCATCGAAAAAGGCGTCGCCGCCATCGCGGCGGAGATAAACGAGCCGCTGATCGAGCAGGGTCCGCAATTCGGCGAGTACGCCCTCTTCACAAGGCGATCCGCCAAGATGGATTGCGGCGCGGCCATAACCTGCCGGGTTGTCCTGCCAAGGGGTGAGGCACCCATACCGCCCGCGCGCGGCTTTCGCTTCCTCAGGATCGACGCGGTCGAGATAGGCGAGAATCGCGGCGATCGAACTCCCCAGGCTATAAATATCGAGTCCGCGGAATTCGGTCCGCCATTCCGCGGGCAGGTGCTCATTGTAGCCCCGCAGCCATTCAATGAAGTCACGCACCTCAACGTTGCGCCACATCCATGCGGGAAAGCGCGAAAAAGCTTCTTCAGCCGATGGTTCATGCGCGTGGTGGCGCACGTAGCGGTCGATACATGCCGCATCCGGCCAATCCGCCTCGACCGCGACGATGTTGAATCCATGCTTTTCGATCAGGCGGCGCGTGATCGCCGCGCGGGCCTTGTAGAATTCCGATGTGCCATGGCTCGCCTCCCCGAGGAGGACAACTTTCGCCCCGGCGAAGCGGTCGAAATATTCGCCAAATGGATCCGGCATATCGGGCGATGGGAGGGGCTCGCAATAGGCACGAACGATGGCGGTGGCCTCATCGGCACCCTCGGCACGGACAGCCTCGGAAAGAAGATGAATATCGGCCATCTATGGACTGCCTTTGACGATTTACTGAAAAATCATAGAGATTGCGCAAAATAACCAGGCGATCTATCTCGAAACGGCCTTACAGCAGATGATGCTTGCCGACCGCGCGGACGGTGCTGGCCTGCGGGCCCTTCTCGCCCATCTCTTCGACGAAGCGAACCTCGGAGCCAACTGTCAGACGATCAAAGGCCCCATCGAGAACGCTGTTGCGATGGAAATAGACCTCGCGGCCATCCGCAGTCTCGATGAAGCCATAATCGTCACCAGCCATGAATTTCGACACGCGGCCATGGTCCTCCTGTTCATGCGGCTTGACTTGACCGCGCATCTCACGGACGGCGTCCTCGATCTGGCGCTGAGCCGCAGCGAACGCATCCTTGATGGCAACCGCGACATGCTCGTGCTCTGGTACGTCTCCATGAGTCTTGGTGACGATAATGTCCTTGTGATCCGGCATCGCAATGCGAATATCGATTTTGAACAGGCCGCCAGTCCGGTGCCGCTGCTGCGTCTGCGGCGCTATGACCGCCACCTTGCAGCTCGTAATCCGGTCGTCGAATTTCTCCAGACGTTTGGCGTATCTCTCAATCTCGGAGCGGATGGCCTCCGACGGCTCGGAATTCTCAAAAGTAATCGCAAGCGGTACCTGCATTTTGCTTCCCCTATTTCAGACATCGCGGCCTGAGGCGCCCAAATCGAGACGGCAACGGCTGCGCTTGTGTTCTCGATCAGCCTAGCCAAACCTCTCATATAGTTCCGGCCTTCCCGCTTCCTAGCCGTCATTCTGCCGGAAATGGCGGGCCCTTATGGTCTTTTAGTCCGGCTTTGCCAGGTAGAGCCTTGCGGCAGATCAAACTCAATCGCGGGCTTACCGGAAACAGCGGATTATCACTCCTTCCGGCTCAGGCTGCGAATATAGGCGGTGACCGAATCAATTTCTTCAGGGCTCAAAATGATGTTGGGCATGCTGGGGTGAGGGGAGCGAAGAAAGACCTTGATGGCAAGATCAGTCATCGAAGGCATGCGGCTGATTTCGGCGAAACTCGGCGCTTTCGGATTGGGGCTTGGCAGTGCCGGACCGGCCTCCGTTTGATGACAAGCACCGCAGACCGTCTTGGCAAGGTGCCTGCCAATGGATGTGCCGGCAGTCTTGGCATGGACCGACGCTCCAAAACCGGTCAATACGGCAAGAGCTGCGGTAAGCAGACATTTGTTCATTATCCTCTCCAAAACATGGCGGCGACCAGGGTTTTGATTGGCGCGCGAGCCCGCTGCACTCCTCCGTTCTGATCGGGATCAACTCGCAAGGCACGATGGCCAGCTACTTGGCGAAAATGCCGGCACAGTTCTGTAGAGGCATGACGCAATGGATATCACTGAGGCGATCCCGGGCCGGCGCTCGGTGCGCGAATATACGGCGGAAGCCGTTGACGAACAAACAATCCGCCCCCTCATCAACGCCGCCATCTTGGGCCACTTCCGCGCGTTGCTCAATGATCCAAATTTTCAAATCTTCTGCCATGCGCCGGTGCTGATTTTGATCTCTGCCGGGACGCAAGGGCCCTGGACCCGCGAGGACTGCGCGCTCGCGGCAGAAAATCTCATGCTTGCTGCCCATGCGATGGGACTTCGCACCTGCTGAATCGGCTTTGCCCAAAACTATCTCAACACAGCCGGGGGAAAAGCAGAGCTTGGCCTTCCCGCCGCCGTTGTGCCGGCCGCGCCAATCATCGCAAGCCATCCGAGGGCCACCCCGCGGCCGGTTGAGCACAGGCAAGTGAAAATTCGCTGGACCGGCTAACGCACATCGAGTTTTTGCCTTGGCGGCTAAAGCGCATTATCTGCAATACGAGACAATTCTGGAGCAAGCTTAATGTCCTGGTCCCTTACGATCGGCCGCTTCGGTGCAACGACTCTGCGGGTCCATCTGACATTCTTTCTTCTTCTTGCTTGGATTGGTCTTAGTGCCTGGCAGAGGGGAGGACTCCCGGCGGCAGGTGAGAGCATGTTCTTCATTGCGCTTCTCTTCACCTGCGTCGTCCTCCACGAATTTGGTCACATCCTCATGGCGCGGCGCTTTGGAATCGAGACACCGGAGGTGATTTTGCTGCCGATCGGAGGCGTGGCGCTCATGCCGCGCATGCCGCAGAAACCTTCCCAAGAGCTTGCGGTCGCGGTCGCGGGCCCGCTGGTGAATGTCGTCATCGCCGTGTTCCTCTTCCTTGTCCTGGGAACAGTCCAGGCTGACGGTTTGGCAGAGATTGATAATCCGCATATATCGCTTTTCGTAAGGCTCGCTGCCGCCAACGTCTTCCTTGTCCTCTTCAACATGATTCCCGCATTCCCGATGGATGGCGGCCGCGTCCTGCGCGCGCTCCTCGCCATGAAGTTCGGCAGCGCTCGAGCAACGCGTCTTGCCGCTCTCATTGGGCAGGCTTTTGCATTCGTGCTTGGTTTTCTCGGCCTATTCGGAAACCCGCTCCTCGTCTTTATTGCCATCTTCGTTTATATCGCCGCGGCGGGCGAGGCGCAGATGACCGCCTTCAATGAGGCGGTTCGCGGGCTTTCCGTCGGCGATGCCATGGAGACGCGTTTCAACGCGATCCCAATCGAGGCGGATTTGGCCGAAGCGGTCGAAACCTTGCTGGCGACCGCGCAGCACGAATTTCCGGTCGTGGACGCGTTCGGAAAGCCTGTCGGCCTCCTGGTGCGCGAGGACATTCTTTCAGCCCTCAAGGACCATGACCGCAGCTCACCCGTCACCGGCTTCATGCGCACGCCAGTCGAAACGCTCCGGAGCACCGCCCCGCTAGAGGCCGTTCTCGACCGGCTTCAGGGACCGCAAGCATCAACTCTCGCCGTCATCGATGCTGAGGGAAGCCTCGTCGGGCTCCTCACCCGCCAGAACCTTGCTGAAATGATGATCATAAAGACCACCCAGCCCGACTGGCGCTTCGGCCGGAGATGAACGCGCCGTCCCCTAGCGGAGCCGCCAGGAAGTGATGAGGAAGGCAGTTCCTGTAAAATTTGTGCAAGTCCGCATGCCGCCAAGCCTTTGATCAATCCTCGCGGCGCACATTCAAAAAACGGCCGCCCCAGCGTCCATGTGGTAATGCAGCAGCCAGGCAATATCTAACGGTTCTTGGCGCGGTAGGGACAGCGCGGAACCTGGGCAGGAGGGCACGCGGCTTGGCCTGGCTTAAAGAGGCCAAACGTCAAATAACTTCCGCGCTCCGGGAGCTTGGTGGGGGAGGTAGGACTCGAACCTACGAAGGCATAGCCAGCGGATTTACAGTCCGCCCCCTTTGCCGCTCGGGACACTCCCCCAACACCCTAAAGGAATGGGCGAACGCGCTTATGCGAACCGGGCTTGCCTCTGTCAACTCAAAACACTCGCCGGAGGCTGTGCTTCCGGGAAGTTTCACCAAAATCGTGGAAAGTTGCAGAATTTGGATAAGATCCTGCGGCACGATGGAGCGGAACTGCCCTGTGCCTTCCTTGAACGGGAAGCGTGACGCAAGAAAAACCTCTGACAGAAGTTTTGGATAGCAAGTGACCCGAGACAATGCCAAGCGCCCCGGCCGCAAGTCTGGCGGATCTGGGAAGCCCCAAAAGCCGCGCAGCGCATCTTTCCAGCCAAGCGCGCCCGTCCGCAAACCGGTGCCCCAGCGGCCTGGCGGCAGCGTCACGGTCCTTTACGGCTTTCACGCCGTCCGCGAGGCCTTGCGCACCGGAAGGCGCAAGCTCCTTGGCATTTACGCGACCGAGGCTGCTGCCCGGCGGCTCGCTGACGAAATCGCCAAGGCTGGCCTTCATCCGCATCTCGTGACAGCCGGCGATCTTACACGCCGCCTTGGCGAAGGCGCGGTACATCAAGGCCTCATGCTTGAAACCCTGCCGCTGGAGCCTGCCGGGCTTTCCGGGATCCGGCCTCAAAGCGGAATTGTGCTCGTTCTCGACCAGATCACCGATCCCCACAACGCAGGTGCCATTCTGCGCACCGCCGCGGCCTATGGAGCCGATGCCTTGATCATGACGGAGCGGCACGCTCCGGAAATGGCAGGCGTTGCGGCCAAAGCCGCTTCCGGCGGCCTTGAGCATGTTCCGATCGTCAGAGTGGTCAATCTCGCCCGTGCACTCGAACAACTAGGCGGAATGGGATATCTTCGCCTTGGCCTTGACTCGGAAGCAGATGCGAGCCTGGCCGCAATACCCTTGCGGCGGCCCGTCGCGCTTGTGCTCGGCGGCGAGGGTAAGGGGCTGCGCCGCCTAAGCCGCGAGAATTGCGATTTTCTGGTGCGCCTTGACATGCCCGGCGCAATCAAGAGCCTTAATGTTTCAAATGCCTGCGCCGTGGCGTTGACCCTTCTGCACGCGGGTCTGTCCGCTTAGCACTCGCCTGTCCCGTTTTCGCGCCAGGGGCGCACGGCAAAACTCCATGGCCGCCACCAGCGCGCACCGGGAGGCAGTGTCTCCGGCACGGGATCAAACCCCGATGTGCCCCAAGGGTGGCAGCGGAGAAGCCGGCCAATGCCCATCGCGCCACCGGCCCAAAGCCCGTGCCGCGCGATTGCCTCATCCATATAGGATGAGCAGGTCGGCAAATGCCGGCAATGAGAGCCCCCAAGTGATGACAGGGTGAGTTGATAGGCGCGAATAATGATGTGCGCTGCAAAACGAATTGGGCGGGACGGGTTATGCTTGTTTTTTGATGCCATGGGCGGCGTAATTCTCTAGCACTGTGGCAGATATACACTGGCGGGACCAGAATCAACAGCCCATAATGATTGCGCTTTTTATTGGCTCACGATTCAGGCGGCCGCCATGTCGATTGCACGAAGATTTGTCCTCGCCGGATTCATTGCAACTCTTGCTTCAGCCGCCGGGGCGGCGGATCTGACACCTCCGGCCCCGGCACAGCCCGAAGGCTGGACGATTACCCTGGCGATCGGCCCCGAGGTTTTCAACTCGTTTCCCGGATCGCAGAGCCTATCGATTTGGCCAACCGGCTACATCACCTACCGCCGCCCTGGCGAGCCTGAGCCTTTTGTCTCTCCCGATGACGGATTTGGCATTGCGCTCCTCGATCTTCCCTGGATCAAGGCAGGCCCGGTCGCTCGATTCATCAATGAGCGCACACTGAGCGGCGGTTTGGGAACAATCGGCAACAACGATAACTTCTACGGCCTGCATAATGTCGGCTTCACCGCCGAGCTCGGCGGCTTCCTGGAGCTTTGGCCGGCGGATTTCTTTCGCGCCCGCTTCGAGGCTCGCCAGGGCATCAGCGGCGCCAACGGCTTCGATGGGAATATCGAACTCGATTTCATTCAGCACTATGGCGCCTTTACCTTTGCGGCTGGCCCTCGATTCGAATTCGGCGATAGCCGGTTCGTGAACGCCTATTTTTCGGTCACGCCCGCAGAAGCGTTGCTGAACGGCCAAGTCTATCCTTATCAAGCGACCGGCGGGCTGGTAGCTGCCGGAGGCCTTGGCTCGATCAAATACCAGTTCTCGCCGACTTGGAGCGCGACGGTCTTTGGCGGGGTCAACCGCTGGGTCGCCAGCGCCGGGGGCAGTCCGATCCCGAACCGGCTCGGTTCTCTTAACGACATGACCGCCGGAGCCCTTATCGCTTATACCTTCAACTGGAATTGGTTCTGACCTTATAACGGCCCAGGCTTATAACGGCGCAGGCTTAGCGGCGCCATCGCAGCCAGCTTCCTCGAGGGCACGCTTGGCGGCTTCGATCTGCTCCACGCAATCGGCCGTCGCCTCAAAAGTGAGAAGAGTCGAGGCGTGCCGGGCCTTGAATTCCCTGACCGGCTCAAGAATTGCAATATCAGACCATTTTCCTTGCGGAGGAGGGCCGTTTTCCTTGAGCATGGCGCGCACCTGATCGCGAAGCGCGCGCAATTCCGCTCCCGTCGAGCCAATGACATGCTGGGCCATGATCGAGGCCGCCGCCTGACCCAACGCACAAGCTTTCACGTCATGGGCGAAATCCACGACCTGGCCATTCACCATGACAAGATCGACGATGACGGTCGAACCGCAAAGCTTCGAATGGGCTTTTGCAGTGGCGCCGGGCGCCCGGAGCCGTCCCTGACGCGGAATATTACCTGCCAGTTCGAGGATCCGGTAGTTGTATAGGTCAGGCAACATGGCTTCGCGGCAGAAAGGACCAGATGACGGCTGTGGACACATACTATATAGGTAAGCAGGGTTTGGCGAAGGAGATCTGGCAAATTTCAAGGCAAAACTCTCCGGACAACCGTCCGTCCGGTGCTCTTTCCCGCGGAGCGAAGCCAGGGACGCCCATTCAGACACCATCGGAGGCGCCACATGGATGACGTGGTTAAGACCTTGCTTGAACGTCCCCAATCAAATCCCATCCTGCCAGTCCGCCCGACGCGTGAGGAAGCCGAAGCCGCCGTGCGTGTCCTTTTACGATGGACGGGCGATGATCCATCGCGCGAGGGATTGCGCGACACGCCTAAACGGGTCGTCAGGGCATTCGAGGAATTCTTTTCCGGATATCAAGAAGATGCAAGTAAGGTGCTCTCCCGCGTCTTCGAAGAGGTCCACGGCTACGATGACGTGGTTCTTGTCCGCGATATTCCGTTTTCTTCACATTGCGAGCACCACATGGTGCCTTTCTTCGGGATGGCGCATGTCGCGTACTACCCTTCCGAGACGGGCGTCGTCGGCCTTTCCAAGCTCGCGCGGCTTGTCGATGTCTTTTCGAAGCGCCTGCAAACGCAGGAAGCATTGACGGCGCAAATCATCGAGGCGATCGAGCGGCATTTGCGCCCGCGCGGCTGCGCTGTCATGCTTGAGGCGCAGCATCTTTGCATGTCCATGCGCGGCATTCGCAAGCATGGAGCGGAAACCGTCACGACGCAATTTACCGGGGTCTTCCGAGACGACCCCGCCGAGCAGGTCCGGTTTTTGACGCTGCTGCGCGGCCATAAGTGAAGGCGGCGCCACGCTGACGCCCGCCCGCCCCCGGGGCGTCTCACGGCCTCCCCGGGGCGCCTCACGGCCTTCATGGCGCGCGCCGCCACCCGATGGTCTGGCCGTCATTTCCGGTTTTTCAGCCGCACGCCATTGTATCCGGAACATTCATCATGACTTCCTCCTCCCTTTTCAATGCCAGCCCCGCCGCCAAGAGCGAGCTGGAAGAAGGAACCGCATTCACGCCGCGCTTCGATGCCGACGGTTTGATCGTTTGCATCACAAGGGATGCGCGAGACGGGCAAATCCTCATGCTCGCCCATATGAATGCGGAAGCTTTGCGCCTGACCCTTGAAACCGGCATCGCCCATTATTGGTCGCGATCGCGAAAGGCGCTCTGGCGCAAAGGAGATACCTCCGGCCAGATCCAAAGGGTCACGGAAATCAGAACCGATTGCGATCAGGACGCCTTGCTGATGACGGTCGAACCCGGCGGCGATGGCGGTGCATGCCACACTGGCCGCCGGTCATGCTTCTATCGCAGACTTGTGCTCGATGCCGGGCCGGCAAGGCTTGCTTTCGACTGAAACCATTCCGATTTCCATTGGCATGGAACCAACAGCTCTTGCCATCGTATTATTGTTATCGCCGCAAACGGGACACAGCGAGCGCCGGGCGGCCGGGCTGGAGGATTTGCGCCGCCTGTTCCCAATCGAACATGGCACGTTGAGAATCCTTTCCACACTATCAACTTCGCACTCCCTGGCTGACCGCTCGTCCTTCAACAATTTTCAACCAAAGAGCGTTGTGATTGAAGGAAGGCTACATGTTCCAGAGTCAGAATACGGGATCCGGCGGGAGAGCCCCGAACAGGAACCGTTCAAGCCCAGACGCTCGCGGGAGGGCTGAACAATTGAATAAAATATCTCCATTTTACCGCCGCGAGACCGCCGATACTGCCGCAGAACCCCGCCGTGGCGAACATGCCGAGCGCCGGGCGCTGCGCCGGCCAAAAATTGGGATCGCACTCGGGGCAGGCGCGGCGCGCGGCTGGTCCCATATCGGCGTCTTGCTTGAGCTCAATGCAAAAGGAATCTATCCCGACGTTGTCGCCGGAACCTCTATCGGTGCCGTGGTCGGCGGCTCTTACGCCGCCGGGAAACTCAAGGAAATGGAGCATTTCGCCCGCAGCCTGACAAAAAAGCGTATCCTTAGCATGATGGACGTGTCTTTTTCGGGCATGAGCTTTTTGAGCGGAGAAAAGCTCCGGCGCGAGCTCGAAAAGGAGTTCGGCAACCGGCGCTTCGAGGATCTTGACAGGAGCTTCGCAGTAGTCGCGACAGAATATGGCACTGGGCACGAAATTTGGCTGACCAAGGGAATTGTCTCGGATGCGATCAGAGCTTCCTATGCCCTGCCCGGCATTTTCGAGCCCGTCAGGATCAATGGGCGCTGGCTGTTCGACGGTGCCTTCGTCAATCCCGTCCCGGTCACGCTTTGCCGGGTGCTGGGTGCTGAGGTCGTCATTGCCGTCAATCTTGTGAGCGACACGACCTTCCGCGGGACAGTCATGCACGACTCCTTGTCAATGGAGCCGGCGCTGGACAACCTCAGCTTTGCCCCTTCCGAGACGGACCGGACACTGAGTGCCCGCCTCTTTGGAGGAATGAGCAGCAACCTCCGCCGGCTGTTCGGCTGGCGGGAAGATGGCGCGCCGGGAATTGCAAACGCCATGATGGATGCGTTCAATATTGCGCAGACGCGTATATCGCGCTCGCGCCTTGCTGGCGATCCGCCCGATGTCCATATCAACGCGCGGCTCGGCAAGGTCGGCCTTTTCGATTTTCACCGCGCCGACGAGCTCATCGCGCTTGGCCGCGAGGCGACCCGGCGGACGCTCCCGGAGATCGCGACCGACATCGCGGCTGTTCCCGAGGAGAATAGCTTTTCCGCATCCTAATTTTTGAAAAAGATGCCGTCTACGCGGTCGCGATATAGTCCCGCATCGCCTGATAATCATTCTCCAGCTGCTCCAGCCGGTATTTGATCACATCGCCGATCGAGATGATGCCGACGAGCCTCTCCTCCTTATCGAGAACAGGGAGATGGCGGCATCGCCGGACCGTCATCTTTTGCATGGTTGCGTTAATGGACTCGTCCGGCCCAACGGTCACCGCCGGTGCCAGCATATGGGTCGATACAGGGTCGTCGAACGCCGCCGCGCCAGCTTTGGCGATCGCATGAACGATATCGCGCTCCGATAAAATGCCAAGAACGTGACCATACGGCCCATATGCATCAACAACAACGATCGCACCAATGTTCCGCGCCACCAACACCCCGGCGGCTTCGGTCAAGGTCTGATGCGGCAGAGTTGTGACAACGTCCCTTCCCTTGGCCGCGAGAATGCGTGCAACGGTCATCCTTGCCTCCGCTGAAGCTTTAATTTTCTTTGCCGTTTCCTAGGAACCCCAGGAAATGATAACGCTTAAGCGGCATAGGGTGGTAGCAGCGGCAAATTGTCGCAAGGCGGCGAACGCCCTTCGCACCCCCGCCTTCCAGCCGCGGCTCACGCGCAGCATGTGAGGAACAGCCGGAAACTCCTCATGAAAATGGCCGGCAAACCCGGCCATTCCTGCTCAAGTTCTATAATCTGACCGCTGCTGGTTAAAGGCCGCCCCCTTCATTCAGGCATGGCCAGCGTCTGACGAAAGATGCCCGAGATCGACGCCTGCCAAGCGGAGAGCCCGTTCATATTTGGAGCCCAAGGCCGTATCGAAAATGAGCGATGGATCCGCCGGACAATTGAGCCAGCCATTATGCTGCATCTCCGTTTCGAGCTGACCTGCGGCCCAGCCTGCATAACCCAAGGCCAGGATGGCTCGCCCCGGGCCGGAACCTTGTGCGATCGCCCGCAAAATATCGATTGTCGCGGTCAAGGAGACCCCCCCGCTGATCGGCAAGGTGGAATTGTCGATGGAAAAATCACTGGAATGCAAGACGAAGCCGCGGCTAGTATCGACGGGCCCCCCATTCAGCACCAGCACGGAACTCGCTTCCGCCGGCAGGCGGATTGCCTCCTCGGGGCCAATCACTTTAAGTTGTACGAGCAGCTGCGGGAAATCGACCCGTTCTGCCAGGCGATTGACGATAATTCCCATAGCGCCTTCTTCGGAATGGGCACAGACGTAAACAACCGAGCGGGCAAAGCGCTCGTCCGCCATTCCTGGCATCGCGATCAGCAATTGCCCGTCAAGAAACCTGCTGCCGCTCTGCCGGAAGCCGGTTGGAGCTTTTATCGATCCCATGTCACGCGCCTCGCAGGAGCCAGATGATTTGGAATAATCACAGTTGCGGCCTTCTCATTCGAAACATAAGCTGAAAATCCCTCCAGCCAACAATCGGCTAGTCTCCTTGCATTGCGCTCTTCCCTTGCAAATCCCTGTCCGGTCCCCGGCAGCCGGCTGGAGAGGACTCTTTCTTTTTTTGTGTGTGAGTCTTTCGCTGCTCCTTTATCCGGCGACTCTACACTGTGATCCTTACAAGAGCACATGGGTGCCGGGTCCAAAATCATCGTTGCGGCTGATTGCCGCTGGCGGCAACAGCGAAGGATTCTACCGCGCCGGGGTCGAGATCCGCCTCGATCCGGACGCTTTAACCTATTGGCGCACGCCGGGGGCGGCCGGCGTTCCGCCAGTTTTTTCCTTTGAAGGCTCCGAAAATGCCGCCGATGTCGCGGTATTCTATCCAGCCCCAACGCGGATCAACGAAGACGGAACCGATGCTTTCGGCTATCGGGACCGCGTAATTTTTCCTCTTCATGTCACACCCAGGGATGCCGGGCGCCCGGTCCTTTTGGCCGTTCATCTCTCTTACGCGGTATGCGCCCGCATCTGCCTCCCCGCGACAGCCGAGGCAAGGCTTTCTCTCAATCCGCAGCAGGAACCCGGCACCGCCAGCCCCGAGGCCGCGGCCATCGCCGCCGCCGAGGCCGAAGTGCCCTTGCGCCTTACACCGCAACAACGCGACACCAAAGTGGCGATTGAACGGTATAAAATGGCGTCTCCCCCCGAGTGGCGGCTCATGACGGAGCAGAACGCGGAGGATCTTTTTGCGGAGGCCCCGCCAGGCTGGTATTTCGAGACACGCAAGTCGGGCCGCCCAAATGAATTCTTACTGGTTGCCGCCGAAAAGCCGGCAGACGGCAGCCGCGCGCCTGTCCCTGTGACACTAACGGTAAAGAGCAAGCCGCAAAGCTATGAGTTTACGGTTGGTCTTGACGCCGAAGCCCAGCCCTGACGAAAGCTTGATCTGCTCAGGAAGGGTACCATTTTCCAAGACATTCCGGCGAGCCGGCGGAAGGAAGCAGAGAACGGAGGAAGCAAAGATGGCGATCAAGATCGGAGATCCACTCCCGCAGGTCAATTTCACAATCATGACCGGGGCCGGACCGGAGGTGCGGACGACGGATCAGATTTTCAAGGGACGCAAGATGGTTCTTTTTGGTGTGCCAGGAGCTTTCACCCCGGCTTGCGATAAAAGCCATCTGCCCGGGTTTCTTGCTAATGTCGAGGAATTCAGGGCGCGCGGAATCGACGCCGTCGCCGTGACTGGCGTGAATGACGTTTTTGTCATGGATGCTTGGGCAAAACACGCCGGAGCCGATGGCAAGGTCATCTTCCTTGCTGACGGCAATGGGGATTTCGCCCGCGCGATCGGCCTATCGCTCGATCTTGCCGCGCATGGGCTTGGGTTAAGATCACAACGCTATGCCATGATCGTCGATGATGGTGTCGTACGCAAACTCAACGTCGAAGCAACGCCTGGCAAAGTCGAAACATCGAGCGCTGAAGCTCTCTTGAGGCAGCTATAGTTTCTCCGGGGCGGCCTGGAAACAATCACCGCCGCGCTCCCTGTCCCGGCCTCACGGCGGATTATGCCGCGCTATTCCCTCTCCCTTTGAGGAACGTCCCAGCCACGTAACCGATGCAAACGCCCCGAGCCACGAGCCCGCCGCGGCAAATAGGACGTAGATCGCATTTTCCGTATAGCTGATCACCGCGAAGGCAGACAGAAGATACCAAATGGCGCTCCAGTTCGCCGCGGAGACCCGGCGCCGGCCACTCACGGCGGCATTGAAGAACACATAGACGGCATCGGTCACTGCGGTCGAAGCGAGCACGCCAATTGCAATGAGCGGATTGAGGGGCAAGTTCATGGGAGCGGTCCTTGTCGCTGCTGAACTATCAGCCTCCTGGCCTTATTTGAATGCCTCCATCCCTTTGCGCGCGAGCGCATCGGCATGTTCGTTCATGGCGTCGTCAGCATGACCTTTCACCCAGTGCCAATCGATCGTGTGCAAAGAGGCCGCCGCATCAAGTCTCTTCCAGAGCTCAACGTTCTTCACCGGCTTCTTATCGGCAGTGCGCCAGCCGTTGCGTTTCCAAACATGAATCCAGCTGGTGATGCCGCCTTTGAGATAATTTGAGTCCGTATGAAGATGGACGATGCAGGGCTTGGTCAGCGCCTCTAGCGCCTCGATCGCGGCCATCAATTCCATGCGGTTGTTGGTGGTCTCGGATTCTCCGCCAAAAAGCTCTTTTTCATGGCTGCCGCAGACAAGAATAGCCCCCCATCCTCCAGGGCCTGGATTGCCGGAGCAGGCGCCATCGGTCCAGATCGAGACCTCGCGCTTCACCGCAGTAAACCAAGTTCGCGGGTGCTGGCGATTTTGCGGTGAAAGCACAATTTGCGGAAATACTCGATTGGGTCCTTTGGATGCACAAGGGCATCCACCGGAACATTCAGCCAGTCGACAAGGCGGGTCAGGGTGAAGCGGAGCGCAGCCCCGCGCGCCAAAATTGGAAGCGCTTCGATTTCGCTCGCACTCAATTTGCGTATGCTCTCATAGGCACTGAAAAATGCCAGTCCCTTGCTGACATTGAATGAACCATCCGGCTCAAAACACCAGGCATTGAGGCAGATCGCAATATCGTAGGCAAGCTCGCCCGTGCAGGCGAAATAAAAATCAATTAGCCCGGAAAGTTCATCGCCAACGAACAAAACATTGTCGGGAAAAAGATCGGCGTGGATCACACCTTGCGGCAAATCACGGGGCCAGCAGCCTTCGAGAAAAGCCAGCTCTTTCTCGATTTCCCCGGCAAGCCCCGGGCGCACTTCACCGGCGCGCCCGCGCGCCTCTTCGAAAAGCGCCGGCCACGCCTCTATGCCCAAGGCGTTCGGACGGTATCCGGTAAAGCCGGCGCCACACCGGTGCAGCCTGCCGAGCGCCTCGCCAACCGCAGCGCAGCGGCGCACGCTTGGACGGGCGTCCCACATGCCTTCGAGAAAGGTTACGATCGCCGCGGGACGGCCCGCAATCCTGCCAAGCGCCCGGCCATAGCGGTTATGCACAGGCTGCGGGCAATTGAGGCCGTGCTTGGCGAGATGCTCCATAAGGCCGAGAAAAAACGGGAGGTCCCTTTCATCCACCCTTTTCTCATAAAGAGTCAGAATGAAGTAACCCGCATCGACATGCAGGATGAAGTTGGAATTCTCAACCCCTTCTGCAATTCCCTTCAAGGCCAGAACATGGCCAAGATCATAGTCGGCAAGAAAGCTGGCAAGCTCGGTTTCATTGACTTCGGTATAAACGGCCATGGGGCATCCGCGCTCGACAAAGCGCCGCAAATCGGCAGAGGCCTCCTGTTAGCCACCTCAAGACAAGAGGTCAAACAAGCTCCGCGCTTCCATAGGGGACGCGGTGTAGCTGAGCGGCCAATGCGATCCATCGCGTCTTCGGAAAAATTCGCGAATTCCGGAAATTCATTCCGGAGAAGATGTTTTCACATTTATGCCCCGTGAGAGGCAATCCGCCTAATTGTGCGTGACAATGCCTTTGGCGTGAGCTAATTTCTAAAGGTAAGCCGTTTAAGGCCGAAGGCCGTTATAAGTTCGGCACAGTAGTCCAAGTCTTGGGAGGACGCTTGTCTTCTTGCCCGATCACCACGATGCTGGTGTAGTTTTCATTGAGAAAACAAGGGAAGAGCAAGTTATGGACGGGACTCAAGGGGGGCGGGGATGTTCTGTCTTCGCCCCTTTTTTCTTTTATTGCTTCCACTGATGAAGTTTCAGATTGCCACTTGGCATCTTCGTTTAAGCGACAATTTATAGTTGAATGATGAATTTTCATTATTATCATTCATTCATAAAATGAATTTTATATTGAGGCTCTTCTACTGCCCCAAACCTGGCGCGGGTGGAGTTCCGGTTGCGGCTGGTGCCGGAAGAGCTTCGCTCGCCGGGGACGCGGATGGCGGCGGCAAATTGCTCGAAGAGGCAGCGGAATCCGGCCCGGATAATCCATCTTTGGAAGACCGGGGCTTCACACGGGCGGTGCCGTTCGGATTATAAAGAACACCCGCCTCTTCGCTCATTTCGAGACAAGTCAGGAGTTCCACATAGCTCGGCATGGGGGTGGCGCCTTGCGCGAGGCAGTCCCTGCGGTCTTCCGGCTTGAAATGGGCCCATTTGCGCGTCAGCTCGGCGCGGGCATCCTTCTCATCCTTCATGCAGCCCTGGTAAGTTAGATTCTGGTTTTGGCCAGCATACCGCCGCGCTTGCAAGCATGACGGGGCGAAATTGAGCACAGGCACTGAGTCCGTTTTCGCCGCTGCAAGAACAGCGGGTGCCAAAAGGAGGACAGCCAAAATGAGCCCGGCGCCGAGCCTGCGCATGTGATACCCCTGTCAAAATCTAGGCCATGGTGACCATTAACTCCTCAAGCCAGATTTGGATAGGCGAGTTTGACAAAGCCCATGAAGTTGGCAAAGAGCTTGTCAGAGCGGGTTGCGGCGCACCGGAGATGCTTCAGCTTATTAAAAACGCTCGAAGAGATTGCGCTCTTTATTTTAAATTGCGCTCTTTATAGAGAGCAGCAGCATCATATGAGCGCTGGGCCTTGCGGTTGCGCTTTGGGAGATGACGGCGCTGCCATGTCCGGCCGGCAATTTTCTCGTGAGATGATTGGCGCCGTAGCCCTTACCGGCAATGGCAGCAGCAGCGGCGAACCCTCGATGAGTTCGCGCGCATGCTTGGAAATCGCTTCCGGCCGAATTTTTCTCTATCTCGCCATCCAAGCTTGCCAGCGCGGGGGCTGATTTACCGGGACGTGCGCCTCTCCCCCTGCCCTCGCAACGGCGCTTACAAACTTTTAAGAAGCTCGACATGGACCGGGCATTATTAATAGCCACCCGCCAAATAAGCGCTCGGCGGTAAGGTCCAATACAGATAGATCGCGTAGATCACATAGAGTGGAATGACCAAGCGCATCGCTACCAGTATCCACCAGAACACGGCAGCCTGACGCTTGTCTCGATCTACAATTTTGGCTTCCAAAACTTCATCTTCATGAGACATTTTGTTCATCCTTTCATGGATATACTGGCAGGTTCAGGTCAGCGTCTGCTGCCCGCCCCAAGCTTGCACGGCCCGGCACCAGCCATTACGGACCGGCCTGCATGGCCAATCGCTCAACGAGCCCAGCAAGCAGGCCCGCAAAAGCCATGTGATTGGAACTGGAAAGATTTGGAGCACCTGCGGCACCTGCACTTCCGTAAGAGCCCTCTCGAAACTCTGTCAAAGGCAGGAGTTATCAGCCGTCTGGCGGTTAAGGGGGAACTCCATCCCCGCGTAACAAGTAGGCTTGGCTCCCCGCCCCGTCAAGAAGGCGGAATGAAGCTTAGCACGCGATCGGCAGAAAAATCGTAGAGCTTGCCCGTTTCCGTCCATTCGGGGGCGCAGAGCGTCACAATTTTTGGCGCGAGCTCCTCCGGCGTCCGTAAAGTCATAGGGTCTTCCCCAGGCATCGCCGCGGCGCGCATTTTTGTCCGTAGCGGTCCAGGATCGGCCATCATGACCCTGACGCGAGTCACATTCATCGTTTCTGCGGCGTAGGTCCGGGCGAGCGCCTCCAGCGCCGCCTTGCTGACCGCTGAATGCCCCCAGTAAGGCTTGAGAGCGGCCGCATGCCCCGCGCTCGAGGTGAGAAACACGGCGCGGCCAGCGTCCGACGCACGAAGCAAAAGGTCGAGCGAGCGGATGAGACGCCAATTGGCTGTCACATTGACCGCAAGCACCTCCTCCCATCGTTCCGGTTCCATATGGGCAAGCGGCGTGAGGGGGCCGAACATAGCCGCATTGGCGACAAAAATATCAAGCTTGCCCCAGCGCTTGAAAATCGCGGCGCCGAGGCGGTCTAGCGCCTCGAAATCCTTGAGATCGCAAGGCACAAGTGTCGCTTCGCTTCCTTCGCGGCGGATCGCATCGTCGAGCTCCTCGAGAGCGCCCTGGGTACGGGCGAGCGCGATCACATGGGCGCCCAAGCGCGCAAGTTCGAGCGCCACGGCGCGCCCGATGCCGCGCGAGGCACCTGTGACGAGGGCAATGCGGCCTTCCAGCGGCAGTCGCATGAGGATCTATTCAGCCATGCACGCCAGAGCCCGCAGGCCCTAAACCGCTTCCGCGAGAAGCGAAAGCTGGGCCTTGGTGTCGCCCCTGCAGTCGGTCAGACTGGTCGGATAGTCCCCTGTGAAACAATGATCGGTGAATTGCGGCCGGACCGGATCGCGGCTCTTCTCGCCCATCGCCCGGTAGATGCCTTCAACCGAGAGGAAGGCAAGCGAATCGCAGCCGATATAGGCGCGCATTTCTTCGAGCGTATGCGTGGCGGCCAGCAGTTTGTCGCGCTCCGGCGTATCAATCCCATAATAGTCGGGGTGGGTAATCGGCGGCGAGGATATCCGGAAATGGACCTCGCGGGCGCCCGCATCGCGCATCATCTGCACGATTTTCACGGATGTTGTCCCGCGCACAATCGAGTCGTCGATGAGCACAATCCGTTTGCCTGCAACGACCGCGCGGTTGGCACTATGTTTCAAGCGGACTCCCAATTCCCGGACCGACTGGAAGGGCTGAATGAATGTGCGGCCAACGTAATGATTGCGGATAATGCCGAGTTCAAACGGGACGCCTGAATGTTGTGCAAAGCCAAGCGCCGCCGGCACGCCGGAGTCTGGAATGGGGACGACGACATCCGCATCAACCGGCGCTTCCCGCGCAAGCTCGACGCCCATGGCCTTGCGCACATTGTAAACGGGCCTTCCATGGACGATCGAATCTGGCCGCGCGAAGTAGATGTATTCGAAGATGCAGGGCCGTGCAGGCCTTGGCGGAAATGGCAGCAAGCTCTCGACGCCCTCGTCCGAGATCACGACGACTTCACCATTTGCGATATCGCGCACGAAATGTGCGCCGATAATGTCGAGAGCGCAGGTTTCCGAGGCCAGAATATAATGGCCGTCGAGCTCGCCAAGCACAAGCGGCCTGATTCCAAGCGGATCGCGTGCACCGATCAGCTTCTTGTTGGTGAGCACGACGAGAGAATATGCTCCCTCGAGCATGCGCAAGGCCTCGATGAACCGGTCGATGAGCTGGGGGCGCCGGCTGCGCGCGACGAGATGAAGGATCGCTTCCGTGTCGGACGTCGACTGATAGATCGCGCCGCTTTGCACGAGATCGCGGCGCAGCCTCAAGCCGTTGGTAAGATTGCCATTGTGGGCGACGGCAAAGCCCCCCGAGCTCAGCTCGGCGAACAGGGGCTGGACATTGCGCAGAATGGTCTCGCCCGTTGTCGAATAGCGCACATGTCCAATCGCCGATTCTCCCGGCAAGCGCTCAATCGTCGAGGCCTTGGAGAAATGGTCGCTGACAAGGCCGAGCCGCCGTTCAGAATTATATCTGTGGCCGTCAAAGGTGACGATGCCCGCGGCTTCCTGCCCGCGATGCTGCAGCGCATGCAGGCCGAGCGCCGTGATGGCGGCGGCGGCGGGATGACCAAAAATGCCGAAAATTCCGCATTCCTCCCGCAAACGGTCACCATCGAAGTCAAAATCGGGAGTCTCTGAATCGGAATCCTGCCGGACCCCAGAGCCAGGATCAGGATCAAGGCTCTGTCCGGCGTCCTCCGTTTTACCCATCGGCAGTTTCTCCAAACCTTCGCACGGGTGCGAAGAACAGCGCCTTTACAAATGGGCCGCGCCTCACAGCAGCGGCAGTATCGCACAATTCCCGCACCCTGGCTCAAGCCGGTCCAGCACCCGGCAGCGCCGCCAGGAAAAGTGGCGCTGGCCACAAATGTCTTGCAATCTACATAATTGACCTTCCGCCGAAAGTCAGCCGTCAACGCGCCGCAGTGATTAACTTTGTCTGACCGCTACGCCAGAGCAGCTCTGAAAAGGCGGAGTTTTCCACACACTCCAGACGGCCCGGCGAAAATTGCATGGCCGCGCCCGGCCTGATGCGATGCTGCCAAGCAAACCTGACGCCATAATCTAGGTGCCCTTTCCTGTTTCTGCCTTCTTTGGCTCCTGATCCGTATCGGGCACAGCCTCCTCGCTCGGGGCGGCGGATTTGGGCTTTTTAAGCTTATTCAAAAAGCCTTCTATGTCATCCGGAACGGGCAGCACAGCCATGAGCTGATCGCCGGTAGCCTGGAGGAGCGGCCTCATTCGCGCGTTCTTGACCCATTCCGGCTGGGTCTGCGCCGGCACCAGCCAGTTGAAGAACACAAAGGCGACCACGCAAAGGAGCAGGCCCCGCACGCCGCCAAAGAGGAACCCCAGCGACCGGTCGAGCGCGCCGACCTTGGAATCGAGAATCGCATCCGAAAGCTTAACCGTAAGCAAGGAGACAATGATCAAAGTGCCCAGGAAAACCGCAGCCGCAGCGAGGCCGCGCGCAACATTCTCGTTGAGATCGGCTTTGATGTAAGTTTTGATGTAAGGCACCACGAGCGGATGGAAATAGAACGCAGCAACAGCGGCGGCGCCCCACGACGCAATGGCGAGAACTTCGCGGGTGAAGCCGCGCAACATCGCAAGGAAAGCCGAAATCAAGACGACGGCAATCAAGCCGAGATCGAGCCAAGGTGGCATTGTTTTATCCTCGTCCCTTCAGCACGTGGTCATGTGGCCAACACGCACAGAACCCAGAAAAATCATCCCTCTTGCTGGCTTTTCCCTTAATCAGTGCGCCAAAGCAAGGGCTTTGGGGTCAAATCGCCGGGCCTGGGACCGGCCCGCAGCAGGGTGAATTCAGCCGCGCTTTTTCTGCCCTCCCCCCATGGGCCCCTGCTCAGCCAGTATGGCCGCGGTGAGCCCCGAAATATGGGCGCAATTGGAGAGTACAAGATCCTTCACCCGGCCTTCGCCGTCCTCCTGAGCGCCCTGAGGAATGGTTGCGCGGCAAAAGCCCAATTTTGCTGCTTCCTTGAGCCGCGCCAACCCATGTGCGACCGGCCGGATCGCGCCAGAGAGGGCAATTTCGCCGAAATACACAGCATCGGCCGCAAGGGCGATCCCGCTCAGTGAGGAAACAAGCGCCGCGGCGGCGGCAAGATCAGCTGCTGGCTCGCCGACCCGCAATCCCCCGGCAACATTGAGATAAATATCGTACTGGCCGAGCTTGACCCCGGCATGCGCTTCAAGGACGGCAAGAACCATGGCGAGCCGCGCATTGTCCCAGCCGACAACCGCGCGGCGCGGCGTGCCAAGCGGACTTGGTGCGACAAGCGCCTGGATCTCGACAAGCAGCGGCCTCGTTCCCTCCATCCCGGCGAAAACGGCGGCCCCCGGCGCCGTTGTGTCCCGCGAGGACAAAAACAAAGCAGAGGGATTTGCGACTTCGGCAAGCCCGCGCCCGGTCATTTCGAAAACACCGATTTCGTCGGTCGGGCCAAAGCGGTTCTTGACCGCCCGGAGAATCCGGAAGTTCCGGCCCCCTTCTCCTTCGAAAGAGATCACCGCATCGACCATATGCTCGACGACGCGGGGGCCCGCGATTTGTCCGTCCTTGGTCACATGCCCGACGAGAATGACGGCAGCGCCCGCGGTTTTCGCGAAACGGATCAGCGCCTGCGCCGCGCCGCGCACCTGTGAGACAGTGCCAGGGGCCGACTCGATAAGGTCAGTCCACATTGTCTGGATGGAATCGATGACGACAAGGCCCGGCCGCTTGCCATGGGAGAGCGTTGCGACAATGTCCTCGACACTGGTTTCGGCGGCAAGTTCGACGGGCGCAGCGGCAAGGCCGAGCCGCAAGGCGCGCAGCCGGACCTGATCGACGGCCTCTTCACCAGAGATATAGACAACCCGGCGTCCTGACGCGGCAAGCGCGGCACAGGCCTGAATGAGAAGGGTCGATTTGCCGATGCCGGGCTCGCCGCCAAGGAGAAGAACCGAGCCTGGCACGAAGCCGCCGCCGGTCACCCGGTCAAGCTCGCCAATGCCCGTCGTAATGCGCGGCGGCGCCGGCCGGTCTTCCTCGTGAAGGTTTGAGAGGCCGAAAACCCGGCCCTTGCGTGCGCCCTGCGCGGCTCTCGCGCCAATCCCCGAGGAGGCGCTTTCCTCAATAATCGTATTCCAGACGCCGCAAGCATCGCAGCGGCCCTGCCAGCGCTGGCTCACCGCCCCGCAATTTTGGCATACAAAGGAAGCGTGAGATTTGGCCATCGGTAGCGCCTATGATACGTGATCAAAACAGCTGTGTAACCAAGTGAAGCCAGTCAGCCGCTGTCTTGAATGCTTTGCTAACTGCAGAGTGAAGATCGGTTAGAGGCGGTGACTAACACGACTGGCGGGATGAGTTTGCCCGCCGTCTTCATCGCCTCGTCAATAGTGACGCCGGGCTTTTTGCTGTCCATTGCGCGGTAGCAACAACGGCGCCGCCAAGGGTGTTCACCAGCCTTTTCACGAATCCGGTGTTCAGCTCGTGTTTTTCGAGTTCCTCGCAAAGCTCTTGGACTATAGGCCGCAAGCCTCCGATTCCTGCTGGCTGCTCCTCATCGATCCCTTCGGGCGGCTGGTCATGACCGATTCCGATAGACCGCGGGGCGGAAAGTACTGCTTCGAGCTCGGCAAGACTGGCAATCGCTATCTTCCTTGCTGCATAGTCCTCTTGGGTCCCATATGATGGCCCCAGCGTATCAGGAATGCCGTCCAGCCGCGGCAGCTATGATGGGCGGCCGTCATCATAGTCTCGTCTTTTGGGGCCGGTGCCCATTCATCAAGCCCATCCGATTCGATTTCGCTAGTAACTTCGTCCAATAGTTTCTCAGAGACCAGACCGCCAAACATCTTTTCAAGTTCTTCGCGGGCATCATGTGGGCCGCCATATATTCACTGATATCCGCCCTCGCGGTTCTCGCAAGGCAGTCTGTTGGCTAGGTCCTCGTATTTCGAATGGAACCATTCAAGCATGGCCTCAAATTTCTTCTCTTTCGGAAGCCGGCGGAACTTCGCGCGGGAGAGCCCCCCATGATAGCTGGAGGTTATTAGAAACAGGGGCTTTTTGACCATGCGATGGAAGCAACATGCTGATGTTGTGGCGTAAAAAGCCGTGTGATGCTTTTTTACAGGAGCGCTTCTGTTGCGGCCGATGTCTTCCGTCAGCCCCTCAGATCGCTTTGCCGCTTTTGAATAGATATTCGCGTCAAGAAACGAGTTAGCCCGGAAACCTGGCGATAACCCCGAGGATCGCGAAACGCCACCTAAAAATGCTCCGGCAGGCTGTCTTCCCGCGCGAGATTGGAAAACCGGGTGACCTCGGCCTCGAAAGCAAGTTCAACGGTGCCCGTGGGGCCGTGCCGCTGTTTGCCAATGATGACTTCGGCCTTGCCGTGGGCCTTTTCCATGTCGGCCTGCCATTTGATGAACTCCTCGGTCCCTTCGCGGGGCTGCCTGCTGTTCAGATAATATTCCTCGCGAAAAACAAAGAGCACGACATCGGCGTCCTGCTCGATCGAACCAGATTCGCGCAGATCCGACAATTGCGGGCGCTTGTCATCGCGGCTTTCCACCTGCCGCGACAATTGGGAGAGCGCGATCACCGGCACATTCAGATCCTTGGCGAGCGCCTTGAGACCGGTGGTGATCTCGGTCACTTCCTGCACCCGGCTGTCGCTGCGGATTTTCGACCCTGCGAGCAATTGCAGATAGTCGATCACAAGAACATCGAGACCGCGCTGGCGCTTGAGCCGCCGTGCCCGCGCCGCGAGCTGCGCGATCGAAAGCCCGCCGCTCTGATCGATATAAAAAGGGATCGTCTGCATCGCCCGCGCGGTCTCGGCGATACGCTGAAATTCGGCCTCGCCAATGTCGCCGCGGCGAATCTTGTAGGAAGGAACGGCGGCCTGCTCGGCAATGATACGGGTCGCCAATTGCTCGGCCGACATTTCGAGCGAGAAAAAACCAACGATCCCGCCATTGACCGTTTGCGCGGTGCCATCGGGGTTGAGCCTGAACTCATAGGCCCTCGCAATATTGAAGGCGATATTGGTCGCAAGCGCCGTCTTGCCCATGCCGGGGCGCCCGGCAACGATGATCAAATCGGAAGGCTGCAATCCGCCCATATAGCGGTCGAGATCGGAAAGGCCCGTCGCGATCCCCGAGAGGCGCCCGTCACGCTCGAAGGCCTTCGCCGCCATATCGACGGCGGTGGTCAGGGCCTCCGAGAAACGCTGGAAGCCTCCTTCATACCGTCCATTCTCGGCAATCGAGTAGAGCTTTCTTTCAGCCTCCTCGATTTGCTCGCGCGGGCTGACCCCGACGGGCGCGTCATAGGCCGCGTTGACAATATCCTCGCCGATGAGGATCAGATCGCGGCGAAGAGCAAGATCGTGAATCGTGCGGCCGTAATCCTCGGCGTTGATGATCGTGGTGGCTTCCGCCGCGAGGCGGGCGAGATATTGCGGCACGGTGACGCCGCCAAGATCGTGCTCGCCGAGAAAAGTCTTGAGGGTGATGGGTGAAGCCAGCTTGCCCGCGCGAATGAGCTGCGAGGCGACATCAAAAATCCGCCGGTGCAGCTCTTCGGAAAAATGCTCTGCCCTCAGAAAGTCGGAGACCCGGTCGAAGGCATCATTATTGACAAGGATTGCGCCGAGCAGGGCTTGTTCCGCCTCGATATTATGGGGTGCGAGCCGGAACGTTGGATCAGGGCTGGTGCCGCCCCCGGTGAGGGTTCTTCCAGGAAGATTTTCGATCGCTGGCATCGGAATTCCAGGCTGCTGGTGCCAGGGCCGCCACGCCGCAGCACCGAATCAGTTTGCGAGAGGTTCTTTTCTGGCACGCGATCGCAATGGCAAGGAAGGTAATTTTCGGAACCGCAAACCGGGCCCCCGTTCATCCCGCAATTCACATGATGCGAAATTTTAAGATAGCTATAACCAGTCTGGGTCTTCCCGGTTCGCGCACCAATGAACCAGCCGTGGTTAAAATTGAGACTCTGCTCCCTATTCACAGGAGGCGTAATTTTATATATTCACCTTTCTTCTCATTTTCCCTGGCAATAACCCCAATCTCCCAAATATCCCTCTCCCGCTTTCCCCTTCCTCTCATCACAAGGGACGGATAGCCTGGCACAGGCGCAAGAATCAACTAAAAGGTATTTACAAACTTTCGTCTCTTTGGCACGGATGAAGGTTGTCCACGCTCAACTGACGCCTGCTTCAAATGATATTCCTAAGAATACTATCTCGTCTTGTAGTACCACTCTTGCTCATAACGGCAGCCGTATATGTATACCATCATACATATACGAATTACGCTGCTCTTTATTATTATGGGCTGGCATTCTTGCTTACCCTGTACTTAACATTCATATTTCGCGGCCGTTTGCGTGATGCGGGCATCATCCTGTCAGCGGTCATTCTCGGGCTTTTTGTAATTGAAGCCGTTGCAATCAAGATTGAGGCCCGGCCGGTCGATATTCACTCTGAAGGTTACTCGGCCGCACACCCGGTTCTGGGCTGGGGACCGGCTCGCGCGGGCGTCTCTCACCAGACCAAGCTCGATGCGAAAACGGGCCGTCTCATTTACGATGTGGACTACACGATCGATGACCGGCTCACCCGGAAAGTCGTTTCGTCCGATGACGGCGCGGCGGTCGCCTTCTTCGGCGATTCCATGACGTTCGGGACTGGCCTTGCGGATTCCGACACACTCCCTCAGGCTTTCGCCGACGCAACAGGCCGCAATTACAAGGTTATCAATCTCGGATTCCCTGGCTACGGCCCGCAGCAATTTCTGCGCGCGCTCGAGACCGGCGTGTTCGACGATCTCCTTCGCCGCAGCCCGCGGCTCTTCGTCTATCAGACCGCCCCGTGGCACGCTGAACGTTCAGCCTGCCTTTCGGGCTTTGCGTGGCGCGCGCCCCGCTATGAACTCAAGGATGGCATGCCGGTTTTCGAAGGCAGCTGTTCCGGGCGGTGGTCAACCACTCTGAAGGAATTGTTCGCCAATACAGCGGCCTACCGGATTTTCCTTGAACCGCTCACAGCTGGCGTGGGCCGCTCGGAGATGGATCTCTATATTGCCATTCTGAAGCGGGCGGGCGAAATCGCGAAGGAAAAATACGGCGCTTCGACGCTGATTCTCTATGTGCCAATGACAAAGGCCTATCTCCAACGTTCGGGCTATTCAGACGAGGATGTCATGGAGCAGCTCAGAGCGGGGGGGCTGAATGTAATTGACGCCAGGCTCGATCCGAACGCCTTTCCGGGCGTGCCGCTATCAATACCCGGTGACGGTCATCCCACAGGCGCAGCAAACCGGCTGAGGGCCGAGATGGTAAAAGCCTTCCTCAACCAATCAGCGGCATCAACACAAATGAGCAGCACGAACCCTGTGAGGTAGGCTATAGGCAAAGAGCGGCGGCTCACCCGTCCTCATAGGTCACCTCCCCCGCAACCAGGGTAAGCTTGACCCTTCCCTCCATGCGGGCCTCGTCGAAGGGCGTGTTCTTACAGCGCGAATGCAGCTTCGCCGGATCGACGACAAAAGGTTCGTTTGGATCGAAACGGATGAGGTCGGCGGGCGCGCCAGCCTTAAGCCGTCCCTGAGGAAGCCTGAGGATCTCGGCTGGGCGGAGAGTCATGGCCGCAATGAGGCGGCTCAAAGGAATTTCGCCCGAATGAACGAGCCGCAGGCCCGCCGGGAGCATGGTCTCCAAACCGATGGCGCCATCCTCTGCCTCGGCAAAAGGCAGGCGCTTGGTTTCGACGTCCTGCGGATTGTGGTCCGAGACAATCACATCGATGATGCCGGACGCCAGGCCCTCAACGAGCGCACGCCGCTCGTTTTCCCCCCGCAGCGGCGGCGCGAGCTTTAGAAAGGTGCGGTAATCGCCAATATCGTTCTCATTGAGGGTGAGATGGTTGATCGAGGTGCCGCAAGTTACATCCAAGCCATCGGCTTTCGCTTTGGCGATAATCTCTAGGGACAGCTCCGTCGTGACAAGCGCCGCGTGGTAGCGGGCGCCCGTCAGCCTCACGAGCCTGATATCGCGGTCGAGCACAATGGCCTCCGCCTCGCGCGGCGTTCCCGCAAGGCCGAGACGCGAGGCGAATTCACCCTCGTTCATGACACCTTCGGCCAGATCGGGATCTTCCGCGTGATGGATGATGAGGGCATCGAAGTCGCGCGCATATTGCATCACCCGGCGCAGGACACGCGCGTTGCGGATCGAGCGCGCGCCATCACTGAAAGCGGCAGCCCCCGCGAGTTGCAATAAGCCAATCTCGGCGATTTCCGCGCCATTGACGCCTGCCGTCAAGGCCGCCGAGGGAAGCACCCGGACGCGGCCGGTATCGCGCGCGCGCCGGAGAAGAAAATCCACGACCGCAGGCTCATCGACTGGCGGACTCGTGTCGGGACGTGCAAGGATCGTCGTGACGCCTCCCGCCGCCGCCGCCATCGTCGCTGTCGCGATGGTCTCGCGGTGCTCGGCCCCCGGCTCGCCGATGAAGGCCCGCATGTCGATGAGGCCCGGCGCCACGCAATCCCCCTCGCAATCGATGATCCGGGCATGGGCCGGAAGATCCGCCGGGGTAACGGCGGAACCAACATCACGGATCAAGCCATCGACGATGAGGACACCGCCGGCTGACTCCGTCCCCTTTGCGGGGTCGATCAGCCGTGCATTGACGAGCGCGAGCGGCTGATGGGCAATGGACGAGGTGGCAGCATGAGGAGAGGCCGAGGAATGTTTCACGCGGGATCCCTCTTTCAGCCGTTTGGCAGATGCT
>Ga0209061_1001055_pt1 | contig 51530 bp, 42 predicted proteins | sample Coa_R1_10_FD_187157 | JGI IMG/M metagenome (GOLD analysis project Ga0209061, IMG submission 187157) | Surface soil microbial communities from Centralia Pennsylvania, which are recovering from an underground coalmine fire - Coalmine... | ecosystem: Environmental > Terrestrial > Soil >...
GACAGCAGCCGGTCGTTCGGGATGACGATCAGCGTGTCGACCTCGCTGCGCAGCCGCTCGATGCCGGCCTCGGCCTGCACGATGCGGCGCTTGCCCTCGAACCCGAACGGCCGGGTCACCACGCCGATGGTGAGGGCGCCCAGCGACCGCGCCACGTTCGCCACCACCGGGGCGCCGCCGGTGCCGGTGCCGCCGCCCTCGCCGGCGGTGACGAAGACCATGTCGGCGCCCTTGAGCACCTCCTCGATCTCCTCGCGGTGATCCTCCGCGGCCTTGCAGCCGACCTCCGGGTTGGCGCCGGCGCCGAGGCCCCTGGTGAGCTCGCGGCCGACGTCGAGCTTGACGTCGGCGTCGCTCATCAGCAGCGCCTGCGCGTCGGTATTGATCGCGATGAACTCGACGCCCTTGAGCCCCTCTTCGATCATGCGATTCACGGCGTTGACGCCGCCGCCGCCGATTCCGACGACCTTGATAACCGCGAGATAGTTCTGCGGTGCTGCCACGAGGAGGGTACCTTTCCGCTCGTTTTACCAGGGTGGAGAAACTGCGCATGTGAGATACCGCGCTCACCCGCTGTCATGGCCCTGGGCTCGGGAAACCTCCGCGCCATCGGCGGCGCGGAATTCGCCGCCAGGGCACCAACCGCCACCATCAGGTTTCACCTTCAGGTTTAGATTTAGAGTTTTGTGCCGTCCGTGCGATTGATACGGACAGTAGGGTCGGCGGGCACCCGGGTCAACTAACCACGCGCGAAACGGGTCAGCGTGTCGCGCTTTTCACCCGGCCGGGCCGGCCGGGCGCGACCCGCGCAGCGCCCGCACCAGCCGCGGCCCGAGCGTGGTCACGTCGCCGGCGCCCATGGTCAGCACCACGTCACCCGGCTCGGCGAGGTCCGCGACGACGGCCGTGACCTGGCGCCACGGCGTCCCCGTGGCGCAATCCGCCAGGAAGCGCGCCCGCCCGCCGGGAACCGCGTCCGCCACCAGCTTGCCGGTCACGCCTGGTTCCGGGTCCTCGCGCGCGGCGTACACATCGAGCACGACCGCCTCGTCGGCCAGCCCGAGCGCGGCGCCGAACTGGTCGGCGAAGATCCGCGTCCTGCTGTACAGGTGCGGCTGGAACACGGCGACGACCCGGCCGCCCGCGGCGGCGATGTCCCTGGCGGCGCGCAGGTCGGCGGCCAGCTCCGTCGGGTGATGCGCGTAGCTGTCGAGCACCCGCACCCCGCCGGCCTCGCCGACCAGCTCCATCCGGCGGCGCGCGCCGCGGTAGCCCGCGATCGCCGCCGCCACCCGCGGCGGCGCGAAGCCGAGTTCCACGGCGGCGGCGAAGGCGGCCGTGCCGTTCAGCGCGTTGTGGCGGCCCGGCACCTGCACCGTCACCCGGGAGGAGATTTCACCGAACGGGCCGTGCTGCGCGGTCACGGTGAAGCTGACTGCCATCCCGTGCGGGCGGACGTCGCCGGTCCGGTAGTCCGCCCGGCCTGACTCGCCGTACCGCAGGACGCGCGGCCCGCCCGCGGCGGCCTCCAGGCGGGCCGCGACCGCCCGCGCGCCCGGGTCGTCCGCGCAGGCGAGCACGATGCCGCCGGCGCGCCCGGCGAACGCGGCGAACGCATCGGTGATCTCGGCCAGGCTGGCGTAGTTGTCCAGGTGGTCGGCTTCCACGTTGGTGATCACCGCGACGTCCGGCGACAGCAGCAGGAACGACTCGTCGCTCTCGTCGGCCTCCGCGACGAAGTCCGTGCCCGCCCCGTCGTCGGCGCCGAGCCCGGTCTCGTTGAGCACGCCGCCGATGGCGTAGCCGGGCTCGGCGCCGCAGGCGCGCAGCACCGTGGTCAGCATGGACGTGGTGGTGGTCTTCCCGTGCGTGCCCGCGACCGCGATCACCCGGCGCCCGGCCATGACCGAGGCCAGGGCCGAGGCCCGGTGCAGCACCCGCATCCCGCGCCGCCTGGCCTCGGCGAGCTCGGGGTTGTCCGGGCGAATGGCGCTGGTCACCACCAGCGTGTCGCCCGGGCCGAGGTCGCACAGGTGGGCGGCCGCGTGCCCGACGTGCACGCGGGCGCCGAGCGCGGCAAGCTCGTCGAGCACCGGTGCGGGCCTGGCGTCGCTGCCCGAGACGCGGATGCCCCTGGTCAGCATGATCCGCGCGACGCCCGACATGCCCGCCCCGCCGATGCCGGTGAAGTGCACCCGCCCGAGCCGGGCCGCGGGCGGCGGCTCAGCCGGCGTGGCCAGCGCCCTGGTGATGTCGCGAGTCCCCACCCGGACCCTCCGTCCCGTTCACGATCCCGATGACCGCCTCGGCGAGCCAGCGGTCCGCGTCGCCGCGGCCCAGCGACGCGGCCGCCGCCGACATGCCGGCGACCTGGTCGATGTTGACGAGCACGGGCAGCAGGGTGTCGCGGATCCACTCCGGCGTCAGCTCGGCGTCCGGCACCAGGATGCCGCCGCCCCGCTGCACGATCGGCAGCGCGTTCAGCCGCTGCTCGCCGTTGCCGATCGGCAGCGGCACGTAGGCGGCGGGCAGGCCGACGGCGGTGAGCTCGGCGCAGGTCATCGCGCCAGCCCGGCACAGCACGAAGTCCGCGGCGGCGTAGGCGAGATCCATCCGGTCCACATACGGCGTGGCCACGTAGGGGACGCCGCCGGCGCTGGCCGGCGCGTCGGCGCCGTTGCGCGGCCCGATGATGTGCAGCACCTGGACCGAGGCGGCGCGCAGCCACTCGGCGGCGCCGAAGGCCGCGCGGTTCAGCGAGCGCGCGCCCTGCGACCCGCCGGTGACCAGGAGCACGGGCAGGTCCGGGCGCAGCCCGAAGTGCGCGCGGGCCTTGTCGCCGAGCGCCAGGCGGTCCACCTCGGCGATCTCGCGCCGGATCGGTATGCCGAGGTACTTCCCGTTCCTGAGCTGGGTGTCCGGGTGACCGGTGAACACGTGCGCGGTGAAGCGGGCGCCGACCCTGTTGGCCAGCCCCGGCCTCGGGTTGGCCTCGTGCACGACGATCGGCACCCCGCGCCGCCTGGCGGCAAGGTAGGCCGGCGTCGCGACGTACCCGCCGAACCCGACGAGCACCTGCGCCCCGGTCCGGTCGAGCACGGCGGCGGCGGCGCTGACGGCGCCCGCGAGCCGGCCCGGCAGCGTGAGCAGGCGCGGCGTCATCGTCCTCGGCATCGGCACCGCGGGGATGAGCTCGAGCGGGTAACCGCGCAGCGGGATCAGCCGCGTCTCCAGGCCCCGCTCGGTGCCCAGGCAGGTCACCTCGACGCCCGGCTCGGCGCGGCGCAGGGCGTCCGCCAGCGCGAGAGCTGGTTCGATGTGGCCGGCGGAGCCGCCGCCGGCGAGCACTACCCTCATGTCCCGACCCTTATCGTCGGCGTTTCGCTAGCCCGAGCCAGCTTAGAACGCGCAGCGGCCATCCGGGGCCTCTCGCCGCCAAAGCCTGCCTGGCGCCCGGCTCGCACCTGGCCAGCGCCATCAGCATGCCCAGCGCGACCAGGGTCGCCAGCAGCGACGACAGCCCGGCCGACACCAGCGGCAGCGGCACCCCGGTGATGGGCAGCACGCCGATGACCGCGCCGATGTTCACCAGCGCCTGGACCACGATCCAGGCGGTGATGGCGGAGGCCGCCAGCCGGGAGAACAGGTCGGTCACCCGTCTGGCGACCCGCAGCCCGGCGTACGCGAGCCCCCCGTACAGCGCGGTCACGCACAGCGTGCCGACCAGGCCGAGTTCCTCCCCGATGATCGCGAAGATGAAGTCCGACGTGGCGTCGGGCACGTAGCCCCACTTCTCCCTGCTCGCGCCGAGCCCCACGCCGAAGATCCCGCCGGAGCCGATCGCGTACCTGCCCTGGATGGCCTGCATGTTCGCCCCGGTGGGGCTGCCCTGCGGCCCGAGGAAGCTCGCCACCCGCTGGAAGCGGTACTTGGCCGACACGATCATCAGCAGCATGGCCAGGCTCAGCAGGAGCAGCAGCCCGGCGAACACGCGGCCGGGCGTGCCGGCGACCCACAGCAGCGCCAGGAAGATGACCAGCAGGATGAACGTGGTGCCCAGGTCGTCGCCGACCATCACGAGCAGGGCGAGCAGGCCCGCGCCCGGCATCAGCGGCACCAGCATGTGCCGCCAGTCGGCGAGCTGGCCCAGCCGCTCCTTGCGGGCGAGCAGGTCGGCGCCCCACACCACCAGCGCGAGCTTCGCGACCTCCGACGGCTGGACCTGCTGGCCCGCGACGGAGATCCACCGGGTCCCGCCGTTGGCCGAGACGCTGACGCCGTGCACCAGCGTGAGCCCGAGCCCGACCACGGCGACCGCCAGCAGCGGGTAGGCGAAGGCGCGGAACAAACGGGGCTTGCACCGGGCGGCGATCCACATCAGCGGCAGGCCGACGGCCGCGCCGAGCAGCTGCTTCTTGAAGTCCGAGTACGGGGACAGCCCCGCGCTCAGGTCGGCGACCGAGGCGGTCGACTGGACCATGACCAGGCCCAGCGCGAGCAGCAGGATCGTGATGCCGAGGATCAGGTAGTAGGAGGCAAGCGGCCGGTCGAGCAGCCCGCGCCACGCGCCGAGCCTGGCCCTGAGGCCCTTGAGCCCCGGCACGCCGGCCGGGCCCTGCGGGGCCGGGCCGTCCTGGCCCGGCAGCTCCAGGTCCGGCAGCTCCAGGTCCGGCACGGATTGGTCGTGCATGGTCCAAGTCTGTTCGCCGGCCGGCGGCAAGACCGGGACATCCGTGGCGTGTCGCCAGGAGATTTGCGCCGGGCCGGCGGCGCACGGTCTGTGCGGGATGTCGCCGATCTGGCATGATGTGAACGGATGAGCAGGTCGGATTCTTCTCGGTTCCCGGTGACAGTGACCAGGCTTCCCGTGACGCGCTGCGCGATCTGCGGGCGCAGGCTCGCCTACCGGCCAGGCGAGGCGAGCACGGTGCTGACCGAGCACTACATCCGGATGCACCCGGACGCCATTACGGATGCTACCGGGAGGTTAACGGCCTTACGTTGCGGATGTGAGCCATGATGATCATCCGGATGACGGCGGCAAGCCTGCCGGGTACATCTGGCCGGCCCCTGGACATCGCGGCGCTGATCTCATGGCTGCTCACCGCAAGCATCGGCGCTTACATGCTGCGCACCTGGATCGCCCGCGGCGGCCTGCGCCGCCAGCGCGCGACCGGCGTGGGCGTGCCGCCCCCGGTGGTGTTCGGGCATGCGGGCGCGGCCATCGGCGGGCTGGTCGACTGGGCCTGCTTCGTGAGCAGCGGCTGGCGGCCGCTGGCCTGGCTCGGGGTCGTCCTGGTCGGCACCGCCATCGCGCTGGGCATCTGCACGGTGACGCTGTGGACCCCCTACCCGGTGCGGACGCCCGTCGCCCGGGAGGGCGACGGGGGGCCGGGGAGGCCGCCCGTGATCGGGGGGGCAGGCAGGGAGGGGCTGCCCTCCCAAGGGGGGTCCGCGGGGGCGGGTCCCCCCGGGACGAACAGCGGGAGGGCCTGGGAGGGGCTCGACTTCCCCGAGGACGACGCCGACTTCACGGTGACCGACGAGATGATCACCCGCCTGCTCACCGAGCCGAACCCGGCCAGGCCGCGGGCGACGTCGCTGGTGCCGCTTATCCCGGTCGCGCACGGGTTCGCGGCGATCACCACGTTCATGCTGGTCGTGCTCGCCACGGCGATCGCCGGCTAGGTAATACTGTAATCATGACAGAGACGCTGACGATGATGGCCGTGCACGCCCATCCCGACGACGAGGCGTCGAGCACCGGCGGCGTGCTGGCGGCCTATTCCGCGCAGGGCATCACGACCGTGCTGGTGACGTGCACCAACGGGGAGTTCGGCGACGCCGCGGGCGGCGTCAAGCCGGGGCAGGACGGGCACGACGAGGCGGCGGTCGCCGGCCAGCGCCTGGCCGAGCTGCGCAAATCGGCCGCGATCCTGGGCGTGGCGAACCTGGAGTTGCTCGGCTACCACGACTCCGGCATGCCGGACTGGGACTACAAGGACCGGCCCGACGCGTTCTGCAACGTCCCGCAGGCGGAGGTGGCGGCGCGGATCTCCGGCCTGATCGAGCGGTACCGGCCGCAGGTGCTGATCACCTACGACGACCAGGGCCCGTACCAGCACCCCGACCACGTGCACGCCAGCCGCTGCGCGCAGCGGGCCTTCGCCGACACCGGCATCCCGGCCAAGCTCTACCTCACCGCGATGCGGAGCAGCGACTGGCAGAAGATCTGGCAGGCGCTGCGGGAGGCCGGAGTCGAGGTTCCCGACTTCGAGGACGCGCCGCCGCAGGCGCGGCAGCGCGGCGCCGCCGCCGAGCAGCGCATCACCACGAGCATCGACATCCGGCAGGTGCTCGGCCGCAAGCGCGACGCGCTGCTGGCGCACGGCAGCCAGATACAGGAGTCGTGGTTCAGCAAGATCCCGGCCGACATCGCCGAGTCGGTCTTCGGCTACGAGCATTTCATCAGGGCCAGCGACGACACCGGCGCGCCGCTGCCCGAGGACGACCTGTTCGCCGGCCTGCGGCTGGCCGCCGGGCGGCCGGGCGGCGGGGCCGGGCGATGACCACCGGGCCCGAGCCGGGCCGCGGCACCGCGGCCGCGGCCGGCCTCGTCGAGCGCTTCGCCGAGGCCTTCACCTCGGCGGTCCCCGCCGATCCGGAAGACGACGGGTTCTTCGGGCCTGCCAGCGTGACCTGGCGGGTCAGCGCCGACCTGTCCGCCCCGGTCGCCGGGCTGCGCTCGCTGATGATGCAGGCGCTGCACCCGCTGGCGATGGCGGGCGTGGACCAGCACAGCGGCTGGCGGCTCGACCCGGTCGGCAGGCTCGCCGCCACCTCCAGGTACACGACCACGGTCTGCTACGGCGACCGGGCAAGCGCCGCCGGGGCGGCCGGCCGGGTGCGGGCGATCCACGAGCACGTGCGCGGTGTCGACACCGTGACCGGGCGCCGGTACGCGGCCAGCGACCCGGCGCTGCTGCTGTGGGTGCACGCGGCGCTGGTGGACTCGGCGCTGGCCGCGTGCGCGTTGTTCGGCACGCCGCTGCCGGGCGCCGACGCGGACCGCTACGTCGCCGAGATGACCGTCGCGGCCGAACTGCTCGGCGTGCCGCGGCAGACCATCCCGGACAGCGTGGCCGCGCTGCGCCGGTACCTGGACCGGGTGCGCCCCGAGCTGGGCCGCACGCCCGCGGCCGCGGAGTCGATGGGCTACCTGCTCCGCCTGCCGGGCCTGGACGAGGAGATCGCCGCGCTGTGGCAGGACATCGCCGGCGCCGCCATCGCCGCGCTGCCCCGCTGGGCGCGGCAGCAGTACGGCTGGCAGGCGCCGCCGGGCCTCGACCCGGTGACGCCGGAGCGCCGGACCCAGGTCCGCCAGGCGCTCGGCGTGCTCGACGCGGTGTTCCTCGCCGAGCCCGGGGTGCTGGAGGCACGGCAGCGGCTCGAGCTGCGCAGGCGCGCCGCGATGCGCAAGTGAAGCGAGGTCGGCAAGTGAAGGGAGGTGAAGACGAAGGGAAGGTGGCGCAGCCGAAGGGGCGCGGGAAGCGGGCCGCGCAGCCGGCGGGCCGGCGCTCGCCGGGGCTGCGGGTCAGCCGGGGGCTGGCGGCGCTGCGGCTGGTCGCGCGCGGCGGCGCCAGGTACGCCAGGGGCGCGCCGCGGCTGTTCGCCGCCGCGGGCGAGCACCGGCAGCGGCTGCGCAACGACCTGGCGCTGCGGACCGCGGAGGACGTCGCGGCCACCCTGGGCACGATGAAGGGCGTGCTGATGAAGCTGGGCCAGATGGCCAGCTACGTCGACGAGGGCCTGTCGCCCGCCGCACGCCGCACGCTGAGCAGGCTGACCGACAGCGTGCCGCCGATGAGCCCGGAACTGGCCGCGCAGGTGGTCGCCGAGGAGCTGGGCAGGCCGCCGGAGCGGGTGTTCGGGACCTGGGACCCCGAGCCGATCGCCGCCGCCTCGATCGGGCAGGTGCACCGCGCGATCACCCGCGACGGCCGGGCGGTGGCGGTCAAGGTGCAGTACCCCGGGATCGCGGAGACCATCGAGGCCGACCTCGGCAACGTCGCCCTGCTGCGCCGGATGCTCAAGATCACCGCGCCGGCCCAGGACGTCGACGCGCTGCTCGCGGAGCTGAGGGACCGGGTCACCGAGGAGCTCGACTACCGCCGGGAGGCCCGCAACCAGCAGTTTTTCGCCGACTACTACCGCGGTCACCCCACGATCGGCGTGCCGGGGATCATCGGCGAGCTGTCCGCCCGCCGGGTGGTGACCAGCGAGCTCGCCGACGGCGCCAGGTTCGCGGAGCTGGCCGGCTGGTCACAGGCCGAGCGCGACCTGGCCGGCGAGACCATCTACCGCTTCGTGTTCCGCAGCCTGTACGGGGCGCGCGCGTTCAACGGCGACCCGCATCCGGGCAACTACCTGTTCCACGGCGGCGGCCGGGTCACCTTCCTCGACTTCGGGCTGGTCAAGCACTTCACCGCGGGCGAGATGGCGCCGCTGGCGGCGATGGCCAGGCACCTGTGCGTGGACAGGGACCCCGAGGCGTTCCGGCGGGCCATGGAGGAGGCGGGCTTCCTGGTCCCGGACGCGCCGGTGCCCACCGAGGCGGTCGTCGAGCACATGGCCGTGTTCTACGACACCGTCCGGGAACGGGGCCCGCGGACCATGACCGGCGAGTACGCCACCGCGGTGACCAGGCGGTTCTTCGACTTCCGCAGCCCGCTGGCGGCCTACGCGCGGATCCCGCGGTCCTACGTGATCCTGCAGCGGATCAACCTCGGGGTGTTCGCGCTGCTCGGCGAGCTGTCCGCGACCGCGGACTGGCGGGGCATCGCCGAGGAGATCTGGCCGTTCGTCCAGGGCCCGCCGTGCACGCCAATGGGCGAGGCCGAGGCCGCGTGGCGGGAAGCACGCAGGCTCGGCCGTTCGGCCTGAACCTAGTTGGGCAGATCGTACGGCCGCAGGTACTGCGGCGGCCGGTAGCGGGTGAAGGCGGGCGCGGCCGGTTCCACGGTGCCGTTGACCTCGAAGATGTTGTACTGCCGGCCGAGCGCGGCCGCCTCGGCGTTCATCGCGTCCGGCCGCGGGACGTGCCAGCGGCCGGTGGCGAGCCGGTTCAGCAGCACCTGGACGGCGGTGATCGTCTCGGCCGGGGTGAACGCGCAGTGCCCGGCGCGGGCCACGAAGACCTGCCGGAGCAGGTCACCGTTGCCGTCCCGGTCGACGACGCTGCGGTAGGCCTGCTCGTTCTCCGGCACGACCAAGCCGTCCCCGGTGGTGTGCAGGGTGAGCACCGGGATGGAGATGTCGCCGTCGAACGAGATGTACCTGGCCAGGTAGGCCACCGCGGCCGGGTCGGCGCTGACCCGCGGGGCGTTGTTCAGCGTGAGCAGGTCCTTGACCAGGCTGAGCCCGGCGGCGTGGTACAGCGCGATCACCTCGCGCAGGTCGGCGGACCTGGCCAGGTCGGCGAGGTAGTTCACCCCGGTGTTCCAGGACGGGTTGCCGCCGGCCCTGGCCTCCAGTTCGGCGCGGAAGGCGAACACGAACGGGAACGTCACCTGGGTGGCCCAGTCGAACTGGTTGGCCTCCTGGGCGGCGTAGTCGGTGGCGGCGGGCTCGGGCGACAGCGGGGTGAACCAGCCGGGGGTGTCCGCCAGCGCCGAGACCAGCGCCAGCCGCGCCCGGCCCTGCGGCGTGGCCTGGGCCGCCGCCGCGGCGGCGTCGGCGTTTGTCAGGTTGGCGCCGGGGTCGGTGATGTCGACGATCTGCACCGAGGGGTCGATCAGCTTCTGGAACGCGAACTCGGCGTCCAGCGCGGTGTTCCAGGTGGCGACGCCGCCGGACAGCACGCCGCACATCGGCAGCGCGGCGGTGAAGCGGCTCGGGTAATCCTGGATCAGCCCGGCGGTGATGATGCCGCCGAGCGAGTGGCCCCAGGCGATGGTCTGCCTCGGGGTGCCGTAGGTCTGGTCGAAGACGTCCAGCGTGGCGATCTGGTCCGGCAGCGCCTGCTGGATGGCCCAGCCGGTGGTGGCGTAGGAGGAGCCGGCCAGCGCGAAGCCGTGGCCGAGCAGCCAGGCGCCGGTGACCGGATCGCCGACGTCCGTCGCCGGGTTGCACGTTGCTGACGTCGGCGGGCAGGTGGGAACGACGTAGCCGTGGCTGTACAGGAACAGCGTCCCGTTCCAGGGGCCCGCCGGGCACTCGATCAGGTATCGCGCCCCGTCGGGCAGCGTCCCCGTCGTGGGCGTCACCGAGCCGGAGCCGCCGCAGCCGGACGCGCCCCTCGCGGTGCCCGCCGACGCCGCGGTGACGCCCGCGGTCACCAGGATCACGGCGAGCGCGATCCCGGCCAGCCTCCTGGTGCGCCTCATGAACCCACGCTCCCTCGCAGAAGCCGAACGGCACCTGAACAGATAACTTAACGCACCGGTAGCGCGGGCAGAAGGGCGAACGGGACTCAGGTTGGCCGCAATCGCCCGCCGCGGAGCGGGCCAAGGGCGTCGTTGCCGCAACGACGCCCACCAGAGGGCCTGGTTGTCACAACGACGCCCCTGGTCGCCGCGGGACCGGGACGAGCGCCCGCCGGTCAGCCGATCTGCTCCATGATCTCGTCGGGCACCGAGTAGTTGGCGTAGACGTCCTGCACGTCGTCGGAGTCCTCCAGCGCCTCGATCAGCCGGAACACCCGCCTGGCCTGGTCCTCGTCCAGCTCGACCTCGACGCTGGGCAGGAAGGCCAGCTCGGCGGAGTCGTAGTCGATCCCGGCGTCCTGCAGCGCCTTGCGGGCCGCGACCAGGTCGCCGGGCTCGGTGACGACCTCGAAGGACTCGCCGAGGTCGTTGACCTCCTCCGCGCCCGCGTCGAGCACGGCCGCCAGCACGTCGTCCTCGGTGGTCCCGTCCTTGCCGACGATGATCACGCCCTTGCGGTGGAACAGGTACGACACCGACCCGGGGTCGGCCATCGAGCCGCCGTTGCGGCTGAACGCGGTGCGGACGTCGGAGGCGGCCCGGTTCCTGTTGTCGGTCAGCACCTGGACCAGCACCGCGACCCCGCCGGGGGCGTATCCCTCGTAGGTCACGCTCTCGTACTGCGCGCCGCCGCCCTCGGCGCCGGCGCCGCGGCGGACGGCGCGGTCGATGTTGTCGTTCGGGACGGAGCTCTTCTTCGCCTTCTGGATCGCGTCGAACAGCGTCGGGTTCCCGGCCGGGTCGCCGCCGCCGGTGCGCGCGGCGACCTCCACGTTCTTGATCAGCTTGGCGAACAGCTTGCCGCGCTTGGCGTCGACCACCGCCTTCTTGTGCTTCGTGGTGGCCCACTTGGAGTGGCCGCTCATCGGTTACCTCTCACGATCTGGACGAAAAGCTCGTGCACCCGGCGGTCCGGGGTCAGCTCGGGATGGAAGGCCGTGGCAAGCAGGTGCCCCTGGCGGACCGCGACGATCCTACCCGTGCGCCGCTCGGTGCCCAGCACGGCGACATGCGGGCCGGCGCGCTCCACCGCGGGCGCCCTGATGAAGACCGCGCGCAGCGGCGCATCGCCGCCGCCCACGCCGGCCAGCGCGATGTCGGCTTCGAAGGAGTCGACCTGGCGGCCGAACGCGTTGCGCCGCACGGTCATGTCGATGCCGCCGAAGGTCTGCTGGCCGGGCACGCCGTCGGCGATCCGGTCCGCCAGCATGATCATCCCCGCGCAGGACCCGAACGCCGGCATGCCCGCGGCGATGAGCTTGCGGGCCGGCTCGAACACCTCGAACGCGACCGACAGCTTCCACAGCGTCGTCGACTCGCCGCCCGGGATCACCAGGCCGTCGACGCCGTGCAGTTCCTCCGGCCTGCGCACCGGAACCGCGGCGGCGCCGGAGTCCCGCAGCGCCCGCAGGTGCTCGGGCACGTCGCCCTGCAGTGCCAGGACACCGATGAGTGGCGCCGTCATTCCGCCGGGCTACCAGCCGCGTCCCGCGTAGTGCTGCTCGGGCGGCAGCGAGTCCAGGTTGATGCCGACCATCGCCTCGCCGAGCCCGCGGGAGACCTTCGCCACCACGTCCGGGTCGTCGTGGAACGTGGTGGCCTTGACGATCGCCGCCGCCCGCTTGGCCGGGTCGCCGGACTTGAAGATCCCGGAGCCGACGAACACGCCCTCGGCGCCGAGCTGCATCATCAGCGCGGCGTCGGCCGGGGTGGCGATGCCGCCGGCGGTGAACAGCACGACGGGCAGCCTGCCCTCGCGCGCCACCTCGGCGACCAGCTCGTACGGGGCCTGGAGTTCCTTGGCCGCGGCGTACAGCTCCTCGGCAGCCATCGCCGACAGGCGGGCGATCCCGGACCTGATCGCGCGCATGTGCCTGGTCGCCTCGACGACGTTGCCGGTGCCGGCCTCGCCCTTGGACCGGATCATCGCCGCGCCCTCGGCGATGCGGCGCAGCGCCTCGCCCAGGTTCGTCGCGCCGCACACGAACGGCACGGTGAACTTCCACTTGTCCACGTGATGCGCCTCGTCGGCCGGGGTGAGCACCTCGGACTCGTCGATGTAGTCCACGCCGATGGCCTGCAGCACCTGCGCCTCGGCGAAGTGCCCGATCCGGCACTTGGCCATGACCGGGATGGACACCGCCGCCATGATGGAGTCGATCATGTCCGGGTCGCTCATCCGGGCCACGCCGCCCTGGGCGCGGATGTCGGCCGGCACCCGCTCCAGCGCCATCACCGCGACCGCGCCGGCGTCCTCGGCGATCTTGGCCTGGTCGGGCGTGACCACGTCCATGATCACGCCGCCCTTGAGCATCTCCGCCATCCCGCGCTTCACCCGGGCGGTGCCGGTGGCCGGCTCCAAGTTGACTGTGGACACTGGCGAACCTCACTTGGTCAATCGTGGCTGTGCAGTTCCATCGTATTGCCGCCGGGGCGGGCGGCGGTTTCGTCGGCGACAAGGGAGTCGTCCATCTCGAAGAACTCGGGCACCGCGGCGTTGCCGGACAGCCGCAGCGCGCGGGCGAGCGGGCGGCGCCTGGCCTCCCGGGTCAGCGCCACCACGTCGTTGTAGAACTTGCGGGCCAGGAACACCTGGTGCGCGGCCGCCTCGACCTCGGCGAGCAGCTCGTCGGCGCCGTCCTTGCCGCTCAGCGAGGACCGGAAGCCGGGCTGGCCGAACGCGGCGCGCAGCGCCCTGGTCAGGTCGCTTTCCGCCAGGTCCCGCGGCCGCGGCGCCGCCTCGGGGGGACGATCCCCGGCAGATCCGCCCTGCTCCTGGGGGGGCTGCCCGCCCCTCCAGGCCCCGCTGGGCCCCCCCGGGCCCCGCGTGCCGTGCACCGCCTCGGCGAGCAGCAGGCTGGTCGCCGGGTCGAGCAGCCCGGAGGTGGCCAGCTCCAGGGCCACCGAGCTGCGCCGCAGCAGGGTCGCGTCCAGGGCCGCCCGGGCCATCTCCACCCTGGCGTGCAGCCGGTCGATCCGCCCGGCCCGCCACGACACGTACGCGCCGAGCAGCAGCGCGGCCGCGACGATCACGACGATGTCGGTGATCACGGCGACCAGCCGTTGCCCGCGGCGACCGCGACCCGGTTCCGGCCGAGCATGACGGTCTCGTAGACGCTGAGCACGTCCTTGGCCACCACCGACCAGTCGTAGGCGGCGACCGCGGCCAGCGCCGCGGCGGACAGCTCCGCGCGCCACGCCGGGTCGTCCAGCAGCCCGGCCAGCACCCGGGCCAGGTCGGCGGCGTCCCCGGCGGCGAACAGCGCCCCGGCCCGGCCGCCGCGCAGCACCTGCCGGAACGCCTCGATGTCGCTGGCCACGATCGGCAGGCCGGCCGCCATCGCCTCGGCGGTGACGATGCCGAACGACTCGCCCCCGGTGTTCGGCGAGCAGAACACGTCCACCGAGTGCAGCACCCGGATCTTGTCGTCCTCGCTGACCTGGCCGGGCAGCACCACGCGGTCCCGCAGCGCCGCCGGCAGCCGCGCCACCGCGTCGTCGGCGTCCCCGGCCGGGCCCGCGGCCAGCAGCCGCAGCCCGGGCCGCCGCGGCGCCAGCAGCTCGAACGCCCGCAGCAGCACGGCCAGCCCCTTGCGCGGCTCGTCGAGCCGGCCGAGGAACCCGACCGCGCCGCCGGGTCCCGGCCAGCCGGGCAGCGGGTCGGCCTTGCGGTAGCGCCGGGTGGCGACGCCGTTCGGGATCAGCACGGCGTCGCCGCCGATGTGCTCGACCAGCGTGGTGCGCGCCGCCTCGGACACCGCGATCCTGCCGCTGATCTTCTCCAGCGCGGTGCGCAGCACCGGGGACGCGGCCACCAGCGCGCGCGACCGCGGCATCGCGGTGTGCACGGTCGCCACGATCGGCCCGGAGGCGACCCAGCACGCCAGCAGCGACAGGCTCGGCGCCGCGGGCTCGTGCACGTGCAGCACGTCGAACGCGCCGTCTTTCACCCAGCGCCGTACCCGGCTGGCCGACAGGAAGCCGAACGACAGCCGCGCCACCGACCCGTTGTACGGGACCGGCACCGCGCGGCCGGCCCCCACCACGTAGGGCGGCAGCGGCGTGTCGTCGTCGGCCGGGGAGATCACGCTGACCTCGTGGCCCATGTCGATCAGCGCCTCGGCCAGGTCCCTGATGTGCTGCTGCACGCCGCCGGGCACGTCCCAGGAGTACGGGCAGACCATCCCGATCCTCATGCCGGGCGCTCCAGGTCGGCGGCGAAGACCCGCTGCAGCATGTGCCAGTCCTGCGGGTGCTCGGCGATCGCGGCCTGGAAGGCCCACGCGAGCTGCTGGCTCATCTCGGCGACCTTCTCCGCGCGGCTGCCGGAGGCCGGGACCGGGATCTCGTCGTAGACGTGCGCGCCCCAGCCGTCCTCGCCCTCGAACCAGGTCGCCACCGGCATCAGCGCCGCGCCGGTGTGCACCGCCAGCGCGGCCGGCCCGGACGCGATCCGCGCCTTCTCGCCGAACAGCTCGACCTCGACCCCGCTTTCCTTCAGGTCCCTGTCGCTGACCAGGCAGACCACCTTGCCGGCGCGCAGGCGCTGGGCCAGGACGCCGAACGGGGCGGCCCCCCCGGTCAGCGGCAGCACCTCGAAGCCCAGGCCCTCGCGGAACCGGACGAAGCTCTCGTAGACCGACTCCGGCCGCAGCCGCTCCTGGACGGTGGCGAACGAGCCGACTCCGCGGTCGATGAGCCACCACCCGCCCTGCTCGAAGTTGCCCATGTGCGGCAGGGCCAGCACCACGCCACGGCCGACGCTGATGTTGTCGAAGATCGCGTCCACGCCCCGCATCTCGACGCGCAGCCGGCGAAGCCGCTCGGCCGGGATCACCGGCAGCCGGAACACCTCCAGCCAGTACCGGGCGTAGGAGCGCAGCGCCGCCCGCGACAGGGCGCGCAGTTGCCTGCCGTCCACGTCGGGGCTGCCGGCCTGCCAGGCCAGCACCCGGCGCAGGTTGGCCTCGAGCACCTGCACGCCCGGGCCCTGGCGCCGCCAGGCGATGTCGGCGACGGCCATGAACGCCCGCCGCGCCCAGTCCTCAGGGACGCGGCAGACCAGCTTCCAGCCGAGCCGGTATGCGACCCCCGTCAGCCGCTCGCTCAGTACGGCCACCGCTAGCCTTCCTCGTCGCCGGCTGAGCCGGCCGGATCCCTGGGGCCCGTCGCCGCCTTGTGCACCGCCCGCACCCGCTGCCAGAAGGTGAACGCGCTGCCGGCCGCCAGCGCCCACAGCCCCACCATGAGAATGTACGGCACGCCGAGGCCGGAAAGGCCGACCGAGGTCAGCGCGATCAGCAGGCGCTCGGGGCGCTCGATCAGGCCCACGTCGGCGCGCAGGCCGAGCCCCTCGGCCCTGGCCTTCGCGTACGACACCAGCAGCCCGGCGACCAGGCAGAACAGCGCCACCCCGGCGAGCAGCCGGTCGTGGCCGCCGAGCACGAACCACGCCGCGATCCCGGAGAAGACCGCGGCGTCGCCGATCCGGTCCATGGTGGAGTCGAGGAACGCCCCCCAGCGGCCGCTGGTCCCCTTCATCCTGGCGAGCACGCCGTCGAGCATGTCGGTGAACACGAAGACCGTGCAGCAGATCGCGCCGGGGAACAGCTCGCCGATCGGGAACAGGCCGAGCGCGCCGCCGGCCACCCCGACCGTGCCGACGACGGTGACGGCGTTCGGCGTCACCGGGGTGCGCGCGAGCAGCTCGCCCGCCGGGGTGAGCAGGCGGGTGACGGCGGGCCGCAGCGCGTTCAGCATGGCCGTCCGATCATAGGTTAGAGGAAGGGGTTGTGGTTACGGCCGTCATGGGGACAGGCTGGCCGTGTACCAGCGATCGCAAGGAGGCGAGGGCAGTGACAGCAACGGCAAGCGGTGCGGGAGCGTCCGCCGGCAGGGCACCGGCGGCCGGCCAGGTGCGGAACGTGGTGCTGGTCGGCCATTCCGGTGCCGGTAAGACCAGCCTGGTCGAGGCGCTGCTCGTGGCGACGGGCACGATCCAGCGGCCGGGCAGCATCGAAGAGGGAACCACGGTCAGCGACTTCGATGAGGTGGAGATCAGGCAGCAGCGCTCGGTCAACCTGACCCTGGCGCCGGTCGAGTACAACGGGATCAAGGTCAACCTGCTCGACGCGCCGGGCTACGCCGACTTCACCGGAGACCTGCGGGCCGGGCTGCGGGCGGCCGACTCGGCGCTGTTCGTCGTCTCCGCCACCGACGGGATCGACGGCGTGACCAGGATGCTGTGGGAGGAGTGCGCCGCGGTCGGCATGCCGCGCGCGGTCGTGGTCACCAAGATCGACCACCAGCGGGCCGACTACGACGCCACCGTGGCCGCGTGCCGGCAGGCCTTCGGCGGCGCGGTCGCGCCGCTGTACCTGCCGGTGTCCGACGGGCAGGGCACGCCGGTGCGCGGGCTGATCGGGCTGCTGTCGCAGCGGATGTTCGACTACTCCGGCGGCGCCAGGGCCGAGCGCGCGCCCGAGCCCGGCGAGACCGGCCGGATGGAGGAACTGCGCGCCGAGCTCATCGAGGGCATCATCCAGGAAAGCGAAGACGAGAGCCTGATGGACAGGTACCTGTCCGGCGAGGAGATCGACACCAAGGTGCTGATCGAGGACCTGGAGAAGGCCGTGGCGCGCGGCAGCTTCTACCCGGTGCTCGCCGCCTCCGCGCCGCACCGGGTCGGCATGGCGGAACTGCTCGAGGTGATGACGGAGGCGTTCCCCTCCCCCGCCGAGCACCCGCTGCCGCCGGTCAGCACGCCGGACGGCAAGCCGGTGACCGGGCTGTCCGCCGACCCGAAGGGGCCGCTGCTCGCCCAGGTGGTCAAGACGACGGCCGACCCGTACGTCGGCAGGGTCAGCCTGGTCCGGGTGTTCTCCGGCACGCTGCGCCCCGACGCCGCCGTGCACGTGTCCGGCCACGGCCGCGCCGAGCGCGGGCACGCCGACCACGACGACGACGAGCGGATCGGCGCGCTGACCTCGCCGCTGGGCAAGCAGCAGCGGCCGGCCATCCAGTGCCAGGCCGGGGACATCTGCGCGGTCGCCAAGCTGAGCACCGCGGAGACCGGAGACACGCTGTCGGACCGGGACCGCCCGCTGCTGATCGAGCCGTGGTCGATGCCCGAGCCGCTGCTGCCGGTCGCGATCGTGGCCAAGTCCAAGGCCGACGAGGACAAGCTGTCCCAGGCGCTCGGCCGCCTGGTCGCCGAGGACCCCACGCTGCGGCTGGAGATGAACCCCGAGACCAGGCAGCTGGTGCTGTGGACGATGGGAGAGGCGCACGCCGACGTGCTGCTGGACAGGCTCGCCCACCGGTACGGCGTCGCGGTGGAGACCGCCGACCTGCGGGTCCCGCTGCGGGAGACGATCTCCGGCAAGGCGCAGGGCCTGGGCAGGAACGTGAAGCAGACCGGCGGGCACGGCGAGTACGGCATCGTGCACATCGAGGTGGAGCCGCTGGGCGACGCGTCGGGCTTCGAGTTCGTCGACAAGATCGTCGGCGGGGTGGTGCCGCGGCAGTACATCCCGTCGGTGGAGAAGGGCGTCCGCTGGCAGATGGAGCAGGGCGTGCTGGCCGGCTACCCGATGACCGGCATCAGGGTGACGCTGTTCGACGGCAAGGCGCACTCGGTGGACTCCTCGGACATGGCGTTCCAGAAGGCCGGCCGGCTGGCGCTGAAGGACGCCGCGGAGAAGGCGCACCCGATGCTGCTCGAGCCGGTCGACGAGGTCACCGTACTGATACCCGACGAGTACGTGGGCGCGGTGATGTCCGACATGTCCTCGCGCCGCGGCCGGGTGCTCGGCACCGAGGCGGTCGGCGTCGGCCGGACCCTGGTCAAGGCGGAGGTCCCGGAGCTCGAGATGACCAGGTACGCCATCGACCTGCGCTCGGTGTCGCACGGCACCGGGTCGTTCACGCGGAAGTACCTGCGGCACGAGCCGCTGCCGTCCCACCTGGCCGCCAAGGTGGCCGCCGAGTCCAGGCCCGGCTAGACGGCGCCCGTGCGGTCTGTTATCGTTTATCGATAATATCGAGAAACGATAACAGGAGGCCGCCATGCTGCACGAGCCGGACGCCGGCCGCGCCGGCGACGCGAGCCGTAGGATCACCCGGCCGCTCGGCACCGCCGTCGTGGCGATGCTGGTCGTCGCCGGGACGCTGGCGGCCCTGAGCCTCGCCACGGCGCTGTCGGCGCAAGACGTCAGCGTGTTCGGGTTCGGGCGGGGGCCCGTGTGCGCCGACGTGCCGGACAACGGCCTGTGGATCAGCGGCGGCCAGCCTGCGGTGGCGCACCTGAGGCCGGGGGCGTCGGCCGGCCTCGGGCAGCTGGTGCTGTGCGCCAGCCATCCGACCGCGGCCCAGCGCGTGCTTTTCACGCTGACCCAGGCCCCGGCGGTCGTCGGGTACCTGGCAGTCCTGGTGCTGCTGTGGCTGCTGCTGCGCACGATCCGCACGACCGGGCCGTTCGCCGTGCACGTCGCCGACCGGCTGCGGTTCCTCGGCTGGTTCGTCCTGGCCGGGTCCCTGCTGGTGATGGCCGGCCGGAGCGTCGCGCTGAGCGCCCTCACCTCGACGCTTGTCGCCGGCCCGGTCCCGGTGGCGGACAACGTGACCAGCGTCATTTCCGGCGGCATCTTCCTGCCGCTGCTCATCGGCTGCGGGCTGCTGACGCTGGCCCGGGTGACGCGCGTCGGCGCGCAGATGAGCGAAGACCTCGCCGGCACGGTGTGATGGCAGCCGCCGAGCCGGAGCACGCCATCGAGATCCACCTGGACAAGCTGCTGGCCGACCGCGGCATGACGCTCACCGAGCTGTCCGAGCGGGTGGGCGTGACCATCGCCAACCTGTCGATCCTGAAGAACGGCCGCGCCAAGGCGATCAGGTTCAGCACGCTGACCAGGCTCTGCGAGGCCCTCGGCTGCCAGCCGGGGGACTTGCTGACCTGGCGCACGGAGCCGGTCGACGCGGCTGGCCCGGCCGGACAGTGAGGGGAAGGCGGGACGGCGTCAGCCGGCGGGCCAGGCGTCGGCGAGCAGCTTGCGGGCGTCGGCCAGCAGCTGCGGCAGCACCCGGGTGCGGCCGGTGACCGGCATGAAGTTGGTGTCGCCGCCCCACCGGGGCACCACGTGCTGGTGCAGGTGGGCGGCGATGCCGGCGCCGGCCACCGCGCCGAGGTTCATGCCGATGTTGAAGCCCTGCGCGCCGGCCGCCTGGCGGATGGCGCGCAGGGCGCGCTTGGTGAACTCGGCGAACTCGGCGGTCTCGTCGAGGGACAGGTCGGTGTAGTCCGGCACGTGCCGGTAGGGGACCACCAGCAGGTGGCCGGCGTTGTACGGGTACAGGTTGAGCACCGCGTAGACCAGCGAGCCGCGGGCGACGATCAGGCCCTCCTCGTCGCCGCGCCCGGGCGCGCGGCAGAACGGGCAGCCCTCGTCCTCGCCGGTACCGGACGGCCTGCCCTCGCCCTTGATGTAGGCCATCCGGTGCGGCGTCCACAGCCGCCGGAACGCGTCGGGGACCCCGGCAAAGACGTCGTCCGCGTCCTCTGCTGGCACCGGGTCACACCTGGACGCGGTCGCGCACGGCGGTGACGATCTCCGCGACCGCCTCGGCGACCGGGACGCCGTTGCGCTGCGAGCCGTCCCTGTACCGGAACGACACCGCGCCCGCGGCCACGTCGTCGTCGCCGGCGATCAGCATGAACGGCACCTTCTGCCGCTGCGCGGTCCTGATCTTCTTCTGCATCCGCTCGTCGCCCGCGTCCACCTCGGCGCGGATGCCCTGGTCGCGCAGCAGCGATGCCACCTTCGACAGGTGCGGCACGTGCGCGTCGGCGACCGGGATGCCCACCGCCTGGACCGGCGCGAGCCAGGGCGGGAACGCGCCCGCGTAGTGCTCGACGAGGATGCCGAAGAACCGCTCGATCGAGCCGAACAGCGCCCGGTGGATCATGTACGGCCGCTGCCGCGAGCCGTCGCCCGCGGTGTACTCCAGGCCGAACCGGCCCGGCTCCTGCAGGTCGACCTGCAGGGTGGACAGCTGCCAGCGCCGCCCGATCGCGTCCTTGACGTGCACGTCGATCTTGGGCGCGTAGAAGGCGCCCTCCCCCTCGGCGACCGCGTACGGCAGCCCGGACGCGTCGAGGGCGTGCTTCAGCGCCGCCTCGGCGGCCGCCCACTCGCCCAGCTCGCCGACGTACTTGTCCGGCCGGGTGGACAGCTCCGCCTCGAACTCGGTCAGCCCGAAGTCGCGCAGCAGGCCGATGACGAAGTCGAGCAGCGACGCCAGCTCGCCGGCCAGCTGCTGCGGCGCGCAGAAGATGTGCGCGTCGTCCTGGGTGAAGCCGCGCGCCCTGGTCAGGCCGTGCACCACCCCGGACTTCTCGTACCGGTACACGGTCCCGAACTCGAACAGCCGCAGCGGCAGCTCGCGGTAGGACCGCCCGCGCGAGGCGTAGATCAGGATGTGCATCGGGCAGTTCATCGGCTTCGGGTAGTAGGTTGCCCCGTCCAGCTCCATCGGCGGGAACATGCCGTCGGCGTACCACTCCAGGTGACCCGAGGTGATGAACAGGTCGGCCTTGGTGATGTGCGGGGTGTTGACGAACTCGTAGCCGGCCTCCTCGTGACGGCGGCGGGAGTAGTCCTCCATCACCTTGCGGATGATGCCGCCCTTGGGGTGGAACACCGGCAGGCCGCTGCCGATCTCGGGCGGGAACGAGAACAGGTCGAGCTCGGCGCCGAGCTTGCGGTGGTCGCGCTTGTCCGCCTCCTCCAGGACGCGCAGGTACTCCTCCTGGCGTTCCCTGGACTCCCAGGCGGTGCCGTAGATGCGCTGCAGCTGCGGGTTCTTCTCGCTGCCCCGCCAGTACGCCCCGCCGGCGCGCATCAGCCTGAACGCCGGGATGTGCGCGGTGCTGGGCAGGTGCGGGCCGCGGCACAGGTCCTTCCACACCGTCTGGCCGGTGCCCGGGTCGGTGTTGTCGTAGATGGTCAGCTCTCCGCCGCCGACCTCGACCGACTCCCCGGATTCGAACGCCTGGGAACCGGAGGCGCGCCCCTTCAGGCCGATCAGCTCCAGCTTGTACGGCTCGCCGGCCAGTTCGGCGCGCGCCTGCTCCTCGGTCACCACCCGCCGGCGAAACCGCTGGCCCTGCCGCACGATCCGGCGCATCCGCGCCTCGATCGCCTTGAGGTCATCGGGACCGAACGGCTGCGGCACGTCGAAGTCGTAGTAGAAGCCGTTCTCCACCGGCGGCCCGATGCCGAGCCTGGCCTGCGGGAACAGCCCCTGCACCGCCTGCGCCAGCACGTGCGCCGCGGAGTGCCTCAGGATGGACCGGCCATCGTCGCTGGCGATGTCGACCGGTTCCACCACGTCGCCGTCGGCGAGGCGGTAGTCGAGGTCGCGCAGTTGCCCGCCGACCCGGGCCGCGATCGTGCCCGGCTGCGGCGGAAGGACCGCGCCCGCCGTGGTCCCGGCCTCGACCACGTGCTCGCTTCCGGCGAGGGTGATGCGAAGCTGCTGGCTGGACACGGGTGCTCCTCGGCTGTGCGGACCGGTTGCGGGTTTGCGCCACCCACGGTACCGCCCGGTGTTCGGTGGCCGGGAACCACCGGCCGTTCGGCCTAAAAAAGCTCTAAAAACGCCGGGGCCCTCCTTGTCTGGACGGTGGCGTTACTGTTACTAATTGTTCGGTTACGTGTCGATGCGTGGCGTGGGAGGGGGGATACGCGACACTTCGGAGGCGACAAGATGCGGAGATACCGTAACCGGCTGCTGGCGCTTTGCGCCGCGGCCGTGGCGGCGGCGGGCACGATCGCGGTCCCGGCCACCGCGGCGGCCAGCCAGGCCGCGGCCGGCCAGGCGGCAAGCTGCCCGTGGGTGACGTCCAGGGCGCCCATCGCCGCTCGCGTGGCCCAGCTGCTGGGCCAGATGAGCCTGGCCGACAAGATCAGCATGGTGGAGGGGCACGGAACCGCCAACCCGTACGTCTTCTACACCCCGGCGATCCCGTCGCTGTGCATCCCGGCGGTGGGTCTGGAGGACGGCCCCGCGGGGGTCGCCGACGGGCTGACCGGGGTCACCCAGCTGCCGGCCGGGGTGGCGCTGGCGGCGGCGTTCGACCCGTCGCTGGCCTACCGGTACGGCACGGTGATCGGCGCGGAGGAGTTCGGCAAGGGCGCCAGCGCCAACCTCGGGCCGACGGTGAACATCGACCGCGACCCGCGCTGGGGCCGGTCGTTCGAGGCGCTGAGCGAGGACCCGTTCCTGAACTCCGCCCTCGACGTGTCCGAGATCGACGCCGTGCAGAGCCAGGACGTGATGTCCCAGGTCAAGCACTCCGACGCCTACAACCAGGAGACCTACCGCAACACCCCGTCGGACGACGTCATCGTCGACAACCGGGCGCTGCACGAGATCTACATGCCCTCGTTCTACGCGGCGGTGACCCAGGCGGGCGACGCCTCGGTGATGTGCGCCTACTCGATGGTCAACGGCAACTTCTCCTGCAACAACGACTACCTGAACAACCAGGTGCTCAAGCAGATGTGGGACTTCCCCGGCTTCGTGATGTCGGACTACGGCGCGCTGCACTCCACCCAGGGCGCGCTGCAGGGCACCGACGCGGAGCAGCCGTTCGCCGACTACTACGGGACGACGCTGCAGACCGACGTCGAGAACGGCGTCATCCCGGTCAGCGCGCTGAACACGATGGTGTCGCGGATCCTGACCGAGATGTTCCGGTTCAACCTGTTCGCCCAGCCGCGCACCGGGTCGACCTCGGCCACGGTGACCACGCCGGCGCACGTGGCGGTCGCGACGCAGGTGGCCGAGGCCGGGACCACGCTGCTGAAGAACGCCGGCTCGGTGCTGCCGCTGCCGACGGCCAACGGCGGCACCATCGCGGTCATCGGGCCGTCCGCGTCGGCCTCGCCGACGTACGCGGGCGGCGGCAGCGCCTACGTGATCCCGTCGGGCACGGTGAGCCCGCTGGCCGGCATCCAGGCCGCGGCCGGCCCGGGGACCATGGTCAGCTACACCCAGGGGCTGCCCGCCGACGCCCAGCTTCAGCCGATCCCGGCGAGCGACCTGTCCCCGGCCTACTCCGGCACCGGGTTCTCGGGGTTCCAGCAGCCGACGTACTCCGGCACGCTGACCGCGCCGGAGACCGGCACCTACGTGCTGGCCATCACCAACCCGTGCGGCTGCTACACCTCGACGTACCTGTTCGTCGACGGCAAGGAACTCCTCGACAACCCGTCGACGCCGCCCGTGCACACCTACTCGGCCGCCGTCTATCTGACCGCCGGGCAGCACACGCTGACGGTCACCGGCCCGGGCCCCTCCTCGCAGCTGCTCTGGGCCACCCCGTCGCAGCTGGCGCCCGGCATCGACGCCGCGGCCGCCGCCGCCAGGTCGGCGAAGGTGGCCGTCGTGGTGGTCTCCGACGACACCGAGTCCGAGGCGACCGACCGGCCGTCGCTGAGCCTGCCGTCCGCGCAGGACGAGCTGATCTCGGCGGTCGCCGCGGCCAACCCCCGCACGGTGGTGGTGATCAACGCGGGCGCGCCGGTCGCGATGCCGTGGCTGTCCCGGGTCGCCGCCGTGGTCGACGCGTGGTATCCGGGCCAGACCAGCGGGACGGCGCTGGCCAGCGTGCTGTTCGGCCAGACCGACCCCGGCGGGCACCTGCCGGTGACGTTCCCGGCGTCGCTGAGCCAGGTGCCGGCCTCCGCCACGGCGCAGTTCCCCGGCAACGGGTCGGAGGTGCTGTACTCGGAGGGCATCGACGTCGGCTACCGCTGGTACGACAGCAGGGACATCACGCCGCTGTTCCCGTTCGGGTTCGGGCTGTCGTACACGACGTTCGCGTTCAGCCACCTGTCGGTGCGGCCCGGCCTGGCGGACGGCACCCGGGACGTGCGCGTGTCGGCGACCATCACCAACACCGGCAAGGTTTCCGGGTCCGACGTCGCCCAGCTGTACCTGGGCGACCCGGCCGCCTCCGGCGAGCCGCCGCGCCAGCTCGAGGGGTTCCAGCGGGTGACGCTGGCGCCCGGCGCCTCGGCGCGGGTCTCGTTCGTGGTGACGCCGGCCGACATGCAGTGGTGGGACGACGCCGCCAACGGCTGGACGCAGACGGCCGGCACCTACCGCGTGTACGTGGGCGACTCCTCGGCGCTGGCCGACCTGTCGCTGCAGGGCTCGTTCGTCATGCCGGTGACGCCGGGCGCACGCCAGGTGTCGGTCAGCGCGCCGTCGGCCATGCAGCCGGGCAAGGCGTCGGCGGTGACGGTGACGCTGAGCGCGGCCGGCGACGCGACGCTGCACGCCGTGCGGCTGGCGCTGCAGCTTCCGCAGGGCTGGACGGCGAGGCCGACCGGGCCGACGGTGTTCGGCCTGGTGCGGCCGGGTGACGCCCCGTCGGCCACCTTCCTGGTGACCCCGCCGGGCTACGCGCCGAACGCCAGCGCGGTCGTGCACGCCACCGCCACGACCGGAGACTGGCTGCGCGAGGCGGGGGTGAGCGTCACGGTCTCGTAGGTTCACCGGCGGCGCGGCCCCGCGGGCCCCCCGGGCCCCGCGGGCCCCGCGGGGCCGCGCCGCTCCCGGTTGCTCCTCGCGTAGGCTCTGCGTGTGCGGTCACGTTCGTCTTCTCCGTCGGCGCCGCGGACGGTCAGCCTGGTGACGCTGGGCTGCGCGCGCAACGAGGTCGACTCCGAGGAGCTTGCCGCGCGGCTGACCGCGTTCGGGTGGTCGCTGGCGCCGGCCGCCGACGCCAGCGTGATCCTGGTGAACACCTGCGGCTTCATCCAGGCGGCCAAGCAGGAATCGATCGCCGAGCTGCTGTCGGCGGCGGATTCCGGCGCCAAGGTCGCCGCCGTGGGCTGCCTGGCGGAACGCTACGGCGCCGAGCTTGCCGCCGAGTTGCCGGAGGCGCAGGTCCTCAGCTTCGACGACTACGGCGACATCGGCGCGCGGCTTGACGACGTGCTGGCCGGCCGGCGGCGGCCGGCGCACGTCGCCAGGGACCGGCGCAGGCTGCTGCCCGTCGCCCCCGCGGACCGGCAGGCCGCCGCGGACGGCCGGGCCCCCGCGGACGGCCAGCCCGCCGCGGACCGGCAGCCGACGGCCGCTGCCTGGCCGGCCGCGCCGTGGACGGGGCAGGGAGGCGGGGTGTCCCGGCGGCGGCTGTCCGGCGGGGTGGTGGCGCCGCTGAAGATCGCCTCCGGCTGCGACCGGCGCTGCTCGTTCTGCGCGATCCCGTCGTTCCGCGGCGCGTTCGTCTCCAGGCGCCCTGCCGACATCGTGGCCGAAGCCCGGTGGCTGGCCGGCACCGGCGTCAGGGAGCTGGTGCTGGTCAGCGAGAACTCCACCTGCTACGGCAAGGACCTGGGGAACCTCCGGCTGCTGGAGGTACTGCTGCCGGAGCTTGCCGCGATCGACGGCATCGAGCGGATCAGGATCAGCTACCTGCAGCCCGCGGAGCTGCGGCCGGGGCTGATCCAGGTCATCGCGTCCACGCCGGGGGTGGCCGCCTACTTCGACCTGTCGTTCCAGCACGCCAGCGGGCGGGTGCTGCGGGCGATGCGGCGGTTCGGCGACCGGCACCGGTTCCTCGCCCTGCTCGACCGGATCAGGGACGCGAGCCCGGCCGCGGGGATCCGGTCCAACTTCATCGTGGGGTTCCCCGGCGAGACCGCCGCAGACCTGCGGGAGCTCGAGCTGTTCCTCGACGGCGCCGGCCTGGACGCCATCGGGATCTTCGGTTACTCCGACGAGGACGGCACCGAGGCGGCCTCGATGGACGGCAAGCTGGACGACGCCGAGATCGCCCGCCGGGTCGGCGACTTCGCCGGCCTGGCCGACGAGCTGATGGCCCAGCGTGCCGCCGACCGGATCGGCGAGACCGTCGACGTGATGGTCGAGTCCGCCGCCGGGCGCGGCGTGTTCGAGGGCCGCGCCGCCCACCAGGCGCCCGAGGTGGACGGCGTCACCACGGTCAGGTCCGCGCGGCCGCTCGCGGCCGGGGACATGGTCCGGGCGCGGGTGACCGGCTCGGACGGGGTGGACCTGGACGGGGTGGACCTGACGGCCACGGTGCCCGCCGGGGGCGGCGACCCCCCGCGGTCCCCCTGATGCTGCCGTGACCGCGCCGGGATCGCCGTCCGCGGGCGAGGGCGCCCGCGACCTGGCGGAGCAGGTCCTCGCCAGGCTGCGGGCCGGCGGCCGCACGGTCGCCGTCGCCGAGTCGCTGACCGGCGGCCTGGTCGCCGCGGCGCTGACCGACATCCCGGGCGCCTCGGCGGCGTTCCGCGGCGGAGTCGTCGCCTACGCCACCGAGCTCAAGGCGGCGCTGCTCGGGGTCGACCGCGGGATGCTCGCCAGGCACGGCGCCGTCTACCCGCCGGTGGCCGCGGCTATGGCGGCGGGCGTCCGGACGCGGCTGGGTGCCAGCTACGGCGTGGCGACCACCGGGGTCGCCGGGCCGGAGCCATCCGACGGGCAGCCGGTGGGCACCGCGCACATCGCGGTGAGCGCCCCCGACGACACGGTGGTGCGCACCATCGTGCTGGTCGGCGACAGGAGCGAGATACGTAGACTGACCGTAGAGCATGCCCTCGGCCTGCTGCTGGGCAGGCTCAGGGAAGAAAGCGACTGATTACAGCGTTACGTCGGAAGCGAACACGGACGGGGATGATCTCGCGTACCTACGTAATGGCAGGTACCGTGGAGGTGTCGGCGGTTCGGCCTCGGGAAGGGAGTGCGTCGATGGTTCTGCTCCGTCAGCTGCTTGGTGACGCGCTGCGTCGGCTGCGCCTGCGGCAGGGCCGCACCCTCCGCGAGGTCTCCGCCTCGGCGCGCGTCTCCCTCGGTTACCTGTCCGAGGTCGAGCGTGGACAGAAGGAAGCCTCCTCGGAGCTGCTCGCCGCGATCTGCGCCGCGCTGAACACCCCGCTGTCCCAGGTGTTCCGTGAGGTTTCGGACAACTTCGCCCTCGCCGAACTGCAGAACGAGCCGGTGCTCGGCATGCCGGCCAGGGAGCCCGGCCTGCGGGTGCCCGCGGAGGCCGGCGCCGGCCTGGACCGGGTGCCCGCCGGGCGGAGCTTCCGCGCGGACCGGGCCACCGCGCTGGAGTTCGGCGCGGACGGGCCTCGCTTCGGGACCGCCTCCGGCCACGTGCACGACCTGACCGACATGGTGCCGGTCTGAGGCCGGCCCCTGCCCCTGCTGAGGCCGACCCCTCCCCTGCTGAGGCCGGCCCCGCCCCCTGCTGAGGCCGGCCCCGCCCCTGCCTGGGCATCCGGCGGAGGCTATGCCTCCTGGCCTTGACCGCCGTCGCCGAACGTCACCTGGACGGTCCGCTCGTCGGCGCCGCGGACGACGGTCAGCTCGACGGTGCCGCCGCGTGCCGCGCCCAGCGCGCCGAACAGGTCGTCGATGCCTGTCACCGGCTGGCCCGCCACCGCCGTGATCAGGTCGCCCGAGGCGAGCCCGGCGCGTTCGGCGGGGCTGCCGTCTTCGACGTCGCGGATGAGCACGCCCTCGGCGTCGGGCAGCCCGACCGCGCGGCGCAGCCGCCTGGCCACGTGGCCGGGCGCGACGGCGATGCCGAGCCGGGGCGGGGCAACCGACTCGCCGCGGGCGAGCGCGTCGGCACGGTCGCGCAGCGCCTGGCTGGCGGGTATGGCGAGGTAGAAGCCCTCGCCGAGGCGGTTGGTGTTGATGCCGAGCAGGTGTCCCCCGCCGTCGAGGACCGGGCCTCCGGAGGAGCCGGGCAGCAGCGGCGCCGTGTGCTCCAGGCTGCCGGTGATGCGGCGGCCGCGCGGGCCGCGGAACGTCCGGCCGGTGCCGGAGACGAACCCGAACGTCACCCGCAGCCCGCGTCCGCCCGGGTTGGCCAGCGCGAAGACCGGCGTCCCGACCCCGGCCGCCGCCGGGTCGGCGGCCCACCGGATCGCCGGGGCGGTGCCGGTGTCGGTCTCGATCACGGCCAGGTCGCCGTCGATGTCGCGCCCGGCCACGCGGCCGTCGGCGGTGCGCCCGTCGGCAAAGGTCACCGTCACGCTTTCGCCGCGAACGTTGTGCGCGTTGGTCAGCACCCGGCCCTGGGCGAGCACCACGCCCGACCCGGCGCCCCACCGCTGCCCGATGCCGACCACCGAGGGCCCGGCGCTGTCCGCCAGCTGCCTGATGCCCGCCTGGATCTCGTCGAGAGCTGCCATCGTGGCCATCTCCTCCGATCGATTGAGTAGTAACTTGCAAATTACTACTAAGAGGACGACCGGTGGCACGACGGCGGCTAGGATTACGCGCATGGCTGAACCGGACGAGACCGCCTCACCGCTGGCGGAGGCGCTGGCCAGGGTCGGCGACAGGTGGACGCTGCTGGTGGTCGAGGCGCTGCTCGCCGGGCCGCGGCGGTTCAACGACCTGCTCGCGGCGATCCCCGGCATCGCGGCGAACATCCTGTCCGAGCGGCTGCGGCGGCTGGAACGGGACGGCCTGCTGGTGGCCCGGCCCTATTCGGAGCGGCCGCCGCGGGCCGCCTACCAGCTCACCGCCGACGGCAAGGAACTGGCCGGGGCGCTCCGCCTGCTCGCGCAGTGGGGCGCCAGGCACGCCGACCCGGCGCAGGCGCTGCGGCACCCCGCGTGCGGAACCCCGCTCGAGGCCCGCTGGTACTGTCCGACCTGCGACTGCCTGGCCGAGCACGAACCGCGCCATGCCGAGGCGGTCTTCGTTTAGCCGGTTTCCGTGCAGGCGGTCTCCGTAGCACGGCGGCCGCTCCGCCGCCGCGCGGGCTGCTCGGCTCAGACCCAGGCCTTCGGGTTCTCGGTCAGGTGGCGGACCATGTCGGGGAGCCGCCCCGAGACGATGTCGGCGAGCGTGACGAGTTCCAGCACGGCCCGCTCGTTCGCGCGCAGCGCGATCCATACCTGCTGCAGCGGCTCGGCCACGCCGGGATAGGTGATGTTCTCCGGCCGCTCGCCCCGGACGCCGAGCAGCTGGCCGTCGATCGCCCTGATGATGTCCGCCAGGGAGATCTGGCCGGCCGGCCTGGCCAGCCAGAAGCCGCCCTCGGGCCCGCGCTGGCTGCGGACCAGCCCGGCGCGGCGGAGCTGGGTGAGGATGGTCTCCAGGAACTTCCCGGGTATCTGCTGCGCACGGGCGAGCTGGTCGGCGGTGACGTGACCGCTGCCGGCCGCGGCGAGCTCGATCGCGGCGCGCAGCGCGTAGTCGGCCCGGGCTGACAGTCGCATGCCCGTCATTATGCAGCTTGCCGGCTGGTTTTACCGCATTGAGGCGCCGCGGTATCCCGTCGGCCCAGCCCGGCACCGGCGGCCGCTCGGCGGCCCGCAGCTGCGGCGTACCGACCCGAGCCGGCCTGCCCGGTACCCGGGCTGAAGACGACGCCGCCCATCTAGAATCGGCGCTATGCCCGGTGCTCGTGAGGTCCTTGTCGAGGTTACGGTCAACGGGCACGCGTACCGGAGGACGGTGCCGGCCAGGACGCTGCTCGTCCACTTCCTGCGCGAGGACCTGCGGCTGACCGGGACGCACGTGGGCTGCGACACCACGCAGTGCGGCGCGTGCACGGTGGACATGGACGGCGTGGCGGTCAAGTCCTGCACGGTGCTGGCCGCGCAGGCCAGCGGGCACGAGATCACCACGATCGAGGGGCTGGGCGGACGGCACCCGGTGCAGCGGGCCTTCCACGACGAGCACGCGCTGCAGTGCGGCTACTGCACCCCGGGCATGGTGATGGCGGTCCGCCAGCTGCTCGCGGACGCCGCGGACCCCGCCGCACTGACCGACGAGCAGATCCGTGCCGGGCTGGTCGGCAACCTGTGCCGCTGCACCGGCTACCAGAACATCGTCGCCGCGGTGCGGGCCGTCGCGCGGGAGGTCGCCGCGCGCAGGGACGCCGCGGCGGCCGGGCAGGGACCCTGAGGTGTACCCCGCGGAGTTCGGCTACGAGCGCGCCGGATCGGTCGAGCACGCGCTGGCGGTGCTGGCCGACGGCGGCGGTGAGGTCAAGGTGCTGGCGGGCGGCCAGAGCCTGCTGCCCATGATGAAGCTCCGGCTGGCCATGCCGGAGCTGCTCGTCGACATCGGCGGGCTGGCCGAGCTGGCCGCGATCGAGGTGAAACCGGAGCGGGCCGTGCTCGGCGCGGTGGCCACCTACCGCAGCCTGCAGCAGGACCCGATGGTCGGCGAGGCGTTCCCGGCCATGGCGGATGCGCTGGCCGTCCTCGCCGACCCGCAGGTCCGGGCCAGGGGCACCGTGGGCGGGGCGGTGGCGCACGCCGACCCGGCCGCCGACCTGCCCGCCGTGCTGCTCGCCCTGGACGCGGAGCTCACCGTGGCCGGCCGGGCCGGCACCCGGACGGTGCCGATCGACGGCTTCCTCCAGGGCGTGTTCGCCACCGACCTCGCCGACGACGAGTTGCTGACCCGGATCACGCTTCCGGCCGCCGGGCGCGGGCAGGCGTACCAGAAATTCGAGCAGCCCGCCAGCCACCTGCCGCTGGCCGGGGTGTGCGCGGCGGTGGAGGTGGCCGAGGGGGTGATCTCGTCGGCGCGGATCGCGGTCACCGGCGTCGCGGGCCGGCCGTTCCGGGCCCGCGGGGCCGAGCGGGCGCTGGCCGGCGCGGCGCCGGAGGCGGACGCCATCCGCAACGCGGCGGCGCTGGTCCGCGAGGAGCCGGTGCAGCCGCTGCAGGACCAGCACGCCAGCGGCCCGTTCCGGCTGCACCTGGCGGGGGTGCTGGCGGGCCGGGCGCTGCAGCGTGCCGTGAGCCGGGCGGTGCGGCCGTGACCGGAGGCGACGGCGTGACCGGCGGTGACGGCGTGGGGGCGGTGCGGCCGTGACCATCGTCGGGAAGGCGGTCCCCCGGTCGGAGGACGCCGCGCTGGCCGCCGGGCAGGGGCAGTTCGTCGACGACCTGACCGTGCCCGGGCTGCTGCACGCGCACGTGGTGCGCAGCCCGCACGCGCACGCGCGGATCACCGCCATCGACGTCACCGCGGCCCGGGCGGCGCCAGGGGTCGCCGGGGTGTTCACCGCCGACGACATGCGCGACGTCGGCCCGCTGCCCGGCCCGCCCGACGGGACCGGCCCCGCGCTGCCGCTGCTGCGCGCGGCCGACGACCGGGTGCGCTGGGTCGGCGAGCCGGTCGCGCTGGTGGTGGCCGACAGCCCGGCGCGGGCGGCGGATGCCGCCGAGCTCGTCGAGGTCGACTACCAGCCGCTGCCCGCCGTCACCGACCCGGTGCGGGCCGCCGCGCCGGACGCGCCCGTGCTGCACGAGGGCCTGCTGGCCGGGAACGTGTGCTTCCGGCGGCGGCTGACCTGCGGCGACGTTGCGGCCGCCTTCGCCGCGGCACGGTACCGGGTGGGGCAGCGGATGGTCAGCCAGCGGCTGGCGCCGGTGGCCCTGGAGCCGAGGGGCGTGCTCGCCGAGCCCGCCGGGGACCGGCTGCACGTCAGGATCGGCACGCAGCGGCCGCACGGGGTGCGGGCCTGGCTGAGCCAGATGTTCGGCATCCCGGCCGGCGCCGTGCGGGTGACCGCCGGGGACGTCGGGGGCGGGTTCGGCGCCAAGGGGCCGCTGTACCCGGACCAGGTCGCGGTCATCGCCGCCGCCCGGCTGCTCGGCAGGCCGGTGAAGTGGATCGAGGAGCGCGGCGAGTCCTTCCTCGCCACCACGCACGGGCGGGACCAGGTGGCGGACCTGGAGATGGCGGTGAGCGCGGACGGCAGGATCCTGGCGATCCGCGGCACCGTGCACGCCGGCATGGGCGCCTACCTCACCCCGAACGCCGCGAGCACGGTTCTCAACAGGATGGCGCCGCTGCTGCCCCAGACCTACGACATCGGCTCGATCGACGTGGAGCTCGTCGGCGTGGTGGCGAACACCACCCCGATCGGGCCGTACCGCGGCGCCGGGCGGCCCGAGGCGGCCTACTACACCGAACGGCTCGTCGACCTGGTCGCGGCGGAGACCGGGCTGGATCCGGCCGAGGTGCGCAGGCGCAACTTCATCCCGCCGCACACCGGCCACCGCACCTGCACCGGGCAGGTCTACGACAGCGGCAACTACCGCGCCGTGCTCGACGCGGCGCTGGCGGCGGCCGGCTACGACGAGCTGCGCCGCGAGCAGCAGCGCGCGCTGGCGCAGGGCAGGATGTACGGCATCGGCATGTGCTGCTTCGTCGAGCCCGGCGGCATCATGCCGGGCGACCCCGGCGACCAGGCCACGGTCACCCGGGAGCCGTCCGGCAAGGTGACCGTCGCGGTCGGCACCAGCGCGCACGGGCAGGGCCACCGGACCGCGTTCGCCCAGCTGGCCGCGGACGCCCTCGGCGTGCCCTTCGAGGACGTCACCGTGGTCTTCGGCGACACGGCCGCGGCGCCGTTCGGGTACGGCACGTTCGGGTCGCGCAGCGCCGTGGCCGGCGGCACCGCCGTGGTGCGGGCGTGCGCGGCGCTGCTGGCCGGCGGCGGCACCTCGGCGACGGCGACGGCCGAGACCGGCGGCGTCACCTTCGCCTCGGGCTGCTACCTGTGCGTGGTCGAGGTTGACCCGGACACCGGCCGGGTGCGCATCGACCGGGTGATCGCCGTCGACGACTGCGGCCGGGTGATCAACCCGCTGCTGGTCGAGGGGCAGGTGCACGGCGGGGTCGCCCAGGGCGTCGGCCAGGCGCTGCAGGAGCGCGTCGGCTACAACGCCGACGGCCAGCCGACCAGCGCGTCGCTGCTCGACTACGCGGTCCCCGCGGCCACCCAGGTGCCGTTCGTGGAGACCGCTCGCGTGGAGACCCCGTCGCCGCTGAACCCGCTCGGCGTCAAGGGGATGGGCGAGAGCGGCACGATCGGCGTCACGCCCGCGATCGTCAACGCCGTCATGGACGCGCTGCGCCGCTACGGCGTCCGGCACCTGGACATGCCGCTGACCGCCGAGAAAATCTGGACCGCCATCCAGGGCGCCCGCCAGGTGTAATAGCCTCCAGGGGGAGGCGGCCGATGGCGACACAGCAGGCGCAGCAGGCGCAGGGGGCGCAGGGGGCAGAGCGCGCCTCAGGCCGTGACGGCCGGGCGCGCCCGTGGCGCCGCCGCCTGCTGCGGGCCCGCTGGCCGGCCGGGCTGGCCGCGGCGGCCGTGCTGCTGTTCTGGGCCTATCTGCAGGCGTCCCGGACGCAGCCGACCTCGTCCGACGGCGCCTCGCAGGCGCTGCAGGCGTGGGACATGCTGCACGGCAACCCGCTGCTGCGCGGCTGGACGCTGACCGACGTGTCCTTCTACACCACCGAGCTGCCCGAGTACATGATCGTGGAGGCGGTGCGCGGGCTGCACGCCGACGTGCTGCACGTCTCGGCCGCGATCAGCTACGCGCTGCTGGTGACGCTCGGCGGCCTGCTGGCCAGGGGGCGGGCGAAGGGCCGCGAGGGCATGCTGCGGATGCTGATCGCCGCCGGGATCATGGTCGCGCCGCAGCTCGGCCCGGGGGTGTTCATCCTGGTCTTCCAGCCGGACCACGTGGGCACCCAGGTGCCGCTGCTCGCCACCTGGCTGGTGCTCGACCGGGCGCCACGGCGGTGGTGGACGCCGGTCGCGGTCGGCGCGATGCTGGCCTGGGTCGGGGTCGCCGACCGGCTGGTGCTGCTGATCGGCGTGGTCCCGCTGGCCGCGGTGTGCGCGGTCCGCGGGTACCGGGCGATCGTGGTGCACCGGGAGCCGCTGCCGGCCCAGTGGTTCAACCTGTCGCTGATCGCGGCGGCGGCCGCGGCGGCGGTCGTCGCCGCGGCCGCGGGCAAGCTGATCAGCCGGCACGGCGGGTACGCCGTGCTGCCGCTCTCCTCCGGCCTGGCCCCGGCCAGCACGGTGCCGAGCCACGCCTGGCTGGCGGTGCAGAGCGTGTTCGGGCTGTACGGCGCCGACCTGTTCGGCATGCCGTCGATCGGGCTCAGGGCGGCCTTCGCGCTGCTGCACCTGGTGGGCCTGGCCCTGGCGGCGTGGGCCCTCGCCGCGGTGCTGCGCCGGTTCTTCCGCTGCGAGGACCTGATCGCCCAGGTGCTGGCCGTTGCCATCCTGGTCAACCTCGCCGCATACGTGATGAGCACCACCCCGGCCAGCTACTGGAGCGCCCGCGAGCTTGCCGGCGTGCTGCCCGCCGGCGCGGTGCTCGCCGGCCGGACGCTGGCAGGCAGGTTCCTCGCCGCCCGGCTGGTCCCGGCCATGGCGCTGGTGCTGGCCGGGTACCTGGCAGCGCTCGGCTACACCGCCGCGCAGCCCCCGGTGCCCGCCGTCGGCCAGGACCTGGCGGGCTGGCTGGCCGCGCACCACCTCAGCGACGGCCTGTCCGGCTACGGGCTGGCCAACAGCACCACGCTGGCCAGCGGGGGCGCCGTCGCGGTCCGCCCCGTCACCTGGGCCGGCGGCCACGCCGCCGCGCTGGCCCGTGAGTCCGACCGGGCCTGGTACGACCCGGCGGCGCACGACGCGAACTTCGTCGTGCTGCTGGCCACCCCGGCGCCGCTCGACCCGATCGCGGGCTGGCAGGCCCGCGACGCGTTCGGCAGGCCGGCGCACACCTACCGGTTCGGCCGGTACGTGATCATGACCTGGGACACGAACCTGCTGACCCGGCTCAGCCCGAGCTCGGTCCCGGGCTGAAGCTGAGCGTCACCGGGTTGATGTAGTTCGCGGTGGACTGGAGCCTGCCGTTCACGGTGAGCACCACGCCGGGCGGGTTGCCCAGCCGCACGGACACCGCCTGCCTCTCGGTCCACGTCATCGAGGTGCCCGCGGGCATCGTGCCCATGTAAAGCTGCGAGCCGTCGCTTTGCCTGGTGATCAGCACCCAGCAGCCCGCCAGGGCGGTCGGCTTGACGGCGAGCTTGATCACCAGGCCGGAGGGCGTCGCGGACGCGCTGGGCGACGGGGTCGCCGTCGGCTTCGGCGCCGGCTTGGTGCTGGCGTGGGAGGCGGGCGTGGTCGCGCCGACGGCCGCGGACAGGTGCCGGTGGCCCGAGCCGCGCGTGGACACCAGGTGGTACGCGCTGTACCCGATGACGGCCAGCAGCACCACGATCACGATGGTGCCGAGCCCGGGCCCGCGGCGCCGCTCGCGGATCTTGATCGGGGTGGACGGCTCGAACACCTCGCTGGCCCTGATCGCGTGCGGCGGCCCGTGCTCGTCGTCGTACGCCTGCACCAGCAGCGCCGGGTCGGCGCCGACAGCGCGGGCGATGCTCCTGATGTGACCGCGCGCGTAGAAGTCGCCGCCGCTGGAGGAGAAATCACCCTGCTCGATGTCCCGGATGATCGCTTCCCTGATCCGTGTCTCCTGGCTGACCTGGGCGATGGTGAGACCGGCCCGCCGGCGGGCCTCCGCCAGGGTGTCTCCGATGCTCACGCCGCGCCTCCCGATGGTTGTGTGGCGATGAGGTCATCCCCCAGTACGGGTCCCATCACCAAGTGTAGAGAGCTGGCGGGCGGAGATCGGTATCGCTCGGGTTGCCGGTTCATGGAGCTTTCGGCGCTACCCGCCGCGCAGCGCCCGCAGCGTCTCGTCCAGGTCGTCCGGCCTGACCAGGACGTCGCGCGCCTTGGAGCCCTCGCTCGGCCCGACGATGCCGCGGCTTTCCAGCAGGTCCATCAGCCGCCCCGCCTTGGCGAAGCCGACCCGCAGCTTGCGCTGCAGCATGGACGTGGACCCGAACTGGGTGGTGATCACGAGCTCGGCCGCCTGCACCAGCAGGTCCAGGTCGTCGCCGATGTCCGGGTCGATCTCGCGGGATCTCTCCGGGCCGGCGGCGACGTCGTCCCGGTAGTCCGGCTCGGCCTGCTTCTTGCAGTGCGCCACGATGTCGCGGATCTCGCGCTCGGACACGAACGCGTTCTGCAGCCGCAGCGGCTTGGACGCGCCCATCGGCAGGAACAGCGCGTCGCCCTGGCCCACCAGCTTCTCCGCCCCGGGCTGGTCGAGGATCACCCGGGAATCGGCCAGGCTGGAGGTGGAGAACGCCAGCCGGGACGGCACGTTGGCCTTGATCAGCCCGGTCACCACGTCCACGCTCGGCCGCTGCGTGGCGATCACCAGGTGGATGCCGGCCGCCCTGGCCAGCTGGGTGATCCGGACCACCGCGTCCTCCACGTCCCGCGGCGCCACCATCATCATGTCCGACAGCTCGTCGATGACCACCAGCAGGTAGGGGTAGGGCAGGTAGGTCCGGTCGCTGCCCGGCGGCGAGGCCAGCCGTCCGGCCCGCACCGCCTTGTTGAAGTCGTCCAAGTGCCGGAACCCGCCGGCCGCCAGGTCGTCGTAGCGGCGCTCCATCTCGCCGACCACCCACTCCAGCGCCTCGGCGGCCTTCTTCGGGCTGGTGATGATCGGCGTGATCAGGTGCGGGATGCCGTCGTAGATGCTCAGCTCGACCCGCTTGGGGTCGATGAGGATCATCCGCACCTCGTCGGGCGTGGCCCTGGTCAGGATCGAGGTGATCAGCCCGTTCAGGCAGACCGACTTGCCGGACCCGGTCGCCCCGGCGATCAGCAGGTGCGGCATCTTGGCGAGGTTCGCCACGATCACCCGGCCCTCGACGTCCTTGCCGAGGCCGACCACCATCGGGTGGTGGTCGGTGAGCGCCTCCCGCGACTTGAGCACGTCGCCGAGGCTGACGACCTCCTTGTCGGCGTTGGGGATCTCCACGCCGATGGCGGACCTGCCAGGGATCGGCGAGATGATGCGGACGTCGGCGGACTTGACCGCGTACGCGATGTTCTTCGACAGCGAGGTCACCCGCTCCACCTTGACCGACGGGCCCAGCTCGATCTCGTACCTGGTCACCGTCGGCCCCCGCTTGAAGCCGGTGACCTGCGCGTCCACGTCGAACTGCTCGAGCACCTCAGACAGCGCGTTCACCACGACGTCGTTGGCCCTGGTCCGCTGCATCGGCGTGGACCCGGGCCGCAGCAGCGCGGTCGGCGGCAGCGTGTAGCCGCCGAGCGCGGCGCCGGTCAGCGTGAGCTGCTCCGGCCGCAGCGAGGCGGGCGGCGGCGGCTTGGGCTCCGCGGCCGGTTCCGGGGACGCCGGAGGCTCGCCGGTGCCGAAGCTCAGCGCGGCGGCCAGGGCGTCGGTTCTCGGGTCACCGTCCTTGCCGCGCCGTTTGTCCGCGCCGACCAGCGGCGTGTCATACGGCTTGACGTGCGCGCCCGCCTCGACGGCGGGGCGGAGCCTGACCTTGCCCGGCAGCGGGCGGCGCCCGCTGCCGGTGCCGCCCTCGTAGTCCTCGTCGACGTCGAGGCCGCCGTCGTCGGCGCTTTCATGACCGAACAGCCGGCGCAGGCCGGCCAGGCGCTCCGGAATCCGGTGCAGCGGGGTGCCGGTGATGACCAGGACGCCGAACGCGGCGAGCAGCGCCAGCAGCGGCGCGGCCACCCACGGCGTCAGCGCGGCGGCCAGCGGGCCCGCCACCGCGAACCCGAGGTAGCCGCCGGCCGCGCGGATCGCCGCGGCGCCGTCGGACGGGCCCGGCGTGCCCCTGGCAATGTGGATCAGGCCGAGCAGGCCGAGCAGCAGCGCGGTCCAGCCGATCGCGGCGCGCACGGTGGCCGAGTTCCGGTCGGGATGCCGCAGGAACCGCCAGGCCAGCAGCGCCACGAGCACCGGGATCACCCAGGCCAGCGACCCGAACGCGCTGCCGGCCGCGATGGTGACGTCGCGGCCGACGGCGTTGCCCATCCGCGCCCACAGGCTGGCCGCGAGCACGATCGCCGCGCCGAGCGTGAGCAGCCCCACGCCGTCCCTGCGGTGGTGCGGGTCGAGGTCGCGGGCGCCGCGGCCGACCGACCGGACCGCGAACCCGACCGCGCCGGCGACCACCATCCAGGCGCCCGCGAGCAGCCGGCCGATCCAGCCGATCAGGATCACCACCGGGTCGCGCGGCCGGCGCGGCGGGACGGGGCGGCGGTAACGAGGGCGGCGGGCTGCCGCCCGCCGGCGCGGCCCGGTGGGCGGCAGCCGGGTCGCCCTAGTCCCGCCACGGGCACGGGTCGCCATAGTCCCCAACGTAGCGAGAAACCCGTTCGGCACCCAAGCACCCGGAGCCTTTCCGGTCCGTGTCGCCCGAGGGCGAAACGCGGGGCCCGGGCGGAGGCACCCGCGGCTCGTTCGGATCAAAACGGGCGGGCACGGCGCGGTAGGGTCGGCGCATGCGAGTCGCGATCCTCGATGACTACCAGCAGGTCGCCCTGTCCAGCGCGGACTGGTCCGCGGTGCGGGCGATCGCAGACATCGACGTGTTCACCGAGCACATCGCGCGGACCGACGCGCTGGTCCGCGCGCTGGAGCCGTTCGACGTCATCGTGGCGATGCGCGAGCGGACGCCGTTCGACGCCGAGCGGCTGGCGCGGCTGCCGAAGCTGCGGCTGCTGGTCACCACCGGCATGGCGAACGCGGCGATCGACATGGCCGCGGCCGCGGCGCGCGGCGTGACCGTGTGCGGCACCGGGGCCAGCCCCACCGCGACCGCGGAGCTGACCTGGGGGCTGATCCTGGCGCTCGTCCGGCACATCCCGGAGGAGGACCGGCGGATGAAGGCGGCGGGCGGAGCCGGCGGGGCGGCCATCGGGGCGCGCGGCGGCTGGCAGCAGACGATCGGGACCGGGCTGGCGGGCAAGCGGCTCGGCGTGGTCGGGCTGGGCAACCAGGGCCGGAGGGTGGCGCAGATCGGCCGCGCGTTCGGCATGAAGGTGCTGGCGTGGAGCCAGAACCTGGACGCCGCCGCGGCGAAGAAGGTGCACGCCAAGGCCTGCGGCAAGCAGGAGCTGTTCTCGCGCTCCGACGTGGTCACCGTGCACTACAAGCTCGGCCCGCGCAGCGTCGGCCTGGTCGGCGCCGCCGAGCTCGCGCTGATGAAGCCGACGGCCTACATGGTGAACACCTCGCGCGGGCCGATCGTCGACGGCGCGGCGCTGCTGGCCGCCTTGCGGTCCGGGTCGATCGCGGGCGCGGCGCTCGACGTGTACGACACCGAGCCGCTGCCGCTATCCGACCCGCTGCGGACCGCGCCGAATGTGGTGCTGACGCCGCACCTCGGCTACGTCACCGACGACTCCTACCGGGTGTTCTACGGCGAGGCCGTCGAGGATATCGTGGCGTTCGCCGCCGGGGCGCCGGTGCGGGTGCTGCCTGGCTTATCGCCCCGGCGGGGTCCGCCGCCGGCCTGGGCCGCGCCGACCAGGCGCACCTGACCCGCGGCGTCACAGCGGTCATCGGCGTCCCGCCGGCCCGGCACGCCGCTGGCTGACGGTCTCGGCGGGCACCGTGCGCAGGCCCAGCGGCGGCCGCCCTGCCGCGCTTTCCAGGGTGCGCCGGATCTCCTCGATGACCTGCCTGGGCTGGGTGCGGATCTGCCCGGGCGTGAAGGGCAGCACCACGATGAGGTAGTTGCCCATCCGCCGCCGCTGCCGCAGCGTCCTGGCGTGATCCTGCGGGGACAGGTGCCATTCCCGGGAGTCGACCTCCACCGCGACGCCCAGCTCCGGCCACCACGCATCGGGGCACGCCACGAAGGTGTCGCCGTCGAAGACCATCGGGTTGAACAAGGGCATGGGCAGCCCGGATTTGCGCAGCAGGTCCTTGAGATCGCCCTCGGCGGCCGACCTGATCCCGTCGGCGACGTCCGAGAGCGCCTCCCGGAACAGCGCCGACCCGGCGCTCGGCCCGGCGGCGAGCTCGGCGGCAAGCTCAGGCACGCCGCACGTGCCTCGCTGGACGGCATCCGCCACCACCGCCCGCACGTCGCGCAGGCTGGTCAGGCCGCGCGCGGTATCTGCCACCGCGCGCGGGGCGAGCGCGTACCGGAGCGGCCCGTACCTGTACATGCGCTCGGGCATCCGGCTGGTCCGGTGCAGCCGGGCGAAGCCCGCATCCTGCCGTTGCCGGCCGAGCGGGACCAGGACGTCGACGAACCGTGACTGCGGCGCCCGGATGCGGTGGCACGGCAGCGCGGCAGGGCCGGTGATCACGCTCTCGGGCCCGCCGTAAAGCTGCGCGGCCATCTCCTGCTGAGCGCGTGACGGGGTACCGGTGACGGCGATGTACACGGCCGGCAGCAGCGCCCGCCACGGGCCGCCCGGCCGGAGCCGGTGCCGCAGCGCCTTGTCGGTGACGCCGGCCGCGCGGGCCTGCCCGCGGGTGATCACGTCAAGCTGCCTGCCGAGAATCCCGGCCAGGGCGGCCGGGTCAATGCGAGTCGTCGCTGCCACGACACGCATGGTGCCGCCGGGGTCGGACATTTCCCGCGGGCCACCCCGGGGCAAATCAAGCATCCGGGACAAATTGCCCCGGGGCCTGAGGGCGTCGTTGCCGCAACGACGCCCACCTGAGGGCGTGGTTGCGGCAATGACGCCCTTAGCGGAGACGGACGGCAGGCGACGGGGCCGCCGGTCAGACCTCGATGACGACGGGGATGATCATCGGGCGGCGGCGGTAGTTGTCGCTGACCCACCTGCCGACGATGCGGCGGGCCAGCTGGCTGACCTGGTGCGCGTCGACGATGCCCTCGGCGGCGGCCATGGCCAGCCCGTCGGCGATCTTCGGCAGCACGTCGCCGAACGCCGCGTCGTCGATGCCGGAGCCGCGGGCGTGGATCTCCGGGCCGGCCACCATCTTGCCCGAGCTGGAGTCGACCACGATCACCACGGACACGAAGCCCTCCTCGCCGAGGATGCGCCGGTCCTTCAGCTGCGACTCGGTGACCTCGCCGACGGTCAGCCCGTCGACGTAGACGTAGCCGCACGGCACCGCGCCGGTGATGCGGGCCCGCCCGTCCGCCAGGTCGACGACCACGCCGTCCTCGGCGATGACGATGTTGCGCTCCGGCACCCCGGCCAGCGCGGCCAGCCGCGCGTGCGCGCGCAGGTGCCGCCACTCGCCGTGCACCGGCATGAAGTTGCGCGGTTTCGTCAGGTTCAGCACGTACAGCAGCTCGCCGGCGGGCGCGTGCCCGGACACGTGCACCAGCGCCGAGCCGCGGTGCACCACACGGGCGCCGAGCCTGGTGAGCCCGTTGATCACCCGGTACACCGCGGTCTCGTTGCCGGGGATCAGCGACGAGGCCAGGATCACGGTGTCGCCCTCGGCGATCCTGATCGGGTGGTCGCGCACGGCCATCCGGGACAGCGCCGACATCGGCTCGCCCTGCGAGCCGGTGGAGATCAGCACCACGTCGCCGGGGGGCATCTCCTCGGCCTCGCGCGGGTCGACCAGCAGCCCGCCGGGGACGTGCAGGTAGCCGAGCTCGCGGGCGACGCCCATGTTCCGCACCATGGACCGGCCGACGAAGGCGACCCTGCGCCGGTGCTTGACCGCGGCGTTCAGCACCTGCTGCACCCGGTGCACGTGCGAGGCGAAGCAGGCGACGATGATGCGCTGGGAGGTGCTGGCGAAGATCTCGTCGAGCACCGGCGCGATCTCGCGCTCCGAGGTCACCACGCCGGGCACCTCGGCGTTGGTGGAGTCGGACATCAGCAGGTCCACGCCCTCGGCGCCCAGCCGCGCGAACCCGGCCATGTCGGTGAGCCTGCCGTCCAGCGGCAGCTGGTCCATCTTGAAGTCGCCGGTGTGCAGCACCAGCCCGGCCGGGGTGCGGATCGCCACGGCGAGCGCGTCGGGGATGGAGTGGTTGACCGCGAGGAACTCGCAGTCGAACGGCCCGAACGAACGGCGCGATGCCTCGGCCACCTCCACCGTGACCGGGTCCAGGCGGTGTTCGGCCAGCTTGCTGCGCACCAGCGCCAGCGTGAGCCTGGAGCCCGCCAGCGGGATGTCGGGCCGCTCCCGCAGCAGGTACGGGATCGCGCCGATGTGGTCCTCGTGCGCGTGGGTGAGCACGACCGCCTCCACCTGGCCGAGTCTGCCCTCGAGGGACTCGAAGTCCGGCAGGATCAGGTCCACGCCCGGCTGGTCGGAGTCGGGGAACAGCACGCCGCAGTCGACGATCAGCAGGCGTCCGGCGTGCTCGAAGACCGTCATGTTCCTGCCGATCTCGCCGAGCCCGCCGAGCGGCACGATGCGCAGGCCGGCCCGCGGCAGCGCCGGAGGCGGGGTGAGCTGCGGGTGCGGCTGGCTCACCTGCGGTCTCCGGTCATGCGGTTCCCGGCAGCTTCACGCCGGCGGCGGCGAGGTCGAGCGCGAGCTGGTGCCGTTCGGCGTCGGTGGCGGCCAGCAGCGGGGCGCGCAGCGGCCCGCCCGGCAGGCCGAGCAGGTCGAGCGCCGCCTTCGTCATCACCGCCCCCTGGTTCCGGAACAGCCCGACGTAGGCCGGCAGCAGCTCGTAGTGGATCTGCCGGGCCGCGGCGACGTCGCCCGCGCCGAACGCGTCGATCATCTCGTGCAGCCGGTCCCCGGTCACGTGACCGACCACGGAGATGAAGCCCACCGCGCCCAGCGCCAGCCACGGCAGGTTCAGCATGTCGGTGCCGCAGTAGTAGGCGAGGTCGGTCCTGGCCAGCACGTGCGAGGTGGCGGCCGGGTCGTCCTTGGCGTCCTTGACGCCGACGATCCTCGGGTGCTCGGCCAGCCTGACCAGGGTGTCGGTGGCCACCGCCGCGCCGGTCCTGCCCGGGATGTCGTAGATGAGCACGGGCAGGCCGGTACTGTCGGCGACCGCGGTGAAGTGGGCCTGCAACGCCGGCTGCGCCGGCTTGTTGTAGTAGGGAGTCACCACGAGCAGGCCGTGCGCGCCGGCTCGTTCGGCGGAACGGGCGAGCTCGATGGTGTGCGCGGTCACGTTGGTGCCCACGCCGGCCAGCACCGTGGCGCGGCCGCCCACCGCCTCCAGCACCGCCCGCAGCAGGCGTTCCTTTTCCGCGTCGGTGGTGGTCGGCGCCTCGCCGGTGGTGCCGTTGACCAGCAGCCCGTCGTTGCGCATGTCGGTGACGAGGTAGTCCGCCAGGCGCGCCGCCCCGTCGTAGTCGACGGCCCCGTCCGGGGTCATCGGGGTGATCATCGCCGTGAGCATCTGCCCGAACGGTGGGGCCTGCGAGGGTCGGCCCACCCGGCCGGCAGCGTCCGGCGCCGTGAACGTCGTCATACCGGAAACGCTACCCGCAAGCCGGTGCGCGCAGTAGTCGGCATGCCGTCGGCCGGCCCGGATATCCCGTCACGGTCAGAAGACGGGGATGATGTCCTCGGGGTTGATGTCGGCGGCGACGTCGATGCCGTCGATGTCGAGCTCCGGGATGGCGGGGAACTCGATTCCCCACCGCTGCACGATGGCCCGCACCCGGGCCATCGCGACCCGCCAGTTGTCCGCCTGCTCCTCGAACGACAGCACGCCGAGCCCGCCGTCGCGGGCGCGGGCCATCAGCACCCGGTGGTTCGGCAGGAAGTAGGGCGGCAGGTCCCAGAAGCCCTCCGGCGGCTCCCACAAGATCATGGAGAGGAAGACGAACCCGGCCCGCAGCTGCCGGGTGATCAGGTGCTTCACGTCCTCGGTCAGGCCGGGCCACTGCTTCTCCAGGATCGTCATGCAGATCTGCAGGTGACGTGACTCGTCCCGGCCGATCCGCTGGAACATCTCGGCGAACACCGGGTGCCTGGTGCCGGTCGCCATGCCGCGGAACAGCGTGGACGCGGCCATCTCCCCCATCATGAAGCTGGTGAACAGCACGGCCAGCGAGTACTTGCCGACCGCGTTGTTGTAGCCGTTCCAGTACCTGCCGCCGTTGTGGTACAGCCAGCCGATGTTGTTGTGCGCGGCCTTCTCCAGGTCGGTGCGCGGGGTCCAGTCCAGCGGGCCGCCCGGCCACAGCTTGGCGATCGTCCGCTGGCAGCACTCCTCGTGGTTCATCTCGTCCCGGGTGATGGAGAAGAAGCACTTGCGGACCGGGTCCTCCTCGTGCTGCTCGAACGCGTGGATGGTGGCCCGGGCGAAGACCGCGGGGCCCGAGGCGTCGAAGTTCGCGAGCACCGCGAACCAGTACATGATGCCGAGCCGCTGCTCGTCGGTGAAATCCGCGGGGTCCAGGTCGTCCCAGGGCAGGTCCGCCGGGTTCCAGACGGTGCGCTTGGACTTCTCGTAGATCGCGGCGAGCTTGGGGGTGTCGACGTGCCATTCCATCGGGTAGATGTTCGGCTGCGGGACGGCTGGCGGTGCCCAGAAGCCCCCGTCCGGGATCACCAGTTCCTGGTCGGCCATTGTCGCGGCTCCTCCCGTGCTCGGCTGCGCCTCGTGAGCGCCCTCCGGTACCAAGGATAGGCTCGCGGCCAGGCCTCATCGACCTCCGGTGAGCCGGCCGCGGCGGGCGCTTGCCATCAGCCTGTCGTGCTCCTGCTCGGGGACCGGCACCGCCTGGCCGGGCAGCATCAGCGGGATGCCGTCCTCGACCCGGTACAGCCGGCGCAGCCGCGGGTTGTACAGCACCTGGTCGTCGGCGAAGTACAGCAGCCCGCCCTTGTCGATCGGGCATACCAGGATGTCGAGCAGCGCATTGTCCAGGGTCATCAGCGCCTCCTGACCTCCGCCAGATAGCCCGGCGCCACCGCGGCATCCCCCGCGGCCCGCGGCGCGGGCCTCCCGGCGGCCTGCCGGGACAGCGCGACGAGGCCGAGCCCGGCCAGCGTGATCCCGGCCAGGCGCAGGCCGAGCCTGCCCGGGCTGGCCGGCAGGTGCTCGTGGAACAGCCAGGTGGCCGCCACCATGAAGTACGCGCTGCCGGTGACCACGGACACCGGGACGATGATGGACGCGCGGCACGACTGCAGGCCGGCCTGGAACAGCAGCATGCCGGTCACCAGGCAGCCGGCCAGCAGGTACAGGTACGGCGACGACGCGACGCCGGCCGCGATGCCCGCCGCGGTGCGGTGGCCGGCCAGGATGCCGGACAGCGCCTTGATGGCCAGCGCCGCGACCCCGTAGATCAGGCCGGTGCCGGCGCCGCAGCCGACCCCGGTGGCCGCGGCGGCGTGCCCGGGGGCGCGGCCGCGCAGCGAGCCGGCCGCGAGCGCGGCGCCGGCGATGACCGACGGGACGATGACCGCCGCCATCGGCCCCGGGCTGGCGTGGTGCCCGGCCGCCCCGCCGGTCCCGGCCGCGGACACGGCCAGCAGGATCACCGAGACGGCCAGCGCCGCCACGCAGCAGATCTCGCCGCCGCCCAGCCGCTCCCGCAGCATCAGCCGGGATAGCACGGGCACAAGCACGACGCCGGAGGCGAGCACCGGCTGCACGACGCTGACCGGCTCGAACGTCAGCACGACCGTCTGGCAGGCCAGCCCGGCCAGCATCAGCGCGAACCCGGCCAGCCAGGCGCGGCTTGTCAGCAGGCCGGCGACGGCCCGCAGCACCTGGCGCACCCGGAGAGCCGGGACCCGCTCGAGGGCGCGCTTCTCCACGACCAGCCCCAGGTTGTAGGCGGTGGTCGCGAGCAGCGCCAGCGGGATCCCGGCATAGGACGCGGCGCTCATCCGTCTGCCTCCGCTGCGGTTGCGGCGGGTGCCGTCGCGCTCGCCGGGCCCGGGCGGCGCCGGACCGGGACGGTGACCGCCGGCAGCAGCGCGGCGGCCAGCGCGGTCAGCGCGCAGGCCTGCGCGGGCGCGCCGAACGGGCCGAGCGGGCCGCCGCCCAGCGGCCGGGCGGCGGACAGCAGGCCGGAGGCGGCCATGGCGGCGAAGGCCAGCGCGGGCAGCGCCCGCGGCCGCAGCCGGGCCAGGAAGGCCAGCACCGGCACGGCAAGCGCGGCCGGCCCGCCGGCCACCGCGAGCAGCGCCGCCACGGCGAGCACGCCGAGCCAGGCGCGCCGGCCGCCGCCGGGCACGGGGCCTGCGGGCACGGGAACCCGCGGCGGGCGGCCCGGCGGCGCCGGGCCGGGGGCGCCCCGGCCCCCGCCAGGCCGGCGGCGCGGGCGGCCGGCGAACGACCAGGCCGTGACGGCGAGCAGGACCGCGGCGGCGGCCGCCGCGACGGCCAGGGCGAGGTGATAGGTCCCGGCGGGCCGGAAGGTGAGCGTGACCGTGCCGCCGGGCCCGGCCGGCACCACGAAGCCCTGCTGCCAGCCGTCCAGGCGCACCGGGGCCAGCGCCCGCCCGTCCAGCGTGGCGGCCCAGCCGGGGTTGTAGTTCTGGTGCACCTCCAGGTAGGCGGCCGGCCCCGGGCCCACGTCGAGGCGGCGCTGGTCCGGCCGCCAGCCGCCGATGGTGACCGCGCGGGCGCCGCCGGCCGCGGCGGCCGGGGCGGCCGGGGCGGCCGGGCCCGGGCCGGCGCCGGGGCCGGCCAGGGTGAGGCCGGTCACCGCGAACGTGCCCGGCGCGGCGGTCAGCGTGTGCCGCCCCGCGCCCAGGGCCAGCCGGCCGCCGGGGCTGCACAGCCGCACCTGCAGCGGCAGGTACCGGGTCAGCTCGCCGACGGTGCCGCTGACCTGCGTCTGGTAGGCCCGCCCGTCGACGGTCAGCGCCGGCCCCCGGCCGCACGGCAGCGTGAACGGCGCGTCGCCGGGGGCGACCGGGCGCAGGCCCGCCAGCGCCGGCACCGACAGCTGCCACAGCGCGACGGGAAGAACGGTGAGCTGGCCGGTCACCGAGACCAGGCCGGCCTGCTGCACCCGCGGGAAGGACACGTCGACGCGGTCGGTGACCAGCGGCGGGCTGATGGTCACCAGGCCGCCGGGCCCGATGCTGGCCTGCCGGGCGCCGTCCGGGCTGGTGAGCCTGACGGTCCGCGGCACCGACGCCCCGCTGGTGGCCGGCCGCACGACCAGCCAGGAGATGCGGCGCTTGCCGCGCCAGCTCAGGTGGATGACCGGGCTGGCGGTGTCGGCCAGCCACGGCCTGCCGCCCGACCCGGTGACCAGGCTGGCCGGGAATCCCGGGGGCAGGGCGCCCGGCGTCGAGGCGACGCTGACCTGCAGCAGGCCCTTACCCGGCGGGGGGATCGCGTCGAGCAGCGCGTCCAGCCCGGGCCCGGGCAGGGCGAGCGCGGTAGCGGCCACCCGCAGCGTCAGCGGGCGGGGCAGCGTGAACGTGCGGGCCATCGGCGCGACGGCCGCCGGGTCGGAGGGCGCGAACGGGTCGGTGACCGCGAACGGGGACGGCACCTGCTGGCGGAACGAGAACGCCACGGCCGCGGCCCGGGTGCCGGCCGGGTCCTCGGCGGGCTGCAGCAGCCGGGTCACCGTGATGCCGGGGATCAGCACGTCGCTGATCCCGGCGCCCGGGGCGCCGGGGCTGACCCTGCGGGCGGCGGTGATGGTGACCCGCAGCCAGCCGGTGCGGCCGGGCACCACGCGCAGCCGCTGCACCGCGCCGGTGGCGGCCAGCCGGGTGGTGGCGCCGCCGGCTGCCGTCGTGACCCGCAGCGCGGCGGCGATCTCCCGGTGCGCGCTGTCGTCGAGCAGCCGTATCCCGATGCCGGCCGGCAGGGTCACCGGGCGGGTGAAGGTGATCTGGATCCACTGCCCCGCCGGGGTCACCGGGCTGCCCTCGGCCCACGCGGTGGCCGGGTCGCCGTCGAAGGCGGCGGCCGGGTCGTCCTGCTGGGTGTCGGCGAGCCTGGCGCCGTAGGAGGAGGCGGTCACCGCGGCCGCGCCGGACAGCACGGCGACCGTCTGGTGCCCGGCGGCCGGCACCGGCAGCAGCTGCCGGGGCGGGCCGCCGGCGTCGCCGAACTGGTCATCGGGCGGGTTGGCCTCGGCCGCGGTGTAGGTGTAGGAGACGCCGGAGCTGGTCAGGCCGAACAGGGTGTCGGCGCGGCGCTGCCCGTCGGTGACCGCCTGCAGCGCCGGCCTGCCCGCCGGCAGCCGGTCCCCGGCGATGACCGCCGGCTGCCCCGGGCCGAGCAGGCCCTGCCCGGCCAGCTGCAGCAGCGAGCCCGGCCCCCCGTCCACCAGCACGGTGCGGCTGGCCGGCAGCACGGTCACCGGGCTGGGCGGCCCCGGCCCGGCCCCGGCCGGCGCGTAGACCTCCACCGCCGGAAAGCTCGGCGGCGGAGCCTGCTGCCGCGGGGCCGGCTGCGGCCCGGCCGAGGTGGCGGCGACCGGCGGCCCGAACGCCGCGACCCGGGTGTACCCGGACAGCGCCAGCGTCTGGTGCACCAGCACCGCGGGGGTGTAGTCCACCTGCCGGGGGTCCAGGTCGTTGCGGACCACGACGTAGCGGATGCCGGCCCGCTGCAGGTAGCCGGCCAGGCCGGGCACCTGCTCCCCGGACTCGACCGCGTCCTCGGCGGCGGCCAGCAGCGCCTGCGATCCCGGGCCGCCGTAGGGCACCAGGCCGCGCTCGGCCCACGGCGAGGCGGCCAGCGCCTGCAGCGGGTCATCGATGGGGTCCCCCCACAGGTACTCGCCGTGCGAGTCCGCGGGCACCACCAGCGCCGGGTTGCGCGGGGAGCGCGCCGCCAGCCATGCGGCCACCTGGGACCAGTAGCGCGGCACCGCCGGGAACGACCCCGGGCCCAGCACCTGGCCGGACAGGTACGGCAGCGCCAGCCCGGCCAGCACCGCGCCCGCCGCGGCCCAGGCCACCGCGGTGACCGCCCGCCGCCCCGGCCGGCCCGGCCGCCGCCGCGGCGCGGCGGCGCCGCCCAGCCAGCCGGCGGCCGCGTGCGCCAGCCCCAGCGCCAGCGCGGCGGCGATGACCGGCTCCAGCTTGTACACGTTGCGGAACGGGGCCAGCGGCCCGTCCAGCAGCTGCTGCACCTGCCGGTGGACCGGGCCGCCCAGCGGCCCGGCGTACCCGGCCAGCGCCCCGGCCGCCGCCACCCCCGCCGACAGCCGCAGCCACCCGGCGGACGGCAGGTCCCGCGCCGCCAGCCCGCGCAGCCCGCACGCGGCGGCCACCGCCGCGGCGGCCACCGCGAACGGGGTGGTCACCAGCGCCCAGCCCGCCGGCAGCCACGGCGTGCCCAGGTCGAAGTAGGCGGTCCAGTTCCCGGCGCCGCGCAGCACCGCCGCCGCCGACGCGGTGCCGGTGGTGGTCGCCGCCTGCTCCACGTACGGCAGGAAGTTGAACGCGTACCGGCCCTGCAGCAGCAGCGGCAGCGCCCACCAGGCGGTGGCCGCCGCCACCGCCGCCGCCCAGCACGCCGCCAGCCGGGCCAGCCGCCGCCCCCGGGCATACGCGACCAGGAACAGCCCGGGCAGCAGCAGCGCGTCGATCGTCACCGCCGCGTTCACCCCGCCCATCAGCAGCACCACGGCCCCGGAGCGGGCCGCCGCCCCGGCCGCCTCCCGCCATCCGCCGTGACCGGGGCCGCGCACCGCCGCCGCCAGCGGCAGCACCGCCCACGGCGCCAGCAGCCCCGGCAGCGCCGCCACCGAGGTCGACCCGATCACGACCGTGAACGTCGGCCACAGCGCGAACGCCAGCCCGGCCAGCAGCCGGGACCGCGGCGACCCGATGCCCAGCGCCCCCGCCAGCGCCGCCAGCCCGGCGAACCCGGACGCCACCAGCAGCGACATCCACAGCCGCTCGGTCACCCACACCGGCAGCTGCGCCACCTGCCCGGCCAGGTAGAACGGCGCCATCGGCACCGCATACCCGACCGCCTGATCCTGCAGCGCGCCCAGGGTGTTCAGCGGGTCCCACAGATGCCACAAGCCCGCCAGGAACCCCGCCGGGTCGATATCCACCCCCAGCTTCGTGTCGAACACCATCCGGCCCGGCGCGTTCGCCAGCAGCACCCCGAACACGCCCGCCCACACCAGCACGAACCAGCGCAGCAGCCGGAGGTGGGGCCGCACTCCGGATGCCGCGTCCGGTCCGCCCGCGTCCGCCGCCGCCCGGCCTGCGGCCCGCTGGTCACCGGTCCGGGTCGTCATCCGGAGCGCCTCATGATCACCATGAGGTTCCAGGTGGCGACCTCGCGCAGGCCGGGCAGCCGGACCAGCGCCCGGCACCACCGCGGGTAATAGCGCGGCCGCGCCGCCACGATCTCCACGTCCGGCCGCGCCCGCAGCGCCCGCAGCGCCGGCCCGACGTGCACAGGGAACAAGTTAACGCCGACCCGGTGCTTGGGCTGCCGCCCGCGGCGGCGGGCGTACCTGCGCTCCGCGTATCCCGTCCCCAGGTAGTGCCACGGCGACATCTCATGGCCGCCCCACGGCGAATACCAGTTGGTGAACGACAGGTACACCAGGCCGCCCGGCCTGGCGACCCGGACCAGCTCCCCCACCAGCCCCAGCGGATCGGCGACGTGCTCCAGCACGTTGGAGCAGAACACCACGTCGGCGCCGCCGTCGTGGACCGGCAGCCACAGCCCGTCCGCCACCACCGCCCCGGCCGGCGCGGCGCCCCGGCCGCGCAGCTCCGCCGGATCCGGATCGAACAGGAAGCAGTTCGCGCCGCGGGCCCGGAACGCCGCGGTGAACCAGCCGCCCCCGCCGCCGACGTCCACCACCGTCGCCCCGTCCAGCGCGGCGTGCTCGGCGACCTGACGCACCGCGTCCTCGGCGAGGGCGGTATAGAAGGCCTCCGGGTCCGCCTGCTCCGCCAGGAACAAGCGGAACAGCCGCCACGACCGGACCAGACCGCGGCCGGCCGCGCCGTCGGCAGCGCGACGGCGGCTCGGCGCCAGCAGGCTCATGCAGGTCCTCGGTATCGAGGTGGAGCGGTCAGCGTGATGTATGGTAGCGGGTGCCGCGGCACCGGCAGCCGGGGCGCGGACATTCCCGGCCGTGACCGCGCCCGCCCGGGTTTCGAGCGGCGCCACGGTGTACCTTCGATTACTAGTCGGTAACCGCCGAACGATACCGCGATCTTTACCCATAAGATCACAAATCGTTACTCGCGGGATCACAACCTGGCCCCGGTAACGGGGACTCTCACCCAGTGTCACGGGCCTGGAGCGACATGAACGATGATGCGGACGTTTCGCCTGTGGAGGCGGGCCTGCCGGCGGCGGCGGGGGTGGTGCCGGCGGCGGGGGTGGTGCCGGCGGCGGGGGTGGTGCCGGCGGCGGAGGGGGCTGGGCCGGGGCGGGGGCCGGGGAGGTGGAGCGTGGTGTTTGTGGCGTGGCGGG
>Ga0209061_1001056_pt1 | contig 51510 bp, 46 predicted proteins | sample Coa_R1_10_FD_187157 | JGI IMG/M metagenome (GOLD analysis project Ga0209061, IMG submission 187157) | Surface soil microbial communities from Centralia Pennsylvania, which are recovering from an underground coalmine fire - Coalmine... | ecosystem: Environmental > Terrestrial > Soil >...
CTACGGCCCGTCAGGACGGGAGGGGAAGCAAGCGGGGACACCCCGCACCCCGGCAGGGGTGAAACCCCTGCACCCCGAGTTATGAGTGGATGTCAGGAAAATTTTTTCCTGAAACTAACCAGATTATAGCTTCTACATCGGCAACAACAAAAACCGCTCGCGTTCCTGCGCCAATCGCGTCAATTGTTGGATCATCTGCCGCAAAGCGCTGCCGCCCTGGCTATTCCACAGGTCAGGGGTCAGCTGCGAGACGTATTGATAGATTTGCTCGCTGTTGCGTACCAGCGACAGGTCGAAGTTGAGCAGTTGCATGAGTAAGGGCTGTTCCTGGCGGAAGCGCCACCAGACGCGATCCTGCGTGGGAACAGACATGCCGCGAATATGCGATTCCAGGCTGGAAAGGGCCTGTTGGAGAGACTCGATCTCGCGTATCTGTGCCATGACTTCCTGTGGTGGGTCGGGATTGGCCCTGGTCAGAGGGGGGATGAAGCGCATGGCATAGTCGTTGCGCAGCTGCGCCAGCATGGAGAGCGCCTGCGAGAGGAAGTAAGAGGCGCGCTGTCGCACCAGCATATCATCGGTGCGCGCTTGCGTAGCCGTGTTGTAGAAGTTATAACCGTAGCCGGTGAGCAGTAATTGTAACTGCTGCACGATGGGGTCATACGATGGCCCTGAACTCATTGCGCGTCTCCTGGAGGGCGACCACAAGGGTACGCCCTTACTATGTGGGATATCCTGATCGACCTGACACCCAATGGGTGCCAGGTATTGCGTTACTTGATTATCGATTCTGCTGGGGAATAACAGCAGGCGCGCCTGACGAATTGACTGTGTAGCGATCGGTGCTGGCTGTTGGCTGCACGCCGCTGATATTGAAAGGCAGGCCAACCGCCATATTGGGAGCAGAGACAACGCCGCGTTCCGCCATCAACATAGCTGTATAGTAGCGTACCGCGTCGATCTCGCTCAGTCCGAAGGCTTTGAGCGAGATGAGCGCCTTCATGCGCTCGTCGCGTGGGAAGACCAGGACTTTGACGGTATTGAGCGTGATGCCATAGGTAGCCAGGAACTGCTGCAGGTGCTGGAAGACGATCTGCGAGAGATCATGGATCTTCTCATTGACAGATTCAAGGGGAGTGATCTGCACCAGCTGGTTTACGGCCTGCTCGATAACCGGGCTGGCATAGGAATTGACTTCCTGGGTGGTGATGGCGTGTCCGCGATAAGGCATATGTTGTACGAGTTGTACTGCGGCCTCGCGTGTCTCGACATGAATGTAGTAATCCACGCTATAGACCATCTCGGCCATTTCTCGCGAGAGCGCCATGCCGCTGGTCTTCAGTACAAGTTTGGCACGATTGATGTAAAGTGCCTCGTACTGCCACGGGCTTTGCCCGCCGTAGAATGCCTGCTGCATATTGCCGAAAAGTGGGCGATCAGGGGTCTGCACCGGGTACTGGCCCGTCTCATACACATTAAGGATGGCCCCGCGTGATTTGAGAACGCAGAAATGGTTGCTTTCGACGGTGAGCAGCGAGCCATTTACGATATCGTTGTTGGGATAGTGCCAGAGCAAAACCTCTGGTCCCATCACCTCTTCACCGTTGTCGGTCAAGGTTGAAATAACACTACGAACTCCTGGCATAAAAAACCTCCTGTATTCGGTTCTGTGACTATATACATCGGGCCTTCCGCTCTTGTCTGATTGCAAGACGAAAGGAGCATGAGAAAATCCTCATATCTGTTAAACGGACGAGATTGGAAAAAATCAAGTACGAGTTTTTGGATTGAATTCTAACATGAGTCATCCCGAATCTTGATGGATGGGCATCGAGAAGGCGGAAAGGGCGGAGTGGAGGGCGACCACCAGGGTACGCCCCTACTATGATGACGCGAGCATCACTGAGGAGAAACGTATCATAGTAGGGGCGTACCCTGGTGGTCGCCCTCTCCAACCCACCTATCAAAATCTGGGATAACTCATACTACTCAGTACCCCTCGCTTGCAGTCACATCTATTTTGCCCCAGAAGAGGCGATAGGTGAGAATGAAGTAGATGGCGGCCAGGACGATGCCGATACTCCACCAGACCAATCCCACGGTCTGACCATACTGTGATGCCGAGGCGTTCTGAATAGTCAGGCTATAAGCGGGATTCACGGCGGGCAGCATTAATGGATACAGGCCAAAGGCGGCGCTGGCGAGCATGCCAACGATGAAGGCACAGGAAAAGAAAAAGGAGGTCAGGTCGCGCTCGCGCAAGTTAAAAGAGATGGAGCCCACAAGGCCAATCAGCGCGGTAAGCGGGAAGATAAATCCCCAGGGGCGCGCAAAGAAGCTGGCGATGATATGGGGCTGGACGGCAAAGGTCGCTATCGTTCCCAGTATTGCAAATATGAGAGTGGCGATCCAGGCTCCTCTTGCGATACGGCGGCTGCGGATATTGAGGCCTCCTCTTGTCTTGACCGCGACATAGGTGGCGCCGTGAGTTGTGAGAACGGCAAGCGCCATCAGGGCGATGAGAATAGTGTACCAGTCCAGGATACCAGGATTGGCGCTGAAAGGATTGAAATCCGTCCACAGCGCCTGGAAAAAGTTGCCGTTCTTGTCGAGCGGCACGCCGCGAATGACATTGGCCATCGCTGCCCCATAGAAGATGGCGAGCAGGGCGCTACCGATAAAGAATATGCCATCCCAGAAGGAGCTCCAGACCGGATTTGGAAGCAGCGAGCGCAGTTCAATGGCGATACCACGCAGCATCAAGGGCCAGAGGACAATGATTAAGGGCAGGTAGAAGCCGCTGAAACTGGAGGCATACAGCACAGGGAAGCTGAAGAAGAGCGTGCCTCCTGCCGCGATCAGCCAGACCTCGTTGCCGTCCCAGACCGGTCCAATCGCGCGCAGGATCAGGCGGCGCTCGGAATCATTTCTGGCCGCGAACGGGTGAATGACGCCGGCCCCCAGATCAAAACCATCCAGTACAACGTACATGATGAGCATAAAACCCACCAGAATAAACCATAGCGTCTGCATCTTCGCACTCATCCTTCTACTAACTGATCGGTCAATCCCTCGACCTCCTGCGGACCCTCTTCCTTTTGCACGGGGCCGCGCAGCATTTCAAAGACCACGAGCAAGACATACAACAGGCCGATCAGCAGGTACATCCCGGCGAACCCGATCAGAGTGAAGAGGACATTGCCCGACGATAAGACCGGAGACGAGCCTGAGATGGTACGCAGCAGCCCAAAAACGATCCAGGGCTGGCGGCCAAGTTCGGTCGTGAACCATCCTGCGGTATTGGCAATAAAGGGGAAAGGCGTCGCCAGCATCAAAATCCACAGCATCCAGCGCGCGCGGAAGAGGCGACCGCGCCACAACAGGAGGAACGAGAGGCCCATAATAGCAATGAAAATGGTGCCGAGCCCAACCATAATATGATAGCTATAATACAGCAGCGCAACATTATCGGGGCGCTGATCGGCGGGAAAGGCATCGAGGCCCCTGACCTCAGCCGTCCAGCGCCGGTAGGTGAGGAAACTGAGCACATTGGGTATGATCAGCGGATTGTCAAGGGTTCCGCGGTCAGTATCCGGTTGCCCAAGAATGACGATGCCCGCGCCCTCTTGTGTCTGAAAAAGCCCTTCCATCGCAGCGAGTTTGGTTGGCTGGTTTATCGCCACCTGCTGCCCCTCGAGGTCTCCGCTGGGAAAAAGCTGGAAGACGCTGGCAATAACTCCCGCAATGACGCCCAGGGTAACAAATATGCGGGCGTAATCGAGATGCTGATTCGCCAGTATGTAATAAGCCCCCAGGCCCGCCATGACGAACGAACCGGTGACGACGGCTCCGCTCATGGTATGCATGTATTGTGGCACAATCCAGGGGTTGAACAGCACGGCCCAGTAGTTAGAGAGATGGAGACGACCATCGGGGGATATAGTATAGCCGACCGGATGCTGCATCCAGGCATTAGAGGCGATGATAAAGCCTCCCGAAGCCCAGGTGCCTATCCAGACCATCAAGGCTGAGAACCAGTGCATCTTTTGCCCGAAGGCCTGCTCACCAAAGAGGAAGATACCCAGGAAGGCCGATTCGATAAAGAAGGCAAAGGCGCCCTCCATGGCAAGGGTCTGCCCGATGATATCGCCTGCATACGCGGCGAAGCGCGACCAGTTCGTACCAAACTGGAACTCCATCGGGATGCCCGTTACGACGCCCACGACGAAGGTAATAGCAAAGATTTTCGCCCAGAAGTGGGCGCTTCTATTAAACAATTCATTTTTGCGCCACAGATACAGGCTTTTGAGAATCACGATCAGCAGCGCTAACCCCATTGTAAACTGGGGGAAGAGATAATGGAACGAGATCGTGAAAGCAAACTGCAAGCGTGACATTATCGTTGAAACATCCATGGTATCTCCTCCTGATCTACCGGTATGCCGGGTGAAGCACATCCAGCATGTAGTGATAAAGCCCCTCTGCTTTGAGCAACTGTTCGTGGGTACCACGCTCCCGTACCTGGCCCTCATCAAGCACCAGAATTTCATCCATACGCTCCATATCGATAAGGCGATGGGTAATAATCAGGGTTGTGCGACCCTGCATAAGGGCGTCGAGCGTTGCAAGCAGGTCATGCTCGGTAAGCGGGTCAAGGTTGGCGGTGACCTCATCCAGAATGAGCAGGGGTGGATTCTTTAGCAGCGTGCGGGCGATGGCAAGGCGCTGCCTTTCGCCGCCTGAGAGCCGCAAACCCTGCTCGCCCACCCAGGTTCCCAGGCCACGCGGCAACTGGCGCACGAAATCGGCAAGTTGCGCCTGCTCCAGCGCCTGCTCTATGTCGCTCTCAGTGGCGCCAGGCCTGGCTAGCAGCAGATTGCCACGTATCGTATCATTGAAAAGATAGGTATCCTGGGCCACCACGCCTACTACCTTGCGCAAATCGGCAAGCGCGTGCTGCCTGATATCCTGCCCATCCAGGCGAATTACGCCTGCCGTCGGGTCCCAGAAACGCAAGACCAGGTTGACGATGGTACTTTTGCCCGCGCCGCTAGGACCGACAATAGCAATGCGCTTGCCAGGAGCAGCACAGAAACTGATATCTTCTAGCGCTTCGTTTTCGCCGGGCGCATATTTGAAATGGACATGTTCAAATTCCAGGATAGGACCGAAGAGTTTTTCTGGGGCCGATAGTTGTTCCTGGTAAACAAGTCCGGGGCCGGGGGTCGATACAGCGGCCCCCGTTACCCCGTTATTTGGTAAATGCCCATTATCCGTTGTAAGCACAGCCAATCGACTTCCAGAAGTGATTTCATCTCTCACCACCGGAATGGCACCGGCTATTTTAAATAAGCGCTCTCCGGCGGCCAGCGAGTGCCCTAGAAATTGAAAGGCCTGACCGAGCGGCTGCACGGCTTCAAAGCTGGCAAGAATTACCAGGCCCAGGAAGCCCAGGTAGACACCATCGATGGCTTTGCTGATAACGAGTGGTATCGACAGGATCAACAGCGTCCAAAGCGCGAGGTTCATTAAGAGATCATTCATCGCTTGCTGCAAGCCTGCGATGAATGCCATGCGGCCCTGTATCCGCCCAAGCGCGCTTTGAAGATGCGCGATCTTGCTTTCCTGGTCGCTTGCGCGCCCGCAAGCCAGGAGATCCTGCACGCCCTGGATGCCATCGACGATGTGCGCGTTCAACTCAGCTCTCAAGGCAAGCTGCTGTTCTCCCAGGCCGCGAGCGAGCCAACCTGCCAGCAAGGGCACTCCAAAGCCCGTCACTGCCAGGAATGCCAGGGCTGTCCAGGCCAGAACGGGACTGAAGAGGCTGAAGAGACCAAAGGTAAGCAGTCCGATGGCGATGGCAACCATGATGGGCGAAAATACGCGCAGGTAAATGTTTTGTAGCTCTTCAACATCCGAAACGAGGCGAGTAAGGACATCGCCGCTACGATATGCTTGCAAGTAGGCGGGGGCCAGCGGCTCCAGGCGACTGTAGACCCAGGTACGCAGTTCCGCCAGCAAACGGAATGTCACATCGTGTGAAACCAGGCGTTCCAGGTAGCGCGAACCGGCCCGCGAGACACTGGCGAAACGCACGATATAGATTGGTATGGTGAGCGTGACCAGCAAAGGAGCGAGCGCGGCGGCGGCGATCAGGTACGCGGCCATGCCCAGCAGCGCTATATTGCTGGCGATCATCGCGCAGCCCAGCAGGATGGCAAACGCTGCCTGCCAGCGGAATGCCGATAGAAATGAGAGCAGGCGAAACAGTAGTTTCACAGGAACACCGCCTTTCCAGGGCTTCCCGGTTGGGCATATATTCCCTCAGGTTGTAACAATTCATCCGGATCGCCAACCTTGACCAGTTTCCCATTTTCTAATACCGCGACCTGGTTGGCATGAGCAATCGTATTATAGCGGTGCGCAATCACCAGCACCGTGCGGTTCTGCGTCAGGCGTTCGAGAGCCTGCCGGATCAGGAACTCGCTCCTGGCGTCGAGGCTTGAGGTTGGCTCGTCAAGGATGAGCAGCGGCGCATCTTTGAGGAAGGCGCGGGCGATGGCGATGCGCTGCGCCTGGCCGGCGCTCAATCGCGCTCCTCGTTCGCCGATTCCGGTCGCGAAGCCCTGCGGAAGCTGGCGAATGAATTCGAGCGCGCCCGCGAGTTCCGCGGCCTGTTCGACCTTCTCGTCGCTCGCATCCGGTCGCGCCAATCGAATATTTGTGAGCACGTTGCCATAAAAAAGATAGGGCCGCTGGGGAACCAGGGCCACGTATTCGCGCCAGACCTCGACCGGCCATTCCGCGAGCGGTACATCGTTCACCGTGACGTGACCATGCTGGGGATCCATAAAACGCAGCAGCAGGTTGACGAGCGTGCTTTTACCGGCTCCGCTGCGACCGATAAGGGCCGTAAAGCTTCCGGCGGGCAGCGTTAAGGAAACATTGTCCAGGGCGGCGTGCTCGCTGCCTGGATAGGTATAGGTTACGCCCGTAAATGTGATGGTGAGTTGATTATGAGGGCAAGGCGCACATTCTTCGCTTCGCTCAGAATGACATGGGCGGGCCGATAAATCGGCCCCCGTCGCCCGATTATCGCCTAAAGCTCCATCACTGGCTCCTGCACTGCTATATGGTACGGGCGTCTCCAAAATTGCAATGATGCGTTCTGCCGCGGCCTTGCCCTCCATGCCAGCATGACGATGCACACCAAGCTCCCGTAAGGGGCGGTAGAACTCTGGCGCCAGCAGCAGTACCAGAAACGCGGTCTCGAACGGAATGCCAGCATTGAGCAGGCGTATTCCGAGCGTGACTGCCACCAGGCCAATAGCAACGGCAGCCATAAATTCGAGCACCATGCCTGAGAGGAACGCGACGCGCAGCATTTTGAGTGTTCTTTCGCGGAAGCCATCGCTTAACAGGGCAACACGCTTGCGCGCCGCCTCGCTGCTGCCAAAGAGCTTCAGCGTGGGCAGGCCCTGCACGGCATCCAGAAAGTAGGCGCTCATGCGCGCTAAGGCAAGCCACTGGCGCTGCACCTGCTTCTCGGCATAGCTTCCCACCAGTATCATGAGCAGTGGAATAACCGGTCCCGTCACCAGCAATATCACCGCGCTGGCCCAGTCGAGCGGGAAAATATAGATGACGATCACAAGCGGCACCAGCACACTGAAGGCGAGCTGAGGCAAATAGCGGCTCACATAGGCATCCAGTCGCTCAATGCCTTCGCTGATCGTCGCTACCAGCTCGCCCGTCGATTCGCCCTTACTGTAAGCGGGCCCCAACTGCAGCAGGTGAGCGAACAGGCGCCGGCGCAGTTCGGACTTGACGCGAATAGCGCACTTTTGAGCCATTATTTCGCGTATCCACACCAGACCTGCTCGTACAATAATCGCGGCTAACAACAGCAGAAGCAGCCATTTGATCTGGGCAAGCCCTTGATGGAGTAAGAAGACACTATTCACAACCTTGCTGAGCAAGGCCATTTGAACGATGATCGCGCCCGTCCCCAACAGACCAGGGATGATCGTGAGTATCAATGCCGCGCGGGCATGCCGGATAGAGCGAAAGAGTGTTTTATGCATCTTAATTTGCCTGTAGTACGGTTATATAGATTCAGCGAGATGCTCTGCCTTCTTGGTACTGATAGGGATGCTAAGGCAGAATCTTCCTCTTTCATTTATATACCTCTCTGGCCAGTCAAAATGCAACAAATATCCACGAGGTTAAAGGGCGATTGCCAATATTTGCTTTAATCTTTTCAACTGTGCAAGAACTCTGCTATGAAGGCGTTGACCTCGCCAGGTTTCTCCTCCTGCACCCAGTGTCCGCTGTCGGGAATGCGGCGCATCTGAAGGTTGGGCACCCATTGTTCGAGTCCCTGAGTTAGACCGGTACCAAGCGCCACGTCTTGCTCGCCCCAGATAAGCAGGGTGGATGCATCAATCGTCGCTCTGGTTCTGGCTCCGGTGCCTCTAAAACCGTATCCACCCCTGCGGGCAGTGGCGCGATAATAGTTTATGGCCGCCGTCATCGCGCCCGGCTTGCTTATAGCGTCCTGGTAGCGTTGCAATATGTAAGGTGGAAAGGCTGATTTTTGAACGGCGGATGAATAGATTAATCTTGCTACCGGCGCGGCGTGATTATAGCTGAGCAGCTTTTCAGGCAGCCAGGGAATTTGAAAAAAGAAGACGTACCAGCTTTTACGCAGTTGCTTAAGCGTGCGCAGTTCGCGCTGGAGGGCCCAGGGATGAGGAGCATTCAGGATGACCAGGCGCTCAATCATGTGAGGATAGCGCATCGCGAACACCCAGGCAATCGCGCCTCCCCAATCGTGTCCGATAAGAATGGCCTTGTCGTATCCCAGGCCACGAATGAGGCCCTCAACATCTTTTAATAGTGTTGGTATATCGTAGCCTGAGTGAGGTTTGTCGGTATCGTTGTAGCCACGCAAATCGGGAGCGACAACCGTATAGCCGAGATCGGCGAGAAAACCAATTTGATTATGCCAGCAGAACCAGAACTCGGGGAATCCATGCAGAAGCACGACGAGCGGGCCTTCGCCCTGCGTGACATAATGCATGCGGATGCCGTTGGTAACTATCTCGCGGTGCTGCCAGGTTTCTTGCGTAGAGATCATGGACATGTCCTTTACACTTTTTGCGCAATCAATGAACATGCCTCGATGCAGAGGCGCGTGAACTGCGCGAGTCCACTCCCAATTGGCGAAACGACGAGGAACTCTTCGAGCGTATGCGCGCGTTCGACCTGCGTGATGCCAATACAAACCGCCGGTATATGGAGACTGATGGGGATATTGGCGTCCGTGCTGGATGCCTCGTATACCGGCTTTATCCCTATCCAGGTGATGGCTTCGGCGGCCAGTTGCACCAGCGGGTGTGACCGACTCAGTTCGCCGGCGGGACGCTCGCCCAGTACCTCAATCTCAACCTGCAAACCTGGGCCAGCACGCTGCTCGATAATTGTTCTTACCTCGTCGGCGAGCCGGTTCAGCGCGGCGACATCGGTTGAACGCATATCAAGGAGAGCGGTGGCATGGGCCGCGATGGTGTTGACGCTGGTGCCCCCTTCGATGATACCGACGTTGTAGGTTGTCTTTGGTGCCTGGGGAACTTGTAGATCGGCGATGGCGGCAATGATGCGGGCCAGGCCATGGATGGCGCTGGGCTTGCCAAATGATCCGTATGAATGCCCGCCCGGGCCACGTACAGTGATGCGCCAGCGTTTCGAGCCGACCGCGATATGCGTGATGCTGCCAAGATCGCCGTCGACGGCAATGACCGCGCCCAGCTTGCTCTGATAGCGCTCGACGGCGGCACGCGCCCCGCGCAGATTTCCCAGGCCCTCCTCACCCACATCGGCTGCGGCGATGATATCGGCATCTGTCTCTATACCCAGCTCATCAAGTACATCTATCATGCTGATCATAGCGGCGACATTGACGCTATTATCGCCGATGCCGGGGCCGCGCAAGATATCTCCCTGGCGTTCGACGAGAATAGGCGTCGATTGTGGAAATACGGTATCAGTATGTGCCAGCAGCATCAATAGCGGTCGCTGCTCATGTCCTCCTCGTCGCATGTAGACGTTGCCAATGGCATCGATTTCGGGCGTATAGCCGCGTTCTTGCCAGAGCGAGGCCACGAATTGAGCGCGTTCCGCTTCATTTCCGGTAGGCGCCGGAACTTCGCAAATTCGCTGAGCGAGTTCGGCAACGGCCTCAGTGCGCTTCCCGGCGGCTTCGCGCAATTGGTTCAATTGGGATGCGGTGAGCATAAAATTGCTTCCCTTTACTCGTTTTCGGCCCCAACTCTGTTCTGCCATCTATAGGGGCGCGAGGGCGGAGCAAGCTCGCTCTCCCCATATCCGCCTCAGCACCCGCCTCTACTTTGCGAATGAGGCGATGATGGGCGAGACTAAGATGCGCAAATCGGCGCTTTTCATTGCAATCGAATGCGTAGTGCTTCCAGGATTGAAGTTTACCACATCGTTCTCGAAAAGTCCCTTATCGAAGTAGGTCGGAAGCCCCAATATGTTGCCGAAAGGTGGCACACTGCCCATTTTGACGTGCGCGACACTCTCGGCCTCTTCTTCTGTAGCAAATCTCAGATTACTCACGTGCAAGATGGCACGCACTCGCTTCCAATCAATCTGCTTGTCGGCGGGCAAAACGAGGAGATAGTGGTTGTCTTTGCCTCGCACGATCATAGCTTTGGCCCCGGTTTTCAGTTCCGCACCGCGAACCCTTGCTGCCTGCTCGCTTGTACGCACGGGTTCGTGTTCGGTGAGTTTGTAGGGAATATGATGCTCTTCTAAGAGCGCCAGGATTCGTTCAAATACACTCATGCTACTGGTTCGTCCGTTCTTTGCATGATTTTGTTGTTGCTTATACTAGCAAATATCCTGCTATATCTCAAGCAACCGGCACTCCAGGGATTCTTCAGCACCCCATCAGTTCAGATGGGGTGGCACGGCTGAATGAAAGGGGGGAGATTCCTCGCTGCGCTCAGCGAGGAATCTCTGTCCAGCCCCTGGGGAATCATCAGAACAATACTTTCCCATAGAAGTAGACTATGCGGAGTTCGTCCACAAGCAGCGCCATCTTCGAAACAGGGAATGTAGTGCCCACCCAAGCATGTTTGTGTATAGGGATATGAGAGATCATGGTTGTTCATAAACTACTGCGGTAAGGGACGCGGGGCTGATGAATCGGCGATTGAGCGCCGGGTTGCCGGACTATTTATCAAGACGCATGATGAGATTCACCAAGATTAACAGATGGTAGGGTCGATTGATGGCTGGCATTCTTACCCTCACTTGGCTGTAGCGGCCCCCAAACCGGTGTGATATAATATTTATAATCTAGTACAAGCGTTACACTCATAGACTAATTCATTAGCTAGGAGACCATTGATTATGCAGAAACAAACAGGAACAGTAGATGTCAAACGGGCTTTCCCCGAGATGCTCAAGGGCGGCGTGATCTGTGATGTAGTGAATGCGGAACAGGCCCGCATCGCGGAAGAGGCCGGGGCGTCCGCAGTGATGGCCCTGGAGCGCGTGCCGGCAGATATTCGCGCGCACGGTGGCGTCGCGCGCATGAGTGACCCGGAGCTCATTATTCAGATTAAAGAGGCGGTCACCATTCCGGTGATGGCGAAGTGCCGTATCGGGCATTTTGTCGAAGCCGAAATTCTCCAGGCCATCGGCGTGGATTGCATCGATGAGTCCGAAGTGCTGACCCCGGCGGATGAGCGCTTCCATGTCAATAAGCACCTCTTCTCCATCCCGTTCGTGTGCGGCGCGCGCGACCTCGGCGAGGCGTTGAGGCGTATCGGCGAGGGGGCGGCCATGATTCGTACCAAGGGCGAGGCCGGCACAGGTAACATCGTCGAAGCAGTACGCCATATGCGGGCCATCATGGACGGCATTCGCCGCCTGCAAATGCTGCCAGAAGAAGAGTTGATGACCGAGGCCAAGAATCTTGGCGCGCCGTATGAGCTGGTGCGCGAGGTCGCGGAAAAAGGCAAGCTGCCAGTCGTGAACTTCTCCGCGGGCGGCGTAGCGACACCGGCTGATGCCGCATTGATGATGCGTTTGGGAGCCGAGGGGATCTTCGTTGGCTCAGGCATTTTTAAGTCCGGCAACCCCCTGGCGCGGGCCAAAGCGATTGTACGCGCGACCACCCATTTCCAGGACCCTGACATCCTGGCCGAGGTATCCAGAAACCTGGGTGATCCAATGGTAGGTATTAACCTGGATCAACTGCCCGAACGGGAACTGATGGCACGGCGCGGATGGTGAAACGGTAAACATGCGTACTTCCGAGTTTGAGGAATAGGCAAGAGAGGGCGACCACAAAGGTGCGCCCTTAGCATGACGATGTTTATGCGCAGTTCTGCATTGACCCTCATCATGTGGAGAGCGCACGCCGCTCAATGATGGCAGACAGGTCTTCCCATTGTAAGGGCGCACCCTTGTGGTCGCCCTCTCCAGGCTCACTCGTCAAGAATTGGAACGACTTATGTTTACGAAGGCAGGTATTCTATGGCCACGTCAAACCAAAAAACATTGCGTATCGGCGTACTGGCATTGCAGGGTGATTTTGAGGCGCATATGAAAATGCTCGCCGAACTCGGAGTTGAGGCAAAAGCTGTTCGACTACCGGTGCATTTGGACGAATTAGATGGTATAATAATACCAGGTGGTGAAAGTACCACGATTGGCAAGTTGATGGTGTTGTACGGTTTACAGGAACCGGTACGACAAAAGATTCGGGAAGGATTCCCTGTTTGGGGAACCTGTGCAGGATTGATCTTACTAGCGCGGGAGACGGAAAACGCACTCGCAGGCCAGCCTTTGCTGGCCACTCTGGATATTCGCGTTCGTCGTAATGCGTTTGGCAGCCAGCGGGAAAGTTTCGAGACTGATCTCTCTGTGCCGGTATTAGGAGAAGCGCCATTCCACGCATTCTTCATCCGCGGCCCCGTCATCGAGGAGGTGGGCCCGGAGGTAGAGGTGCTGGCAACGCTCGACGATGGATCCATCGTCGCCGTCCGTCAAGGACCCATACTCGGTACGGCATTTCACCCGGAGGTTTCGGGAGACCCACGTTTCCATAACTACTTTCTCCGCATAGTACAGAGCGTCAAGGGGTAACATTCGCGAGAATGCTGCCCCAGGTGGACGCGGGAGCACTGGATGATACGACCGGTACTATACGTTGATCTGCCGGGAATCATCTACGCCATTGACCGCCGGGCTCGCAGCAAACAGCACGAGTTTGCCAACTTCGTATGTTGGCTCGAACCGGAGGAAAACCGTATTCTCCTGCCGCCTATCCTGAGAAACATCTTCCCACTCAATCCGGCCTCACGCACATGGATCTGCGAGGATCACTGGCATATCTTAGGATTCGGTCAGGTGCAAGAACGTCCATCCGGCATGACATGGGACCTCTCGTATCTCGCTTCGATGGTCAGTAGCAGCATTCCCAGCGACGAAGTGCTGGCGGCTCTGCTTGATTATATTCTGGAGATTGCAGCAACACATGGCATTCTCCGTATTTTCGCGAAGGTTGACGATGAAATTCCAGAAATGGAACTTTTCCAGAAAGCTGGTTTTCAGCGTTACGCCCGTCAATTGACGTATGTCTTCGACCCAACAGTGGAATTGCCGGTGAGCAGTGCTGGTGATGGGGGGGCAGAAGCTTCCGCGGGGGCGACCACAAGGGATGCAGCTACGGATGGCGCGTCAGAGGCGGGTGACCAACCTATGGGTTCAATCAAACGGGACCCACCCTCACTACGACGCTGGAATCGCCACCATGTGTGGGGATTGCACCAACTTTATCGCGCCACAACCCCGCAGCGGGTACAAATGGCGGAGATGTTGGAGAAGAGTGAAGAATTTGCGAAGCTCTACGCCGGTTCGCTGCGTCCGTTGCCAGCGTTTCTTTCGCGGGGCGATGAGAACTACGTGTACGATGCCGGCGTTCGATTGGGGGCCTGGCTGCGTATCCGCCGGGGTCACGGACCGGCGCCGCACCAGCTCTCGCTTATCGTCCATCCTGAACATGCCGAACTGGCAGAGCCCATCATCCAGTTTGGTATGCGCCGGCTTTTGGAAGGAAGCAGACGCCCCATCTATTGCCAGGTGCGGGAATATGATTCCTTCGTTATAACCGCTCTGCGCTCCAGCGGTTTTGAGCATGTTTCGACCCGGGCATTGCTCGTGCGGCATATAGCGATGCTGGCTATGAACCCGCGCACCGTCCCCGCGATGGAGCAACGAGTGGTCTATGGCGTGAAAGGGCTGGGGACAGTCAATTCACGCCAATCAACGAGGTGATAGAACTGCCTATGCAACAAATGATCACTGACGATCTGGAAGCTCTGCTGGTTGCTTTGCCACCGGAGATCCACGACGCGGTCAATCGGCTCGACAACCGAAGCGAACTGCTAGAGATCGTAATGGACCTGGGGCGTTTGCCCGAGGGACGGTTCCCAGAAGGGGAGGTGATCCTAAGTACTCAGCCAGTGACCTACGCCGACCTCGAATACGTGGTCGAGCGGATTGGTGAATTTGGTGACGACAACCGCGCCGGTATCGAGCGCACGCTGCACCGTATCAGCGCATTACGTAATCGAAAAGGAAAAATAGTCGGCCTGACCTGCCGTATAGGTCGCGCGGTACTCGGCAGTATCGCCCTCATTCGTGATATTGTCGAGCAGGGTCAATCGATCTTGATACTTGGTCGCCCTGGTGTGGGCAAAACCACCCTGCTGCGCGAAATTGCCCGCGTCCTCGCGGACGAAGCCAACAAACGTGTGGTGGTTGTCGATACATCCAATGAAATTGCCGGTGATGGGGATATTCCGCATCCTGGCATCGGGCGAGCGCGCCGCATGCAGGTAGCTCGCACGGCGGAACAGCATGCTGTGATGATCGAGGCTGTGGAAAACCATATGCCGCAGGTCATTGTTATAGACGAAATTGGTACCGAGCTGGAGGCCGCAGCCGCCCGCACTATCGCGGAACGGGGCGTGCAGCTGGTGGCAACCGCGCACGGTAACTCGCTGGGCAATCTGCTCGTGAACCCGACCCTTTCCGACCTGGTCGGCGGCATCCAAACTGTCACCCTGGGCGACGAAGAGGCGCGGCGGCGTCACACTCAGAAGAGTATTCTCGAGCGTAAAGCGCCTCCAACTTTCGACGTGGTCGTCGAACAGCAGAGCTGGCAGGAACTGATCGTCCATCGTGATGTCGCGGATACTGTGGACAGCATGCTGCGCGGTCAGACGATTGTAGCTGAGGAGCGCACGCGAGACGAGGAGACGGGGCGTGTGAGTGCTCGCCGCATTACTTTGGGCGGCATGGATGTGCCGACCTGGGGTATCGAGGGCTTCGGCGGCGGCATAGCGCGCCAGCCGGGCTCCGGCAGCACTCTTGATCGCTCCGGCCCTTACAGTGGCGCGTGGGGCAGCAATGGAGGGGGAAACACGGTGCGCCGCATGCCGCAGCAAGCAGCGCGCGAAACCAGTGGCAGCAATCGCAATCAACAACTACAGGTAAGGGCGCTGGCGCCTACCGGTACTGCCCCTGGAGAGGTGCAGCGACAGAATGGTGGCGGCTTTGTCGCGGTTGAACGGGAGCGACCGCAGTTGCTCTCTGAGGGCATCTACGCGCCTGAAGAGGTGGAAGAGCGCCTGCCGATCATGAAGACGCTGCGCATCTACCCGTTTGGGGTCAGTCGTGACCGCCTGGCGGAGTCCGCGCGCCAGTTGCACGTACCCATCATCGTGACCAACAACCAGGCTGACGCCGATGCGATCATCACGCTGAAAAACTACTATCGCCGCCAGCCGGAACGCCTGCAGGAAGCGGAAGAGGATCGCAAAATGATCATCATCCTGAAGAACAATACCGTTGCCCAGATGCAGCACGCCCTGGCACGCATCTTCGACCTGCCCGTCGATACCTCAGCAGCGGAAGACGGGGATGAAGCGGACGACGACAAGGGTGCTCAAATCTCGGATGATCAAACCATGCGGGCGCTCTTAGAGACAGAAGACGCCATCCACCAGGTTCTCAACAAGGGCCTGACGACAGCTGAACTCGCTCCCGCCAATGCCTATATCCGCAGATTGCAGCACCAGATGGCGACTCGCTACAACCTGATCTCGCGCAGCCGCGGAAAAGAACCCAACCGCCGGGTGAAGATTTTCCGCTCGCGGGAATAATCAATTCCGGCATCAGAAGAGAGAAGGCCATGCCCCGCCTGTTCAGGCGGGGCATGGCCTTCTCTCTTCTGATGAATAGCGCTGGGAGACGCAATCTCTACCACCAGGTCGGGCGCGCCGATAATCCTCTTCGGCCCCACTTTATGTAGATGCGCATTGAGTAAGACGACGACACCAGGCTCAAACACATCCTTTGGTGCCCATTCCACATCCACCCGGCCAGGGAAAACACGACTGCGTCCAGTAAGTTCAACATGCATGAACAAGGCTCAGCCCTGGGGTAACAGGGGCAGCACGCGCTGTTTCAATTGCTCGGCAATCAGTTCGATGGGCAGGCTGGCGTCGATGACCTGAAAACCGTAGGATTCTGACATACTATTGAATTGCTCAAGCAGCCGCGTCTGATAGTTAACGAAGCTCTCGAACAGGTCGGCGCCCAGTCGCATATCCATGCCGGACTCCCAGTAATCAAAGCCGCCGCGCTGCAATACACGCGGTATGAGATCCTCGATGCCTATTTTGAGATAAAAGATGGCGTCGGGTTTCAGCGCCAGCCCGTAAATGGAGCGAATCCATTGGGGGTCGGCCCCCCGCACAACTGCGCGAGCTATCAGCGAATAAATGTAGCGGTCTGTCAGGACGATAAAACCGGCGCGGAGTGCCGGTAGAATCTGGCTCTCGAAGCGGTCTACAAAGTCGGTGGCATAGAATAGATTGAGCGTGATAGGGCCTAGCGTATGACCCTCTTTGGCCTGTTTGAGACCGGGTCCGGCGAGCACCGAGCGCGTCATTTCGGTATCGACGACCGCGTACCCGCTGCTCTCGAGCCAGGGGCGCAGCAGTTGTAATTGTGTTGTGCGGCCTACCCCGTCGGTCCCTTCAATAACGATCAAGCGACCGGGTAAGACCTCTTCACGTTCCTTCAGGTGAATGGCATCAATACCATAAAATGCAAGTTTCGTCATAGCTATCCTCTCTGCCACGATAGGATCGATGCGGGCTCTTAAGCAGTTCATCTCCCTACAATCTCCGAATGGGAGGGCCGCATCTCGCGCGCCAGGCCCGCCCAGGCCGATTCTTTGGCGGATGAACGTATGCGACGCACACCTTGCAGATAGGGACGAATCAACTTGCGCATACGTCGCTGCTGCTCAGGAATAGGCAACGTAGCATCCATAACTGTCAGGCCAAATTCATCAATCATCGCTTCGTATTCGCTCACAATACGTTCCTGGAATAGTTTGAAGCTCTCTTGTGGATCATTGCTCAACCCCAGATCCATGCCCGCCTCGTAGTATTTGAGCTCTGTACGCCCGGTCAAGATGCGATTCAGTGAAACTTCCAACGGCACCCGGTAGTAAAATGCCATAGTGGGTTTGACAGCAAAGCGGTACAATTCGCGCACCCAGCGGCGGTCGACATTACGGGCCACGTCGCGAGCGAAGGCGGTGTAGATGTAGCGATCGGCGAGCACAATCGCTCCGGCCTTGAGGGGGGGAATGATATCGTGTTCCGTACGGTCCGCGAAATCCGTGGCGTGAATGAGGCTGAAAGTGGTAGGCGTGAGGAGTTGTTTTTTCTTTCCCTTGCTGGTCGTCTTTTTTACGAGGGGCGATGAATTCCATTCGCTGAAGAAAACAGCGTATCCTTCGCTAATCAGCCATTGCCTGAGCAGGGCAATCTGGGTGCTTTTTCCTGAACCATCGACTCCTTCAACAACGAAGAGCCGCCCGGGGTAGACATGTGTGCCATAGGTTTCCATATCAGAGCCTTCTTCTACGTGATAAATAAATCTATGATATTCCCGGCGAGGATAGGCATCCGGGGCTATCCACAGGATACCTCATCCTGGATAGATAGTGCATAATACTCCTCCACTTGACCTTTACGGATTGGAGTGGCAGCCTTTCCTCGTTGACAGCGACGCGAATGCTCATGATCGCTCGCCCGTCTGGGATTGAAAATCGATTATCGTGAACTTGTTGCCCCTTGTCAAGGGCAATCGAGCCTGATGATTACTCCTACCTGATGCGTCCCCACCTTCATCCAGGCCAGCCGCAAGGGCTGGCCCTATTATACGCGGCTGGCGTAACTTCGTCTAGAGTAGAGCCAGCCACCTCTGCCGCCATCGTTCGAGATATCGATAATCACCGGCAATCGAGCGTACATGAGGAACCGGGCGGTGCTTCAGGATCAAGACAACGCAGGAGATGGCCCTTATTCAGGTTACAATTAGTATAGAACACTAGAAGAATGATAGCCATAAATCCTGATTTTGAAGATCAGTATGCCATAATGAAATCAGTTGCTGTACAATAGAACATGAGAAGAAGATTAAGCCAGCATTTAGCACGCGAAAGGAACGGTGAGCCATTAGTCTGATATTGCATGTGAACATACCGACCCCTACCGGTTATCTGGAAGGAATTCTCAAACCAGAAGAAGACGGAATTGTACCTCGTTACGCGGCACTTGTGTGTCATCCCCATCCACTCGGTGGCGGCACGATGCATAATAAAGTTGTCTTCAAAGTCGCGCAGGCGGTCCAGGCGCTGGGAATGCCGGCCTTGCGTTTCAACTTTCGCGGCGTCGGCCACAGCACCGGCACCTATGACGAAGGGCGAGGCGAGATGGACGACGTGCGCTATGCACTGGAATTTCTGAGCCGGCGCTACCCGGGCCTGCCCGTCTTGCTGGCAGGTTTTTCATTCGGCGCATATGTCGGCCTGCGGGTGGCGGCCGCCGATGATCGCGTGCAGGCCATGATCGGCCTGGGTGTGCCAGCCCGTATGTTCGATGGAGATTACCTGCAAAACTCCCATAAACCTAAACTCATTATTCAGGGGACAAACGATGAACTGGCTCCCTACGACCTGGCTGTGCAATGGTTTGAACACCTGCCCGCCCCCAAAAGCATGATCGCCGTAGAAGGCGCAGATCACTTCTTCCAGGGACACCTCGACGAAGTGCAGGCTATTCTCACAAGCTTCGTCCACACCTTCGTCCTGTGACAATTTACCCGTACCGGCTCTCCAGAGCATCATAATGAGGTAAAGAGTGGCTCTCGCTGACTTGTTGTGTGATGATCAATAAATTAAAAAGCAGCGAGCAGCTGCACGAGAGAGGATATGATTATGCCCCCTACAATGCCTGCATTCCCAAATATCGAACCGGCTACAGCCGCTACGAGCGCGCCACGGTGGCGCTGGTATCATGGAATTATCTTTTACATCATAGTCCAGGCCATCACTTTCAGCCTGTCGGGCCTCGTAAGAGCCTTAAGAGGTTCTTTCGGCAAGAACTTACGAGAAGATTTTTTCGGCGACCCATCTTACTTCAACGGCTTGAATCAGTCCATTTTCGCCCCTCCTTCCTGGGTGTTTGCCCCTGCCTGGACCATCAACAATATCTCGATCATCTGGGGAAACTTGCATGTCCTCAACCAGCCAGAGAAGACCTCTGGCCGCGATACTTTTCTCACCCTCCAAGCCGCTTCCTGGCTGAATTATGTTGTTTTCAACGCCGCTTACTTCAGCCTGCGCTCACCGATCAATGCGTTCATCCTCACGCTCACTATGTTCTTAATGACCGTTGCAAGCGGCTTCGTCGCTATTTTCCGCTTAAAAGATAGCCGCGCCGCCCTATCGCTGGCGACGCTTTTCACCTGGCTCATCATCGCGCTGACGGCTGCCACGTTCCAGGCGCTATGGAATCATGACGATTTCTACCATAGGGGGCCGTTCGCAGCTCCGAAAGCGGCTTTGCTTAAAAAGAAGAGATAGAACAAAGACGAATTTCTCCAATAGTCCTATTTTTCCCTCAAAAACATCCCACATTTCACAAGAAACATGGTACAATTCTTATGGAAGAAGTGTTCTCGCTTTCCATAGAATTTATCTCTGGCATATTTGTCGGAAACATAAGTTGTGATAGGGAACGATGTCGTTAGGAACTCCACTCGTTAAATGATCAAACACGCGAAGCTTGCTTTATTTCATGCTGCTCTTCTGAGTCTTTTTTTCGCTAGAGAGCGAAGGGTCGTAAGTTTCGCCAGGGGGTATTTCGTGCTTAACGCACATCTTTCTCTCTATCAAACTAGCCGGCATGCCAGTAATTAATAAATAAAGAGAGGTTAGAGTCTTCCCTATGTTCGAAGCCATGGCACAACAGCAAGTCATTTCTCTTCACATGGAGAATCCCGAGGCCTTTTCTCCCGAAAGGGCTGATAGTGGCAAAAACTATCGTTTCATCCACCCAGGTGTCCGCCAGGGTGATCTTTCAGGGCCTCAAAAAGAGGCCGCCTTCCATGCTCATCATCAACATCTTGACAAGACTCTCGAAGCCCTGGGGTTGGGTGTATGGTGTTGCGACCTGCCGTTCAAGACACTGGGATGGAGCAATATGTGCAAAAGGCACTTCGGCTTGCCCCCTGACGCGGAAGTTACTATTGATATTTTCTATGAACTTTTGCATCCTGATGACCGCCAAGCTGCCCAGCAGGCCATAGAGCGTTCTATCGCGGAAAATGGCAGCTTCGATATAGACTGCCGTACCAGCGGAATAGATGGCCACTTGCGCTGGATACATACCCACGGGCGCTGCTATGATGATAATAGCAGGTCAAAGCATTTTGACGGCATTATTTTTGATATCACGGAACAAAAACAGGTAGAACAGGCGCTGCGCGAACAGATCGAACGTCTGAAAGTGTTTGATACGCGCAAGGACGAGTTCTTCAGTATGGCCAGCCATGAACTCAAATCGCCTATTACGAGTCTGAAGGGATACACGCAAATGCTACAGAATCGCTTCAGAAAAATCGGCGATGGGCAGGCGCTCTATTACCTCACCATTATAGATGGGCAGCTCAATAAGCTCATTGACCTGGTGAATGATATGCTCGACATTTCGAGGATACAGACGGGTAAACTCAACTTCCGCGATGCTCTATTCGACCTCGGCGTGGTCGTACGAGAAACGGTCGAACACCTGCAAGCTACCACACTCACACATCACCTGGTTGTTGAAGGCCTGGAAAGTGTGCAGGTATATGGAGATAAGGATCGGATCGGGCAAGTACTCATCAATTTGCTGAATAACGCCATCAAATATTCTCCCTATGCCAACCAGGTGATTGTGCGTCTCTCTACCGATCAGGAATATGCGGAAGTGAGCGTCCAGGACTTCGGCCTCGGCATCGATGAGGAACACCTGGAAAAGGTATTTGAACGATTCTACCAGGTGCATAGCCTGGCGAATAAAGAGTCACCGGGACTGGGAATAGGCCTCTATATTTCCGACCAGATCATTAAACGACATGGGGGAGCGATGCGGGTCGAAAGCAAATTGGGAGTGGGTTCCACATTCAGCTTTACTTTGCCTCTTTCTCGGAAAGATATTCCTTCTTCTTGACCTGGACGCGGGCGCGCGACCATCTGGCGCTATAAAGCGGGCGGCTACAAGGGCCGCCCCTACTTGACGGTATGAGGCGAATCTCATAGAATGAAGCAACCGCATCCACGTCACGTGAGAAGAAAACGTGTAGCCCAAATAGAGGATAGAAGAAGGAAATCGCATTCTAGAGGAGGGCTATCATCCGATGTCATCATCGCAGACCGGGGACGAATGGTTGAGCCTGCGCCAGGCAGCCGAGATGCTGGGTATGCACCCGGCAACGGTACGGCTATGGGCTGATCGCAACGAGCTTCCGTCGCGCCGTACTAATGGTGGACATCGCCGTTTTCGCCGTTCCGATATCGAAGCGCGCCGGCAGCACGAGGTTGAGCGCAAAGCTAACCCTGCCGCGCAGTTGCTGGTGCAGAGCATTCTTGGCCGGGTGCGCTTCGCCTTCACCGGTGGGACGCTCAATACCCTCCCGTGGTACTCGCATTTCGACGATGCGGCGCGCGAGGGGTATCGAGTTCTGGGAAGGCGTGTCCTCGACCTGTTGTTACACGCGCTCACGGATACTACCTCGAGTGACGAATTGCGTTCCAACGCCGTGCAGCTTGGCATCGAGTATGGCTCTATTACGCGTAATTCTCACGTGCCGGTTGCCGATGCTGTGCGTGCTTTCCTCTATTTCCGCAGCCTCGTTGATGAAAGCGTTTTACAATTTGCTGAAATTCAGGGTACCCGCGAACACCAGGATATTCCCTGGGTCGAAAGCCTGTACCAGATTCAGGCGCTGACCAATGAAATTCTGCCGGCTTTAATCGAGGCGGCGCTGGTACCGATTAACACTTAATAAGATCAGGCGCAACAAATTCCTCTCGCACCAGCGTCTAATTTATCAGAAGCAGAGAAAGGACCCTGTCTCATAGCCCTTCTGACTATTGTAAAACCCAGGCATTCTATGTTATGTTAAAAAGAAACACGAGGATACAGGCATGGCAGCAGAACCCCCCGGCGATACAAGCGAAACGTCAGCTGAGCCCGGCTCTATACCGGATCCCAGCCAGAATCCCCGCATAGTTGTATCCTCAACCCCCGTTACAGGTGTCACTGCTTCCCCCCAGGCTCTAGATGCGCAAAGCACTGTTCCCTCGCGACTTGACCCGGTCACGCCACTTCCCGAAGAAGAGGGCGAGCAAACAATCGAACTCACACCGCAACAGCAACGAGTGCTTCGCTACCTGGCGCGCAGGCATATGCGCAATGTACGAGTGACAAGACGCCAGATCGCCGCAAATAGTAAGCCAGGGGAGATAGAGGAGAGCGGAGAACCGGCAGAAGAGGCGGGCGACCGTTTAAATACGGAGGGCGACCACAAGGGTACGCCCCTACAGGAATCACCGCTGGCAGAAGTAACGGCTCATAAAACCCAGCCGCTAGCAGGCATCTTCTATCTCAAAACGCAACCGCTCAGGGACATTTTCCACCTGGCGACCCAACCTTTATATAGCGGAAATGGGACGGGAGTCGGCGATCATAAGGACACGCCCCTACCGCTCATTGCGGCACAGCCTGCTGTTGTTGCAGTGATGCCTCAACCGGTACAAGCGCCATTAGAAAGTAGCCCGAACAGTACATCATCCCTGGCCAATAGCGAGGCTATGGAGCCGCTAATGCCGAATCCGCGCCTCGGTCGAACGCCTGGAGTCAGCAGACCTTCGCATCACCCGCACCACACGCTCGCTAAAGATTTGAGGCGCAGGCGGCGACACCATAAAATAATGCTGCGCCATCTTTCGCGCAAGCATATGCGTGCTGCCCGCGCGAATGAGCATCATTCACGTCGCCGCCTCTGGACAACTATCGCCAGCACTCTTCTCGCCCTGCTGGTCATCCTGCTTTCGCTGGGCGGCACGGGCGCTTATGTCGGTTATCGTTTCTATAATTCGACACAGCAGACCTACAGCAAGAACCTGCTCACATTACGCGACCTCCTGCCCCTCGACAACCTCAAAATTTTCGATAGCAAGGGCATACTCATTGGCCAGCTGGCCGATAACGGCATCCATACGACCGTCAAACTCGATCAGATTTCCCTTTATTTAATCAACGCCACCGTCGCCACAGAAGATAAGGACTTCTGGGCCAATTCGGGCATCGACCTCACAGGCATCATTCGCGCCGCCATCACCAACCTGGAAAATGGCCGCGTCGTCGAGGGCGGCAGCACGATCACCCAGCAGCTGATCAAAAATCTGGTTGTCGGCAACGATCCAACCTATATACGCAAGCTGCAGGAAATCATCCTGGCCCCACAGCTCAACAGCACATATTCCAAACGCGATATCCTGGAAATGTACCTGAACAGCATCTATTATGGGCACCAGGCTTATGGAATCGATGCCGCCGCTACCGTCTACTTCGGCCTGCAGGATTCACCGGGCCGCACAGCCGCACAGCAGCTAGATCTGGCCCAATCCGCGATGCTGGCCGGGCTTCCCAGTAACCCGTCGGAATATGACCCGGCCCTGAATTTCTCGACTGCCACCCGGCGTTTTGAAACGGTGCTCAATCTGATGGTGAGCCAGGGATACATCACCCGTCTTCAGGCGCAGGACGCCATCATCGAGGAGCAAAGCCCGCATTTCTTTAAAACAGCCGCTGCCCTGCAAGATCGCGCGCCGCATTTCACGGAATTTGTGCTGGAACAACTCGAGCAGATGTTTCACCTCAAACGCAGCGAGCTCTCACGCTCCGGCGTGCAGGTGTATACCACGCTTGACATTGGCCTGCAGGATAAGATACAGAAGATCATGCAGCAGCATATTGCAGAGTTGCGCGATACGCATCATGTGACGAATGCGGCTGAGGTGTTGATTGATTTTCATACTGGCGCTATCATTTCGCTACTGGGCAGTATCGACTACAATGACACATCCATTGATGGGCAGTTCGATGTCGCGACGGCCTATCGCCAGCCGGGTTCATCTTTTAAGCCATATGTGTATGTGACGGCCTTTGCCCAGGGCGCTTCCCCAGCGCAGGCCATCGATGACGCGCCGGTCACGATTCCGGTGCCCGATTCTAATCCACCCACCTTTTCGCCGTCCAACTACGACCTGCACTTTCATGGGCACATGACCTTACGCTGCGCTTTGCAAAACTCTCTCAATGTGCCCGCCGTGAAAGTGTTGCAACATGTGGGCATCAATAACGCTATGCAGACGGCGTATAACATGGGTATCACCAGCTATGAGGGTACGCCCGGCTATTCGCTTGTGCTGGGCGGCCTCGGCATCCGCCTCATTGATCACACCTCGGCCATGGGGGTCTTTGCCAATGGCGGCGTGCGCGTCCCCTACTATGCCATCAATAAAATCATCTCTGGCAGCACCGGCAAGGTCCTTTTCCAGCACCGGTTCACGCCTGGCAAGCAAGTCATCAGCCCGCAACTGGCCTATATGATGACCAGCGTGCTGAGCGATAATAACGACCGCATCCCCGAATTTTACGATTGCAATGTGCTCCAGCTCTATTCCAATTCGCAACAAGATTGCTATGAGGGCAATCGCGGCGTCGTGCGACCCGCTGCCGCTAAAACAGGTACGACGCAGAATTTTCGCGATAACTGGACGGTCGGCTATACGACCGATTTCGTCATGGGCGTGTGGGCGGGCAATGACGACAATTCGCCGATGTACAATGTTACCGGGGTGCAGGGCGCGGCTCCCATCTGGCATGATGCGATGCTGCTAGCCGAACAGGGCCATCCGATACGCAACTTTACCAATCCCGGCGGACTCGTTCGCGCCACTGTCACCTATCCCGATGGCGTGCAAACGACGGACTGGTTCCTGCCGGGCAGCGTTCCCAACTTTTCCTCGTCCCCGACTCCCACGACATCCCAGACGCCCAGCCCAAATCCTGAACCTACGCCTGCTCCTTCCGGCGCGGTACCCGCTCCCTATTGTCCCGGCGATTATAGCTTCGCTTTCCCACCTCCTGCGGGTAATACCCCTCCATCAGACAATGCCGGGTGGTGGTAATCTCCCAATGGTAGCGCTTATTTAACGCGCTATCATACCTATAGAGGCACTTGCTACCTGTTTGCCTCTTGCTTCGTTTCAATAGCAGATACCATTCGTCCTGACAGGTGATTTCTAGTACTCGCAAGCGTCCCCTCGACCTGTAGGGACAGGGCCTACAGGTTGGGGAGATGAGACCATTCCTCCTTTATTCGATGTCGTGGGGGTGATAGAAAGAAGGTTCTATGCCAGAAGAAGACCGCTCGCCCATAGTAAAGGATGCCCCCAAGCCGGCAACGTTGCCCGCGACCAGCCGCGCCGCGGCAGCTCAGCGGCTCAATGCACTACCTGAAAAACCTGCCAGGGGCGCTTATTATGCTGTTCCTCATCGCAAAACGGCGCCTACCGGCTGGCGCACGCGCCGCTACATCAAACGCAGGCACCTGCGTCGTTCCATAGAACAATACGCCATTGTTGATCGCATGGGCACCCGGTACACGATGCTGCCGATGGCTTTTATCGCTCTGCTCATCATGGTGCTGGTTACGGGGTTGATGGTCGGCCTGACCGCCGCGGTTGAAGCGACACAGCAGCGCTACTCTCAGCAGGTTATCACTCTGGAAGATATCCTGCCCAAAGACAGCCTGAAAATGTATGACGAACACGGTACGATGATCTACCAGATGGTCGATCAGGGGCTACAGACGACCGTTCCGCTGTCGCAAATCTCGCAGCATCTGATTAACGCGGAGGTGGCTACGGAAGATCAGAATTTCTGGTCGGACCCCGGCATCGATATCACTGGCATCGTGCGCGCCGCTATCGCTGACCTCTCGCACGGCCACATCGTCTCGGGTGGAAGCACGATCACGCAGCAATTAATCAAAAACAACATCGTGGGCAACCAGGATACTGTGCTGCGCAAGCTGCAAGAGATTATCCTGGCCCCGCAGGTGACGCGCTACTATACCAAGCAGCAAATCATGTCGATGTACCTCAACACGACCTATTATGGTGAGCAGGCCTACGGTGCCGACGCGGCCGCTTTTACCTATTTCGACCTGCAGGATACGCCTACGCGAAGCGCGGCCTCCCAGCTTGATATCGCGCAAGCGGCAATGCTGGCAGGCATTCCCAGTTCACCAGTTGCGCGCGATCCCTTTTTGTATCCTCAAGCTGCCGCGGCTCGCATTCACCAGGTGCTGGACTTAATGCGCACCCAGGGCTACATTACACCATTGCAGGAACGCCAGGCGCTGGCCGAGGCGAGCTCACCACATTTCCTGCATCGCGGCATCATACATAATGACCGGGCGCCCCATTTCGCGGCATACGCGGTAAACGAGCTGGCAACGACGCTGAATGTCAAACCCGCCGATCTGGCGCGGGCGGGACTGGTCGTTTCTACAACACTTGATCTGCCATTGCAAAATCAGATTCTCAAGATCGCGCAAAAACACATCGCCGAACTGGCACAGGCGCACCATATGTCGGATGCCGCAGTAGTGCTGATCGACTTCCACAACGGCGCGATACGCACACTGCTGGGCAACATCGACCCGAACAATCCTCAGTATGGAGCGTTCGACGTGGCGACGCAGGGCTATCGCCAGCCCGGTTCATCCTTCAAACCATTCATCTATGCGACGGCTTATGAGCAGGGCCTGAGCCCGGGTATGCCGGTGATGGATGGGCCATTTACGATCCAGATGTGTTGCGGCCTGCCCCCCTATTCGCCGAGCAATTATGATCAGAGCTATCACGGCCTGATCACCTATCGCTACGCCCTGCAAAACTCGTTCAACATTCCAGCGGTCAAGGTTTTGACGAAAGTCGGCGTTGCTAATGCACTGCATACAGCAGAGGCGATGGGCGTTACCAGCTATACAGGGACGCCGAACTATACGATGGTGCTGGGTACGCTGGGCGTGCACCTGCTGGACGAGACCGCCGCTTACGGGGTATTCGCCAACGGGGGCGTGCGCATTCCACCGCACGCCATCAACACGGTTGTGGACGTGCAGGGCCACCTGATCTACCAGTTCGCGGCGCAGGGAAAACGCGTGCTGAGCAAGCAGGTAGCATATATGATGACCAGCGTGCTGAGCGATAACGCCTCGCGCACCTTCGAATTCGGCAAGTGCAGCGCGCTGTACCTGTACAGCAACACGCAGTTGCAGTGTTACGAAGGCAATCCCGGGACGATACGGCCCGCGGCGGTGAAGACGGGAACCTCGCAGAACTTCGATGACAACTGGACGGTAGGCTATACAACCGACTACGTGCTGGGCGTGTGGGCGGGGAACAATGACAATTCTCCGATGATCAACGTCACCGGCGTGGACGGCGCAGGGCCTATCTGGCACGACAGCATGCTGCTGGCCGAACAGGGGAGACCGGTGACGGACTTTGCCAACCCCGGTGGGCTGGTAAAGGAGACCGTGCATTACCCACAGGGGTTGACGACGACGGACTGGTACATTCCGGGTGTGAGCGGGGGGAACTGGTACCTGTGAACCAGGACCCGGGTAAATGAGAAAAAAGATTCATAAGCGCACTGCTTGCGCAAAGTTCTTCTCCGCCGGCTTGCGCCACACCCAGCCGATTCCCGTAACCACCAGGCAGAGAAGCGCTCCAATAAGCAGCGCGATGGAAGGCCCATAGAGACCTGAGAGCCAGCCCATAAGGAGATATCCCAGCGGGAGGCTGCCATCGAAAGAGAGTACCTGCACACTCATGACGCGCCCGCTTAAGTGGTTGGGGGTGACGGTTTGCAGGGCGGTGAGGGCCTGAGCCGCAAAGACGTTCTCCATGAAGCCGACACCCGCTATGAGCAGCAGCGATAAGGGATAGAGAGGCGAGAGAGCAAAAACTGCCTCCAGCACCGCGAAGGTCAGGGCGCCGGTCAAGACGCCGCGGATGGTTGGTCTGCGGTTGCCCCAGGCGAGCCAGAGGGCTGAAAGTAGGGAGCCAAGACCGGTGGCGGCTGAGAGGAAGCCAAAGCCGCTGGCTCCGACATGGAGGATGTTCGTGGCGAAGAGGGGAAGTACGACGTTGAAGTTGGAGCCGAAGAGCAAGACGAGGCCAGCGACGAGGATGAGCAATAGCACTGCCGGAGTTCGCCAGACATAGACGAGGCCTTCGCGCAGGTTGTGCCAGGTTTTCTGCCGCTCAGTCGTATTAGCGCCACGTGGCGCCTGGGTATAAAGTTCGGAACTATTGATTAAGACCAGACCGATAATGACGGCCAGAAAGCTGAGCGCGTTCAGCAGAAAGAGGATGGAGATTCCACCAGCGGCGATGACGATGCCGCCAAGGCCAGGGCCGGCAACGCGTGCCAGGGTGGAGAGTGAGAAATAGAGGGCAAAGGCGTTGGGCAGGTCTTCACGCCCGACCATTTCGACGACGAATGCGCGGCTTGCGGGCCTGCCAAGGCTGCTTGAGCACCCCAGCAGCAGCGCCAGGATATAGAGATGCCAGATCTGAATAGCGCCGGTGACGATCAGGAGCCAGAGCACAAAAGCCTGAATCATAGCCGCCGTTTGGGTCGCCAACATGACGCGTCGTTTGGGCCAGCGGTCGGCAAAGACGCCGGCAAAGAGGGAGAAGAACAGGATTGGGAAGGCTTCCAGCGCTCCGACCACGCCCAGTTGCCAGGCACTGTGGGTGAGTTGCAGCACAAGCCATGCCTGCCCGATCATTTGCATGGAGGTGCCGACCAGCGAGATCATCTGGCCGAACCAGTAGAGACGAAAATTCCGATGGCGTAAGGAGATAAAGGCACGCAGTAAGCCTTTTTTGGGTTCCGCTGGTGGGATGATAGCGGGTTTTTGACGTTCTGAGCCGTTTTCAGGAACAGGCTGCTCCTGAAAACCTGATTGGCGCTTTTTCATATCTGCTGTTCCTTCTGATATACACCGGGCGATGGTTATGGAATTTGACAAGATACTCGGAGAATGCTGGTTATGGGTTAGGTGTCAAAGTATACAGAAGGCGTGACTTAAAAACACCGTCCAAAAGAACGTTGCGAGGCACTTGACAAGCGTGATACAATTAAAATGAGAATAGAGGGTTAAGAAAAGATTACTACGAATACTTTTCTACTATATGTAAATCCGCTCTTTGAATTATTCCCCGTTAAGGCTCTATATGTACGCCGAGACGTTCGAGCAGTTTGCGGCTGATCTCAGCATGGTGTTTATTCGGCATGCGCCCAGGGATGCTATGGGAGTCGGACCCTGTGCTGAGCAGGAGATCATGCTTGCGCACGTATTGCAGGTACATTTCAATGACGTCGGGCGTGTGGTAGGGATGGTAGACTTCGATGCCATCGAGAGGGACTTGGGCGCGAAGTTGATCGAGCAGAGGGATATCGTAGAAGGTGAAACTGGATTCCTTGCGACCTGGATGGGCAATCAGGCAAACGGCGCCACTGCGATGGGCGGCGTCGACGGTTTCGGCCATATCGGCGAGGATCGAACGGAAGCCTGCCTCGCGAATCATGCGTAAGGCGGTCTGCCAGTCTTGCGCATAGCCATGCTGGCGCAACAGGCGGCCATTATCGGCTGGCAAACGTAATTTGCCGCCGTTTTCTGCCAGTATTTCTTCCTGGCGCGGAAATTCGTATCCCTTGCGGCGCAGTTCCTCGTTCACCTGCAATGTGTTCTCCAATTGCAGTCGCGCAATCTTCTCGGTGATGTCGCTTAAGAAATTATGCGCCGGGTCAAAGCCATAGCAAAGAATGTGGCCCATCTTGTCGTGCCACTGGGTGCTCATTTCGACGCCTGCCAGCACGGGCAATCCTTTCTGGGCGGCTAATTGCTGAATGCCGGCGACTGTATCGACGCGATCATGGTCGGTGACGGCCACCAGGGCAAATCCCTCGGCAACCAGGTAGTCGATCAGTTGCGCGGCGGGCCAGCGTCCATCGCTGTAGTTCGTGTGCATGTGCAAGTCAATGGGGGCGTCGGGCGCTAAGATAAGGGGTGTCTGTTGGGTTGAATGCTGCAAAACTGGCTCCTTTAGCTAGTAGAAAACAACATCGTCCGGCCATCGAGGGTCGATGATCGGCGATGGGCGCGAGCAACCCGTCCCTACGGCCTCGCCATGGGGCCGGACTGCCTTATTAAAACTCATTATCATTCACTTTCTATGGTATCACATCAGGAGGAAAGAGACATGCCTCCACGTGGATAGCAGGACAAGCGCAAGGCGCTGTCCCTACAGATCGGATGGCATTATTTCGAGCAGGACAAGCGCAAGGCGCTGTCCCTACAGCATGACCCCAACCTCGGCTACCAGCGGAAGCAGTAGCCGACGCCGCGCACAGTTTGTATGAGGCGGGGATTAGCCGGGTCCTCTTCCAGCTTCTCGCGCAGCCAGCGGATATGAACATCGACGGTGCGCGTGTCTCCGGCATAGTCGTAGCCCCAGACATTGTGCAGGAGCTGGTCGCGCGTGAGGACGGTGCCGCGGTTGCGCACGAGGTAGGTGAGCAATTCGAATTGCTTGGGCTGCAATTCTAAGACCTGGCCGCGGCAATAGACGCGCCTGCCGGCGAGGTCGATACGCAGGGGACCGGCGACCAGTTCGCGATCGGGGCGCGGCACTTCAGCGGAAGCCTCTTTTGCTCCTCGCTCTTCAGCTGGGATGGCATAATCGGTACGACGCAGCAGGGCGCGCACGCGGGCGAGCAACTCGCGGCGACCAAAGGGCTTGGTCACGTAGTCATCGGCGCCAACTTCGAGACCGACAACTTTATCGATCTCCTCGCTTTTGGCAGTAAGCATCATGATCGGTGTCGTGGCAGTGTTTCCCTCGCGACGTAACTGGCGGCAGACCTCTAAGCCATCCATTTCAGGCAGCATCAAATCGAGTATGACGAGATCAGGCTTCTCACGCCGCGCTGCCTCTAACGCGCTGGCGCCATCCGCTACCGTTATGACAGCGTAACCGGCCTGTTCCAGGTTATAAGCAATCGTTTCGACGAGCACAGGCTCGTCATCCACGACGAGAATTTTACGGGCCATAAAAGCCTCTCCTTCAATTAACCGAAGCGCCCGCTGACATAATCTTCTGTCTCTTTGTGTTTGGGATGCTCGAAGAGCTCAACAGTGGTGGCATACTCGATCATCTTGCCTGAGAGGAAGTAGCCGGTGAACTGCGAGACACGCGCCGCCTGCTGCATGTTATGCGTGACGATAACGATCGTATAATCCCTCGCCAGTGCCGTAATCAGCTCTTCGATTTTCAGGGTAGCGATGGGGTCGAGCGCGGAGGCCGGCTCATCCATCAGCAGCACTTCGGGGTGTACGGCCAGGGCGCGCGCAATACAGAGGCGCTGCTGCTGGCCGCCCGACAATCCAAGCGCCGAGCTGTTGAGGCGATCTTTGACCTCATCCCACAGGGCAGCGCCGCGCAAGCTTTCTTCTACTGTCTCTTTGATCTCTTTATTAGTTTTGCCCTGGACGCGCAAACCGTAAGCAACGTTCTCGAAAATCGATTTGGGAAAGGGATTAGGGCGCTGGAAGACCATGCCAATACGCTGGCGCAAGGCCACGACGTCGGTCGCTTTGTCATAGATATTGATATCCCCGAATATCGCTGTGCCCTCGGTACGTGTGCCCAGAATCAAGTCATTCATACGATTGAGCGTGCGTAAAAAAGTCGATTTGCCGCAGCCAGAAGGACCAATCAAAGCCGTGACTTGCTTTTCGAGTATAGGAATGCTGACTTGAAAGAGCGCCTGCTTGGCGCCATACCAGAAGTCAAGATGCTGCACATCTATTTTTTTGGGAGCCGAGGGGTTGAGATTCTTTGTGGGATCAAAATGCCCCATGACTTCGCGCGATGTTTCCGAAATAATGGTGGTATCGGACGCATTCTGGCCATCTCCATTTGTATCCGGCGGATTTGATTGAAATGGCCTGTTTATACGGGTATCCATTTTTCCTCCTACAGGACAGGCCCCCCGGGCGCTGTCCCTACTGCCCTTAGATGGTAGGAGCTATCCTTGCCGCAACCCTGGCGCTCTGACAGGATAAACACCGGGGGCTGTCCCTACTACTTTCTGACTGGCAGCCTTTATTATAACCTTCAATTTATCTCAAGGAGAAATTCCCCTCGTGCTATCCTATGCTAAGGGATACTCTTTATGCAAAGGGATAGAGGTGTCAACGATGAGACGATCAGCCAGTACTACGAGGCGAATATAACGACCGGCGAGCGCCTTACTAATGAAGTATGGCCGCCCCTCGTAGGAAATGTGTCCACTACGCGCTACTTTACGAGAGAAGATACTGGCTCCCTCGGGAAGCATCACATTCCCGTTGCCCTGGGCATCAGTAGAAATACTCATGGTAGTAAAAACCTCGCTTTAGCTCTAGGCAGCCGTTATTCTGCGCTCAATGGCGCGGCCAATACTCCGAGCACCGATATTAATGACTAGCAGGATCACAATAAGCACGGCAGCGGATCCTGCCGCAATTGCGCTGGCCTCTGCGGCAGTTATCCCTGGCGGGATGTCCTGCGTCTTCAAGTACCAGATATGCACCGTCAGTGTATCGCTGGCGATCAGCGGGTTCAGAGTGAAAACTCCGCTGAAAGGATTCGTCTCGCCCATCGTGAAAACGATAGCTGCCGTCTCGCCGATAATGCGCCCTGCCGAGAGAATAATGCCCGTGACAATACCGGGCAGCGCAGAGGGCAGCACCACGGTACGAATCATACGCCACTTACTCGCTCCCATCGCCAGGCTGCCTTCGCGCAAATCACGTGGCACGGCGGTCAGGCCCTGCTCAAACAGGCGCAACGCGATGGGAAAGTTGAGGCAGAGCAATGTCAACGCGCCTGCTAAGCGGCTGATATGCAGCTGGAACTCTGCGGAAAACAGGATGAACCCGAAGAGACCCAGTACAATCGTCGGCACGCCGGCCAGTGTTTCCGCGGCAAAGCGGATGACAGCAATCAATGGCCCCTGGCGGGCATATTCGACCAGGTAAATGGCCGCTCCCAGGGCAATGGGAACCAGGAATATCTCCGTCAGAATCAGGATGTAGAAGGTGTTGAAGACTTCACTCGCAATACCTAGCTCCGTTCCGCCCCAAAAATCTGGATTCAGCAGCACGGCTGTATTACCCAATCTGGCTGTAAACCCCTGGATCACGAGATCGACAATGATGACAACGAAGATGAGTGCAACCAGCATTGCCACCACCCAGATAACGCCGACTGCTATATTGTTGCCAGTGTGCAGGCGTCGCAGCAGCCCCGCCATCGCTGCATTCGACGCTCTCTCCTGCGAAGTGATTTGTTCCACCTGCGTACTCATCTATAAACCCTCCTCGAGGCGAAGTAGCGGCTGATACAGATAAAAAGAAAGGAGATAACCAGTAAGACGAAAGCCAGCATCCAGTAGGCATCACGCGAAACCCCATACGTTTCTGGAAACTCGTTCAGAATGGCCTGGGTAATATTCGTATTGGGCTGGAAGAATGTATCGAGGCCGAAGCGCGAGGGTAGGATATCACTACCGCCCAGTACCATTGCCACCGCCAGCGTCTCGCCGATTGCCCTGGCCATGCCGAATACAACCGCCGTGGCCAGCGCGGGTAACGCTGCCGGCAGCACTGCTCTATACATCATTTGCCAGCGCGTAGAGCCAAGCGCCAGGCTGGCCTCGCGCACGCTCATGGGCACTGCGCGCAAAGCATCTATCGAAATACTGGCAATCGTGGGTACAATCATGACAACCAGCACGATGATCGCCGCCGCCCATCCATAACCACCAACAGGGCTGTTGCCGGTTATGGGCGCTACCAGCTTCGTCATAAATGGCACCAGCACAACCAGGCCAAGAAAACCGATTACCACCGATGGAACGCCGACGAAGATTTCCAGCAGGGGTTGGAAGAATCTAATGATATCGATGTCAAGGGCAAGCGCGTGCTGATGCGCGTCGACGAAGATTTCCAGCAGGGGTTGGAAGAATCTAATGGTAATGGTCCACCCTGGACTGACCTCGACGAAAAAGAGCGCGACACCAATCGCAAGCGGGGTAGCAATCAATACCGAGAAGAAGGTAATCACGATCGACCCTATAATCAGTCCTAATGCGCCATATTGAGGTATACCACTATCACTTGTCACCCCGGTAGGATCCCAGGTTGTACCACCAAAGAAGCCCTGAAAAGTTGCTCCGCCCGGCTCAAAAAAGAGATGCAGGGCATTCTGGCCGACGAAAAAGAAGATCCCCACAATCACTATAACCAGCAGAATAGCACAGCATAAAAAGACGGTTCGCGCGATCCGGTCATACAGATGACCTCTTCGTACATGTTGCAACTGCATTTGTGTTGGCACATCTATTCCCTTTCCTGCCGTGTTTATCAAGTCGCTCATCGCTCAGCAGGTGGGGTGGGTGGTGGATGGAGGGAGACTCGCTTCCCTCCATCCACCACCCACCCCACCTCCACTGATCACGTTTCCAAACGCACTTTACCAATCATCCAACAGTGAATAACGCTTAGGAGGAAGGTTGGTGAGCCTGAATAGCCGGTTGAGACATCTGATTGAGAAGCAGGAACTTCAACTGGCTTGCTGCGGTCTCAGCATCAGAACTGCCCATATAGGTAAGGAATGAGGCAGTAAGTCCTGACGGCTGGCCCTTGGTATACATGTGTTCGATGTTCCAGAACTTGTAGGTATTGTTCTCAACGTTAGCCGGCGTGGGGGCATTGCCATCGATATTGAGAATGACAACCTTCGATCCCTGGTTTTCGGAATCGCCCAGCGTGGTGTAGCCAATCGCACCGCTGGTCTGTTCGACTGTCTGCAAGACCAGCTGGGAGCTATCGGCGGTCAGGTTAGTCGACTTGGCCGGGCTCTCGGCGGTACCATTGAGGATGTACTGCTTGAACGTTGCACGCGTGCCCGAAGTTACCGGGCGGCTGACGACGACGATAGGCAGGTTGGGACCACCTACCTGGTTCCAGTTCGTTATTTGGCCGGTATAGATGCCTAGAATCTGCTGGCTGGTCAGGCTGGTGACGCCCGTAACATCAGGGTTGATGTCCAGCACAAAGGTTACAACCGCGACCTGGTGATCCACCAGGTCGCTCTGATTCGATGCCGCGAAGACATCGGAGTCGCCGATCTGAATAGACCCCGCCTCAACCTCGCCCAGGCCTGTTTTACTACCACCACCCTGCACGGTGATGTTCGCCCCAGAGCATTGGGCTTCATACTTTTGAGCTACAGCCTGTACCAGTGGTTGTAATGCTGTCGACCCGGCAGCAGTAATGCTTCCCTGTACGCAATTGCTCGAGCCAGTCGAGGTGCCCGAACCTGTGGTGGGTGTAGAGCCACCACTGCCAGTGCCCGAGCCGCCGCAGGCCGAAATAATGATGCTGATTGCGATTGCCACTCCTAACAGAAGTGAAATGCGCCATTGTCTGGTCATGAGTCCTCCTATAGACCTAGCTACTTTCTTCATGCTCCCGGCAACGGGGAACTTAACCGCCTGTTACCTTCGCACTCCTAACGTATCACGGCCCGATTAACCGTGCTTTATGGATATGTTAATTTATGTTAAATTCCTGTTAAACTTTTCCTGAAGGATAAGCCAATAGTAGAAGTTAAGGTACTTCCAACCGGTACCGGTATTTGCATTTTTCTGGTGGCACATGGTATATTACGAGTCGGTTTTAAGGCATTCTTGCTAGGGAAGTACAGCCGGGTGAGGATCATCTTCTCGCCCGGAGATCATCACAAAAGGCCTTCGGCCCTGGCGACTTTTGGTGGCCTGAGTATGATGGTAGGGGAGCCTTGCAGGTATTCCGCGTGGAAGTTCAGGGCAACCGCCCTACTTGCTTATTTCGTTGCGTATAGCAAACTTACTGCTAGGAGAAAGAGAGTGAAAGTTACAGGTAAATTGCTGACCGCCGGTCTGGTGGTTGGTGGAACTCTTGGAGCGTTATCCGTATTCAATAAAATCACCGAGTCGCAAGCAGGCGAACTTGATACAGTGTTGAAAGGAGAAGAGCGGCGCTATCCATGGAAATATGGAGATGTATTTTATCAGGTCAGAGGGAACCGCGAGGCAAAGCCGCTTCTGCTTATTCATGGCTTCGGCCCTGGCGCCTCTTCTTTTGAATGGCGCAAGAACGTCGACGCGCTCTCGGAGCAATATCGCGTCTATGCACTCGACCTGCTGGGCTTCGGTCTCTCAGACCGTCCATCGATTGATTACAGCGCGGAGACCTTTACCGACCTGATAGGCGATTTCCTCCGCGAGGTCATTGCTCGCCCAACCGTTGTCGTTGCTCACGGCCTGACCTGCGCTTACGTGGTTGCCAATGCGTATCGCCGCCCGCAGCTTTTCGAGCGCCTTGTACTTGTATCACCACCAACTACTATTCTGGAGGAGAGTCTACCAGAGTTGCTGCCCGGTATGTTGAAGTATGCCTTGCGGACACCGGTTATTGGCCAGTCTCTTTATAACATTCTGACCTCAAGGCGAGCAATCGAGGGCTATTTTGACCGGCAGGGCTACCACAACCCGGGGTTGATTACCGATGAACTGGTAGAATACATTTACAGCAGCGCGCACCAATCCAATAGCCGCTTTCCGGCGGCCTCGCTACTAAGTGGCAACCTGCACATGGATGTCTATGAACCGCTGGCGCGCTTACAGATGCCGGTGATGGCGATCTGGGGACGTGAGGATATATCGCCCGCGTCCGAGGCAAGCGCGGCTTTCAAACGTGTCAATCCGCGCATCGAAACACGCCTATTCGACAATGCCAGCCAGCAACTCCAGGATGAGCAGGCTAGCAGGTTCAATTCTTTGATACGCGAGTTCGCGGGAGCAACAGTGTCACAGTAGTATTTTTAAGAAGAGTAATTGGCCAGAACGGTGTGGGGCAGATCGTTCTGGCCATGACCTTTCTTAAAACAGCGACAGTTGCTGTGGTGGTTCCTCTTTAGGCTTAGGAGGCTGTGCCTTCATCTTGCCCTCGGCCTCTAGACGTTCGGCTTCGGCAATAATTGTGGGGATCTTCTTAAAATCCGCCCGGATGGTATCCTTCAGGCTGGCCTGGTGCAGGCCTGCGGCCGGGTGATACATGGCGATGACCAGTTGTCCATCGACTTTGCGGGCGCGTCCGTGAATGGCGCTGATCTTCTCAGTGCCGAAGAATCGCGCCATCGAGTGGCGTCCAAGCGTGACGATCACCTGCGGTTTGATCGCGGCAATTTGCCGGGTAAGGTAGTCGCTGCATGTTTCAATTTCCTCTGGATGGGGGTCGCGATTTTCGGGCGGGCGGCACTTCACCACATTAGTGATAAAAACATCCTGGCGCCTCAAATCGATGCTTTTGAGCAGTTCGTCCAGGAATTGGCCGGCGGGGCCGACAAATGGGCGCCCCTGCTTGTCTTCTTGATAACCGGGGCCTTCGCCGATAAACATGATCTTCGCGTGGGGATTGCCTTCACCAGGCACCGCCCTGGTGCGGTTTTTGCAGAGACCGCATTTGGAGCAAGTCGAGACCTCTGCCGCGATCTCCTTCAGAATTTCCTCTGACGACATAGATGCCTCTTTTCAAAAGTGATGAGGGACGCAAAACCTTGCGCCCCTACATGTATTTTCCATATTTTACCGTGAAAAACGGTAATTCTGGCAGGCTCTACCAGCGACGCTCAGGAGGACGCTGGCCAAAGCCACCTTCGCGGCGCGGCCCGCCGGGACCACGATTTGGGCCGGTGGTGCCAGGGCCCATTGGACGACGCTGGCCGCCATAACCGCTACTACCGCGATCCCCGTAGCCACCGCCGCTGCGCCCGCCGCGATCGTTATAGCCGCCTCCGCTGCCACCGCGGTCATTATAGCCGCGATCTCCGTAGCCACGTCCGGGAGCCGACCCCTCACGAGGGCGCCCGCCGTAGCTGCCACCGCCGGGTCGTCCCATACCCCCACGGTTAGGACCACGACCGGGGCCGCGATCATTCTCAATCTCGGAAGCAGTGGGCATCTCGCCGCTCAAAGCGGCGCGGCGTGACAGGTTGATGCGTCCCTGCGGGTCAACCTCGATCACCATGACGGTGATCTCATCGCCTACCGAAACAACATCCTCCGGCCTCATCACCTGGTAATCGGCCAGCTGCGAGGTGCGTACCAGGCCTTCTTTGCCCGGCAGAATCTCCACGAAAGCGCCGAAATCCACCAGGCGGCGAACCGTACCAGTATAGATGCGACCGACCTCAACCTCTTCAGTCAAAGCTCGTACAGCATCCATAGCCTGCTGCATCGCCTCACCTGAATTGGCCGAGATATTGACCGAACCATCATCCTCGATATCGATCTTCGCGCCGCTCTCTTCTTGAATCTTGCGGATCATCTTTCCACCCGGCCCAATAACGGCGCCAATCTTATCAGGGTTGATTTTGATGGTCTGGATGCGCGGCGCGAACTCTGAAAGTTCTTCACGGGGAGCATCGATGGTATCGAGCATCTTCTCCATGATGTACATGCGGCCTTCGCGGGCCTGCTCCAGGGCCTTCGCCATAATTTCGTAGGTGATGCCCTTGACCTTGATGTCCATCTGCAGCGCCGTCACGCCATCCGCGGTTCCGGCCACCTTGAAGTCCATATCGCCCAGCGCATCCTCGATGCCCTGGATATCGGTCAGCACAGCCCATTTGCCGCTGCGTTCGCCTTCGCCGGTAATCAGGCCCATCGCAACACCGGCGACCGGGGCGTGAATAGGCACGCCGGCGTCCATCAGCGCCAGCGTCGTGCCGCACACCGAACCCATCGAGGTCGAACCGTTGGAAGACAACACATCGGAGACCGCGCGAATGGTGTAGGGAAATTCTTCCTGCGAGGGGATGACAGCAGCTACCGCTCGTTCCGCCAGAGCGCCATGCCCGATTTCGCGGCGCCCCGGACCGCGTAGAGGCTTGCTCTCGCCGGTCGAGAATGGCGGGAAGTTATAGTGGTGCATAAAGCGCTTGCTCTCGCCAAGGCCCAGGCCGTCCAGCACCTGCTCTTCACCTGGGGAACCGAGTGTCACCACGCTCAAGACCTGCGTCTGCCCGCGCGTGAAAATCGCCGAGCCATGAGTGCGCGGCAGCAGACCAACTTCGCAGCTAATCGGACGAATGGTCTTCAGGTCGCGCCCATCAGGACGAATGCCGTGATCCAGAATATTATTACGGACATATGCTTTCAGTTCCTTTTCATAGAAAGCGATGATATCCTTCAAACGATCGGGATACTCGGCGCCCAGGGTAGCAATTAACTCGTCCTGCACGATGCTGAGTGCCGCGGAACGCGCGGTTTTGTTCGCGTTGTTGACGGCTTCATCAAAACGCGGGCGTACAAATTCGGCCACTTTCGCCTGCAAGGCCTCATCCACCGGGGGCGGCTCAAAAGGACGCTTGGCGACGTTCACCGCCTGCATCAACTTCTCCTGCATTTTGATAATATCTTGCAGCGCCTCCTGACCGAAGCGTACGGCTTCCAGCATCAGGTCCTCAGGTAGCTCCTTCGCGCCCGCCTCAACCATCATGACCGCGTCCGCGGTTCCGGCGATCGCCAGGTCCAACCGTGACTGCTCCATCTGGGATTCTAGCGGATTAATGACCAGTTGATCATCGATATAGCCGACGCGCACCGCTCCCACGGGGCCCGCGAAAGGGATATCCGATACGCAAAGAGCCGCCGACGCGCCAACGATGCCCATAATATCAGGGTCGTTCTCTTGATCGGCGGAAAGCACAGTGATGACGATCTGCACATCATTGCGATATCCCTTGGGAAACAAGGGGCGCAGAGGACGGTCTGCGAGGCGGCAGGCGAGAATGGCATGTTCTGAGGCACGCCCCTCGCGTTTGATAAATCCGCCGGGGATTTTTCCGGCGGCATACATACGCTCTTCTACATCAACAGTTAATGGAAAAAAATCAATGCCTTCGCGGGGCTCGTCGCTGCCAACTGCTGTGGCCAGGATGACGGTATCGCCATAGCGCACTAAAACAGCTCCGTTTGCCTGCTCCGCCACGCGACCGGTCTCAATGCTCATGACCCGGCCACCGATGACAGCTTCTTGACGGTGAATCATAGTTCCTCCGGACTTCTACTGCCCCCATACTTTACACTGTGGCCTCTCCTGAGGTCTTGTTGGGTTTGGGTTTCCGCGCCCATTCAAAAGGGGGCTTTTACTTAACAACTAACTGCCCCTGCTCGTTTGTTTCCTCTTACAATCCTTGTAGGGGTCTCGTATTATTCTTTTCTTCTCTGTTCCACTCTGTCTTTTGTACTCTTCAAACCCTTGTGGCTTCACCTGGTGAATAGACTCTAAGGGCGACCTCTCGCACTCGCCCACCGGGGGGGAACATCTTTTACCTTTATTTTCCTGCTCGTGTAATCTTATCGCTCTTCAACACAATGCCTGTGTTCATGCGGTGGGAGAAAATGAACCGCAGAACCTGTGCGGCGGCCGGACTACAATGAGGCGCTTGCCGGAACGCCTCGCCCCGACCGCTCCCAGCACGACTTCAAACCTAGTGGCGCAGCCCAAGTTTCGCAATCAATGCGCGATAGCGCTCGGGGCTTTTCCTGCTCAGATAAGCCAGCAACCTGCGACGCTGACCAACCATCATCAACAGGCCGCGGCGCGAATGCAGGTCATGTTTGTGAACCTTGAGGTGTTCGGTCAAATGATTGATGCGCCAGGTCAGGATCGACACTTGCACCTCGGGTGAACCTGTATCAGATTCGTGAACGCGGGAATTCGCGATGATTTCCGCCTTTTCTTCAGCCGTTAACGACACGTTTCTTCAAGACCTCCTGTGTGTATGCGTACATAGCACATATGGATACCGTTTGTTGGAGGTATCCCGGCTTCACATTACCTGATTAATGCATCTCCACCTGACCTTTTCGGAAGTGGTGGTATACTTTTCCCTACGAGAAGGAGCAGGCATCGCACCCTTTCTCACACCCGTTGGGGATTGAAACAGTATGCACGCATTATAACATGCAAAGGATGGGAGCGCAATTGATTGCACTCCCATTTCAAACTACTTGATCGTGACCCTCGCGCCGACCTCTTCCATCTTCTGGGCGATCTTCTCGGCCTCTTCCTTGGAGACGCCCTCTTTGATGGCCTTGGGCGCTTCGTCAACCACGGCCTTGGCCTCCTTCAGACCCAGGCCAGTCAGTTCGCGCACGACTTTGATCACGTTGATCTTGTTCGGCCCAACATCAGTGAGGATGGCGTCGAATTCGGTCTTCTCTTCAACCGGGGCAGCGGCAGGGGCCGCTTCGGCGGCAGCTACGGGCGCGGCGGCAGCGGCAGCTACGGGCGCGGCGCTGACACCCCACTTTTCTTGCAACGTTTTGGTCAGTTGCACCAGTTCGAGAACGTTCAACTGTTCAATTTCGGCAATAATGCTATCGACAGACATGTTTTTGCTTCTCCTTTTGTTTTGCTAGCATCCCAGGCTCACGCTTTTCTTCTTTGCTAAATCTTGCCTGAGAATCTCCGTTCAAACACGTAACTACTCGAATTACTCGGCCCGGGCCGTTTCGCCAGCATTCAACTGATCGGCACGTGCCTGAATCACATAACACAAATCGCGCAGTGGCGCGCTGAATAGACTATACGCTGTGGCCATGGGGCCTTGAATGACGCCAACGACCTGGGCCTTGGCGTTATTCTTTCCTCCCGGCATCCTGGCCAGGTTTTCGACCTGCTCAGCTGTCAACGTCTGACCGCCAAGAATTGCCGATTTGAGTTGTACTATTCTAGAGCCGCGGATATAGTCCGTTACTGCTTTCGCCGCTGCTACCTCGTCATCATAGCCGAACGCTATGGCAGTCTGGCCGTTAAAGATACCCTTATCCACATTGACCATATTGTTGCGCTCGCTAGCAATTCGCAGGAGCGTGTTCTTGGCAATCTGGAATTCGATTTTCGCCGCACGCATTTTACTGCGCAGATCATTCATGTCCTTGACGTTCAAACCCTGAGTCTGCACCAGTATTGCTACAGCCGCGCGGCCCAATTTTTCGGTCAATTCATCAATTTTCTCTGCTTTCGCCTGTGTAGGCATCTATCCCTGTTCCTCCTTTCCGAATAAGATTGATGCTAAAAACAAATGCAGCCTTCAAGTCGAACCGAAGGCTGCATGAAGATCGCATATTGTTTAATTCGGTATTGCAATTCAGGATAGGAGGCAGGCAGATTAGCCTGTTCTGCTCACTGTCATACCGAACTCTTTACTTTATACGTTCCCTCGGCAAGCCAGCGCAAGAGCGCTATTTACATGCCTGTGGCATACTTGCTGTCTCCGGTTACGAGCGCCGGGAGCCATAGCTTCCGGCAGAGTCTGGAACATTCCCAATTTATGCTATTAATTTTTATCAGGATGGTTTCAAAGCGAGCGCTGCCGGAACATCCAGCCGGACGCTGGGCGACATTGTGGATGAGAGTACTACGCTTTTGACATAGGTACCCTTGGCTCCGGTCGGCCTGGCGCGTACGACCGCATCCACAACCGATGCCAGGTTCGCCATCAGCGCATCCTCGCTGAACGAGAGCTTGCCGGCAGGGATATGCAGCAGGGCCGTCTTATCGACGCGAAATTCTACACGGCCAGCTTTCACATCGCGCACTGTCCTGGCGATATCAACGGTAATTGTACCAGCCTTTGGGCTGGGCATCAGACCGCGTGGGCCGAGCTTCTTACCCAGGCGACCGACCTTGCCCATCACGTCGGGGGTCGCAATCGCGACATCAAAGCCAAACCAGTCTTCTTCAATCCGCTTGATCAGGTCATCCAGGCCTACGAAATCCGCGCCGGCTGCTTCGGCTTCGGCAGCTTTCTCGCCCTGGGCGAAGACCAGTACCTTGACATCTTTTCCGGTACCAGCCGGTAACATTGCCGTACCACGCACCATCTGGTCCGCGTGGCGGGGATCGACGCCGAGCTTCATGTGAACCTCAACCGTCGGATCAAACTTCACATAGTTTATACGCTTGAGGAGTGAAACAGCTTCTTGAGGTTGGTAGAGCCGGTCTCTCTCAATGAGCTTCTCTACCTCCCGGTACTTTTTTCCGTGCTTTGCCATATTCTTCAGTAGCCCTCCTTGTGGCAGCATAACCGCAGTGACTCTCGGGCATGCTTGTTTTGTACTTCCAACGTATCTCGGGTTCAGCTGAACCCATACTTGCTTTCTTTAAAGCATTTGACAGATGAAATTATAAGGCATTTCCAGTAAATGCGTTCTTCAACTTACTCAACCGTGATGCCCATGCTGCGCGCGGTTCCCTCGACCATGCGCTCGGCGCCCTCGATGTCGATCACATTGAGGTCCTTCATCTTCAATTCAGCGATCTCGCGCAATTTCGCGCGATTAATTGTGCCAACCTTTGCTTTGTTGGGGGTGGCAGACCCTTTCTCAACACCGGCCGCCTTCTTTAACAGATCGGTCACCGGCGGCGTCTTTGTAATAAATGTAAATGAGCGATCTTCATAAATTGTAATTTCGGCAGGAATAATCATGCCTACCTGCCCGGCGGTACGCTCGTTGTACTCCTTGCAGAACGCCATGATGTTGACGCCCTGAGGGCCAAGTGCGGTACCGATCGGGGGGGCTGGATTGGCCTTCCCCGCCGGAATCTGTAGCTTCACTACAGCCTTCACACGTTTTGCCATACCGTTTCACACTCCTGTTTAATTCACCCTGACCCGGCTTCCGCCAGATATTCTCACCGGTTTAGATTTTCTCAACCTGCAGAAAATCCAGAACGACCGGAGTTTCACGACCGAAAAACGAAACCAGTACCGTCACCTTATTGCGGTCCATGTTTATATCACTGACCGTGCCAATGAATTCGGTGAATGGTCCATCAATGACTCGTACGCTCTGTCCTTTAGCGAAACTGATTTTCGCCTTGGGTTTCTCTGTCTCCTTCGTCACCTGCTTCAGAATGGATTTGATCTCATGCTCTTGAAGCGGGACTGGACGCGTGCCAGAACCAACGAAACTTGTGACACCGGGTGTGTTACGCACGACATACCAGGCCTCGTCGCTCATGATCATCTCTACCAGCACATAACCGGGAAAGACCTTACGCTGCACAGTTCGCCGCTGGCCCTGCTTGATCTCCACCTCTTCTTCCATTGGCACAATGACGCGGAAGATTTTGTTGCGCATATCCATCGACGCAATGCGGGCCTCGAGGTGACTCTTCACCTTATTCTCATACCCCGAGTAGGTATGGATTGCGTACCACTTAGGCTCACCCGCACTGGCGCCTGGTTTTTGCTCTGTCTTCTCCGGGGCCGTCTGCCCAGCTTCATTGGTATGTTCAGTAACCACGATATTTTCCCTCGTCATTCCCTGTACCCTGAGACGGACAGGGACAAGCCGCTGTCCCTACCAGTGCTCTTCCACCTGACCGTTTCGGATTGGAGAGGTATCCTTTCCGCATTGGCAGCGGAGCGCATGCTCATGATTGCTCACTCCGTTGGGGATTGAAAAGCCTAGCCGCCAGTAATCAACTTGAAGAGTTGAAAAAGCCCCAGGTCCGCTAAACCCAGTAGAAGTCCAACCGCAGCAGAAAGCGCGATCACTACAAACGTCATATTCCTGGCCTCTTCAAAAGTAGGCCAGGTGACCTTATAACGTAGTTCGTAGTAAGCTTCGCGTACAAAACGCACGATACGATTATTGCGAAAACGTGTCGAGGACGATGATTGCTTGCTCGAACTTGCACTGCGCACAGTTTTCGTCTCCCTCACTTTACGCTCTTCGCGAGCTACCGCCCTGGAGTTCTTGCTCTGCTCCTTCTCTTCACGTTCACGAGCTATGGCATTGCTATTTTTGCTCTGTTCTTTCTCTTCGCTGCGCGCTGATGCGGGAATCATTCCTCCCTGGCTAGCGTTTTTCTTTTTGTCAGCCATTTTATTTGCCACGTTCGACCTTTCTCGATCAGTAGTGACCGTATTTTTATACTATCACACTACTATCACTTGGTTTCGCGGTGGGCAGTATGCACACGGCAGGTAGGACAAAACTTCCTGAGTTCAAGACGCTCAGGATTATTTTTCTTATTTTTCGAGGTCGCATAGTTGCGCTGCTTGCAAACGGTGCACGCTAATGTGGCAACGATGCGATTCTCCTTACCTTTACTCGCCATCCTTTTCCGCCTTTCCACTTGAAAGGTATAGGTGTACCCCGTTTAATAAAACGCGTGTGGTACACCTACAAATTCCAAACGCTATGCTTAGTTCTCGACCTTGGTGCAGATGCCAGCGCCGACGGTGCGACCCCCCTCGCGAATGGCAAACTTGACCCCCTCTTCCATCGCCACCGGCTGGATCAACTCCACCGTCATGTCGATGTGATCCCCCGGCATCACCATCTCCACCCCCTCCGGCAAGCGAATCGCTCCCGTCACGTCGGTCGTGCGAATGTAGAACTGCGGCCGGTACCCGTTGAAGAACGGCGTGTGCCGCCCCCCCTCTTCCTTGGAGAGCACATACACCTGCGCTTTAAAGGTCTTGTGCGGCTTGATTGAGCCCGGCTTGGCCAACACCTGCCCCCGCTCGATCTCGCTGCGCTCTACCCCCCGCAGCAGACACCCCACATTGTCTCCCGCGATGCCTTGATCCAGCGTCTTCTGGAACATCTCTACGCCCGTCACCACCACCGTGCGCGTCTCTTCCCGCATCCCCACAATATCCACCGCGTCGCCTACTTTGATCACTCCTCGCTCGATGCGCCCCGTGGCCACCGTCCCTCGTCCCTTGATGCCAAACACATCTTCCACCGGCATCAAGAACGGCTTGTCGATCGCTCGCTGCGGCGTGGGAATGTAGCTGTCCACCTGGTCCATCAACTCCCAGATGCACGCCGCATTCGCATCACTGCGCGACAGATCCCCCGTGCTCTCCAACGCTTTGAGCGCTGAGCCGCGCACAAACGGCACCTCGTCCCCCGGAAATCCGTACTTGGAGAGCAGTTCCCGTACCTCCAACTCCACCAGTTCCAGCAACTCTTCGTCGTCCATCAAATCCACTTTGTTCAAAAACACTACCATCGCCGGCACTTCCACCTGCTGGGCCAGCAGAATGTGCTCGCGCGTCTGCGGCATCGGGCCATCCGGCGCGCTCACCACCAGAATCGCTCCATCCATCTGCGCCGCCCCCGTGATCATGTTCTTGATGTAGTCCGCATGCCCCGGGCAGTCCACATGCGCGTAGTGCCGTTTCTCCGTTTCATATTCGACGTGGGCGATCGCGATCGTGATCCCGCGCTCGCGCTCCTCGGGCGCTTTGTCAATCTGGTCAAACGCCACGTACTTGTTGGCGGCGTTGGCTTTGGCCAGCACTTTGGTGATCGCCGCCGTCAACGTCGTCTTGCCGTGGTCGATATGCCCGATCGTCCCCACGTTCACATGCGGTTTCGTTCGCTCAAATTTCTTCTTTGCCATAAGAGTTCATCATCCTCCATTGTGCTCAGTGCATATGTGCTCAGAGGTTGCACCTTTGCGACAGCACACTCTTTGTCTTTACTCCTGATCCAGTCGTCATGCTGGGTAACCTTTAAAAGATAGCAGTACAAAACCCGGTAGGCCGTCCCTCTGATTTCGGCACCGGGTAGGGCCGGGCGTATTGGGCCCTGAAAGGGGCGCCATAAATGCGGCCCCTACAGCACCGTCCACTTCATTGCATCATGCGTTACTGCGGCACGCTCTAGCGAGTCGCTTTCGCGATGATTGTATCGGCGATGCCTCTTGGCACCGGGTCGTAGTGTGCAAACTCCATCGAATAGTTGGCGCGACCGCTGGTCATTGAACGGAGGTCATTCACATAGCCGAACATTTCGGCGAGGGGAACGTGGCCTCGTACCACCACCATTGATCCTCGATTATCCATACCCAGGATAGTTCCACGGCGACGATTGAGATCACCGATCACATCGCCGTAAAATTCCTCTGAAGTGGTTACCTCCACCAACATCACCGGCTCGAGTAGAATTGGAGCTGCCTTGCGAACCGCCTCCTTGATCGCCAGCGAGGCGGCGGTCTTGAAGGCCATTTCACTTGAGTCAACCTCGTGGTATGACCCATCGTAAAGTGTGGCTTTCACATCGATCATTGGATACCCGGCAATTATACCATTTTCCAATGTCTCGCGAATACCATTTTCAATGGGCTTGATATATTCCTTGGGAATCACGCCGCCGACAATGGCGTTGATAAACTCAAAGCCCTTGCCGCGCTCGTTAGGAGCGACGCGGATCCATACATCACCATATTGCCCATGGCCGCCCGTCTGCCGAACATATCTGCCTTGAGCCTGGGCTTCGCGCGTAATGGTTTCTCGATAGGCAACCTGGGGGCGGCCCACATTCGCCTCGACCTTGAATTCGCGGAACAGGCGGTCCACAATCACTTCGAGGTGCAGTTCACCCATGCCGCGGATGATCGTCTGACCGGTCTCTACATCGGTACGCAACTGGAATGTGGGGTCCTCTTCCGCCAATTTATTCAAAGCAATCGCCATTTTATCCTGATCGGCGCGCGTCTTTGGTTCGATAGCGATTTCAATCACCGGCTCGGGGAACGTGATCGCCTCCAGGATAATGGGGGCCTGCGCATCACACAAGGTATCTCCGGTAAAGGTGTTGCGGAGGCCGACGGCGGCACAGATATCACCGGCGCGGATTTCATCGATATCCTCGCGGTGATTAGCGTGCATGCGCAGCAGTCGCCCGATGCGCTCGGTCTTATCCTTGGTGCTATTCTGGACGGCCGCGCCTTTTGTCAAGGTGCCGGAATAGACACGGAGGTAGGCCAGGCGACCAACGAACGGGTCTGAGACGATCTTGAACGCGAGGGCGCTGAAGGGAGCATCATCGCTTACCTGGCGAGTGACCACCTGCCCGGTATCGGGATCGATGCCGGTAGGAGGAGGGATATCGAGAGGAGAGGGGAGATAGGCAATGACGGCATCCAGCATCGCCTGCACGCCCTTGTTCTTCAAGGCGGAGCCACAAAGCACCGGCACCAGAGTGCCCGCGATGGTGGCACGACGTAATGCCGCGGTTAGCTCCTCTTTTGTAATCGACTCACCCTCAAGATACTTGAGAGTCAAGTCCTCATCCGTTTCGGCCACACGCTCGATCAGAAATTCGCGATGCTGCGCGACCTCGGCCTCCATGCTTGTCGGAACCTGTGTATGCTCCGACTTTGTTCCCAGGTCATCGGTAAAGATAACGGCCTGCTGTTCAATGAGATCTATAAAACCTTTAAAACTGCTTTCTTGACCCACCGGTATCTGGATGGGGACAGGTACCGCGCCCAGGCGCTCGCGAATCATTTCCACCGTACGCCAGAAATCGGCACCAACGCGGTCCATTTTATTCACGAAGCAGATACGAGGGACATTATACTTATTGGCCTGGCGCCACACAGTCTCAGATTGCGGCTCAACGCCCGCGACCGCGTCAAAAACCACGACGCCGCCATCCAGCACACGTAGAGAGCGCTCGACTTCGGCGGTAAAATCGACATGGCCGGGAGTGTCGATGATGTTGATGCGATGATCGAGCCAGAAGCAAGTTGTAGCGGCGGACGTGATGGTAATGCCGCGCTCCTGCTCCTGGGGCATCCAGTCCATGGTGGCAGCGCCCTCATGCACCTCGCCCATGCGGTGAATCTTCTTCGTATAGAAGAGAATGCGCTCGGTCGTGGTCGTCTTGCCGGCATCAATATGAGCTATAATACCAATATTTCTGGTTTTTTCGAGTGGAAATTCTCTTGACATGTATAGTTACCAACGATAATGGGCGAAAGCTCTATTACTTTCGGCCATTTTGTGCGTCTCCTCACGCTTTTTAATAGTCGCGCCTTGCCCGGCGGCAGCGTCCATGAGTTCGCTGGCCAGTTTCTCCGCCATGCTTTTTCCGGTGCGCGCCCGGGCTGAGCGAATGAGCCAGCGCATGGCGAGAGCGTTGCCGCGCTCCCTACGAATATCTACGGGAACCTGGTAGGTCGAGCCGCCGACGCGACGAGGCTTCACTTCCAGGGTAGGCGTGGCATTTTTGAGCGCCTGCTCGAAAACATCAAGCGGGGGACGCTTCTGCCGCGCCTCAATCGTATCGAAAGCATCATACAGGATACGCTCGGCAAGGCTGCGTTTTCCATCCAACATTAACTTACCAATGAAACGGGACACGTTCCGGCTTTTAAATTTTGCGTCCGGCACGTCTGGCCGCCGCACCACTCTCTTACGTCTTGGCAAAGTGTGCCTGCCTTCCTTAACTGCTTGAGTTGTTGCTCTCGCAAGCTCTCTCAGTCCGTAAACACCACAAAAGGCGTCGCCAGATTGTCTGAGGCCGGCAATACTGTGGTCAACCGGCACGCAACAATCTCTACGCGGACGCCTGGCGCGAGTGCCTATCCAGCGTGCAGGTGCGCCTTCTATGATACTCAAAAGAAGGCACGATCGATGTACAGGAGGACACTCGACACTCATCAAGAGGAGGCGAATATTAATGCTGGGCTTTCGCCTCCCCGATGATCCTGATTTGCCGACCTACCTGAAAATGCGTCTGTCCAACGGCGCTAGATCGCGCCTACGCTATACGTCAGGCCAGACGAAAAGTAGTACCTGAGGCGTTCAGGTGGTATCGTTCTGCTAGGCGCTGTATTTCGCCTACCACATTTTACTTCCTACCGCCCTTAGCGGCGGCAGCCTGTCCGGGTTTTGGCCGTTTAGCTCCATACTTGGAGCGGCCACGACGGCGTTTTGCGACTCCATCGCTGTCCAGGGTACCCCGGACGATGTGATAGCGGACGCTAGGCAAATCCTTCACGCGGCCACCACGGATGAGTACGACGGAGTGTTCTTGTAAATTGTGCCCTTCACCGGGAATGTAGGCCGTCACTTCCATCTGGTTACTTAAGCGAACGCGGGCAATTTTGCGCATTGCCGAGTTCGGCTTTTTGGGCGTCATGGTACGCACCTGAGTACAAACGCCGCGTTTCTGAGGCGAGCCTTTCAGGCGCGAAGTCCGATTTTTCAGCGCATTGTATGAGTACAGGAGCGCCGGGGCCTTGACCTTTTCCTTCTTTCGCGAGCGGCCCTTACGGATCAATTGATTGATCGTCGGCAATGGATAATTTCTCCCTATGCTTAATTATTTAGAACTATAACCGGGCGCATTGCTGCGCCCTATACTTAGAACAGGGCGCGGCTTAACCGCGCCCATTATTACTTGTTTGCAGGAACCTATGATATCACTCATCTTGCAGGCTGTCAAGTGCCAGGCCAAGAGTACCGGCTCCATTGCTACTACCGGCTGCAACACTGGCGACCGGGGTAGCCTGCGCAGCCAGTCTTGCAGCCGCTGCCTGCTGGCGAGCGATCTGCTCGCGGCGGCGCTGCGCGATGCCGGAACCGGCCGGGATGAGCTTACCGATGATCACGTTTTCCTTGAGGCCGGTCAGATGATCTGTCTGTCCCTCAATTGCCGCCTCTGTCAGCACTTTCGTCGTTTCGATGAAAGATGCCGCGGCAAGGAAGCTGTCGGTATTGAGCGAAGCCTTCGTAATACCGAGCAGAACGGTCTGAGCGGTGGCGGGCTCGCCACCTTCCGCCAGCACACGCGCATTGGTATCCGCGTAGACGAAGCGGTCGACCAGGTCGTTGGGCAACATATCGGTATCGCCGGTTTCCTCTACACGCACGCGACGAAGCATCTGACGAACAATGACCTCAATATGCTTGTCGTTAATATACACGCCGGTATT
>Ga0209061_1001057_pt1 | contig 51487 bp, 45 predicted proteins | sample Coa_R1_10_FD_187157 | JGI IMG/M metagenome (GOLD analysis project Ga0209061, IMG submission 187157) | Surface soil microbial communities from Centralia Pennsylvania, which are recovering from an underground coalmine fire - Coalmine... | ecosystem: Environmental > Terrestrial > Soil >...
GAACACATCGATGCCTTCATCGAAAGCTACAACCAGTCCGCAACGCCTTTCGTTTGGACCAAGAGCAAAGTCGCGCAGCGCCCTTTCAAGGGCCGCCGTCTCAGCGACTTATGATCCCGAGTACTAGCGGCCGAGCTTGTCACGCCACTGCGCCGTCGGACAGGCCGATCCAAGCGCGCGAGCCATCATCCGCGAATGCTGCGTGGAAGCCGCGCATCGGCGCTTGCCTCCATTCGATCTTTACAATATATAAACACCTGTTCATATATAATCGACAGATGCTCGCCGAGGACCAGACCACGCAGCTTGCCGAGATCTTCCGCCTGCTCGGGGACGCCTCGCGGCTGAAGATCACCTTCGCCTGCCTCGATGCGCCCCTCTGCGTCGGCGATATCGCGCGCGCGACGGGGCTCTCCGCCTCGCTGGTGAGCCATCACCTCCGGCTGCTGCGCGCGGCCCGCATCCTGCGCGCAGCGCGGCGGGGCAAGCAGATCTTCTATTCCGCCGCCGACCGCCATGTCAGCTCGGTGCTGCGCGACATGGCCGACCACATCGGCGAGCCGGACGCTCGCCCGGGAGCCTGAGATGACCCCTTCCCGGCACTCCCACCACGATCATGGGCACGCCCATGGCCATTTCCGTCCGGATGCCGACGCCTCGAACGAGAAGCGGCTGCTCTGGGTCCTGGTCCTGACCGGCGCGTTCATGGCCGTCGAGGTGGCGGGCGGCCTGATCTCCGGCTCCCTGGCGCTCCTCGCCGATGCCGGGCACATGCTGGCCGACACCGCGGCCCTCGGCCTGAGCTGGCTCGCCTTCCGCGCCGGCCGACGGCCGGCCAATCTCGCCCGGTCCTACGGCCATCACCGCTTCCAGGTCTTGGCCGCCTTCCTCAACGGCCTCGCGCTTCTGGCGATCGTCGGCTGGATCATCGACGAGGCGGTGCAGCGTCTCCTGGCTCCGGCCCCGATCATGGCCACGGCAATGCTTGTCACGGCATGTGCCGGGCTTGCCGCCAACGCGCTCTCCTTTGCGATCCTCCATGGCGGAGATCGCCGCAATTTGAACATGAAGGGCGCCATCCTTCATGTTCTGGGTGACTTGCTCGGGTCACTGGGGGCAATCGCGGCGGCCCTCGTCATCATGGTGACGGGATGGACGCCCATCGATCCCATCCTCTCGGTCGTGATGTCGCTCCTCATCCTGCGCAGCGCCTGGGCCTTGGTGCGGCAATCCTGGCACGTTCTCATGGAGGGCGCGCCCGAGGGGCTCGACGTGACCGCGATGAGCGCCGAGCTCGAGAGCCGGGTCCCGGGACTCATCGGGGTCCATCACGTCCATGCCTGGTCGCTCACCGGCGAGCGGCCGCTTGTGACGCTCCACGCCCATATCGGCGAGGGCACCGACCATGATTCGGTGCGCCACGCCATCCATCGCATCCTCGTCGAGCGCTTCGGCATCTCCCACGCGACCATCCAGGTGGAGCGCGGCGCCTGCGGCGATCCCAAGCGCAGCGCCTCGGCGCCGAAGGGGAGCTGCCCGTAAGCCGCGCGCGTGGCGCGGCGGTGCGAGCCGAGGCACAATTTTCTCACGCGGAACAGGCTTGATACGCAAGATTCGGATCGACATATAGGGATGGCCGCAAGCGGGACCTCCCGCTCCCTGCATTCGCGTTGCGTCATGAGGAGGCGAGGCCGATGTCTCGAAATATCGTTGTCACGACAATCAAGCGCTGCGCCGTGCTGGGCGCTCTCCTGTTGGGCACGCTCCCCGCGGCCGTCGCGGCCGAGCTTCCCAATCCGATGGTCACCAACCACATGCTGGCAGTCGTCAACCAGGTGCGGGAGCGCGCCGGGCTCAACCCCGTCGCCGCCAATCCCCAGCTCATGGGCATCGCCCAGAGCCTGGCCAACGACCTCGCGGCGCGGCGCGGTCTCTCCCATGTGGATAGCCAGGGCAACGGCATCGGCAAGCGCTTCACCCAGGCGGGATATATCTACGCCGTTGCGGTCGAGGCCGTCGCCGGCGGCAGCGCCTCGGCCGAGGAGACCGTCAACCAATGGATGGCGGAGCCGCAGAATCGCGACGTGCTGCTCAACCCGGCGGTGACCGATGCGGGCATCGGCTATGCCTATCGTGCCGACGAATCGAACAATCGCGGCCTCGCCTATTACTGGGTCCTCGATCTCGGCTCGGCCGTCGAGCGCGGGCCGGGACCGTGAGCGGCGCGCGGGCGCCCGCCACCGTCATCCGCGAGGGGGAGCTCGACTGGGAGAGCTGGGACGACGCGGCCTTGGCCGCCAAGAGCCCGGTGCGCTGGAAGCTCCTCTTGGCCGGGGAGCGCACGGGGACGACGGGCTTCAGCCTGGGTGTGGCCGAGATCCCGCCGGGGGAGAGCCTGCTCCTCCACCATCACGGGCCGCCGGAGGCCTATTACATTCTCGAGGGCCGGGGCGCCACCGAGATCGCCGGCGTCAAGCATGAGGTCGCGGCAGGGACGACGCTCTACATCCCGGCCAACGCCTTGCATCGCACCGTAAATACCGGCGATAGTCCATTGAAATTCCTCTTCATCTTCCCGACCGACGGTTTTCAGGAGGTGGCCTACCACTTCGACGAGTAGGAGCCGCGTCGCGGCCCGCAAGCCGCCGCATGCCCAAGGCGCGCCATCTGTGGCAGTATGGCGCAAGGCCATAAGAATGCCATCGGGAGGAGGCCAAGATGTCCATGCCGCGCCAGAGCTATGTCCACGGCGCCAGCGCCACGCCCTTGCGCTATGAGACCATCGGCGCCTGCTTCGACGAGATCGTGGCGCGCCACGGCGAGCGCGAGGCCTTGGTGGTGCGGCACCAGAATCTGCGCTTCACCTACCGCGCGCTGCAGCGCGCGGTGGACGAGGCGGCGGCGGGCCTGCTCGCCCTCGGGCTCGAGCCGGGGGACCGGGTCGGCATCTGGTCCCCCAATTGCGCGGAATGGGTGATCACCCAGTTCGCCACCGCGAAGGCGGGCCTCATCCTCGTCAACGTCAATCCGGCCTATCGCCTGGCCGAGCTCGAATACGCCCTCAACAAGGCCGGCTGCAAGGCGCTCATCACCGCCGACCGCTTCAAGAGCAGCGACTATCTCGGCATGCTGCGCAGCCTGGCCCCGGAGCTGGCGCGCTGCGAGCCCGGCGCTCTCCAGGCGGCCAAGCTCCCGGCCCTGCGCGCCGTGATCCGCCTCGGCGAGGAGCGCTCCCCAGGGATGCTCAATTTCGCCGATCTCGCCGCCCGGGCGACCCCGGCGCATCTCGCGCGTCTCCGCGAGCTCGCCGGGATCCTCCAGCCCGACGACCCCATCAACATCCAGTTCACGAGCGGCACGACGGGCCTGCCCAAGGGCGCCACCCTCAGCCATTTCAACATCTTGAACAACGGCTTCTTCATCGGCGAGGCGATGCGCTTCACGGCGCGCGATCGCCTCTGCATCCCGGTCCCCCTCTATCATTGCTTCGGCATGGTCCTGGGCAATCTCGCCTGCGTGACCCACGGCGCCGCCATGATCTATCCCTCGGACGCCTTCGAGCCGCGCGCCGTGCTGGAGACCGTCGAGGCCGAGAAATGCACGGCGCTTCACGGGGTTCCGACCATGTTCATCGCCGAGCTCGACCACCCCGATTTCCGCAACTTCGATCTCGGCACGCTCAGGACCGGGATCATGGCCGGCTCGCCTTGCCCCATCGAGGTGATGAAGCGCGTCGTCGGCGAGATGCACATGGCGGAGGTGACGATCGCCTATGGCATGACCGAGACGAGCCCCGTCAGCTTCCAGAGCGGCACGGACGACCCCCTCGAGAAGCGCGTCGCGACAGTGGGGCGCATCCACCCCCATGTCGAGGTCAAGATCGTCGATCTCGAAGGCCGGGCGGTGCCGCGGGGCGAGAAAGGCGAGCTCCTGACCCGGGGCTACTCGGTGATGCTCGGCTACTGGGACGACGAGGCGCGCACGCGGGAGGCCATCGACCGCGCCGGCTGGATGCATACCGGCGACCTCGCCACCCTCGACGAGGAGGGCTATTGCAATATCGTCGGGCGTGTGAAGGACATGGTCATCCGCGGCGGCGAGAACGTCTATCCCCGCGAGATCGAGGAGTTTCTCTACCGCCACCCCAAGATCCAGGACGTGCAGGTGTTCGGCGTGCCCGACGACAAGTACGGCGAGCAGATCTGCGCCTGGATCAAGCTGCGCGAGGGGCAGTCGGCGAATGTGGAGGAGATCAAGGCGTTCTGCCGCGACCAGATCGCCCATTACAAGATCCCCCATTACATCCGCTTCGTCGACGCCTTTCCCATGACGGTGACGGGAAAGATCCAGAAGTACCTCATGCGCGAGCGCATGATCGAGGAGCTTGGCCTCAAGGAGCAGCGCACGGCGTGAGCTTGCTCGATGGCCACTGAGCGAAAATCGGGGGGCGTTCTCGGCGGGGTGATGATGCCCCATGCGCCGCAGTTCCTCACTCTTCCCGAGACCGAGGACAAGGCCACGGTCGAGCGCGTGAGATCCATCGCCGCCGAGAACGGCAGGCGTCTCGCGGCCCTCGCGCCGGATGTCTGGATCGTGTGCGCCAATGATCACGCCAATCAGTTCTTCCTCCATTGCACGCCGTCCTTCGCCTTCCATGTCGGCGGCGAGGTGCGCGGCCATTTCGCGGGCCGAAGCTTCCGCTATCCGGTCGCGAGCGAGATCTCGCTGGCGCTGCTCGCTCATCTGCAGCAGGAGGGCTTCGATCCCGCCTTCACGAGCACGGCCGAGATCGACTACGCCTTTGGCATCCCGATGATATTCCTCGGGATTGCGGCCCCCGTCATCCCGCTCTATGTCAACGCCTATGTGCCGCCCCAGCCGCCCATGGAGCGGTGCTATGCCTTGGGGCAGGCGCTTGCGCGCGGCCTTGCCGCGCTCGGCAAGACGGCGGTGATCGTGGCGAGCGGCGGCATGTCCCATTTTCCCGGCACGGACCGCTATGCGAGCCCCGATCTCGAATTCGATCGCGCCTTGCTGTCTCGCCTCGAGACGGGGAACCTGCGCAGCCTCCTGGCCCTCGACGAGCGGACCCTGGACCGGCACGGCAATGTCGAGCTGCGCTCCTGGGCGATTGCGGCCGGCATGCTCGGCGAGCGCAAGCCGGATATGACGTCGCTCGACCCGAGCTGGCATCACGTTTACGGCACATTGGCCTTCTACTCGCCGCGCGTGGAGAGGCGGGATCCCCTCCATTACCCGGCGGTGCATCCCCATCGGGTCAAGCTGACGGCAGCGCTCCATCGCCTTGCCAATCAAGCCGACGAGCGGGCCCGCTATCTCGCCGATCCTCGCGCCTATGCGGCCGAGGCGGGTCTATCCGCCGAGGAGGCGGGCCCCTTGGCGGCGATGGATCAGGCGGCGATCGTGGCGCTTGGCGTGCACCCCCTCGTCCCCTTCCTCGCGAAGCTGCAGATCGACCGCGAGCGGGGCCGGTGATTTATCCCCGGCCGATGAACGGCATCTTCGTGGCCATCACCGTCAGGAACTGCACATTCGCCTCGAGCGGCAGGCTCGCCATGTAGACGACGGCGCTCGCTACATGTTGTGGGTCCATCGTCGGCTCGACGGCGATCATGCCGTTCGCCTGGGCGACTCCATCCTTCATTCGCGCGGTCATCTCCGTCGCCGCGTTGCCGATATCGATCTGGCCGCAGGCGATGTCGTATTTCCGTCCATCGAGCGAGGTCGATTTGGTGAGCCCGGTGATGGCGTGCTTGGTCGATGTATAGGGCGCCGAATTCGGCCGCGGCGCATGGGCGGAGATGGAGCCGTTGTTGATGATGCGGCCGCCGCGCGGCTGCTGGCTCTTCATGAGCTTGATCGCCTCCTGGGTGCAAAGGAATGCGCCCGTCAGGTTGGTGTCCACTACGGCTTTCCACTGCTCGAATGTGAGCTCTTCGAGTGGAACAGCCGGCGCGCCGATCCCGGCATTGTTGAACAGCACGTCGAGACGGCCGAACGTTTCCTTGGTCTTGGCGAAAAGGGCACGGACGGATGCGGGGTCGGTCACATCCGTCGGGACGACGAGGGTTGGCGCGCCCCACGCCTTTCCCTCCGATGCCGTCGCCTCGAGCGCATCCTTGCGACGCCCCGCGAGAGCGACGGAATAACCTTCCTTCAGAAACGCTAAGGCGACGCTCTTGCCGACACCACTTCCGGCACCCGTAACAATCGCGACCTTTCGAGATGCGGCCATTTTCGGCATTCCCTCCCTTGTGGATCATTGCGTCCGATGGACCACGATTGTGGCATGCGGATTCACCTCGCGGAAGAGGGTGAGCCCACGCCGGCGAGGTTGCTCTCGATCGGACGGCGACAAGGCAACTCAAAGCCTTCGGCGCGATCAATATCAAATGCGACGTGTTCATCCCGACGAGCGACCATTGCCGCAAAAACTCGGCGGCGTAATGTCTCCACGGGCTGGACTTCCTCTCGCTGCTATATTCAAATCCGCGCCGGTGGTCTGGCCGCGAACGAACGCTCACGGGGGCAACAGTGAAGTCACAATCGCGCGTAGTCGTCATCGGTGGCGGTGCCGTCGGCTGCTCGATTCTCTATCATCTCACGGCGGCGGGATGGACCGACGCGATCCTTCTCGAACGCGACGAGTTGACGGCGGGCTCGACTTGGCACGCCGCCGGGCTTCTGCCCCTTTTCAACATGTCATACGCCACCGGACAGATGCACAAATACTCCATCGAGCTCTATACGCGCCTCGCGAAGGAGTGGGAGCGCGATGTCGGTTTCAAGCGGGTCGGGAATCTGCGGATGGCGCGCACCCGCGAGCGGATGGAGGAATATTACACCTACGCCACGACTGCAGACACGATCGGCGTTCCTTATGAGTGGTGGACGCCCGGCGACATTAAAGACCGGTTTCCCCTGGTCAATGTGGAAGGTCTGGTCGGCGCCCTTTTCCACCCGACCGACGGTTACATCAACCCGGCGGACATCACCATGCTGCTGGCCGATGCGGCGCGGAAGAACGGCGCGACGATTTACCGCCAGACGGAGGTGAAAGCCATCGAGCGGCGATCGAGCGGCGAATGGCGCATCACGACCGACAAGGGTGAAATCATCTGCGAGGTGGTCGTGACGGCGACGGGTAATCACGCGCAGCGCACGGCGGCTATGGTGGAGCGCTATATTCCGGCGATCCCGGTTGAGCACCAATACATCGTGACCGGGGAGATTCCCGAGATCGTCGAGTGGCGCAAAGCGGGGAAGCCGGAGCATCCGATCTTGCGCGACGCCGACGCGCGCTGGTACATGCGGGAAGAGCGGGGCGGGCTCATCCTCGGCCCTTACGAGAAGGGCGCTCCTGCTTGGGCCGTTCACGGCGTTCCGGAGAATTTCCGCGCCGATCTTTTGCCGCCCGACCTCGATCGTCTCGAGTGGCACATCGAGGAGGCATTCTTTCGTATGCCTTGTTTCGAGAAGGGCGGGGTCAAGACGGTCTATAATGGGCCCATCTGCTACACGCCCGACGGCAATCCCATTCTCGGCCCCGCACCGGGCCTTGCGAATTTCTATTTCGCTGAGGGCTTCTCATTTGGCATCACGGCGGCAGGCGGGGCCGGCAAGTACCTTACCCAGATCATCACCGAAGGCGAAGCGGAGATCGACATGCTGGCGGTCGACCCGCGGCGCTTCGGCCCCTACGCGACGCGGCCCTACGCCGTGAAGAAGAACGAGGAGGCCTATGATCACGTCTTCGTTCTTCACTATCCTGATGAGGAGCGCCCCGCCTGTCGCCCTTTGCGGACCACGCCGTCCTACGATCGGCAGAAGGCGCGCGGCGCCGTTTTCGGGCAGCGTTTCGGCTGGGAGCGCGCTAACTTCTTCGGGCCGAAGCCCGCGGACGGCCCGGCATTCGAGGAGAAATGGTCGTTCCGGCGCGGCAACTGGTGGCCCTTCGTGAAGGCGGAGGCGGAGGCGGTCCGCCGCAATGTCGGCCTCATCGAGGCCTCGACCTTCGCGAAATACTACGCGACCGGACCAGGCGCGAATGAGTGGCTCGACCGGCTGGTCGCGAACAAGTTGCCGCAAAAGATGGGCCGAATCCAGCTGACTCATGCCTGCACGCCGAGAGGCGGCGTTCGCTCGGAATTCACGATCATGCGTGACGGTCCGGAAGCCTTCTACATTGTCGGTGCGGGGGCGGCGGAAGCCTATGATTGGGATTACCTCACCCGAACCCTGCCCAAGGACGGCTCGGTTCAGCTGCAGAGAATCTCGACGCAATATGGTGTGTTTGTAATTGCGGGGCCGAGGTCTCGGGATGTCTTGAAGACGCTCGTCGATGGCGATGATCTTTCGAACAAGGGATTCCCTTGGCTTTCGGGGCGAAACTGCACAGTTGGGATGGCGCCGGTCCGTCTCATGCGCGTCAACTATGTCGGCGAGCTCGGCTGGGAGATCCATCATCCGATGGAGTATCAGAACCATCTCTTCGACCTGCTCGAAGAGGCCGGCCGCGCCTATGACATGAAGCTCGTCGGCATGCGCGCAATGAACTGGCTCCGCCTTGAGAAGACGTATCGCGCCTGGGGCACAGAACTCTCAAAGGAGGTCACTGCGCTGGAAGCGGGATTGGACCGCTTCGTGCGGCTCGACAAGAACGCCGATTTCGTCGGCCGTGCTGCGCTCGAGGCTCAGCGAGCCTCGGGAGCATTGCGCTGGAAGCTGGTAACGCTCTTGATCGATGGTCCCGCCGATGCGGATCCCTGGGGCGTCGAATCAATCTGGTCGGGCGACAAGGTGGTCGGGCGAGCCACCGGCGGTGGCTACTCGGTCCATTTCGGCCGGCAGATCGCGCTGGCCTATGTGAAGCCGGATTATGCGAGCAAGGGACGAACCCTCACCATCAAGATGCTGAACCAGCATTACCCTGCACAGGTTGTCGAGGAAAGCCCCTATGATCCCGCCAATGATCGGGCACGGATCGACGCATAGCTCGCGAACGACCCGGGCGCGGTCGAGGGCGCGGCTCGACCCGACCTGATATGCGCTTTCTCGACGCCGAGGCGATCCACGCTGCCCTCGATTACCGGGACCTCGTCGAAGCCTTGCGTGCGGGGCATCGTAGGGGCATCGAGGCCGTCGAGCGGCTGCTCATCGAACAGGGGTCGGGCAGGGGACCGGCAGATCATCTTCTCCTTTGGTCGGCTTGGCAGCGCGGCGAAGCCGTCGGCGTCAAGCTGGTGACGATCTTTCCCGGCAATGCCGAAAGTGCCGACCGCACGCCGACCATTCAGGCGCTCTACGTGCTGTTCGACGGTTGCAACGGCGCGCCGCTGGCGGTGCTCGACGGTACCGCGCTAACGCTGCGCAAGACAGCGGCGGATTCGGCGCTTGGCGCAGCCTATCTTGCACCGGCGACGCCCACGACGCTTCTGATGGTGGGCGCTGGGAATCAAGCCCCTCATCTCGTCATGGCACATCACGCGGTGCGCCCTTCGATCCGTCGCGTCCTCATATGGAACCGAACGCCGGCGCGGGCCCGCCGCCTGGCGGATCGGATGCGTCTCGATGGGGTCGAATTTGCTACCGCCGATGATCTGGCGGAGGCTGTTGCCGCAGCCGACGTCGTATCGTGCGCCACCATGGCGACCGAGCCTTTGATCAAGGGCGAATGGCTTCAGCCCGGCACCCATCTCGACCTAGTCGGCGGCTACACTAATGACATGCGCGAAGCCGATGACGAGGTCGCGCGCCGGGCGACGATATTCGTCGACTCGCGTCGGTTCACGATGGGCCAATGCGGCGACATCACGGGGCCGCTAGCCGCGGGCGTCATCACGAAAAAGGATATCGTCGCCGATCTTTTCGATCTCTGCCGCGGCGTCCATCCGGGCCGGCGAGATGCGCGAGAGATCACCTTCTTCAAGAATGCCGGCGGCGGGCATCTCGATCTGATGGCGGCACGCCTCGCCTATGAGCGTGCTGCAACGCATCTTCCGAGCCAGCCGAATGATGCTTAAGCGACGCTGTCGCGCCGAAGTAAGAAAGATTCCGGACACGACCCGCATATCCTCTTGTAAGCCTTTCGTATTGCTTTGGACGGCGAAAGGCTTGTCGCATATCGACAACGCAATGGGCGTGTTTGTTCTATCTGGTTTGCCATCAGGGCGAATTAAATAATTGAGAGCATGGGATTCATTCCAGACGCCAGGCAATCACAACAACCATGTCTGGTGAGGGAGGCTTAATATGAGCGACGAAAAGAAGAACCCCAATATCGATTTGGTGAAGTCACAACTCGCCGAAGGCCAGATCAACCGGCGCGAGTTTCTGCGCTATGCCACCTTGCTCGGAATGTCGGCGAGCGCGGCCTATGCCTTCGCCGGAAAGATCACGGGCGAGGGTCTCGTGGCGCCCGCGCAGGCTCAAACCGCATTGCCGAAGGGCGGCACGCTTCGCATCGGTAGCCGTATCAAGGAAATCAAGAGCCCGCATACTTATTCCTGGGGTGCATGGGACAGCAATATCTCGCGTCAGGTCTGCGAGTACCTGACGCTCACCGACGAGCACAACGTCACTCATCCCTATCTTCTCGAGAAATGGGATACGAGCCCTGATCTGAAGACTTGGACCCTGCATCTTCGGAAGAACATCAAATGGCATAACGGACAACCTCTCACCGCCGACGACGTCATCTGGAACCTGAAGCAATGCCTCGACCCAGAAGTGGGGTCTTCGGTCATCGGCCTCATGAAGGGCTATCTGCTCGAGGAATATGACACCGGGCAAAAAGACGAGAAGGGCCAACCAAAGAAGTCCACAAGATTGTGGGACGCCAACGCGATCCAGAAGATCGACGACCATACTGTGCGGCTCAATTGCAAGGTGCCGCAAGTGGCCGTGCCAGAGCATCTCTTCCATTATCCCCTTGCCATACTCTATCCAGGCGACAAGGGCGTCTTCGGTCCGGGTGCGCAGGGGACCGGCGCATTCGAGTTGACGGATTTTCAACTCGGCAAGCGGGCCAGCCTCAAGGCTCACAAGGGCTATTGGGGGCAGGGGCCCCATCTCGACGGTATCGAATTCATCGACATGGGCGACGATCCCTCTGCGGCGATCTCCGCCATGGCATCGAAGCAGGTGCATGGGCTGGTGATCGCCGATCCAGTCCAGTACGACGCCCTGAAGGCGATGAAGTTTCTCAAGCTCTACCAGGTGGCGACGGCGGAGACCGCGGTCTTGCGCGTGAAGGTGACGGAAAAGCCGTTCGACAATCCGAAGGTGCGCAAGGCGATGCGTCTGGCAGTTGATCAGAAGCATGTCGTCGAGGCGGCCTTGCGCGGTCTCGGGGTCGTCGGCGAGCACCATCATGTCTCGCCGGTGCAGCCCGATTACGCGAAGCTGCCGATGTTCAAGCGCAACGTCGCCGAGGCGAAGAAGCTTCTCGCCGAGGCGGGCTTCCCGAACGGGATCGAATCCACGATCTACGTTCCCAAGGACCCGCCCTGGAACGGCGCCGAGGTGGAAGCCGCCGTCGAGCAATGGAAGGAAGCCGGCATTCGCCTTAAGATCAACGTGATGCCCGGGCAAGAGTATTGGGATGTGTGGACCAAGGTTCCGGTGGGCTGCACGATCTGGTACCACCGTCCGCTCGGCGTCATGGTTCTCGGGTTGGCTTATCGAAGCGGCGTGCCATGGAACGAAAGCGGCTATTCGAATCCCGAATTCGACAAGCTCCTGACCGAGGCCGAGGGTACGCTCGACGTCGCGAAGCGGCGCGAGATCATGGCTCAGCTCGAGAAGATCATGCAGGAGGACGGGCCCATCGTGCAGCCGATCTGGCGCAACAACTTCACCTTCTATGACCAGAAGGTGGAAGGGTTCACCATGCATCCGACGCAGTACATTTTCGGCAATCGGCTGGCGCTGAAGGCGTAAGCCGGTCGACTTGCGTATAACCGGGATATCGACGACCATTCCGGGCGGCTTCAGCCGCCCGGAATGTCGCTTTTAGAGGGGTGATGGTCAGCTTCCTGCTCAGACGGCTTGTCGGACTGCTTTTGACGCTCATCGCGGCCTCTTTCCTTGTCTTTGCAGTTACCGAGTTCTCGCCCGGCAATGTGGCACGCAAGACGCTGGGCCCCTATGCGCTCCAGGAGCAGGTCGATATCCTCTACAAGAAGCTGCACCTGGGTGACCCGCTCGTCGTCCGCTACGTCCGCTGGGTTGGCGTTCTCGTGGGCGCGATCGACGATCCGCTTCAAGACCCTGCGCTCAAGCTCGGCTTCAGCGACCCGCGCGGCAAGCGGTATTTCGGCAATTTCGGCTACTCGACCTTGTTCAAGGCGCCCGTGAACGACGTGCTTTGGGATCGCGTCGCGCACACCGTCCTGCTCGCGGGAATCGCCTTCGCAATCATCGTGCCGCTCTCGCTGATCGCCGGCATCCTCGCCGGTATGCGGGAAGGCAGCGGGCTCGACCGCGTGATCTCGCTCACGGGCATCGTCTTCACCTCGATTCCCGAATTCGCCTCGGGCGTAATTCTGACGGCGATTTTCGTCGTCGGCCTGGGGTGGTTGCCGGGCACGAGCCCGATGGATCCCTCCGAGGGGTGGTCTCTGGCTGCGCAGCTTGTGCTCCCGGTCACGGTGCTGGTCCTCTACGACTCGGGCTACGTGGCGCGCATGGTGCGCGGCTCCATGGCGGAGGTGATGAACAAGCCCTTCATCCGGACTGCGATCCTCAAAGGCCTGCCGCGGCAGCAGGTAATCATGCGCCATGCGGTTCGCAACGCGATGATCGCACCCTTCACCGTAATCCTCCTTCAGATCAACTTCCTCATCAGCGGCGTCGTCGTGACCGAGACGGTCTTCGCTTATCCCGGCTTCGGCCGCATGCTGCTGGAGGCCTCGCTCTTCGGCGATATTTCGTTGATCGAGGCGGCCACGCTGATCGCGCTCATGGTGGCCATCGCGACCCAGTTGCTGAGTGACCTTGGCTACATGTTGCTCAACCCGCAAATCAGGCTCGCATGACCGACATCACGCGACAGGAGGTGATCGAGGAAAAAAGCCCGCCGAGCCTTATTCGGCGGCTTCCCTCGTCGCGGATTGCGATGATCGGGATTGGGCTGATCTTGTTCTGGGTCGTTCTTGCGGTATTGGCGCCGTGGCTCGGCTTACCTCCGCCCAACGCACAGGATTACGCCGCCATCGCCACGCCTGGGCCGTCCGGCGCCCATTGGCTCGGCGTCGATCAAACCGGGCGAGACATGCTTTCGCGCCTCATATGGGGGGCGCGCACCGTCCTCACCGTCGCGCCGATTGCGGTCGTCGCCGCCTACCTCGTCGGCTGCGCGATGGGGCTCCTGGCGGGATATTACGCCGGGTTCGTCGATACGATCGTCAGCCGAATATCCGACGTGATCCTGTCGTTCCCGATCATCGTGCTCTATGTGATCCTGATTGCGAATATCGGTCCCTCGATGCTCAATATCATCGTCGCGGTGATCTTGGCTTCCGCACCGGGCATCGGCCGCATCGTGCGCGGCCTCGTTCTGGAGCTCAAAAACCACGATTTCGTTGCGGCCGCTCTACTGCGGCGGGAAACGCCGCTCTACATCATGGTCGTCGAGCTCCTGCCCAATTGCCGCGGGCCGCTGATCACCGATTTCTGCCTGCGCCTCGGCTATACGACGATTACCATCGGGATTCTCGGCTTCCTCGGCCTCGGCCTGCCGCCGCCCGACCCCGACTGGGGCGGGATGGTGCAGCAGGCAACGGCGATGATCACGGTCTGGCCTCACATGGCTTTGTTTCCATGCCTTGCGCTGGTGTCGTTGGTGCTAGGATTCAATCTTCTCGCCGACGGCCTGCGCGAGCTTTCCTTGAGCGACTGAGAGCGTTCGATGAGCACGCCGCTCCTCGCCATTCAAAACCTGCGAGTGGAGTATCACAGCTCGGGCGGCATCGTGCCGGCGATACCGGATTTCTCGCTCTCGATTATGCCGGGCGAGAGCTACGGCCTCGTGGGGGAGTCCGGCTGCGGCAAGTCTACTCTGGCGATGGCGATCGTTGGCTATCTCGGCCGTAACGGCCGCATCGCCGCCGGGGAAATCCTGTTCGAAGGCCGGGATCTCGTCCGCGCGACGGCTCGCGAGCTTCAGACCGTTCGCGGCGGGCGCATCGCCGTCGTGTATCAGGAGCCCTCGGCGGCGCTCAATCCGACGATGACGATCGGCCGGCAGCTCATGGAAGTCCCAAAGCTGCATCGCGGCGTGAGCGATGCGGATGCGCGAGCCCTTGCGATCCGAATGCTGGGCGACGTCTATATGCCGGATCCGGAGATCGCCTTTTCCCGCTATCCGCATCAGCTTTCGGGTGGGCAGAAGCAGCGGATCGTCATTGCCATGGCCCTGCTTGCCAATCCTGCGCTGCTGCTGCTCGACGAGCCTACGACGGGGCTCGACGTAACGGTCGAGGCGACGGTTCTCGATCTGATTAACGAGCTGCGCGAGAAATACGGCACGACACTTCTGTACATCTCTCACAATCTCGGCGTAATTGCCAAGGTCTGCGACCGCGTCGGTGTTATGTATGCTGGCGAGCTTGTCGAGGAGGCGCCGGTCGCGGAGATATTCGCCAATCAGCGCCACCCGTATACGCGTGGCCTGCTGGCTTGCGTTCCTCGCCTGGGCGAGAGCAAGCACACCACGGCCTTCGCGCCGATCCCCGGCCAGGTGACTCCACCGGCTCTGCGGCGACAGGGTTGCGCCTTCGCGCCGCGCTGCAGCGATTTTCGCAGCGGTTTATGCGATGTGGCCCCCATCGCTTTTCACGCCGCCGCGTCCGCGCATCGCGTCCGATGCGAGCGTTGGCAGGAATTGGAACCACCCTCGAAGCTGCGGCCCGTTGCGAATTTCGCGCTAAGCGAATCCGCCGGGCCCGCCCTTATCGTCGAGGGCCTCACCAAGACATACGAAATCGGCTCACCGGCCTTGTCGCTCTTCAGGCGCAGTCGGCAAGTCGTCGCCAATGAGGATCTGAGCTTCACGGCGCAGCGCGGGCATATCCTCGCGATCGTCGGCGAGTCAGGATCGGGCAAATCGACGTTCGCACGTATCCTTGCCGGCCTACAGAGCGCAACAGACGGTAGTCTCAAGCTTGGCGGCGCCGATCTGGCCAGGATCCCGGTCAGCCGGCGCACGGCGGCGCAGGTCGCGGCCGTCCAGATGGTCTTCCAGAACCCCGACGGCACGCTCAATCCTTCCCATACCGTCGGGTATCCGATCACGCGCGCACTCAAGAAATTGGGCGTGGCAAGGGAAAAAGGAGAGATCCGCAGGCGCGTCGAATCTCTTCTCAAAATGGTGCGGCTGCCGGCCGCGGTGCGCCATCGCAAGCCGCGTCAGCTCTCCGGCGGGCAGAAGCAGCGCATTGCCATCGCCCGCGCTTTTGCCGGGAATCCGGAATTGCTGCTGGCGGACGAGCCAGTCTCGGCGCTCGACGTCTCGGTCCAAGCCGCTGTCGTCAACTTGCTCCTCCAGATCCAGGTGGAGCAAGGCACCACCATGTTGTTCATCAGCCACGATCTGGCGCTCGTGCGGCATATCGCAGACCACGTCGTCGTCATGTACCTTGGCAAGGTCATGGAGGCCGGTTCCGTCGAGGCAATCTTCAATCCACCCTACCACCCCTATACCGAGGCGCTGCTCTCCGCGATTCCCATCCCCGACCCCGCCGTCGCGCAGAAGCGCATCCGACTCGGCGGCGAAGCCCCGAGCCCGGTCAACCTGCCGAAGGGTTGCCGCTTTGCCGGCCGCTGTCCGCGGAAGCTGGGCGATGTCTGTGATCGCGAGCCGCCGCCCGTGCAAGACGCGGGCGAGGGACATCTCATTACCTGTCACATCCCTCTCGAGGAGTTGCGGCGCATCGAGCCGATTTTTAAGCCTGACGATGGCCGGTTCATGGTCGCGGGTTGAGTAGGAGCGGAGGCCGAGCATGGCGGGTCCTGAAGCGGATATTGCTGCGCGCAACGGCGGGCGTGCCGTCGCGCCGCTGGATGTGGATGTAGCGGGAAGCCTGTCACGCATCGACCAGAAGAAGCTGCGCGCCTATCGCCTCGAACGCCTCCGGTCGGAGCTGAGGAAGCGCGACTACATGGGCGCGTTGCTCACGGATCCCCTGAATATCCGCTACGCGACCGGCAGCAGAAACATGCAAGTATGGACCATGCATTCGCCCGGGCGCTGGGCCTTCGTGCTGACGGAGGGACCCGTCGTGCTCTACGAGTTCCCCAGCTCGATGCATGTCAATGAGGGGATCGAGACGATCGCCGAGATGCGCCCGACGATCCCATGGTTCTTCTTTCTGGCGGGCCCGCGCTGTGAGGAGAAGGCGACGTTATGGGCGGATGAGGTCGTTTCCTTGATCGACAGGCACGGCGGGCGAAACCGCCGTCTTGCCGTCGACCGCTGCGAGCCGATGGGGGCTTTCAAGCTCGCAGCGCGCGGCATTGAGCTGTTCGATGCGCAGGAACCCATCGAAATGGCGCGAGTGATCAAGTCGCCTGAGGAGATCGCGGCGTTACGACTCTCGATGGCGGTATGCGATGCCGCCATCTCCCGCATGCGCGCGGCGATCCGCCCCGGCATCACCGAGAACCAGCTCTGGGCCGTGCTCCACGATGTCAACATCGCCCATGACGGCGAGTGGATCGAATCTCGCCTTCTGACCTCCGGGGAGCGCACCAACCCCTGGTTTCAGGAATGCGGCAATCGTGTCATCGAGGCAGGCGACGTCGTCGCTTTCGATACGGACATGGTGGGGCCTCTTGGCTATCTCGCCGATATTTCGCGGAGCTGGATCTGTCCGGGCAAGCCTCCGAGCAACGAGCAACGCCGCCTTTACGGCCTCGCCCAAGAGCAGGTTCTCCACAATATGAGTCTGCTGAAGCCTGGCCTGGGCTTTCGGGAATTCGCCGAGATCTGCTGGCCGGTTCCGGAGGAATTTCTAGCAAATCGCTATATGATGATGGTGCATGGTGTCGGCCTCGTCGACGAGTATCCAAGCATCGCTTACGCCCGTGACTTCAAGGATTGGGGTTACGATGGCGTGTTTCAGGAGAACATGGTCGTCTCGGTCGAGAGCTTCATAGGCGAGGTCGGGGGCAAGGAAGGCATTAAGCTCGAGCAGCAGGTGCTGATCACGGCGAGCGGTGCGATACCGCTTTCCCAAACGCCCTTCGAGGACGCCATCATCGTTTAATCGGCGGCTCGATACTCGACCATGGCATCAACCAGCCAGTCAGCCAGGTATTGTGCGAAGGAAGGGCGAACATAGAGGTGGAACCTCGGCCCCGCATCAACTTGGTGGAGGATGATCTGCGCGCGCGCCAGATTCGTCTGGGCGCAATGGCCGGCCTTGAATTGGCGCGGATGAAGATCGAGACTGCACCCCTTCATCAAGACCTCGGGGGCCCTCGGGCCTTCGAGGGCGAGAATGGCGCGGTTGGCGCTGACATCGGTAACCGCGGCATGCTGGCCGGCGAGCGCCTTCGACAGCGCAGCCTCGGTTGCCCGGAAATGCGCGAAGGGAATGACGATCAGCCACTCGTCCGGGCTGAGCCAGAGCGCGGCAAGGTCCTCCGCCGTAGCGACTCGATTGGGCTCGAGTGGCAATGCGGTTCCGAGCGCGGCCTCAGCGCTGGCCAAGAACGCGGCGTTTCGCGGGTCGCCACGCAAGTCGAGCTGGGCGGCGATCGGTAGCGCTGTCAGCGTTACCTGACCGGGAATCGAGGCGACGGCGAGCCTTGCGGCCATCTCGGCAAGCGGGCTCCGCATCGCTGCGAGGGGCTCAAGCATGCGTTGCGCCCTCCGGCGGGTAGAATGCGAGCTCACAGATCGTCGCCCGGACCGTCTTGCCCGGAAGCGGTGCATAGACGGCCCCGCCCCACCGTTGGCGGCCGCCTTTCACAAGGGCAAGGGCGATCGAGCGGTCGAGGATGGCGCTGAAATAGCTCGACGTGACGTGGCCGATCATGGGCATGGGGGGAACGGCGCGGGGATCACCAACGAGCTGGGCGCCCTCGGGCAGGACCTCCTGCGGATCGTCGGTTAGGAGCCCAACGAGCTGCTTGCGGTCGGGTCGCGCCGTATCCTCGCGCAGGAGCGAGCGCTTGCCGATGAAATCCTTCTTCTTCTTGGACACGATCCAATCCATGCCCAGGTCGATCGGGGTCACCGAGCCGTCGGTGTCCTGGCCGGCGATGATGAAACCTTTTTCCGCCCGCAGGACATGCATGGCCTCGGTGCCGTAAGGCGTGATGCCGTGCGGCTCACCGGCCCGCATCGCCTCTTCCCATAGCGCCAGCCCGTGATATGCGGGCACGTTGATCTCGTAGGAGAGCTCGCCCGTGAAGCTGATGCGAAAGACTCGCGCATCGAGGCCTGCAACCTTGGCGATGCGCATCGACATGAAGGGGAAGCTCGCGTCATCGAGCGGGAGATCGGGCGCCAGTGCCCCGATCACCGCACCGGCCTTGGGCCCGGCGACGGAAATCGTCGCCCACTGCTCGGTCACCGAGGTGAAGTAGACCTTGAGATGGGGCCACTCGGTTTGCGCATATTCCTCGAGCCAGTCGAGAACATGCGCGGCGCCTCCCGTCGTCGTTGTCATGTGAAAATGATCCTCGGCAAGGCGCGTGGTGACCCCGTCGTCGAACACCATGCCATCCTCGCCACACATCAGCCCGTAGCGGCACCGTCCGATGCTGAGATTGCGCCAGGCATTGGTATAGACCCGATCGAGGAATTCCGCCGCATCGGCGCCGCGGATATCGATCTTGCCGAGGGTTGAATAATCGAGGATGCCGACGTTTCGTCGCGTCGCCAGGCATTCCCGACGGACGGCAGCCTCCATATCCTCGCCGGGCCGAGGATAGTAGCGTGCTCGCTTCCATTGGCCGATATCTTCGAACACGGCACCTTGCCTGACGTGCCAGGGGTGCATAGGCGTGGTGCGCACCGGATCGGCGAGCTTGCCCACATCGCGGCCGGCCAATGCACCATAGGAAACCGGCGTGTAGGGTGGGCGGAACGTCGTCGTCCCGACATCCGGGATGGATGCGCCCGTGGCTTCGGCGAGAATCGCGAGGGCGTTGACGTTCGAGGTCTTGCCTTGATCGGTGCCCATTCCCGCCGTGGTGTAGCGCTTGACGTGCTCGACCGAGCGCAGCCCCTCGCGCGCTGCCATGCGGATATCGGCGGCGGTGACGTCGTTTTGCAGATCGACGAAGTGCTTGGCCTTGCGGCCGACCGGCCGGCTCGAAGGGACGACCCAGATCGGTCGCAACGGTGCCTGGTTTCCCGGACGAGCTGTCGGCTTGGCTGGGATGGCGGTCGCCTTGAAGCCGGCCAAATCAGCGGCGCGCAAGCCGGCATCGTGTCCCTCGGCCAGGCAAGCGTCGAGCAAAAAGCTGCCCCGGGCGGCGCCGGCCGAGACTTGCGCTTGCGCTGCCTCGCCGGGGACGAAGCAGGCGAGGTCTTCGTCGAAACGGAGCTTGCCCTGGGATTGTGAGAAGAGGTGGACGACCGGGCTCCATCCGCCCGAGACGGCGACAAGGTCGCAACTGAGAAGGCGTGTCGGACCTCTTACCGAAAGGCCATCCGGGCTCAACGCCTGGAGCGCGACGCTCCTCACCCCGCGCCGCCCAAAAGTGCCGGTGATCGCGTGGGACGCAAGGATCTCGATGCCACGGCGCCGCAACTCTGTGGCCCACTGCGCGGGTGCTTCTCGGCGCAAATCGATGACGGCGGTGATGTCGATTCCGGCATCGGCAAGGTCCAATGCCGACTCGTAGGCGCTGTCGTTATTCGTGAAGACGACGGCACGACGACCGGGCAGCGCGGCATAACGATTGACATAGGTCTGGGCGGCGCCGGCCAACATGATGCCGGGGCGGTCGTTGTCCGCGAAGACAAGGGGACGCTCGTGAGCGCCGGTAGCGAGCACGACCTGCTTTGCGCGCACATGCCAAACGCGCTGGCGCGATATGCTCTTGGGCGCCCGCGGCCCGAGATGATCGGTTCGCCGCTCGAGAAGACAGAGGTAGTTGTGATCGTAGTAGCCGAAGGCGCTCGTGCGCGTCAGCACGCGGACGTTCTCGGCGGCAGTGAGCTCGGTGCTCGTCCGCGCAATCCACTCGAGGGCGGGCCTGCCGTCGATTTCTCGACGCCGACCGAGAAGCGAGCCGCCGAGCTCAGGCCCCTCGTCGCAGAGGATGACACGCGCTCCCGTCGCGGCCGCCGTCCGCGCGGCCGCTAAGCCTGCCGGCCCGCCGCCGACAATCAGCACATCGCAATGGACATGCATGCGGTCGTAGATGTCAGGATCGGGTTCGTTGGGAGCCTTGCCCATGCCGGCCATGCGGCGGATGGCCGGCTCATAATAGCGCATCCACCACGATTTCGGGTGCATGAAAGTCTTGTAGTAGAATCCGGCGACGAAGATGCGGGAAAGCAGGTCGTTCACCACCCCGACGTCGCGCTCGACGCTGGGCCAGGCGTTCACGCTTGTGGCGGTAAGCCCGTCATAGAGCTCGATCTGCGTCGCGCGTAGATTGGGCTCGGTATACGCGCCGGAGGCAAGCTGAACCAGGGCGCAGGGCTCTTCTGCGCCCGACCCGTAGATGCCACGCGGCCGATGATACTTGAAGCTGCGAGCGACGAGACGAACGCCGTTCGCAAACAGGGCAGAGGCGAGGGTATCGCCTACGAATCCCGTATAGGCTCGGCCGTTGAAGGTGAAGCGTAGCGGCCGCGCCCGGTCGATACGCCCGACCTTGGGATCGGGATGGCGGCCGCTCATGGCTTCGGGGGCCCACTGATGGGCGGCGGCGTTTCACCCATCTGATAAGCGGCGAGAATGCGGTGGCTCACCGTGCTGCGAATCAGATTGAACCAGCGCCGGCATCCTGCGGCGTGGACCCAGCGCTCGGCATAATCGCCCTTGGTGTTCTTGCGCATGAAGAGGTAATCGGCCCAGGCCTGATCGTTGAGGGCCATGGGATCGGCCGGGCGGGCGATATGCGCTTCGCCGCCGCACCGGAATTCTGTTTCGTCGCGCGGGCCGCACCATGGGCAGGGGATCAGGAGCATGGCGGCCTTCAATGCGCAACCGCGGCGGCACCGTGCTCGTCGATGAGGGCGCCGGTTCTGAAGCGGTCAAGATGGAAGGGAGCATTGAGGGGGTGCGGGGCGTCGTTGGCGATGGTATGGGCGAAGACCCAGCCTGAGCCGGGTGTTGCCTTGAAGCCGCCGGTCCCCCAGCCGCAGTTGATGTAGAGTCCGTCCACGGGAGTTTTCGAGATGATAGGTGAAGCATCCGGACAAACATCGACGATGCCGCCCCAGCTCCGCATCATGCGCAGCCGGCTGAAAATCGGAAACAGCTCGAGGCAGGCTCCCATCTGGTGCTCGATGATGGGGAAGCTTCCGCGCTGGGCGTAAGAATTATATCCATCGATGCCCGCACCCATGACGAGCTCGCCCTTGTCCGACTGGCTGACATAGACGTGCACGGCATTCGACATCACCACACAATCGATCACGGGCTTGATCGGCTCGGAGACGAGGGCTTGGAGCGGATGGCTTTGTACCGGGAGGCGGAGGCCGGCCATCGCTGCGAGGATTGAGCTATGCCCCGCGGCGACGAGGCCGATTTTTCTTGTCCCGATGGAGCCGCGCGTTGTCTCGACGCCCGCCACCCGTCGGCCCTCGCGGCGGATGCCCGTGACCTCGCAGTTCTGGATGATGTCGACGCCAAGCGCATCCGCCGCCCGCGCATAGCCCCAGGCCACCGCATCGTGCCGCGCCACGCCGCCGCGGCGCTGGAGCGTCGCCCCAAGGATGGGATAGCGCACATCCGGCGCGATGTTGATGATCGGGCAAAATCGCTTGACCGCCTTGGCATCGAGCCACTCGGCGTCGATGCCGTTGAGCCGGTTGGCATTGACGCGCCGGATCGCCTCGCGCACGTCGTGGAGATTGTGGGCGAGGTTCATCACGCCGCGTTGGCTCAGCATGACATTGAAATTGAGCTCTTGGGAAAGGCCCTCCCAGAGCCTGAGCGCGTGCTCATAGAGATGGGCGCTCTCGTCCCACAGATAATTGGAACGGATGATCGTCGTGTTGCGGCCGGTATTGCCGCCACCGAGCCATCCCTTTTCGAGCACGGCGACATTGGCAAGACCATGGCGCTTGGCGAGGTAATAGGCGGTGGCAAGGCCGTGCCCGCCGCCTCCCACGATCACCACATCATAGCCCGGCTTGGGCTCCGGGCTGCGCCAGAGCTTCGGCCAATTTTCGTGGTGACTCAGCGCGTTACGCGCGAGGGTGATGATAGAGTACCTGCTCATGGCCGGGACTGCGCGTTGCGCCATCGGCTTCGCTTTGTCGAAGCGGCTCTGCGGTCGTTATCGGCAGGTAATTGATCTTATGCGGCGTTCCGCCCGCTAGAACAGGCGCGCCCTATGAGTTGATCGAATGCGACAGGCCCGGCAAGCCGGGTTAGGAAACCAGCCGGCAGTCCTCGTAGGTATCGCCGGCGAGGAGGCTCGCGGGGAAGGGGGGCATCTCGGTCGGCACGATGCCACCCTTTCGCCGGATCTCCGATGGCGGCACCTTGAAAAGCGCTCGAAACTGCCGCGAGAAATGCGCGCAGTCGGCGAACCCGCATTCCTGCGCGATCTCGGTCACGGTCTGGTTGGTATGCCGAAGCCGCCACAGCCCATAGCGGAGACGCAACGCACGGTAGAAGGCGATCGGGGATAACGTCGTAGAGACGAGAAACAAACGCTCGAATTGCCGCGTGCTGAGGTGGACGCGGCGCGCCAGTTCCTCGATCGACAGCGGATCGCTGATATGCTGCTCCATATGGATGATGGCCTTGCGCACCCGCTCGCTGGAGATAGAGGTCGTGAGGGCGGGTTGAGGTTGCGCGCCGGAGGGCGGCCTGGGCCTGTCCGTCTGGAGGATGTGCAAGGCCTTGCGGGCGCTCCCTTGCCCACAATGCTTCTCGATCAAATAGGCAGCGAGATCGAGCACGCCCGTGCCACCGGAACAGGTGATGCGATCGCCGTCGACGACGAAGATCTGGTCCGAGATCGGCTCGAGGTCGGCGAATTCTTCGAGGAAGTCATGATAGTGATACCAGCTCACGCAGCAGCGCCGTCCCTTCATCAGGCCGGCGCGGCTGAGCACGAAGCTTCCTGTGCAGACGCCGATCAACGGTACGCCCTGCTCCGCAACCCGCCGCAGATAGCTGTCCGTTTCAGCATCGATCTGTGGCCCGCGGTGGAGCAGCCCGCCGACGACGACGACATAGTCGAATGTTCGGGGATCCTGAAACGGCCGCCATGGGGTAATCTCGACGCCGCAGCTCGAGCGTATCGCGCGTCCGCGCGATCCCATGATCGTCCACTGGCAACGGATCGGCCGGCTGAGATCGCCGTCATCGGCCGAAAGGCGCAACGCATCCATGAACGTCGAGAGCGCCGTCAACGTGAAGTTATTGGTCAGGATGAAGCCGATTGAGAGCGCGGGACGCTTTTGCGGCGACGGCGACGCGCCGTTCGCCTCGCCGGTGGCGCAAAGGCGCCTGGTTGGAGGCGCCAGGCTGCCTCCGTCATTTGCTGCGCCATGCCGAGGAATTTCGTTCTTCATGGGCGCCACCCTGCAACCCTCCACATAGTAGAGCTTTGGCAACGTACAGTTTTCGAATTTGCGACAACAACTTGCTCAAATTCGACCTCGCAATGGGCCTGCTCGTCTGAGCTTGTCCAAATCCGGCATTCCTAGGCAGAGATGTCGCATTTTCGCAATTTTGCGTCTCGATAGCGTCAGTTGGATCTCGAGGATGCGGCTAGCTTAGAGCTCCGTGCTGGAATTCCCGGCGAAGCTGAGCGAGGGAGAAATGCCCGAGACCCCGGAGAGCGGCGACGATCTCGACCTCAATACGCTCAACGACCAAGAGCTCGTCGAGCAGATGCATGACGATCTCTATAACGGCCTTAAGCCCGAGATCGAGGAAGGGACCCGTATCCTTCTGGCGCGCGGATGGCCGGCCGAGAAGGTGCTGAATGAGGCCCTCGTCGAGGGCATGCGGATCGTCGGAATCGATTTCCGCGACGGCATTCTTTTCGTGCCCGAGGTCCTGCTCGCGGCCAATGCCATGAAAGGCGGTATGGAGATCCTCCGCCCCATTCTCGCCAAATCGGATATCGAGCCCATCGGCAAGATCGTTATCGGCACCGTCAAAGGCGACGTGCACGACATCGGTAAAAATCTCGTCGCCATGATGCTGGAAGGCGCCGGCTTCGAGGTGATCGACCTCGGAATCAATAATCCGGTCGAGAAATATCTCGCGGCGATCGAGGAGCATCGCCCCGATATCCTGGGCATGTCGGCTCTCCTCACAACCACGATGCCTTATATGAAGGTGGTGATCGACACGCTCAAGGAGAAGGGTATCCGGGACGATTATATTGTGCTGGTTGGGGGTGCGCCGCTCAATGAGAGCTTCGGCAAGGCGATTGGCGCCGATGCCTATTGCCGGGATGCCGCGATGGCCGTCGAAATCGCCAAACAGCTCATTGCCGAGCGCCGGCAGGCGCCCAGCCTGCGCAAGCAAGAGGCTTGAGAATGGACACCGGGAGGACACCGGTCCTGCTCATCGCCTGCGGCGCGCTCGCGCACGAGATTACGGCGCTCATGCGCGCCAACCACTGGTCGCATTTGGAGGTGCAATGCCTGCCGGCGAAGCTGCACAATGCGCCGCAGCTCATTCCGGAAGCCGTAAGGGCCAAGATCAGAGCGGCGCGGCGGCACTATGAGCAGATCTTTGTCCTCTATGGCGATTGCGGCACGGGCGGGCTTCTCGATCAAGTGCTCGCCGAGGAGAAGGTGGAGCGCATCGCTGGGGCCCATTGCTACGAGTTTTTCGCCGGCACGCCCGCCTTCGAGCGTCTCGCCGAGGAGGAGCCGTGCAGCTTCTATCTCACCGATTTCCTCGTTCGGCATTTCGAGCGGCTGATCATCCAAGGGCTCGGGATCGACCGTCATCCAGAGCTGTTGCCGCTCTATTTTGGCAATTATAAGCGGCTCGTCTATTTGGCTCAGGCGCCGACGCCCGAGCGCATCGCAGAAGCGCGAGCGGCCGCAGCGCGACTTGGGCTCGCCTTCGCGTATCAGTTCACCGGCTATGGTGATCTCGAGCGGGCGCTGACGACCGTCGGCGCCGAGCGCGACGACGAGAGCGAACGCTCATCGCAACCGGCGATGGCCGCCGTGGGAGGGTGATACTCATGTACGCGCTGCGTCTGTGGTCGACACGGCATGCGCGCGGGCTGGAAACGCTCTACCGAGTATTCGAGAGGATCATCGTTGCGCTCGATCCGCTATGGCGCCGGATCGGATACGGGCAGCTGGAACGGCCTGTCGCCGCCGCGGAGAGGACTGTCAAGGGACTTCTGTTCGACTGTCAGATGTGCGGTCAATGCATCCTGAGCTCGACCGGCATGTCCTGTCCGATGAATTGCCCAAAGAACCTACGCAATGGGCCCTGCGGCGGCGTACGTGCCGACGGGTGTTGCGAGGTTGTCCCGAACATGCGCTGTGTTTGGGTCGAGGCGTGGGAGGGTAGTCGCCGTATGCGCGTCGGGTCGGATGCCATCCGCGTGGTGCAGCCCGCTATCGATCGGCGCTTGATCGGCGCATCGTCCTGGCTGCGAGTAGCGCGTGAGAAGGCTGGGGGGCCAGGTGATCTTCGCTGATGAGCCGGAGCCGGGGCAGCCGCTCCCGATCCTTCCCGGGCACAGCTCTCCGGGGCGGCTCGAACGCGTGCTTCGCGCGGGGGGCTTTGCCGTCACCGCCGAGCTCGCGCCGCCGGATTCCGCCGACGCCGAAGAGGTCTATGCGCGTGCTCGCGTCTTTGATGGCTGTGTCGACGCTATCAATGCAACCGACGGAAGCGGTGCCAACTGCCATATGTCGAGTGTCGCCGTCTGTGCGCTCCTAACGCGCGTCGGCTACTCGCCGGTGATGCAAATCTCCTGCCGCGACCGCAACCGCATCGCCATTCAGGGTGATATTCTCGGCGGTGCGGCAATGGGCGTCTGCAACATCCTCTGTCTGACGGGGGACGGCGTGGGGGCGGGCGATCATCCGCAGGCCAAGCCGGTCTTCGATCTTGATTCCATCTCTCTCCTGGAAACCGCGCGGACCCTACGCGACGAGGGCCATTTTCAGAGCGGACGCAAGCTGAGCACGCGTCCGCGGATCTTCCTTGGCGCGGCCGAGAATCCGTTCGCACCACCTTACGATTGGCGGCCGCTGCGCCTCGCGAAGAAAGTGGCAGCAGGGGCGCAATTCATCCAGACCCAGTATTGCTTCGACATTCCGCGTCTGCGGGAGTTCATGTCGCGGATTGGCGATCTTGGGCTCCTGGAAAGAGTCTTCGTCCTCGTGGGGGTAGGCCCGCTGCCCTCGGCGAAAACGGCGGAATGGCTGCGCCTCCATGTTCCAGGGATACATATTCCGGATGCGATCGTGAAACGGCTCGCGGGCGCCGAAAAGCCCAGAGCGGAAGGTCGCAAGCTCTGCGTCGAGCTTATTCAGGAGATCCGCGGCATCAAAGGCGTATCGGGCGTCCATGTAATGGCATATCGCCAGGAAGAGGCGGTCGCCGAGGTCATCCAAAGCTCGGGCGTCCTGGATGGGCGTGTGCCATGGTATCCTGGGCGCGATTCTCACCTCAAATCACAAAAGGCCGCATCATGACGGATACTGTCGTTAGCTCCGCTAGCAAGGAAGTCGTTATCGGTTTTGATCGTCCATTTGTTATCATTGGTGAGCGCATCAATCCGACCGGCCGCAAGATACTCGCGGAGGAGATGGCCGCGGGCGACTTCAGTCGCGTCGAGCGAGACGCCATCGCGCAGGTCGAGGCGGGCGCGCATATGCTCGACGTCAACGCAGGCATCCCGCTTGCGGACGAGCCGGCAATCCTTGCCAAGACCGTTCAACTTGTTCAGTCGATCACCGACGTGCCGCTCTCGATCGATTCCTCGATCGTCGCTGCGCTCGAAGCAGGGCTCGCGGTCTACAAGGGGAAGGCGCTCGTCAACTCCGTTACAGGCGAAGAAGAGCGTCTTGAGGCCGTTCTGCCGCTCGTCAAGAAGCATGGGGCGGCAGTGGTCGCCATCTCCAACGACGAGACTGGTATCTCCGAGGATCCGGACGTTCGCTTTGCCGTCGCGAAGAAGATCGTCGAGCGGGCCGCCGATCACGGGATTCCAGTGAGTGACATCGTGGTCGATCCTCTCGTGATGCCCATCGGCGCCATCAACCAGGCCGGCGTACAGGCAACGCAGCTCATCCGTCGCTTGCGCGGCGAGCTCAAGGTGAACACCACCTGCGGTGCATCGAATATTAGTTTTGGCTTACCGGCACGGGGCGGTATCAATGCCGCCTTCCTTTGCATGGCGATCGGCGCGGGCATGACGTCAGCCATCACCAACCCCTGTCATGAAGAGATCCTCAAAGCGGTCATGGGGGCCGACGTCATGATGGGGCATGATCCTGCCTGTATGCGCTGGATCCGGCGCTTCCGAGAGGCGCCGGCGCCCGGGGCCGAAGGCGAGGTCATGCGCGGCCGGCGCGAGAGCAGGCGCCGCCGTGCCTGAGGAAGCGCTCATCGTCTTCACCCCATCGGGGCGGCGCGGCCGCTTTCCGCTCGGCACGCCCGTTCTTCACGCGGCGCGCGCGCTCGGCGTCGACATCGATTCGGTATGCGGTGGGCGCGGCATTTGCGGCCGCTGCCAGGTGGTGCAGTCGGAAGGCGAGTTTGCCAAGCACGGCATCGCGTCGCGGTGCGAGAACCTGTCGCCCTTCTGCGAGGTGGAAGCCGCGTATTCCAGGCGCAAATCGCTATCTCCGGGACGCCGGCTCTCCTGCGCCGCCCGCATCCTCGGTGATCTCGTCATCGACGTCCCGGCCGAAAGTCAGGTGCATCGACAGGTCGTGCGCAAAGCCGTCGAAGCGGTTTCGATCGAGCTTGAGCCCGCCGTACGGCTTCACTACGTCGAAGTATGCGAGCCGGATATGCACGCGCCGGCAAGCGATATCCGCCGCCTTCTCGACGCACTCGAGGCCGAATGGGGGCTTCGATCGCTCGATTGCGATCTCGCCGTCCTGCAGACGCTGCAACCGATGCTGCGCAAGGGCGGGTGGAAGGTGACCGTCGCGGTGCATGACGAAAAAACGGTGATCGCTGTTTGGCCCGGCTTCCGAGATAAGGCATACGGGATCGCCGCGGATATCGGCTCGACCACGATCGCCGTGCATCTCTGTGACCTCGCCGATGGCGAGGTGGTCGCTTCGGTCGGCAGGATGAACCCCCAGATCCGCTTCGGCGAGGATCTGATGAGCCGCGTCTCCTACATCATGATGAACCCCGGCGGCGAGACAGAGTTGACATCTGCCGTTCGCGGCGCCATCAACGACCTTGCTGCGGAGGCGGCGAGGGCCGCCGGTATTGAGCGAAGCGATATTCTCGAGGCGACGCTTGTCGGCAACCCGATCATGCAGCACCTCGTCCTCGGCATTAATCCGGTCGAGCTGGGCGGCGCACCATTCGCGCTTGCGACCGACCAGGGGATGACGATCAAGGCGACCGAGCTCGGCTTGACCCTCAATCCCGGCGCACGCGCCTTCATCCTGCCTTGCATTGCCGGTCACGTCGGCGCGGATACGGCGGGCGTCATTCTTGCCGAGCGGCCAGATCTCTCGGACAAGCTAACGGTGCTGGTCGATGTCGGCACCAATGCGGAAATCGTCCTCGGGAACCGCCAGCGCCTGCTTGCCTGTTCGAGCCCCACGGGGCCGGCGTTCGAGGGGGCGCAGATCAGCTGCGGCCAGCGTGCTGCGCCGGGTGCCATCGAGCGCGTCCGCATCGACCCGACGACTCTCGAGCCGCGCTTCAAAGTCATTGGATGCGAGTACTGGTCGGACGAGCCGGGCTTTGACGAAGCGACGCGGAAAACCGGCGTCACCGGCATCTGCGGCTCGGGCATCATCGAGGCGCTGGCCGAGATGTTCCTCGCGGGTATCCTGCGCCGCGACGGCGTGATCATCGGCGAGCTTGCGGCGCGCAGTCCTCGCATTCAGGTCGATGGACCCACCTTCGCCTATGTGCTCCATCAAGGGGACGTCACGATTCGCATCACGCAGAACGACGTTCGTGCGATCCAGCTCGCCAAGGCAGCACTTCATGCCGGCATACGGTTGCTGATGGATCGCCTGGGAGTCGATCATGTGGACCGCATCCGGCTGGCAGGCGCGTTCGGCAGTCATATCGATGTGAAATATGCGATGATTCTGGGCATGTTGCCGGATTGCGATCTCGAGCAAGTGAGCTCGGCGGGTAACGCCGCCGGGACCGGTGCGCGCATGGCGTTGCTCGACCGGCGGACACGGAGCTTGATCGCAGGGCTGGTTCGGCGGGTCGAAAAAGTCGAGACCGCTGTCGAGCCCAAGTTCCAGGCGCATTTCGTCGACGCGATGGCGATTCCTCATAAAACCGCGTCATATCCGAACCTCAGCCGCGTCGTGACGCTTCCCGAGATCCGGGCCGGTGAGGAGACGGCGGGCCGTCCAGGACGCCGGCCGTCGCGTCGACGGGCGGCTGGGCAGGGTTGACGGACCGACGAAAAGATGAGCGGCCGGCACGCCGTCATTCAGAAGGGAGGAAAGCGATGACCGATCAACAGGTTTCTCCGCGGTCGCGGCGGGGCGGAGGTCGTGAGGCCAAGCGCGCGGCGCGTCTCGCTCATGCAGCGGCATCGGTACCCTTCATCACGCGGAAAATCCCGTATTACGAGGTCCTCGGTGAGGAGGGGCTGGCACTCATCGAGCACAATGCCGACCTTATCCTCCAAGAAATCGGAATCGATTTCCACGGGGATGAGGAGGCTCTGGCCGTCTGGCGCGAGGCCGGCGCCGAGGTGCATGGTGAACGCGTGCGGTTCCCGTCAGGCATGTGCCGCTCGATCATTCAGAAGAGCGCGCCGCGAGAATTTACCCAATATGCGCGCAACCCCCGCCGCAACGTAGTGATCGGCGGCAAGAACACGGTCTTCGCGCCGGCCTATGGCTCGCCGTTCGTGCGCGACCTGGATAAGGGCCGCCGCTACGGTACGATCGAGGATTTCCGGAACTTCGTGAAGCTTGCCTATGCCTCGCCGCACCTGCACCACTCGGGCGGCACGGTCTGCGAGCCGGTCGATCTGCCGGTCAACAAGCGGCATTTCGATATGGTCTACGCGCATATGCGCTACAGCGACAAGCCATTCATGGGCTCGGTGACCCATCCTCTGCGCGCCCAGGACACCGTCGACATGGCGAAAGTTCTGTTCGGCGACGATTATATCGATGCGGCGACGGGGAAGCCGCGCACGGTGATCACAAGCCTGATCAACGCCAATTCGCCGCTCACCTTCGACGCGACGATGCTAGGGGCACTCAAGGTCTACGCCAGGAATAACCAGGCCTGCCTCGTGACCCCTTTCATTCTCGCAGGCGCCATGGCGCCCGTCACCGTCGCCGGAGCCTGCACGGTGACGCTCGCCGAGGCGCTGGCGGGGCTTGCCTTTGTGCAACTCCTCAACCCCGGATGTCCGGTTATCTTCGGAAGCTTCGCGTCTTCGGTCTCCATGCAATCGGGCGCGCCGACCTTTGGCACGCCGGAGCCGGCTCTCGTGCTCTACACCATGGCGGCCTTGGCGCGGCGGCTGGGAGTGCCGTTCCGGTCGGGCGGGGCGCTCTGCGCGTCCAAGCTCGCGGATGCGCAGGCGGCCTACGAATCGGCGAACACCATGCTCCCAACCTGCCTCGCCGGGGTCAATTTCGTCCTCCATGTCGCCGGCTGGCTCGAGGGCGGCCTTGCCATGGGCTACGAGAAATTCGTCATGGATGCCGATCAGGCGGGGATGATGCAGACCATGCTGGCGGGCGTTGATCTCAGCGAGAACGGGCAGGCGCTCGATGCCATCCGCGAGGTAGGCCCGGGCAAGCATTTCCTCGGCTGCGCCCATACCCAGGCCAATTTCGAGACGGCCTTCTATCGATCGCAGCTGGCCGACAACAACAGCGTCGAGCAGTGGGAGGCCGAAGGGAGCCAGGATATGGCGCAGCGCGCAAATGTGATTTGGAAGCGGATGCTGCGCGATTACGAGGCGCCGCCGATCGATCCCGCCGTCGACGAGGCCTTGCTCGCATTCATAGCGCAACGGAAGGCGTCGTTTCCGGATTCCAATGTCTGAAGTCGAGGGCTTCCTTTAGGCCCTTCTCCCGTGGGTCGGCACGGGGGCCTTGGGCCGAGCCATGAGCCGACGCTCGGCGCTGGGGGGATGCCCAAAGAGGTCCTTGTAACACTTGCTGAAATGAGGCGGCGACTGAAAACCGCAAGAGACCGTGACGTCCATGATCGACATATTGGTCTGCAGCAGCAGCTGGCGCGCGCGCGCAAGGCGGAGCTCCAGATAATAGCGGGCGGGGCGGCAATTGAGATGCTGCTTGAAAAGCCGCTCGAGGTGCCGCCGCGACAATCCGATCCGTGCTGCCACCACGTCGAGGCTCAAGGGCTCTTCGACATTGGCTTCCATGAGCGAGGCGGCATCGATGATCTTTTGCTGTTTGGCGCCGACCCGCGCAAGGAGAGGTATCCGCTGCTGGTCCTGGGAGCTACGGATGCGCTCCAGGATGAATTCCTCGGAGATCTCGATCGAAAGCTCCTTGCCCATGCGATCGGCGATCAGGTTCAGCATGAGGTCGAGCGGCGCAGTCCCACCGGAAGCGGTGTAACGGTCGCGGTCGATGACAAAGAGCTCCGTCGAGAAGGAGACCTTGGGGAATTCCTCGCGAACGGCAGCGATATTCTCCCAGTGGATGGCGCAACGGTACCCGTCGAGGAGGCCGGCTTTCGCCAACACGTAGCTTCCCGTGCAGAGAGCGCCGAGGGCGACGTCTTGCCGCGAGATGCGGCGCAGATAGGCGAGGGTCGGCTCGTCGCAAGCGTCGCGAATATCGATTCCTCCGCAAACGAAGACCATGTCGAATCGCCCGGGCTCGGCGGCCGGCGCGGTCGGGACGATGGCGAGCCCATTGCTGGCCTCGACCGGACGGCCGCTCAGGCTGACGATGGACCAGGTGCAGAGCGTCCTTTGGCTCAGTCGATTGGCCATCCGCAGCGGCTCCACCGCATTGGAAAAGGCAATCATCGAATAGTTCGGCACGGCGAGAAAGCCGACCCGGAGCGGTTCCTTTCGAGCTGCCCATCCCATGCCATCCCCCATCCGGCCGCCGCTCCTTCGAGTTGGAGGCGCCTCGGACACGACTCCGACGTCTTTCGGGACCGGTAGCGTCGAAGCATAACGGCTTGTCGTGCAGCGATCATCTCGATTTTCCTCGGCGCCTCTTCCTCGGTTCCCTTTGTCCGAAGTTCGGATAACTATAAGCCCTTAGCGGCTCTCGTCAGGTCGAAGGCACGGCAATGAACAAGGATCCCCTCCTGCAGCCTTTTCAGCTCAAGCACCTCATCCTCCGCAACCGCTTCATGTCGACGGCGCACGAGCCCTATTACACCGTCGATGGCATGCCCAAGGAACGCTATCGCCTTTACCATGCCGAGAAGGCGAAAGGCGGTATCGCTCTTACGATGATCGGCGGGTCCTCGGTCGTTGCCCCGGACAGCCCGCAGGCATTCGGGAACATTCTCCTCTACAAGGACGAAGTCGTGCGCTGGCTTCGCGAATTGGCGGACGATGTCCATGGCCACGGGGCAGCGGTCATGATTCAGATCACCCATCTCGGGCGCCGCACGTCATGGAGCAAGGAGGACTGGCTTCCCGTCATTGCACCGTCGCCGATACGCGAGCCCGCCCATCGCGCCTTTCCCAAAGCCATGGAAGAGTGGGATATCGAGCGTGTCATCCGCCATTATGCAGCCGCAGCGGAGCGCTGCCAGGCCGGCGGGCTCGATGGACTCGAGGTCGAGTGCTATGGCCATCTCGCGGATCAGTTCTGGTCTCCGGCCACCAACAAGCGCGACGACGACTATGGCGGCGGCCTGGATAATCGGATGCGCTTCTCGCTCCAAGTGCTCTGTGCCATTCGCGAGCGGGTAGGCCCTTCGTTCATCGTCGGGGTGCGCATGGTTTGCGACGAGGATTGGGACCGCGGCCTCTCTAAAGAGGAAGGCATAGAAATCGCCCGCCGTCTTGCGGCCAGCGGGCTTATCGACTTCATCAACGTCATTCGCGGCCATATCGATACGGACGAGGCGCTTTCCCACGTCATCCCGGGGATGGGGGAGCGCTCGGGACCCCATCTCGACTTTGCGGGCGAGGTGCGCGCCGCGACGAAGTTTCCGGTTTTCCATGCGGCCCGCATCCAGGATGTGGCAACTGCTCGGCACGCCGTGGCGACCGGCAAGCTCGACATGGTGGGGATGACGCGCGCTCACATTGCCGACCCCCATATCGCGCGGAAAGTGATGGAGGGACGAGAACAGGAGATTCGACCCTGCGTTGGCATGGGTTACTGCATCGATCGCATCTATTTCGCAGGGGAGGCGCTCTGCATTCATAACCCGGCTACAGGTCGCGAGGCGACGATGCCGCACGTCGTTGCGCGGGCGGCAGGCGCGGGAAAGAAGATCGTTGTCGTGGGCGCTGGTCCCGGCGGGCTCGAGGCCGCTCGCGTCGCCGCCGCGCGGGGCCATCGCGTCGTCCTTTTCGAGGCAACCGATAAACCGGGCGGACAGCTTCTGCTGGCTGCCGAGCTCCGGCGGCGCAAGGAGATCCTCGGGATCGTGGATTGGCGGGTTGCCGAATGCACGCGCGACGGCGTCGAGATGCGCTTCAACACCTATGCGGAAGCGGCCGACGTGCTCGAGGAGCAACCCGACATCGTGGTGATCGCTACGGGTGGATTGCCTTACACCTCCTTCCTCGATGAAGGCGAAGAGCTGGCGACGACAACCTGGGACATCCTCTCGGGCGCGGCCAAGCCGGCGGAGACGGTGCTGCTCTTCGACGACAATGGCGCACATCCCGGCATGACGGCCGCCGAATTCATTGCGGGAGCGGGCGCCAGGCTTGAGATCGTGACCCCGGAGCGGATACTTGCTCCCGAGGTGGGCGGCACCAATTACCCCGCTTATTTCCGGGCGCTATCCCGCCACAACGTCGCGATCAGCCTCAATCTTCGCCTCGAGCGCATTCACCGCAGCGGCAACCGCCTGGTCGCGGTCCTCTTCAATGAATACGACAAGTCGCGACAGGAGCGGCAGGTCGACCAAGTCGTCGTCGAGCACGGCACGCTGCCTCTCGACGAGCTCTATTTCGCGCTCAAGCCGGGTTCTCGCAACCTTGGCGAGGTCGACTACGACGCCCTGATCGAGAATCGCCCACAAGACGTCATCCGCAACCCTGAGGGCCGCTATTTGCTTTATCGCATCGGCGACGCGGTCGCGTCGCGCAACATTCACGCTGCCGTTTACGAGGCGCTCCGGCTTGCCAAGGATTTTTAAGGGAGAATAGGCGCGGGAGCTCTCAGGAGATCGCGGCACGCGAATGCCTGCGGAGCTCCCGGTGGAGCGGAGCCGTGACGCGCGGTCGGGGCCTCGACGAATATCGGAACCCGGGAGATAGGGCGGTGTTCCGCCTACGGGATTGGTGCCCCGGATCCACGGAGCATTACGGCCGTGACGATCGCGCGTCCCAGGGGGCTATTCATCGCCTCCTGCACGCCGTCGACGCCTCACCGCTTGCGCTGCGACGGCCGCCATTTCAGGAACAGCGCCTCGAACAGGACGACGACCCCGATCCCCAGAGTCGTGAACAGCGTGATCGAGAGAAGTGCCGAGAAGACGAGCGGCGTGTCCAGATTGAACTGGCCCGACAGGATGAGATAGCCGATGCCGCGATTGCCGCCGATGAACTCGCCGACGATCGAGCCGACCAGGGCGAGCGGGAACGCCACCTTCAACGCGTCGGTGATATAGGGGATGGCGTTCATGAGGCGGACCTTGAGGAAAATGCGGAAGGCCGTTCCGCCGGCGAGCCGCGAGAGGTCGAGGATATCGGCCTCGATCTCGCCGAGGCCGGTCATGGCGTTCACGAAGATCGGGAACAAGGCGAGCAGGAAGGCGAGGAGGACCTTGGATTCGATCCCCAGGCCGAACCAGATGACGAAGAGCGGCGCGATCGCGATCTTGGGGATGCTGTTGAACGCCGCCAGGATCGGCAGGACCATGGCGCGCAGCCCCTCGCTGTAGATCACGGCGAGGGCCAACAGCACGCCGAAGACCAGCGCCATCACCAGGCCCACCGTGGTGGTCATGGCACTCGCCGCCAGGTGATAGAGCTGGATGGGGAAGGTGGCGTAGAACGTCGCGAGGATGTCCGAGGGCAAGGGGAGGATATACGCAGGTATCTGCACGAGTGGCGCGCCGTATTGCCAGGCGAGGAAGATCGCGGCGAAGCCCAAGAGGGGCCGGCCGATCCTCGCCATGACTCTTCCACCTGGTTTCGCCGCGTGTGCCATCGCTTGTCCGCTCACTCCGCTCTCTGGAATTCGATCCTCTCGCGCAAGCTTGCCGAGAGCTCGATGAATTTCGGATCGCGAAGCGTCGTCCGGTCTCGTGGTCGCGGCAGATCGATCCGGACTACGTCGCTGATCCGGCCAGGCCTCGCCGACATCACGACGACAGTGTCGGACAGCAGGACCGCCTCGGTGATGCTGTGGGTCACGAACAGCACCGTGCTTCGGCTCACACTCCAGATGCGCTGCAGCTCGAAGCCCATCCGCTCGCGGGTGATGATGTCGAGCGCCCCGAAGGGCTCGTCCATGAGGATAAGGGAGGGGTCCAAGAGGAGCGCCCGGCAGATCGCCGCTCTCTGCTGCATACCGCCGGAGAGCTCGTGCGGGTAGCTGTTCTCGAAGCCCTCCAATCCGGCGAGCGCGATGAGCTCGAGGGCTCGCTTGCGATATGCCCTGGAGTTCTCGCCGCGCATCTCCGCCATGAAAAGCACGTTCGCCAGCGTCGTGCGCCACGGCAAGAGCACTGCAGCCTGGAACACCATCCCCACATCGGAGATCGGAGCCCGGACCTTCTGGCCGCGCACGCAGATCTGGCCGCCGCTCGGCGGAATCAGCCCCGCGATGATCCGGAGCAATGTCGATTTTCCGCAACCGCTCGGTCCGACGATGGAGACGAACTCGTTCTCTTCCGCTCCGAAGGATACGCTCTCGATGGCGAGGCCCGTCGCAAAGCTCTTGCTCAATCCGTCGATTTTGACGATGAGGCTCATGGACCTGGGGAATGCCCCTTGCGCAGCGACGTGAGGGCAGGGTTCCGAGCAGGCTCGGTCGCTCGAGACAAGCCCCGGGGAGGGACTCCCCGGGGCAGCGGCGTCGGAACGATCAATGGCCGGTGAAGCCCATCGCGTAGATGTCGCCCGGCGTCAAATTCGTCTTGAGCTGCATCGCCTGCTTCACGAAATCGATCGTCCGCTGAAGCCTGTCGCTCGTCGCGGCGCCGTAGCCGTGCTTCTTCACATAAGGCGTCTCGATGGACTTGATCGCCTCGCGCCACTGGGTCAGCGTCGTATCGTAATTGAGGGTCGGATTGTACTTCACCATGATGTGCACGGCTTCCTCGGGGTGCTTGACGGAATAGGCGACGGACTCCGCCGTCGCTTGCGCGAGCTTCTTGGCCTCGTCCGGCCGCTGCTTGAGCGTGTCCGCTTCCGCCACCAGGAAGTAGCTGTACACGTCATAGCCCCATTTCGCGAAGGAGGCGAAATAGATCTTCTTCCCCTGCTTCGCGGCGATCTTCTCGAGCGCCGGGACATCGCTGTCGCTGGACGCCGTCGTGAGATCCGCCTTTCCGCTCAGCAGGAGCGACGCATAGACCCCGGGATCGGCGGCTTCCCATTTCACCGAGGCGGGATCGATATGGCGCATCTCCAAGATGATCGGAAGGATCACGCGGGCGCTGTCGGTCAGCGAGGCCGCAATGGTGGCACCCTTGAGAGAGGCCGGCTGCGGGTAGGGCTTGAGCGACGCCAGGCCGCTGGTCGTGACGTCGACATAGACCATGAATCCCTTGACCTTCGCGCCTTTTGCAATCGCCTGCACGACCGAGCCGGCATCGGCCATGCCATAATCGGCCTTGCCGCCGTCGAGGGCGGAGATGACGAAGCCGCTGCCGGATGCGGGCGAGATCTGAATATCGATACCGGCCTTCTTGTAGTAGCCCTTGTCCAATCCGACAAAGAAGGGCGCGTGGCGGCCGTTGAAGACGTAATTGGTGAGGAACGTGACCTTCCTCGCATCCTGCGCCCTGGCGGGTTGTAGAATGCCGACAGCTGCCACGCCGATCACTGCGATCGCAAGCATCAAGCGTCTCATGTCAAGCCTCCCTGTTTTCATATCTGCCCGTTCAACGCGGCACAGGCACCTCTCTTCGGCCCCGACCGAATGGCGGCGACGGCGGAGCCGGAACGCGCGCGCTCGACGGCTCAACGGCGATGAGGATATCGTCCGAGCGGCTTTCCGCGCCATCGCCGATCGTTCTTCATCCTTGGCTACGCTTGCTTCCCGAAAAACTCGTCGAGATCGACGGTATCCGCGCCGGGAATGCGCTTGCGCACGAACTCGTCGCGGCGATGGAAGGGTGCGGTGGCGTCGATCCCCAGCCGCCCCCAGTGATCCTTGTGCTGGTCGCGATAGAACGACGGCGTCGCCGGGATGACGATCGTATCCGTGTCGGGGCGCGCCCGGGTCAGGATCGCCCACATGACGTCATCCATGTCGTAAATGTCGACATCCTCGTCAACGACGGTGCAAACCTTGGCCCAGGTGGGCTCGGCGCCCATCACCGCAAGGAGGACCTGGCGCGCGTGGCCTTCGTATTCCTGGCGAATCTTCACCACGGTATGGAGGACGAAGGGCTGACAGGTGACGTCGATGATCCCCGGCAGCACCGCGCTGATCTTCTGATAAATGTTCGCCGCGACGGAGAGCTCGAGGGTAAGGACTTCTTCGGAGGAGCCGCACAGGATGCTGTGGAAGATGGCGTCGCGTCGCCGCGTAACACCGAGCACTTCGAAAACGGCATTCGGGCCGACCGGCGTGTAGTAGCCCATGAACTCGCCAAACGGTCCTTCCGGCCGGCGCTCATTTGGGAGGAAGCGACCTTCGATGACGATCTCCGTCGAGGCGGGAACCATCAGATCGACGTGCTTGCAGGCGCGCATCGTGATCGATTTGCCCGCAAGCTTCGCCGCGACCTCCAGCTCGTCCACGTCGTAAGGCAGGGGGGCCGCCGCGGTGAGAAAGGCCGTCGGCGGCGGACCGATCAGCATCGCCGCCTCGAGCGGCCTGCCCATCCTTTCCGCCTTCTCGTGATACATGGTGAGGTGATGGCGGGGCGCCAGCCGGCAGCGTAGCTCGCGGTCGCTCACATACATGGAACGGTGGAAGGAGAGATTGCCGACGCCCGTTTCCGGCTCTTTCGCGAGAAACATGGCCGAGGTGAAATAAGGAGCCGCGTCGCGCTCCGAATAGGTGATGAGCGGGAGATCGCTCAGCTTGCAATCGACGAGGTCGTCGGAGGTGGGCTCCGACCTCACGAAGGCAGGCCCCCGCGAGGCCGCGAGATTGGCAAGGGTGTTCCATTGGCGACAGAAATTGGCGGGGTCGATGCCCAGGATCTCGGCGAGCCGCTCCCGTGTCCCATAGATGTCGGTAAGGACGGGTAGGGAGGTGCCGGCGACCTTATGAAAGAGAATCGGCTTTCCCCATCGCCGATGGGCGGCTTGGGTTATCGCGGCGAGCTGATGCTTGGGGTTCACCTCCTTGTGAACTTCGAGAAGCTCGCCCCGGGCCCGGAGTCGTTCCATATACGCGCGCATCACCCATCCCGATTGCTATGCGGTGCCCGAATGGCGCCGCGCGCGGGTGGGAACAATACGATGACGAGTGGCACGCCCACATGCCTCGCTGCGGCGATGGAGTCGCGCAGACAGCCGGACAAATCGCCTTCCCCTACCGATTTTGCGCTCTTGCCAGACGCTTGAATGATTTATAGCGCGCCGTTTTGCTTATGAAAAATATGATTTCCCGAACAATGGAATCAAAAAAACCTATCAATTGGCTCCCACGATCCGCCCTGGCGTTCCAAGGGGCGCACAAAAACTGCTCCGCCCACGACTGCGAGCAGATCGCATGAGACACGGACTCTTCCCGCCCCCTCACCTATCGCAGGGGTGAGGGGGCATCGAACCGATAATCGAGGTCAGACCGCGGCGGGAATACGGAGCGGATGCGGCGTATTCTCGAGAAGCGATGTGACCATCGCATGGATACCGAGTGGGAGCTGCTGCAGCGAGACTTCCACGCCGGTCCTGAAGCGAACGCCATCGCGCCAGGGGCCCTTGTCCAGGCGCACGAAAGTGACCTCCTCGACCGCGCCGACGCCAAGCCTTTCTTGAGTGTCCTTGGGGATACCCTCGAGCCGCAGCCGCGTGTCGCATTGCACGCAGACCGGCGTCAGCTCATCTCCGGGCGAGCTCAGCCCGATTGAGCCGCTTCCGAAGCGGGTGGTGACATAACGCTCACCTTCGCGCGCCGGGCGGGTCCTGTACATTTCAAGGGAGTAATCGCACATCGCTTCCTCCAGTCTTCGAGACGCGGAGATAAAAACCTCCCCCTGTCGGTCATGTGAGTCAGAGTTGCGAGACAATCAAGTGCATTCGCCATAAACAACGAGCTCGTAACGTGGCGCGCGCGATATGCCATTTTTGCCGATAAAATGGGCATTTCCTTAGCGTGGCCGCGCGGCTCTCTTTCTCGTCATGTCCAGGACGACCGCCACGGAGCTGAAGAGATAAAGGACCGGCGACGGACGCCGAGCGGGGTGTGCAGACTCACGGGAGAGATCACACGACATAGCGACCGGCAGCCTGTAATTGGACGGCAAGCGCAACTGCAGCCGTGCAGGGGGACGGCCGCCCAACATCAACCGCCGTCTTGGCGCATGGAGCTATGCCGCCAGCCCACTGATCACAGTTTGGTCACAGGTTGATCACGGGATTGCTGCTATATTTCGCTCGGTTAACGAATCGGTGCCTGCGGTCTTCGTAAAGAAGACGACGTCCGGGCTGTGGGTTCCAGATTGGCGATTAAGGAGAGCCGAGGCGCCGAGGCGCCTGCTCCCGAGGGGGCCACTGTGCGGTGGGAGGCGATTGCAGTCCGCGGAGCGGTGAGCGCCACAATCGGCGCTGCCCTAACGACGACTCTCGACCTGTTCTATGTGAATTCGGGCGTCCTTGCTCAAAGCAGCGTCGGCCTCGCGAGCCTCGTCGGTGCGCTGCTGGGGAGCGCGCTCGGCTGGCGCTTTCTCATGCGTGACGACGTCCATGCCATTCGCCCGACAGGAGCGTCGCCCCTTGCTGCCGGGAACTTGAAAAAGGCGCTATCGCCCGAGGATCACGGTGACTAGCAGGTAGACCGCCGCCCAGCCGGCCAACGATCCCGCAATCCAGATCATCAGAGCGTCGCGCGTTGCCAAGCGGTCACTCCGCTTCGCTGCGGCGGGCGCATCGGCCGCAGGGGAGGATCGGACCGCACGATGTGCCATCTCGGCCATGCAAGGCCTCTCTCGCTGAAGAACGCCCGTTTACCAACTAGAATCCCGGGCCCATGAGTCCCAGCGACAATTTTGAGACGCCCGACCCGGGCCCGCATCTCCGATGCCAAATTTCCTCCTCGCGCCAAAAGGGCAAAGATCGCAGAGCACTCAATCGACGGCCGCACTGTCGCTCCTTCGTCGCCGCTGCATCAAAAAAACCGATCTATTTATTTTGAAACTCTTATTTCTCCTTATCCAGCCGCAGCATTAAAATCTTCCCCGTAAAAAAACACCCGGGTCGAGGCTTTTATTCCAACGGCGGGACAGCAGCGTGACCCGGCGCAGAGGGCCGGTTCGGGACGGGAATAGCCTGATCCCGCGGCTGCTGCGCAGGGCGCGCCGGTACCGGTATGAGGCCGACCCCGTACAGGGAGCAGGATACGATGCGGCGAAGCGGAATTCTTTTGGCGGCGGCATTCGCGCTTATTGCGATCCCGCGCGCCCATGCCGACCAAGATAACCTGTTGCAGCAGATCAAGGACCGTGGCGCGATCAGGGTCTGCGAGGCGGCCTATCCGCCTTACAATGTGAAGAACCCGAAGACCGGGCAGTGGGAGGGGCTCGATGTCGACCTCGCGACGGCGCTCGGCCAGGCCCTCAACGTCAAGGTCGAGCATGTCGATACCAGCTTTGCTACGCTGATCCCAAGCCTGAGCACGCATAAATGCGATCTCTCTGTGGCGGCGACCTATATAACGCCCGCGCGCGCCGAGCAGGTTCTCTTCACCCGAAGCTTCGCCGCCGAGACGAAGACGGTCTTCGTTCCGGTGAATTCGACGGCCAAGACCTACGCAGACATCGATAAGGACGGCGTAACCGTTGTGACCCGCTCGGGTACCGCCGAGGCGGACTACGCCAAGCGGTTCTTCAAGCATGCGACGGTGAAGCTCTTGACCTCCGATGCCACCCAACCGCATCTGCTGGAGGTCGCCGCCGGCCGCGCCGACGCCGCTTTCGCGGGCTATGTCGGCAGCCTGATCTTCTTGCGCGAGAATCCGAGCCTGAAGCTGCGGCCTCTCGGCGACAAGCTGCTCGACCCGACGCCCTTCGCGTTCATGATGCCGCTCGGTGAGTACCATTTTCAGCAATACGTCGATATTTTCCTCGACAGCCTCGATCGCTCGGGTAAGCTGAAGGAGCTTACCGACAAGTGGCTCGCCCCGCCGAAATGAGTGGTCGCGTCGGGGCGGTGACTGCTGCGGCAGACGAGTTCCCATGTCGATAGCCGGTGCTACGCCGCGCGGGACCGCCTGGCTGCGCCTCGATCCGGTCAGCTTGGCCTCCTTTGTGGGCGGGATCGCGGTGATTTACGGCATCTATGCGGCGATCGATTGGAAATTCGTCCGCGCTCTCGACTTTCACGTTCTCGTCGATTATTGGCACCCACTCCTCAACGGCGCCTTGACGACCTTGGCAATCACGGCGGCCGCGTTGATGATCGGGCTCGCCGTCGGCGTCCTCCTCGCCGTGCTGCTTCAGCTTCCGGTCGGGCCCCTGCGCTGGCTCATCGTCGCCTATGTCGAGCTGTGGCGGAACACGCCGCTCATCGTGCAGCTCTTCTGGGTTCATTTCGGCTTGCCGGTGCTGACCGGGATTTCAACCACGGCGTTCGAGAGCGGCTTCCTCGCCCTCTCGATGCAGTCGAGCGCCTACCTCGCGGATATCGCCCGCGCCGGCATCCAGGCGGTGCCGAAGGGGCAATGGCAGGCCGGCCATGCGCTGGGCCTGCCGACCGCCTCGCTCTGGCTCGAGGTGGTGCTGCCCCAGGCCCTCAAGATCATGGTCCCGGCCTTCGCCAATTTGGCGCTCAGCTTCCTCAACGGCAGCGCCCTTCTGGGGTTGATCCAGGTCGGTGAGCTCATGACCGTCGCGACCAAGATCAGCGATTACACCTTCAAGCCTATCGAGGTGATGACGGCCGTCGGCGTCCTTTATCTCCTCATCAATCTCGCCATCGGCAGGCTCGCCCATTGGCTTGAGATCGCGACGCGCATCCCCCGCTGAGCCGATGCATTTCGATACCGCCATCGTTCTCCGGCACATTCCCGAGCTCGCGCGGGGCTTCGAGCTCACCGTCCTGCTCGTCCTCGTCTCCCTCGTCATCGGGGTGGGATTGGGTGCCGTCGCCTGCACCGGCAAGCTGCTCGGGCGGGGCCTCCTCGGCTGGATCGCCGCGATCTATGTGGCCGTGATGCGCGGCGTGCCGGAGATGGTGGTGATGTTCTGGATCTATTATTGCGGCCCTCTCGTCCTCAATACGCGCCTCTCCTCCTTCAGCGCCGCCGCCACGGCAATGTCGCTTTATGCAGGAGCCTTCCTCGCCGAGATCTTTCGCGCCGGCATCCTTGCCGTTCCGCGCGGCCAGACGGAGGCGGCGCGCGCGCTCGGTATCCCGGCCACCTGGACCTGGATCAACGTCATCCTGCCCCAGGCCCTGCGGCTGATGATTCCGGCCTTCATCGGCCTCGTCACCCTCGTCGTCAAGGTCTCGGGCCTGGCCTCGGCGATCGGGGTCGGCGAGCTCGTCTATCAGGCGAGCATTGTGAGCGGCGACACCTACAGGTATTTCGAGATGTTCAGTTCCGTCGGCATCTTCTACTTTCTTCTGATCTTTCCCTTGAGCCAGCTCGCCCAGCATTACGAGCGCAGGCTGGCGCGGCGGAGTCGATGATGGCGATGATGACAGAGCCTACCCCGCGGACGCAGCGGGCGGCTGCGGAGATCATCCTATGCCGCGGGATCGTGAAGCACTACGGCGCCTTCACGGCCCTGAGCGGCGTCGATTTCACCGTTCGGGAGCGGGAGGTCGTCTGCATCGTTGGCCCGTCCGGGGGCGGGAAGTCGACGCTTTTGCGCACGATCAACGCCCTCGAGGGCATCGATGCGGGAAGCATCGTCGTCGACGGGACCCATCTGCCCGGCAGCCGCCGCGACGTGAGGCGCATCCGCCGCGAGGTGGGCATGGTGTTCCAGAGCTTCAACCTCTTCCCGCACATGACCGTGCGGCGGAACGTCACCCTGGCGCCCATGCGGGCGCGGCGCCTGAGCCGCGACGACGCCAACGCGCGCGCGGAGCGCCTTCTCGCCCGCGTTGGGATCGGCGATCAGATCGACAAATATCCCGACCAGCTCTCCGGCGGCCAGCAGCAGCGCGTGGCAATCGCGCGCGCTCTCGCGATGGAGCCCCGGGTCATGCTCTTCGACGAGCCGACCTCGGCGCTCGATCCCGAGATGGTGAACGAGGTGCTCCAGGTCATGCGCGAGATGGTGGGCACAGGCATGACGATGGTGGTCGTTACCCACGAGCTTGGCTTTGCGCGCGAAGTCGCCGATCGCATCGTCTTCATGACGGCCGGGAGCATCGCCGTTGAAGCGCCTCCGCGGGAGTTTTTCGCCCATACCGAGGATGCGCGCCTGGCGGGCTTTCTGTCCAAGATCCTGTGAGACGTCCCGCTCGTCGAAGGGCCGGATGCCGGGGACAAGACCGTGCGGCCGATGAGAATGGCTTGAGGAGGTGATGATGTCGTCAAAATTGCAGGCGCCGACGCTGCGCGGGTTTCTCTCGGAATTGGAGGCGCGCCATCCGACCGAGCTCCTCCGCATCAAGGATCGGGTTGCGCTCGACTACGAGGTCACCGCGATCGCCATGGAGATGGAAAAGACGGGGCGCTCGCCGGTACTGTGGTTCGAGAACGTCGCCGATTATCCCTTCCCGGTCGTGACCAATCTCTTCGGCGGGCGCAACCGCTATGCGCTGGCGCTCGGGGTGCCGCCGGAAAGGCTGATCGAGGAATGGGCGGTGCGGGGCGAGCGCACCATCGAGCCCGCCCTTCGCGAGACGGGCCCGGTGCAGGAGATCGCGATCACGGGCAAGGATGTCGACCTCAACGCATTGCCGATCATGAAGCACTTCGACGACGACGGCGGCCGCTACATCACGAATGGCATCATCGTGGCGAAGGATCCGGACACCGGCGTGCGCAATGCGAGCTTCCATCGCATGCAGCTCAAGGGCAAGAACCGCCTGGGCACCAGCCTGCACAGCCGACGGCATCTTTGGACCTATGTCCAGCGCGCCGAGGAGCGCGGCATGGATACGCCCATTGCCGTCGTGATCGGCGCCCATCCGATGTTCACCTTTGGCGGGCTTTGGAAGGGCTCCATCGCGACGGACGAGTATGCCGTGATCGGCGGACTCATGGGCCAGCCGCTCGAGATCGCACCGGGACGGACGGTGCCCGTCGAGGTTCCGATCCATGCCGAGATCGTCCTGGAAGGGCGCATCCTCCATGGCGCCCGCGAGCCGGAAGGCCCCTTCGCCGAATTCACCGGCTACGCCTCCAAGCGCTCGACGGAGAACGTCGTCGAGATCTCCGCCATCACCTATCGCCGGAATGCGATCTACCAGGACATCGTGGCCGGAATGTCCGACGAGCACACGGGCCTGCTCGCGGTACCGCAGGAAGCGCGACTGCTGCGCAGTCTGCGCCAGCATTATCCCAACGTCACGGCCGTCGCCTATCCCAAATCCGGGACCTGCCGCTTTCATGCCTATATCGCCATCCGCAAGCCGGCGCCCGGGCAGGCGCGCAACGCCGCCGCCGTCGCTTTCGGCGATGATCTTAGCCTCAAGCTCGTTGTCGTCGTGGATGACGACGTTGATATCCACAACGACAGCGAGGTGCTATGGGCCATGGCGACGCGCATGCAGGCGGATGATGACATCGACATCATGCGGAACGGCATGGGCGCCATCCTCGATCCCTCCAATCACGACGGCCTGACGGCAAAGATGATCGTGGACGCGACGCGGCCGGGGCGGGATTTCCCCGATCGTCACACGTTGCCAGCGGAATCCGTCGCGAAGGCGCGCGTGCTTCTCAAGCGGATGCTGGCCTAAGTTTCGTTCGTCAGATGCCGGGCCCGTCAGGCAAGAGGCCGTGCAGAAACCAGCGCGTCGGCTCTCCGCCTGATAGAGCCCGTCGCGATAGAGCCAGAATCGCCTTCCCGCCCCGTCCTCGAGACGATAATAGTCGCGCGCCGCGTGGCGCATCTCCGCGGGCGCTCGCCACCATTCGACGGCAAGGCGCTCGGGGCCGCGCAATCGGCGATGTCAAACTCGGCTTGGGCTCAGGGCACCAGAACCGCGGCACCTTCGATGGCGCCCCGCCGCAGCCGCTCCAACGCCGCATTGGCATCGGCCAGCGCGAAAGGGGTGGTGGTGATCCGGAGGGGCGTCTGTGCTGCGAGGGCGAGGAACTCCTCCCCGTCTCGGCGGGTCAGATTGGCGACCGAGCGCAGGATCCGCTCCTCCCACAGGAGCCGATAGGGAAATTGCGGAATGTCACTCATGTGAATGCCGGCGCAAACGACGATTCCGCCCTTGGCCGTCGCCGCAAGCGCCGCCGGCACGAGGGCGCCGACCGGCGCGAAGATGAGCGCGGCGTCGAGGGGCTCGGGCGGCCGCTCGTCGGAGCCGCCGGCCCAGGCGGCGCCGAGCGTTCTGGCAAATTCCTGGCCGGCGCGATCGCCTGGCCTCGTGAAGGCGAAGACCTGCTGGCCCCGATGGCGCGCCACCTGGACGGCGATATGCGCCGCGGCGCCGAAGCCATAGAGGCCGAGGCGTCGGGCATCACCGGCGAGCCGCAAGGCGCGATAGCCGATGAGACCGGCACAGAGGAGGGGCGCCGCCTCGACATCACCGAAGCGCGGGGGGAGGGGGAAGCAGAAGTCCTCATCCGCCACCGCATATTCCGCATAGCCGCCGTCGATCTGATACCCGGTGAAGCGCGCCTCGCCACACAGATTCTCGCGCCCGCTCCGGCAATAGGGGCAAGTCCCGCAAGTGCGGCCGAGCCAAGGGACGCCCACGCGATCGCCGCGGCGGATACGCTCGACTCCCTGGCCTATCGCAACCGCTGTGCCCACGATTTCGTGACCGGGGATCAAGGGCAGCTTGGGGGCGGTGAGCTCGCCATCGACGATGTGGAGATCGGTGCGGCAGACTCCGCAAGCATGCACGCGGATCAGCACCTGGCCGGGCCCGGGATCCGGCAGGGTCACATCGAGCTCATAGCGCAACGGTCGCCTTGCTGCGTCGAGCATCATGGCGCGCATGGAATCCACCTCCCGAATCCTGCATCACGCAGAGGCCGTCATCGGTCCCGTATTTTGCGCGATATCGAGGAGGAGGAAAGCTGATTCAGCGGCGACACTGATCCGGCGGCGGCAACCGACAGCGCCGATGATTTTGCGTTGAATTCCCAGCGCGCGCCGCCCTCAGGAGTGCAATTTGTCCCAGGCGCTCTTCATCTTCTGCTCGGCTCTCTCGAAGGACTCGCGGGCGTCGTTCCTGTCGTTGGCACTCGCCTTTTGCAGGCGGCGCCACTGTCGCTTCATGTCAAGCCACGCATTGTCGAGATCCGCCTGGGCCTGGGTGCTCGCGTTGCTCCCTTTCTCCTTGGCCTTCTGGCTCAGCTCTTCCATCTTCTGCCGCCAATCATCGAGCTGCTGGCGCGCCTTCTGCTCGTATTCGTTCTTCTTCCCCGTCCAGTCCTCGCTTGCACCGCCGCTTGAATCGGCCGCCAGGCGAATCTCGGCAGAAGCGGATGTCGATGAAGCCGGCGCCCCATGGGCCAGTGAGCCCAAGGCCGCCAGGGCGCCTACCAAAATCGGCAAGGTATGGAACTTGCACATTGTCACACTCGACTGAACGAGAAGGAAGGCCGACGAAAACGGGGATCATCTGCGCTTCGCGCTCCGATCGAGGATAGACGCCGGCGCGCCGCCTCTATTCCCGGCTTTCCCGCCGTCAAGCCTCCGGGCGCCTCAACTGGCGCGCCGCCCGGGACTTCGCGCATGGGCAAGCAGTGCCTCGATCCGCTCGAAGGTGGTTTGCGGCTCCTTCGGCGGGAAGAAGAGGAAATTATTGATGTAGCGGCTGAACCGCCTCCGCGCCGTGCCGGCCTTGAACGCGGCGATATCGGCGGTGCGCTGCATCGTCGCCGGGTCGAAGCTGGCGATCGGCTCGAGTCGTCCCTCGCACAAATAGAATCCCCGATAGCCCACGGCGCCGAGGAACCTCGCGATCCGCTCCCTGCCGCCCGGCGCATGCTGCTCTTCGATTTCGACGAGGAGGCGCGGTCGGCAGCGGGCGATGGTCTCGCGCGCACCCTCGATTACGGCTTCCTCGTGCCCTTCGACATCGATCTTCACGAAGGCGGCATCGCCTTCAAAGATTTCATCGAGCGGGCGGGTCTCGACGGGAATCTCCCGATAGGCAGAGCACGCGTGCGAGGCCTTCGCCGAAAGGCTCGACAGTCCGGTGACCGGGTGTCCCTCGGCGAGCGGCACATGCAGCACGGCAGCACCCCTTTGCCGCGACAGCGCCATGCATTCGACGCTGACCGTATCGCCGAATTTCTCCACGAGCCTTGCCGCGAGCCACGGGATCGGCTCGAACGCATAGACGCGGCGTGAGTGCCGCCTCATGGCGTAGATATAGCTGCCCTCGTTCGCGCCGACATCGATGGCATCGCGGTGGGGCTCGCAAAGGCATTCGACGATCGTCAGCTCCGCCTCGCCGAACTTCCGGAAATAGCGCTCCTCCCGCCATTGCAGGATCGTGCGGGGGCAGACGGATCGCAGCGTCTGCTTTGCCGTACCAAGAAGGCCAGTCATGGTTGCCATCCTTGCTTCGCGGTGCCGCGCAAAGCGGCTGGGAATTTGACGATGGTATGGAGCGCGGCGCGGCTTCGCGGCATGGCGCAGAAGGCGAGGGCCGCCGCCGCCAGCGCGACAGGCAAGGTCAGCGCGAGATTCGTCACGGGATGGGGGAGGGCCGCGGAGAAGACGAAGCTGCGAAGCAGCCAGACGGCGCCGGCCGCGGCCAGCGCGGCGAGGGCGGAAGGCTGGACCGCCCGCACCAGATCGGCAACATGCACGGGCCCCCGCCGGCAGGCAAGCCAGAACGCGACAGGTACCCGGATGAGCAGCCCGACTCCGGCAAAAGACGCCGCCACGCCGAGCGCGCCCCAATGGATTCCCGCAATGAAGGAGAGAATCGTGATGCCTGCGTCCGTGAAGGTTGCACGCAGCAACTCCCGCGGCCGATTAAGCGGCAGGTAGTTGAGGCATACCGCAAGGACGATCGGTTGATAGATCGCCGCGGCTCCGAAGCAAGCGACGAGGGGAGCGGCGGCGGCCCATTTCGCCCCGAACAGGAGTGCCACGACCCAGTCGGAGGTAACGGCGAGAATGGCGGCGAGCGGCATGATCACCATCGCCAGCTTCTCGACCATCTCGAGATAGGCGCGCCGGTATCGCCCCGAATCCTCGGCGAGACGGCTCAGCGCGGGCATCGCGACGCTGTAGAGAGGGACGTTGAGGTTGTTGATCGGCAACAGCAGAAGCTTCGATGCGCGCTCGTAGAATCCCAATGCGCCCGGTCCCCAGACCCAGCCGATCAAGACCTGATCGACGCTGCGGGCCAATGCGGCGACGACGTTGCTGCCGGCGACCGAGGCGCCGAAGAAAAAAAGCTCTTTCACGCCCCCGGTCGGCGCAGGCCAGCTGGGCCGCCAGCGGCAGAAGCTCCAGCTTCCAATGAAGACGAGGCTTGAGGAGACAAGCCGTTGCGCAACCAGCGACCAATAGCCAGCGCCGGCCACGGCCATCGCGATCGCGACCGCGAAGCTCGTGATCTCGGCGCCGGTCTCGAGAGGAGCGACGATGTTGAAGCGCATCTGGCGCCGGAGCAGGGCCCAATGCTGGGTGGTGAGGCCGTTCACGAGAAATGTCAGGGAGAGCCAGCGCGTTATCTCGATCAAGGCGGGCTGATGGTAGAAGGCGGCAATGCCGGGGGCAGCTAGGAAGAGCGCGACGGTCACAAGCAGGCCTGCCGCAGCGTTGATCCAAAAGAGCGCGTTCACTTGCGCGTGAGTGATCCGCGTGTTCTGGATCGTGGGCGCCGAGAGGCCGAGCTCTTTCACCAGGTCGAGAATGGTGTTGAGCGCCGCCACCATGGCGATGAGCCCGAAGACTTGCGGCGCGAGAAGGCGCGTTAGGACGATGACGGAGCCGAATTGCGCCAGCACCTTCAAAGCCTGCGCGCCGATCATTATCATGCCGCCGCGCACCGATCGGCGACCGAGATCATGCAGAAGATGATCGGTGTGGAGAGCGCGGTCCCGCGCCGACGCCGCAAGAGGCTGAAGCTCCGGCGTTGGCCCGTTCTTGGACGTCTCGATGTCCATCCGTCTCAGTAATCCATATGACGGGGAAGGGTGCCCGCGGGGAGGCGCATCGATACTCTGACAAGGATGCGAGCGATGCCGGCGCATCGCCTCCGCTCCCCGCGCACGGCTATCCCCCGGCATTCATCCGCGGCGCGCCAATCAAACAGCGCACTACCGCTCGTCACCAGTGATCAACTTGTGACTGTCGCCGCTGCCGACGGGGCAAGGGTGGCCATCCTAGGGGCGGTTCAGCGCTCCATGAAGCCGGCGAGAGGTCGCCCCGGCGCTAATACGGGGTCAAGATCGAAGGACTTGGCCAGCCATGTCGCCAATTGTCCGCAATCTACGAGGCGGAAATCCGCGCCGCCGTGGGCGCCACTTCCGATCGCGACAGTCACGCCGTCAAACCGGCGGACAGCAGCGAAGGCATCGGGACAGAGCCGGCTGTCGCCAACAAGAACGGGGCGACGGCCCCAAAAGCTTGGCTCGCGCAGGATCTCCGGGATGAAGACGCCCTTTGTCGCATTGCGCGGATGCAGCTCCAAATTCGCCGCGTGGTACCTCACGACGAGTCTGCCGTCCGACATTTGCGCGGCCTCCGCCATGACGGCAGCACAAGCCTGCCGGCTCTGAGGAGCGGCTTCGAAATTGAGGGCAATGGCGAGCTTCCCGTCCTCGAGCACGACGCCGGGCGTGGCGGCGGCAAAGGACGCGAGCAGGCGGCGCGCCGGCTCGATTGCCGGGTCGGGCGCCGAGCGAATGACCGCGCCTGTCGCGGTGTGGCGCTCGAGCCCGTATGTCCCAGCGACAGATCCGGAGAAAGCACCAAGCGCTTGCACGAGCTCGGCCAAGGGCTTTCCGCTGATCACGGCGGCGGCTCCCGATAGCGACGTCGCGGCATGCCGCAACAGCGTCTTCAGAAGGGCGCCGCATGATCGGGAGGAGAAGAGGGACTCCCAGATCGGGCCGTCGACGTCGAGGATGAGGGCGTCCTCCGGCTCGAGGAGTGGGGGATTGGCGAGCGTGGAGGTTCGCGAGAGACGGGTCTCGCTCCCCAAAGGTCCGGGATAGGCGCGTTCTGGGTTCATCCGATCCTCGATGGCTCCTGATCGATACGGGCGGCTGCGCTTGCCTTCGCTCGGAAGCTGCGCTGTCGCGCGACCGTGTGGCTCGGCGACGATGGCTAGGCTACCGCTTGATTCTGCTTCGCCGGCTTCTTGCGCCGCGTGGGCGGCGCCTTGGTCTGTTTTGCCGGTTTCGAGCGTGGCGGCGCCGATTGGGATGCGAGCGCCGCCTGGGCGGCGGCGAGTTTGGCGATGGGGACGCGGAAGGGGGAGCAGGAGACGTAGTCGAGGCCGGCCTGGGCGCAGAGGAGGATGGATTGGGGGTCGCCGCCGTGCTCGCCGCAGATGCCGC
>Ga0209061_1001059_pt1 | contig 51306 bp, 42 predicted proteins | sample Coa_R1_10_FD_187157 | JGI IMG/M metagenome (GOLD analysis project Ga0209061, IMG submission 187157) | Surface soil microbial communities from Centralia Pennsylvania, which are recovering from an underground coalmine fire - Coalmine... | ecosystem: Environmental > Terrestrial > Soil >...
AATGCTTGGGCCGGAACTTCTGGAGGCCTTGCGGCTTCGCGGCATCGAAAAAGCCCTGATAGAGCCAATGCCCCTTGCGGCCTAGCCTGACAGGTGATGCGCGATGATGCGCGGCTGCAGCCGCATGTGGTTGCCGCACGGCGGCGAGACTTTGTGACGCCATGAGCGTTGCTGTCCCCAAAAGGTTAATTCATCGGCTTCAGCCAGCGCCTTCACGCGGGCGGCTTGATATGCTATCCGGTTTGTTCCGTTATCCTCATGCCTGGCCGTTTCGCGGGCTCCAGCCCGCGACGCTTACGCCCGGCTTAAACCGCAACCGCAGGAACTCGCAGCATGAACCAAACCGTCGCCAGCCGCGCAATGCCCAACTCATTTTTCGCGGCTGGTCTCGCCGATGCCGATCCCGAAATCGCCAGAGCCATAGAGCTTGAGCTTGGCCGCCAGCGGCATGAAATCGAGCTGATTGCCTCAGAGAACATCGTCTCGAAAGCCGTGCTCGAAGCGCAAGGCTCTGTGATGACGAATAAATATGCCGAGGGCTACCCTGGCCGGCGTTATTATGGCGGCTGCCAGTTCGTGGACATGGCGGAGAATCTGGCGATCGAGCGCGTTACCCGGCTGTTCGACTGCAAGTTCGCCAATGTGCAGCCGAATTCCGGCAGCCAGGCGAATCAGTCGGTGTTTCTCGGGCTTTTGCAGCCGGGTGATGCCTTCATGGGCCTTGATCTTGCGGCAGGAGGGCATCTTACGCATGGCTCGCCAGTGAATCTCTCCGGGAGATGGTTCAAACCTATTCCCTATGGAGTCCGGCGTGACGACCATCGGATCGACATGGAGCAGGTGGAGCGGCTTGCCGAGGAGCATAAGCCGAAGCTCATCATCGCTGGCGGTTCGGGTTATCCGCGCCATTGGGATTTCGCGGGGTTCCGGGCGATTGCCGATAAAGTCGGCGCCTATTTCTTTGTCGATATGGCTCATTTTGCGGGCCTTGTCGCAGGCGGCGTTCACCCCTCGCCCTTCCCGCATGCCCATGTGGTCACCTCGACGACCCACAAGACCTTGCGCGGTCCGCGCGGCGGCCTGGTTCTCACAAATGACGAGGCGATCGCCAAAAAGATCAACTCGGCCGTGTTCCCCGGCCTCCAGGGCGGACCGTTGATGCATGTCATCGCGGCCAAGGCGGTCGCCTTTGGCGAAGCTCTAAAGCCTGAGTTCAAGCTCTATGCGAAACAGGTTGTCGATAATGCAAAGGCACTTGCCGCAACGCTTGTCGAGCGCGGGTTTGCGCTGGCGTCTGGCGGTACCGATAATCACCTGATGCTTGTCGATTTGCGGCCAAAGCAGCTCACCGGCAAAGCGGCAGAAGCGAGCCTCGGACGCGCTGGCATCACCTGCAACAAGAATGGCGTGCCCTTCGACACGGCGAGCCCAATGGTGACGTCTGGCATTCGCCTCGGCACACCCGCCGCAACCTCACGCGGTTTCGGCATTGCCGAATTTAAGAAAGTCGGCGAGTTGATTGCCGACACTTTGGACGGACTGGCAAAGAACGGCGATGCGGGCAATGCAGATGTCGAGGCCAAAACCAAGGCAGTTGTCAGCGAGCTGACGCAACGTTTCCCAGTTTATTGAGACATGAACGCCGCTTTGCTCAGCAAGGCGGCGGCCAAATGGCTGAAAACCATTGATGCGCGTTCTGGCATGGTGCGGGCCGGGCGCGCGTTAATTCTTAAGGCGCATGTCCGTTAAATAAGCGCCAAAGAGACCGTGCCTGCCATGAGGCCTCAGCGCCATGCGGTGCCCTTTTTGCGGCAGTCTCGACAGCCAAGTGAAAGATTCCCGTCCAGCGGGTGATGGCTCGGCCATCCGCCGGCGCCGGATCTGCCCTGACTGCGGCGGCCGGTTCACAACTTTCGAGCGCGTGCAATTGCGTGAGCTCACGGTCCTTAAAAAGAACGGCCGGCGAGTCCCCTTCGATCGCGACAAGCTGATGCGGTCGGTTGAGATCGCCTTGCGCAAGCGCCCCGTCGAACCCGACCGCCTGGAGCGCATGGTGAACGGAATCGTGCGGCAGCTCGAAAGCCAGGGAGAGAGCGAAATCCCGAGCGGAAATATCGGCGAGCTCGTGATGGAGGGTTTGCGAACGCTCGATAGCGTTGCTTATGTGCGTTTTGCCTCGGTATACCGCAATTTCCGTGAGGCGCGGGATTTCAACGCGCTGGTCGATGAACTTGCGCATCACGCGGAGGGCGAACCACGCGCCGAATCCGCACCGCCTGCTGCAAAAACGCGCTCCCCGGAACGGGCATGACCCATTCAGACGCGGATGCGCGTTATATGGAGGCCGCTCTTGCGCTTGGCCGGCGGGGCCTTGGGCTTTGCGCGCCGAATCCCGCGGTCGGGGCTCTTGTGGTCCGGGACGGCGTCATTTTGGCGCGGGGCTGGACGAGGCCAGGCGGGCGCCCGCATGCCGAAACCGAAGCCTTGCGTGAGGCAGGCAAAAAAGCGCAGGGATCAACTCTCTATGTGACTCTCGAACCTTGCAGCCATCACGGGCAGACACCTCCATGTACCGATGCAATTATCGCAGCGGGAATCAGCCGGGTGGTTTATGCTACGGACGATCCTGATCCCCGCGCATGCGGACGCGGCATGCAAATCCTGTCCGCTGCTGGTATTGAAGTACTGCGGGGTGTACTCTCCGGGGAGGCCCGGCGGGCGAATCTCGGGCATATCCTGCGTGTCACCCAAAGCCGCCCCATGGTCATCCTGAAACTCGCCTTGACGGCGGATTTTTATGCGGCGGATTTAGCGGGCGAGCCGAGGCTGGTGATTACGGGGGAAACCGCGCGTGCTGCCGTGCATGTCATGCGCGCGATGCACGATGCTGTCATGGCAGGCATCGGCACCATTCTGACAGATAATCCTTTGTTGAACGTGCGGCTTCCGGGACTTCAGGACCGCAAGCCGTTGCGTGTAATCCTTGACTCCGATCTTCGCCTGCCGTCCGAAGCTCGGATTACTTTGACAACGCAAAAGGGACCCGTATTGGTCATTGCGGGCGAAGGGGCGAGTGAAGAGAGAGCCAGCCGCTTGCGCGAAGCCAACGTCGAGATCGAATATGTGGTGCGTAATGAAGCGGGCCGCGCCGATCTCGCCGAAGCGTTAAGACTTCTTGGCAAACGTGGTCTGACACGGATTTTTTGTGAGGGGGGGCCAGGCGTGGCGGCTGCTTTGATCGGGCAGGGTCTTGCCGATGAAGTCATTATTTTCACCGCGCCGGAACCTCTCGGGCGCAAGGGCGCTGCGGGCCTTGATTCGACGGCGGCTGCATTGCTGGCGGATCCGGCGCACTACAGGCTTGTCGAGACGCGAATGATCGGCACCGATCATCTCACGCGTCACGAAAGAGTGGCCTAGATGTTCACCGGCATCATCTCCGATATCGGCGAGGTCGAGAGCGTGGAAGCAGGGGCAAATTTGCACCGCCTGCGCATTGCTTGCTCCTATGACGCCGAGACGATCATCCCCGGTGCATCCATTGCTTGCAGCGGTCCTTGCCTGACCGTGACCGCGCATGGCAAAAGTTCCAATCGGAGCTGGTTCGAGGTTGACGCCGGGGCGGAAACGCTCGAACGCACGACCGCGCGTCATTGGAAGGCCGGCACTAGGCTCAACCTTGAACGCCCCCTCAAGATTGGCGGGGAACTTGGCGGCCATCTTGTCACCGGCCATGTCGATGCGGTCGCGACGATCGCGGCGATTGCGGATTTCGATGGCATGCGGCGCATCGACGTCAATGTTCCGGAAAATCTCGCACGGTTCATCGCCGAAAAAGGTTCTGTTGCGCTTGATGGCACCTCGCTCACCGTCAATTCGGTTGAGTCTTATTTTTTCTCGGTCCTGCTGATTCCGCACACGCTGCAAGTCACGACTTGGGGTGAAAAGCGCGCGGGCGATAAAATCAATCTCGAAGTTGATCTGATGGCCCGTTACGCCGCACGGCTTGCAAGCGGCTCCTTCTAGGCGGGAGCACTGTGCAGGAGGAATCCGGCTCAAATATTTGCTGCACGCATATTTGTCCCGGGGCTGCCCTCGCGCGCTTGCCTCGCGCCTGCCTTTGTCCGAAAAGAGCCAATGACAAGAGGAGAATCGCGTGCCTTCTCTCATCCGGTTTCTATTGATTGTCGGGATTTTGGCGGGAATTATTTATGGCGGCATGATCGCGCTGGTCACTTTTGTCGAGCCGCAACCGCGCGAGATGACCCAAACCATTCCGCCGGCGCGATTGAACAGATAGGTGAGGTGAGGCGATGCGCGCCGCGCGAAGTCTTCCTCCTTTGGCCGAAGCCTTTCTTGAAATGATCGCGGCCGAGCGCGGGGCATCCGGAAACACTCAGGAAGCTTATGCCCGCGACCTTGCTGATTATGCCGCCGCCCTTGCCAAGGCGGGAAAAACGCCGCTGAATGCGACAACCGCCGATATCCGTGCTTACCTATCCAGACTTGCGGAAGGCGGTCTGAAGCCGGCCTCAAGCGCGAGGAAGCTTTCCTCGATCCGCCAGTTCCACAGATTTCTTGTCGCCGAGGGGCACCGTACCGGCGATCCGGCGCTGATTATCGAGGCGCCCAAGCGCGGCCGCAGACTGCCAAAAATCCTATCCATCGCCGAGGTCGATCATCTGCTCGCCGTCTCCAAGGAGGGGCTCGGCGATGGCCTCCGGCCCGTGCCCGAGCGATTGCGTGCTTTGCGCACGGCCTGCCTTCTTGAGCTTCTTTATGCGACGGGGCTACGGGTCTCCGAGCTCGTTGCATTGCCCGCGAAGGCGGCCCAGACAAAAGATCCGTTCATTCATATCCGGGGCAAGGGAGGGCGGGAAAGGCTGGTGCCGCTGTCTCCCGCCGCGCGCGAGGCCATTGCGGCCTATCGTGCACTTCTTTCATCTCATGCCAGGCTATCAGCCAGCCCCTGGCTGTTTCCTGCTGACGGGGCCAGCGGCCATCTGACACGTCAGGCTTTCGCCCGGGATCTCAAAGCTTGCGCTGCGGCTGCCGGGATCGCCCCGGCCCGGATCAGCCCGCATGTCCTCCGTCATGCCTTCGCGAGTCATTTGCTGCAAAATGGCGCCGATTTGCGCGTCGTGCAGGAGTTGCTCGGCCATGCGGATATTTCAACGACGCAAATCTACACCCATGTCCTCGACGAACGGATGAAAGCCATGGTGCGTGATCTGCACCCGCTGTCAGATGACTGACGCGTGGCTCCGGGCGAATCCATGTTGCACTGCCGCAGCCCTGGCGGCCAGGCGGTGCCTGGCGAATGCCGGGCATTTATCTACTGGTATCTATTGGTATCTACTGGCATTATCACTAGTATTAGCGGTCCCGTTTAAGCCCCCGTTTTAGATTTTGCGCCTGGGAGGATAGACTTGCGCAAGCCCGGCAAGATGGCGCGAAAACATTTGCCTTTGGCTTGCCAATCTTGAAGAACGAGACGAAATAATGGTAGCTAACATCCAATGAGCGGTACAACGCAAAGGTTATGATTGCGCCGCTCTAACAATGAGAACGCCAGGAGGAAGTGACTAATGGCGCGGCCGACCCCATCAGGAAAGCGCAAACCCCCGCCGGGGACACGCGCGAAATTTGGCACTCTCGATTTCATCATCGTGATTGCGGGCATCCTCGGCATCATCGGCTTCAATCGAATGAGCATCGCGAGGCTTCAACGGTCGCTTCCCAATGTCAACAGCCAGATCGTAGGCGAGTGGAAGTCGACGCGCGGGCCCGAACACCTTATCTTCCGGGCGGACAAAACCCTGAGCTTGATCGTTCCGGCTCCGGATCAGGCCAATGCGGCACCGGCTGCTCCGCAAACAGCACAAGCAGCAGATGAGACAGGCGCCGCCGCGCAGCAGACTGTCCCCCCAGCCCCGGCTGTTCCGGGGGCCACCGCGCCCATCACCGGCAAATACCAGCTGTCCGAGGGGGGGAAGGTCTATCTCCAGCTCTCGAACGGGAAAAAATATACGACAACGATTGCGCCGCAGAACCGCAATCGCTTCGATCTCATCGATTCCGACACAGACGGTGTCACGACTTATGACAGGGTTCCGTAGAGACAGGGCTCCTTATTAGAGACAGGGCTCCTTAAAGGAAAAAACGCGAAAAGGAGAATGCGCCGCGGGCGCCAGGACGAGGCGTGTGAAGGCTTTGGTTTCGCCGAAGCCGAATTCTGGCACCGCGGTCTCGACAATCCGGGGCGTCTCGTGTAGAGACCTTCGCACTCAACTCAAAACAGCGTGTCGAAGCGCTCGCCGGATGGTTCCGGCGAAAAAGCGAAGGTGTCATCTCATGAATATTATCGCGGAACTTGAGGCCGCTCAGGCCGCCAAGCTTTTGGCTGGCAGGACGATTCCCTCATTTCAGCCGGGCGACACCGTCGTCGTGAATGTCAAGGTGAAGGAAGGCGACCGCACGCGCGTCCAGGCCTATGAGGGCGTCTGCATCGCCCGCAATGGCGGCGGTCTCAACGAAAGCTTCACCGTTCGCAAGATTTCCTACGGGGAAGGCGTTGAACGCGTTTTTCCCATCTATTCCCCCAATATCGATTCGATCAAGCTCATCCGGCGCGGCAAGGTCCGGCGCGCGAAGCTTTATTATCTGCGCGACCGGCGTGGCAAGTCGGCACGCATCGCCGAGAAAATGGAGACACCCGCCGCCAAGGCCGCGCGTGAGGCCGCTACCCAAAAGCCGGCCAAGGCCAAGGCTAAAAAGGAAGCGCCCGCCGCCGAATGAATCCTGTCGCGGGTGCTTTAAGCCAGCGGGGCGTTTAGGATCCAGCGGTGACCGAAGGGGTCACGAAACGTCGCGAGCCTGGTGCCCCAAAAGGAATTCATCGGGTTCGTTTCGCCCTTGGCGCCAAGACCAGTGGCCTTGGCGAAAATTTCATCCACAGTCTTGGCCTCGGCATATTCCAAACTGACCGACACCGTCGGAAGTTCGCCCGGAAGAGGCACCCGTGTCTGCCCGAATTCGGGAAAAGCATCGGCAAGCATGACCGAGCCGCCGTTGATCAAAAGCTCGCAATGCATGATCCGCAAGCCATCGAATGAGGGCATGAGTGCACGCTGCTGCGCACCGAAAACCGTGACGTAAAAGGTAATCGCGGCCATGGCGGGGGAAACGGTCAGATAGGGCGCAACAGGCGGGCGCATTGGTCCTCCGCACTTGGGAATCATTGGGGTGCCAAGGGTACTTTCCCCGGCGGCGTCTTGCGAGTATGAACTGCCATTCTAAATGGTTATTTTTCAAGAGCCGCTTTCCGCGGAAGGGAAACATTGCTCCATGGCGACGCCGCGCACGCTTTACGACAAGATCTGGGACGATCACCTCATCCACACCGATGCCAATGGTGCAAGCTTGATCTACATTGATCGCCATCTGGTGCATGAGGTGACGAGCCCCCAGGCTTTCGAGGGGTTGCGGCTCTCTGGCCGGCGGGTCCGGGCTCCACAAAAGACGCTGGCCGTCGTCGATCACAATGTTCCGACAACCGACCGCTCAAAAGGCATTGACGATCCCGAAAGCCGCATCCAGGTCGAGCAGCTCGCTGTCAACGCACGTGAATTCGGCCTCGAATATTTCAACGAGCATGATGTGCGGCAAGGCATTGTTCATGTCATCGGTCCGGAGCAAGGGTTCACCCTCCCGGGAACGACGATTGTTTGCGGCGATAGCCATACTTCAACGCATGGCGCTTTTGGCGCGCTTGCGCAGGGGATCGGCACATCCGAGGTCGAGCATGTCCTTGCAACCCAGACCCTCATTCAGCCTAAAGCCAAGAACATGCGGATCACCGTCGATGGCCGCCTTGGGGATGGCATAAGCGCGAAGGATATCGTGCTCGCGATCATCGGCAAGATTGGTACTGCTGGCGGCACCGGCCATGTGATCGAATATGTGGGCAGCGCAATCAGCGCTTTGTCGATGGAAGGGCGGATGACCATCTGCAATATGACGATCGAGGCGGGCGCGCGCGCCGGGATGATCGCGCCCGACGCCAAGACCTTCACCTATCTGAAAGACCGGCCCAAGGCACCGAAAGGCGCTGCCTGGGATATGGCCATGCGTTATTGGGAAACTCTGCATTCCGACCCAGGCGCGGAGTTCGACAGTGAGATATACCTCAATGCGGAACAATTGCCGCCGCTCGTGACCTGGGGCACGAGTCCCGAAGATGTCGTCACGATAGATGGCCGCGTGCCATCTGCCGATGCTGCGGAAAGTGAGTCGAGGAGAGCCAAGATCGCCCGCGCGCTCGATTACATGGGGCTGAAGGGCGGCGAGAAAATCACGGATATCAGGATCGACCGGGCCTTCATCGGCTCCTGTACTAATGGCCGGATCGAGGATTTGCGTGCTGCCGCGAAAATCGCCGCGGGCAGACATGTCGCGGCTTCGGTCAGCGCCATGGTCGTGCCGGGCTCAGGCCTCGTCAAGCAGCAGGCGGAAGCCGAGGGTCTTGATGCGATCTTCCGTGCTGCCGGTTTCGAATGGCGCGAGCCGGGATGTTCCATGTGTCTTGCGATGAACCCGGACCGGCTTCTGCCAGGCGAGCGCTGCGCCTCGACCTCAAACCGCAATTTCGAGGGCCGCCAGGGTTTTAAGGGCCGCACTCACCTTGTCTCCCCTGCGATGGCGGCGGCGGCGGCAATCGCCGGCCATTTCGTCGATATCAGGCAGTGGCAGTAATCTGCCTGGGCTGAGGGCCGCGAGGCAGCGGCAACCGCATCGGCGGAACCGTGGTTGCGCTCGCTCTCGGCGTTTCATCAAAGAGATACACAATGGACGCCGCGTTTGCGACGTCCGGCGCCGATGCAGGGGCTGCCGGAGAGCTTTTTGCTGGTCCGCAACTTGCCTGTCGCCGGTGAGACGTTCATTTTTCTGAAGGCGGCCCCGATGGCGTTTACCTTTATCTGTCACACGAACGCCGTGAGTGAAGGAGGCATGGGCCTTTTTCATGCCGGCCGCAAAAGCGTACTCCTTGTCTGGCCAGCAGGCGGCGAGCTAAAGGCCTGCCGGGGACGTTGTCCGCATGCGGCATGCCCCTCAGCGGCGCCACCTTCAATGGGCAAACCGTCACCTGTCGAGCAATGCGGGAATGCTGTGCAGACCTTACCTAATTAGTCTGCTGGAATATGCTTACAGATCAGGACGTTAGATTTAGCATTGCACCCATGATGGATTGGACGGACCGGCACTGCCGGTTCTTCCACCGTCTCTTGTCGCGGAGGGCGCGGCTTTATACCGAGATGCTGACAGTTGGCGCGGTGCTGCATGGAGACCGCGCCCGGCTGATGCGCTTCGATGCCGCGGAACATCCCGTGGCCCTGCAGCTCGGCGGCTCCGATCCGTTGCAACTTGCGGCGGCGGCGGAAATCGGCGCCGACTTCGGCTTTGATGAGATCAACCTCAATGTTGGATGCCCTTCAGAACGCGTGAAAAGCGGGGCCTTCGGCGCTTGCCTTATGCGTGAGCCAGAGCTCGTCGGCGATTGTGTTGCCGCGATGAAGGCGAGGGTGAAAATTCCCGTCACGGTCAAGTGCCGCACGGGCGTCGACGAACAAGACCCCGAGGCGGCGCTTGGGGCTTTGGCCGGGCGCGTGATCGCCGCTGGCTGCGGCGCTCTGATCATCCACGCACGCAAAGCCTGGCTTAAAGGCCTCTCGCCAAAGGAGAATCGCGATGTGCCGCCGCTCGATTACGAGCTCGTCCACGGCTTGAAGCAGCTCTATCCCAATGTCCCGGTCGTGCTCAATGGCGGTCTTACAACGCTCTCTCAGATGCGCACCGAGCTCCAATATGTCGATGGTGTGATGGTTGGCCGGGCCGCCTATCAGGACCCCGCTTTGCTTCTTGAGGTGGACGGGGCTTTCTTTGGCGAGGCGCCTGCTGCTGCCAGTGCGGCGGCGGCAGTCGAAGCTTTCATTCCCTATGCCGAGGCGCGCCTTGCTGAAGGCGTGCCGCTCCACGCGATGACGCGGCATCTTCTTGGCCTTTTCAATGGCAAGCCGGGTGCGCGGGCATGGCGGCGGCATCTAGCCACCGAAGCGGTGAGAGAGGGAGCAGGTGTTGAGGTGCTCCGCGCAGCCCTGGCACATGTGGCTGGGGATGCGGTGCCCGGCGTTGGTGCGGCGGCCTGAGCGGCGGCTTCAGAGAAGTGAAAATGAGCAATTTCGAGTTCAATAGTTTCAGTTGGCGATCTTTCTTATTCTTCACTCCACCGCCTTGCCCAGCCGGCCTGCGAGATCCTGAATATATTGCCATGCGGTCCGGCCTGAACGGGCGCCCCGCGTGACTGACCATTCGAGCGCCTCGCGCGCGATCGTTGTGCGATCGGCGGCAAGCGCGAAATGATCCGCATAACCAAAAACCATCTCAAGATATTCATCTTGCGAACAGGAATGAAAGCCGAACCAAAGTCCGAAACGGTCTGACAGCGAGACCTTCTCCTGAACGGTTTCGTCTGGGTTGATTGCAGTTCCGCGTTCGTTCTCGATCATCTCGCGCGAAAGGATGTGGCGGCGGTTCGACGTTGCATAGAAGAGGACATTGGGTGGCCGTCCCTCGATCCCGCCTTCGAGGACGGCTTTGAGCGATTTATAGCTTGCGTCCTCTCCATCGAAAGAAAGATCGTCACAAAAAACGAGAAACCGCCAGGGCTCAGCACGCAGCAGTGCCATGAGGGCAGGCAGACCTTCGATGTCCTCGCGATGAATCTCGATGAGCTTGAGCGGTCTGAATGAGGGAGAACCGGCAAGCCGCTTATTGATTGCGGCATGGACGGCTTTGATAAGAGCGGATTTACCCATGCCGCGCGCGCCCCAAAGAAGCGCATTATTGGCCGCGAAGCCCTGCGCAAAACGCTCGGTATTGGCAAGCAAGGTATCTCTCGCCTGGTCGATCCCCCTCAGGAGCGAGATATCGACACGGCTTACCCTGAAAACAGGGACGAGAGCTTCGGCTCGCGCGTCGAAAATGAAGGCGTCGGCGGCGCTGCAATCGTAAAGCCGCTCCCGCACGCCAGCGAGTTTCTCAAGCGCGACGGCAATCCGTTCGAGCGCCCGTTCCGGTGATGGATCATCACGCCGGGGGGGAGAGGCCTTTATTCCGGTCATTGTGGGGGCTTTCAAGGATGAGTCGGATGGTGGAAGCGGTTTTAGAGCATGATCTTCAAAAAATTGCAGAGTTTTTGGATAGTCTGACCGCAGGACGGCAGAGCTTGTGGCAGCCGCGGCTGGCCGCCGCAAGCCGCAGAATCGTCTTTAGCGGCAGCAGCTCTCGCCGCCATTGCTTTCGCGCCCGCTGTGGCTATATTCGCGCGCCATGCAACGAAGGCCTTGAGGGACGCAAGCCTTCGGCTGGCTTAGGACCAAGGAGAAGGAATCTTGATCACATCTGCTTTCGCCCAGGCAACCCCTGTAGGGCCGCCCTCTGGGCCGGATATCTTCGTACAGCTGATACCCTTCGGGCTGATCTTTGTTATCGCGTATTTTCTAGTCATCCGGCCGCAGCGCAGAAAGGCGAAGCAGCATGAGGATATGATCAAGAATACGCGAAAGGGCGATAGCGTGATCACCACCGGAGGCCTGATCGGCAAGGTCACGAGAGTGGTGGACGACGGGGAGATTGAACTGGAAATCGCTCCGAACGTCAGGGTCCGCGTTGCCCGGGCGATGATTTCAAACGTCCGATCCAAGGGCGAGCCGGTCAAGGAGCAGGCTTAAATCCTTGATGAAGGAAGCAGGAAGCGCGGCTGGCCGCCGCCTCCCAAACCATTGAGATTTGCATCATCATGCTGCGCTTTCCGGCCTGGAAGATCACATCCATTCTGGTAATGACGGCGTCCGCGCTGCTCCTCATCGTGCCGAGCTTGCTCAGTCCGGTCCATCGTGAGGAGCTTATTTCGCATCTTCCAAAATGGGTGCCCGCGCGCGCCATCGTCCTCGGCCTCGATCTGCAGGGCGGGTCGCATGTGCTTTTGGAGGTGGATAGCAATTCCGTCATCAAATCGCTTGTCGACAATCTGCGCGACAGCGTTCGCCGCACCCTGCGGGAGGAGAAAGTCGCGATTACGGGCGGGATCGGCGCCCTGCCGCGCGGTGTGCAATTGCGCATACCAGATCCCGCTGAGCGCGCGCGGGTCATGCCGAAACTCAGGGAGCTGGCGGCAGCCTCTGGGGGCGGGATAGGCACGGCGCGTGCCGCGACTTTTGACGTGACTGAAAGTGACAGCGGACTCATTCAGTTCACGGTGACAGAGGCTGGCGTGGACAGCCGGGTCCGCCGCGCGGTCGAGCAGTCGATCGAAGTTCTGCGGCGCCGCGTCGATGCGCTTGGCACGACGGAGCCGAACATTCAGCGCCAGGGTAACGATCGCATTCTTGTTGAGGTGCCGGGTCTCCAGGATACAAGCAAGCTCAAGGAAATTCTGGGAACGACGGCGAAGCTCGAATTCCGGCTTGTCGCCGAGCCTGGTGCTGATCCTGCTGATATCGAACTTCTCGATCAGGTCGACCAGCCCGGCAAATTACCGGTCGAGAAGAGAGTCATGGTGCAGGGCGAGGATTTGACCGATGCCCAGCCCGGTTTTGATAGCCGCACCCAGGAGCCAGTCGTCAATTTCCGCTTCAATATTCGCGGCGGCCAGAAGTTCGGCGAGGTCACGTCGGAAAATGTCGGCAAACTGTTTGCCATCGTTCTTGACGGCAAGGTGATCTCTGCGCCGCGCATCCTCACACCCATTACAGGCGGATCCGGTCAGATCTCCGGCCATTTCACGGTCGAATCGGCCAATAATCTTGCAATTCTTCTGCGTGCTGGCGCCTTGCCTGCGAAGCTTACGATTGTTGAGGAGCGGACGGTGGGGCCTGGCCTTGGGCAGGACTCGATCGATGCCGGAGAACGGGCGGCCTATGTCGGTGCAATCCTGGTCGCCACCTACATGCTGATCACTTATGGGATATTCGGCGTCTTCGCGAATATCGCTCTTGCGGTGCATGTCTCCTTTATCTTCGCGGGTCTCGTCCTGCTCGGGGCGACGCTGACTCTTCCGGGCATCGCCGGCATCGTGCTGACCATTGGCATGGCTGTTGACGCCAATGTCTTGATTTATGAGCGCATCCGCGAGGAAGCCCATCTTGGACGCTCGATTATCTCTGCGCTCGATGCAGGCTTCAAGCGGGCTTTTGCGACGATCGTCGACTCAAACGTGACCATGTTTGTTGCGGCGGCCATCTTGTATTTTCTGGGCTCAGGACCGGTGCGCGGCTTCGCCGTCTCGATGGCACTTGGTATCCTTACCTCGATTGTGACGGCAGTGACGATGACGCAGATGATGATTGCGCTTTGGTATCGCTACAAGCGGCCGGCGCGGTTGCCTATTTGACGTTTTTGCAGCCCGCTGCAGGATGACTTTGAAGTAAGACGGCTAAGGACAGGTTTTTTCGATGCGGCTTGCCAATTCGCCTCGGCGCGGGTCAAAACCGCTGACTGAACATTGCTTTCCCGAAGGCCGCTCTCTTTTGGTAGAAGGCTCTCCCGCATGAAGCTCCTGCGCCTTGCGCCCGAGGACACAAAATTTCCATTCATGCGCTTCCGGCGCGTGAGCTATCCCTTCTCGGCGGTTCTCTCGATCGTTTCGGTCATCCTATTCCTCAATGTGGGGATGAACTTTGGCATCGACTTTTCTGGCGGCACCTTGCTTGAGCTGCGTGCCAAGAGCGGACCGGCGGACCTTGCGAAATTGCGCTCGGCCGCCGAGCATCTCAAGGTTGGCGATGTCGAGGTGCAATCCTTTGGCAGCCCGTCAGAAGTGACCATGCGTTTTGGGCTTCAGCCCGGCGGCGATGCTGCGCAGCAGGCTGCGGTGAACCGCGTGAAAGATGCGATCGGCGATGGGTATGAGGTCCGCCGTACCGAAGTCGTGGGCCCTCGCGTCTCTGGGGAGCTCGTTCAATCAGGCACGCTCGGTGTCGTCATTTCGATCCTTGCCGTGCTGTGCTATCTCTGGTTTCGCTTCGAATGGCAGTTCGCGGTTGGCGCAATCATTGCCACAATGCACGATCTTCTGCTGACGGTCGGCTTCTTTGCGCTGACGAGGCTCGAATTCAACACAACTTCCATTGCCGCCATTCTGACGATTGTCGGCTATTCCTTGAACGAGACCGTTGTCGTCCTCGACCGCATTCGCGAGATGATGCGTAAATACCGCAAAATGCCGACCGACCAGCTGATCGATGTTTCCGTCAATGCCGTGCTCCCACGCACGATCATGACCGCGACGACCGTGTTTCTTGCCCTGATTTCGCTTGTTGTCTTCGGGGGCGAAGTGATCCGTTCGTTTTCGCTGGCGATGATCTGGGGGATTTTCGTCGCAACCTATTCCTCGGTCTTCATCTGCTCCCCTATGCTGATCTATCTCGGCCTTCGCAGCGATGTCGTGGGTGCTGCCCCGTCTCCGGCAGGCAAGCCTGCGAAGACACCGGCATAAAGGAAGGCGGGCGGTACGCTTCCCAGGCGCGGATCAAGTAAGTGCTCATGAACGAGGCGAGATACGCTGGCTTTTTGTCCGGCACCCGTGCGATGGAAGGCGAAAGACGCCGCGCCGCGGCGGCACTTCTGACAGAGCCTTGATGCACGGGCAGCCGCAGCCAAGCAATTCTGATTATGCCTATTGCGGGGAGGTGCTCCGGCGCGGCGACCGGGACCGCTGGCTTGCAAGCCTATTTATCCCGCAGGCGTTGCGGCCGCACATTCACGCCCTTTATGCGTTCAGCCTGGAAATCGCGCGCGTGAGGGAGATTGTCTCCGAGCCTCTGCTCGGTGAAATCCGGTTCCAGTGGTGGCGCGATGCTCTCGGCGGCAAAAACGAGACGGGCTTCGCGGCCAGTCCCGCCGCCGCGGCCCTCATCGATACGCTTGCCCGTTTTCGCCTCCCGAGGGAGCCGCTGATTGAATTGATCGACGCGCGGCTTCGCGATCTTTACAATGAAGCGGTGGAATCCGTGCAGGCACTCGAATCCTACGCCCAGGCGACCTGTTCAACTCTTTTCCGCCTTGCCGCGCTGGTTCTGGAAGGGGAGGAGACCAGCGCGGATGCCGCTGTGGCGGTTCACGCTGGCATCGCGTATGGGATTACCGGCTTGTTGCGGGCCCTGCCTTGGCATTCTGCGCGCAGCCAGGTTTTTGTTCCCGCCGAATTTCTGCGCGCGCATGGGGCCGAGCCTGACGATCTTGTCTCCGGGCGCGCTTCGCCGGCGGTCTGCGCTGCGCTCGCGGATATGCGCGGTCTTGCCCGCACGCATCTCAAAGCCTTCGAGGCTCAGCTGCGGGGCCTTCCCCAAAACAGGCGGGCAGCTTTTTTGGCTGTCAGTCTCTGTGAGCCCTATCTGCGGCTGATGGAAAGGCCAGACTACGACCCCTTCAAAACAGTCATCGAGTTGCCGCAGTGGCGCCGCCAATGGATCTTGTGGCGCGCCTCAAGACGCTGGGGATAGATTGGCCTTGTGTTTTGGCCCGCGCCATCTCTCAGGAGAAGTCTTCACATCCCTTCAGGCTGCCCGGCGACTGTCACGAGAAGCTTGCCGTCGCCGAAAAGGCGCCTGGCGGCGCGTTTGGCGTCTTCCATCGTTACCGCCTCGATGAGCCTATTGCGTTCGTCGAGGTATTCGGTGTCAAAACCGTCCAATTGCAGATGCAGAAGCTGGTTTGCGATCTTGGTCGAAGTATCAAATCGCAGCGCATAGGAGCCGACGAGAAATTTCTTCGCCTTGACGAGTTCTTCCTCTGTTGGGCCTTCATTCGCGAGACTGAGAATTTCCTTCTCTATGACTTGCATCGACTCGGCGGCACGCTCGTTCTTGGTGGATGTGCCGCCAGAGAACATGGCGGCATGATCATGCGTCGTCAGATGTGAATGGACCGAATAGGCGAGCCCGCGCTTCTCGCGCACTTCCCGGAAGAGGCGCGCCGAGAATATGCCGCCGCCCAAGATATGATTGACGACCGTGGCGGCGATGAAATCCGGGTCCTTGCGGGCGATGCCCTCGCGGCCAAAGCGGATCGCCGATTGCGGCACGTCGATACGGGTCACATGCCGTGTCCCGATGCCCGAGAAAAGAGCGGGCGGCACAGGAGTCAAAACTGCCATGGCGGGCAGGGGGCCGAAGACATCGTCAAGATGGCGGGCGAGCGTATCTGCGTCGATGGCGCCAACGGCGGCGATCTTGAGATTATCCCTCGCTAATGTCGCGGCGCGCATGTCGATCAGATTGGCGCGCGTCAGAGCGGGAAGAGTGGAAAGATCGCCTCGCAAGGGCAGACCATAAGGATGGTTTGGATAGGCGAAGGCGCGAAAGCTCCGGCCCGCAACAAAATCCGGATCGTTCGCCTCGCGCTTCAGGCTTGCAGCGATCTGGCGCATGACCCGCTCGAAAGGTTCAGAGTCTAGGCGCGCCTCCGTCACGGCGAGCCGCAGAAGCTCAAAAGCGCGCGCCGAATTTTGCGCCAAGGTCTGCATATGGCCGCTGAGATCGTCGCGGTTGGCGGAGAAGGATATTTCAATCGCATCTTCATCGAGGGCGCGATGAAAGCCTTCCGAATCATAAGGCCCCGCTCCCTCATCGAGAAGCCCGGCAAGAAGCGTAGCGGCACCGGGTTTGCCGGCCGGGTCCTGCGCGGCACCGCCCTTGAAGGCGAATTCGAGCGCGATCAGAGGGACCGCATAGTCTTCGACGAGCCATGCCTCGATGCCGCCCTTGGAGACGATTTTCTGGACGGTCGAGGCACGCGATGTGGTTTCAGGGGCGGCAAGAGCTGTCATGTTTTTTCCAAGAGCCGCGGTTCCGCATGGGCCGGGCATGTAAGTTCAGAGCGCGAGGGATGCGGCTTCGCCGGCAGGAGCTGTTGGGGGAGAGCTTTCAGCGCTTGCGGGCAGAAGATAACCTGTAACGCTGCGTTTCTTGTCGAGCCAGCGGAGCGCTTTTTTAATGTCCTCGATACGCACCGCCTCGATCCGCTTGGGCCATTGCTTAACATCCTCAAGACTGAGGCCTACCGCCAGCGAACTGCCGTACCAGCGCGCAAGAGTTGCCTGATTGTCCTGTGCGTAAACCGCCTCGGCGACAAGGCGGTTTTTGGCGCGCCGGACGCCGGCCTCTTCGATCCTCTGCGCTGCGCCAGCGATCACCCCGCCGATCGCGGCGTCGAGACGTTCAAGAGAAACTTTTGGCGCGGGCACCGCGAAAACATAAAAACGGGTGTCATCAACAGAGGTGCCTTGATAGTGTGCTCCTGCCGTGACCGCGAGCTTCTCGTCGATGACCAGGGTCTTGAACAGGAGGCTTGTTTGGCCCCCGCCGAGAAGATGCGCGAGAACTTCAAGCGCCTCGGCCTCGCCAGGCGCAGCCGACTTATAGGAGGGAACGAGAAATATGGTCTGAAGGGTTGGCTGCTCAACCTTTTCGTCGGCAAGCGTCAGGAGACGATGAGCGCGAGGTTCGGGTTCGCGCAGGCGAAGCCGTTTCGGTGGGGCGCCGGAAGCGGGAATGGGACCATAATATTTCTCCGCGAGGCGAAGCGCTTCAGCGGGGGCGACGTCACCCGCGATGACGAGAACGGCGTTTTCCGGCGTGTAAAAGCGATTGTAATAGGCAAGGGCGTCGGCCCGATCGAGACTTTCGATCTCATGGTGCCAGCCAATGATCGGCTTGCCATAGGGGTGCTGGGTGAAGAGAGCGGCCTGCAAGGCCTCGCTCAGCTGCTCGGAGGGGTCGGAATCGGTGCGCATCCTGCGCTCCTCGAGGACAACATCGCGCTCGGGGCGCACCTCCTCATCACTTAAAACCAGATTTTTCATCCGGTCGGCCTCATAATCCATGCAGACGTCCAAATGTTCCTTGGCTACGCGCTGGAAGTAGGCTGTGTAATCGTTTGAGGTAAAAGCGTTTTCCTGTCCGCCAAGGTCGGCGATCAATTGCGAGAACTTGCCTTGCGGATGGGTTTTTGTGCCCTTGAACATCAGATGTTCAAGAAAATGTGCGATGCCGGACTTGCCTGGCGGATCCTCAGCCGAGCCGTTGCGATACCAGATCATATGAGTCACGACGGGAGCGCGGTGATCCTCGATGATGACGATATCAAGGCCGTTGGCGAGCTTGGCCTGCGTGATCGCAGGACCGCCCGGTTTGCCCTCTGCCAGCGCTGAAGGGTTCAGAAAGACGCTCTCGCGCGCCGGAATGGCGTTACCAAAAGACATTCCATCCATCGCTTTCTAAGCATTGATCCGTTGGCTTGCCTGCGGGGAGCGATACTGCGCTCTCCAGGGTAGGCCTTAAGAGCAATATAGGATGGAATCGCAGAAACCGGGAAAGTTTTATGCGCGGCCGCCGCTGAGTTTGCTTCCCCCGCCGTGCGGAACTCCGAAAGGTAGCAATCAGTTGTCAACGGGAAGCTTACGCTCTGGCGAGCGGATGTATTTGGCGGCGTCGGTGTCCTCCGGCTTGTTATCCTTTTTGGGCGGATCGGCAGTTGCCTTCGCAACCGCCGTGGCCTTTCTGTAACCCGGCGGAGGGTCGGTCAGATAGCGGCGCGCGGGTTCTTGTCCCGGCTGGATCGTATCCGAACTGCCGAAACCCGTCATTATGGATTTCACCGCCTTCAGCGGAGCATTGAGGCAGATCCCGAAACCTTGCCCTTGGCAATCGTCGGGCGGGCCATCAGAGGGCAAAAGACTCCCTCCATTAGCCGCTGATTGATCACCTTGCGCATTGGCGCTTCGGACAGGGGTTCGCGACTCCAGAGCTGCCTTACGCTCCCGTGCGATATCGGGATCATTGGGCCAAGCTGGATCGCGCACCGCCTCTTTTGGCGGGGGCAAATCGTTACGCGGCGGGACAACGAGCGGCGCCCTTGCGTGATAGTCGACCGCATCCTGATCCTTGTTGGACTGAATGCCGAAAACACCGAGCATGGAATTGAGCACGCCGTTTTCCTGAGCCTGCGCCGTGGATGCAAAAGAAAACACTGCGCCGGACAAAAGGACGGCCCCCGCCGTTACGAGGCGGCGCCCTGGAACGATATCAGGGATTATGATCTTCATCCTGGGAACGCTCCGCGAATTGCGAAAGTCCCTATACCGCGGGACTCATTTCACGCGTTATTTTGTCCATGTTCAAGGCTTTTTGGCGGCAAACGCCTGGCAACGAGACGTCACCGCCCTGCTGCCTGGCTGGATTCGCCTCTCTTTTTCGCGGGGCCCCAGGAGTCATAAATCAGCAGCATGACGCCCGAGACGATGGCGACATCCGCAAGATTGAAGACATACCAGGAGAATGAACCAATGTGAAAGTGATAGAAGTCGGCGACGAACCCATAGGCCAGCCGGTCATAGGCGTTCCCAAGTGCACCGCCAACGATAAGTCCAAGGCCGAGCCCCGCAGTCTTCGTTCCGGCGCGCCACAGCCAAAAGCAAAGAAAACCCGTGGCGGCAAGGGTCAGGGCAAGAAGGGCGATCCGCTCGGGTCCGTTTTGGGCCGGGAGAAGCGAATAGGAAATGCCGGGATTTTTGGCATAGACCACATCGAAGAACGGTGCGAGCCGGATAGGCTGGCGTGCCTCAATCCCATAAGCAAAGATAAGCCAAAGCTTGTTTGCCTGGTCGGCGGCGAGCGTTGCGCCCGCCGCCAGCAACCCCAAGAGGCGGGGCCTCACGGCCACTGCCCCAAGGCCCGCAATTCCCGCAGCGCCTGGGCATCGCGCGGGCTCACCCCAGGAAACTCCGGATCGGTGCCGACAAGCGGGGAAATCCTCCAGGACCTTGCGCATTTGCGGCCCTGCGCACGTTCCGGCAGGACAGCGACCCCCAAGACATCGTCGAGCCGGAAAGCATCCGCGGGGCCTTCACCGGACATGATCACAATATCCGAAGTGATGCAGATGTCGGCGAAGTCGACCGATTCCAGAATTCTCCGCAGACTGTCATCGGTAATATAGACCCGCGGCGCCGCCTCGAGAGAGGAGCCGATACGTTTTTGCGCCCGCTCGATCTCAAGGGCGCCCGTGACGGCCGACCTCACGCGGCGGATTTTTTCCCATTTTGCGGCGAGCGCATCGTCACGCCAAAAATGTGGAATCTCCGGAAACTCTTCCAGATGGATCGAGACCGCTTGCGGATAGCGCGAAAGCCAGGCCTCTTCCGAAGTGAAAGCGAGAACCGGCGCGAGCCACAGAGTCACCGACCGGAATATCTGCTCGATTGCTTCAAGCGCGGCGCGGCGCTTTTCGCTCGAAGGCGGCTCGCAATAAAGCGTGTCCTTGCGAATATCGAAATAAAAAGCCGAGAGATCGGTATTGAGAAAGGCCGTAAGCCGGGCGACAACGCGCTTATAGTCGAACTCTTCATAGGCCTTCCGGATCTCGCCATCGAGTTCGGCGAGGCGATGAAGCATGAGTCTTTCAAGTTCGCCCATCGCCTCAAAGCCGAGGGTGGAGGCGGCATCATAATGGGCAAGCGAGCCGAGCATCCAGCGGATGGTGTTGCGCAGCTTGCGGTAGGTCTCGACGAAAGTTTTTAAGATTTCAGGCCCGATGCGCAGATCATCCGAATAATCCGAAGCTGCCACCCAGAGCCGGAGAATGTCGGCGCCGGCATCCTTGATGACGCTTTGCGGCGCAACGACATTTCCGAGCGATTTCGACATCTTCTGCCCCTTCTCGTCGAGAACGAAGCCATGGGTCAGAACCGCGTCGTAAGGGGCCCGCCCGCGTGTGCCGCATGATTCGAGCAGGGAAGAATGGAACCAGCCCCGGTGCTGGTCGGAGCCCTCGAGATACATGATCACATCCGGCCCGCCATCGCGCATCCGGCGGATGCCCGCAAGAGCTGGAAAATGCGCGGGGTCATCGAGCGTGAAAGCATGAGTCGAACCCGAATCGAACCAGACGTCGAGAACATCATCGATCTTTTCATAGTGTTCCGGGTCATGCTCCGGCTTTAAAAACCGCGCGGCTGCTCCTTCGGCAAACCAGGCATCGGCGCCTTCCTGTTCGAAGGCGTCCGCGATGCGCTGATTGACCTTTTCGTCGGCAAGAATTTTCTTTGTGTCCTTGTTGACGAAGATCGCGATCGGCACGCCCCAGGCACGCTGGCGCGAGACGACCCAATCTGGCCGGTTGGCGATCATGCCGGTGATGCGGTTTTCCCCGGCCGGCGGGTACCACGACGTGACGGCGATCTCACGCAGGGCGATCTCGCGCAAGGTCTCCCCGGCTTCAATCGGCTTGTCGAGCGCGATGAACCATTGCGGCGTATTGCGGAATATCACCGGCTTTTTCGAACGCCAGGAATGGGGATATTGGTGTTTCAGTTTCCCGCGCGCGACGAGGCTGCCCGCTTCAATCAAGGCCTTGATGACAGCCTCATTGGCGTCGCCCTTGTTGCCCTTATCGTCAATGACACGGCGGCCCGTAAATCCCGGTGCTTCCTCCGTGAAGAAGCCGTCGGCATCGACGGTGTAGGGGATGCGGGTGTCGATGCCTTCGTTCTCCAGTTCAATCTTGTGCGCCATCCAAATGTCGAAGTCATCGCGGCCATGGCCCGGCGCGGTGTGGACGAAGCCGGTGCCGGTGTCTTCGGTTACATGTTCGCCATCAAGGAGAGGAACCTCGAAGGCGTAGCCGGGGATTGTCTCGGCGAGAGGATGTGCGCAGATCGTTCCAGCTAAGAGCTGCCCGCTGATTTTGCGTTTATCGAAAATAATGTTTTTGAAACCGATTTTCTTTAAGAAATCATAGTAAAGTGTATCATTAGCGCTGACAAGAAAACATGTATTTCCAAATTTTTCTGCAAATCTCTGACGATCTCCTGCATCTTCTGTTAGATATTCAGCATATTCTGCTGCAGAACTACAGATTTCTGATGCTAATTCTTTTTCACGAGGTGATAAATCGGCTTCCGTAATCGGAAGTGGACGTGGATCTGGCGCACGCGGGACAAGCAAATGATAGTTTAATTTGGACGAATATGCGATGGCTCTATTCGCCGGGATTGTCCAAGGGGTCGTGGTCCAAATAACGATTTTCGCGTTTTTTACGTCCGAGAGGGCGCTAGCCTTCGAACGGAGTACAGGAAACGCCACCCACACCGTATCGCTGACGTGGTCTTCATATTCGACCTCCGCCTCGGCGAGAGCGGTTTTTTCCACAACGCTCCACATCACCGGTTTCGAGCCGCGATAAAGGAGGCCGTTTGCAGCGAATTTCATGATCTCGCGGGCGATCTGCGCCTCGGCGGCATAGCTCATCGTGAGATAAGGGTGCTCCCAATCGCCAATCACGCCGAGCCGCTTGAACTCCTCCCTTTGCACATCGACCCAATGCCCGGCGAAGGCGCGGCATTCGCGGCGGAACTCATTGACCGGGACGGAATCCTTGTTCTTGCCCTTGGCGCGGTAATTTTCCTCGATCTTCCATTCGATCGGCAGGCCATGGCAATCCCAGCCGGGCACATAATTTGAGTCTTTTCCCAGCATCCGCTGCGAGCGGGTGACAAGGTCTTTCAAAATCTTATTCAGCGCATGGCCAATATGGATATTGCCATTGGCATAGGGCGGCCCGTCGTGCAGCACGAATTTCGGCTTGCCCCGGCCCGCATCCTGCAGGCGCTGGTAAAGACCGATCTCGTGCCAGCGCGCGAGGAGTTCCGGCTCTTTCTTCGGCAAGCCGCCGCGCATCGGAAAATCCGTGCGGGGCAGATAGAGGCTCTTCGAATAGTCGGGCGGGGCTTCCGCAAGCGTGCCGCCGCTTGTCTTATCGTCCATGAGTGTTTCGGGCCTGCTCGCGCGGCACGGCCGCGCCGTTGGATTTGAGGAGAAGTCGGTTCCCGGCCGGGCCGAGCGCAAGCCAAGCGGCTCGCCGCTCAAGCGCGGGCGGGGCCCCTAATTCGGAGCGAAAGCAGATCGAAGATCGTGGCCATATGTTTCTTCTAGCACGAACATGCGGGGAATAAAGCCTCTTGGGGAATGGCCTCAGCGTGGCTCTCAGCCCGCCCGAAAGCTGCGGATAAGGCTTGTGGAGACAAGTCCGGCGTTGATTCTCCCTTATAAATGCGGCTCTGTTTTCAAGTAAATGCGGCTCTGTTTTCAAGAGAGCCCCCTTACTCCAGCCCTGGGCAATTCAACCCTTCCATCTTGATAGGTTTCAGGTGATGAGAGCCATGCCCGTCCGCCGTCTTGATCCTGTTCTTGTCGATCGCATCGCGGCGGGCGAGGTGGTGGAGCGGCCGGCCGCCGCCGTCAAGGAGCTCGTCGAGAATGCGCTTGACGCCGGCGCGTCCCGCATCGACGTCGCAATAGAAGCGGGAGGCCGGCGGCTCATCCGTGTCATCGACAATGGGAGCGGAATGGCGCCTGAGGATCTCGATCTTGCCGTTGAACGCCATGCGACATCCAAACTGCCGGATGGCGATCTTTCCCATATCGCAACGCTTGGTTTCCGGGGTGAGGCCCTTCCTTCGATCGGCTCGGTGGCAACGCTCGATATTTCTTCGCGGCTGAAAGGCGCGCCGCATGGATTTTCGATCCGTGTCGATCAAGGCCGCAAGCACCCGCTTGCGCCTTGCGGCAAACCGCCGGGAACGCGCGTTGAAGTGCACGATCTCTTCGCCGCTACTCCGGCGCGGCTGAAGTTTCTGAAGTCCGATCGCGCGGAAGCGCGTGCCTGCGCGGACGCCGTCCAGCGGCTTGCCATGGCACATAAAAATGTGCGCTTTACGTTCGCGTCTGCCGAGACCTCGATCTTTGATTTGCTTGCGCGCGGCGAAGGCGAAGAGGCGCTGCTGTCTCGGCTTGCCGATATTCTAGGTGATGAGTTTCGCGCCAACGCGCTGCGTATTGAAGCCGTGCGGGAGGGCATCCGGCTCGAAGGCTTTGCCGGCCTGCCGACCTGGCACAAGGCCAATGCGCAGGCGCAATATCTCTTCGTCAATGGGCGCCCTGTCCGCGACAAGCTTTTCATGGCCGCGGTGCGCGCGGCTTACGCCGATTATTTGCCGCAAGGGCGCCATCCGGCCCTTGTCCTCTTCCTCGATTGCGATCCGCGCAACGTTGACGTCAATGTCCATCCGGCCAAGGCAGAGGTGCGCTTTCGTGATTCCGGCCTCATTCGCGGCCTTGTGATTGGCGCCTTGAAGCAGACTTTGGAGTCCGCGCTTCATCGCGCCACCCCGGCACAGGGGGCGGCAGCCGCTGGCCTTCTTGCCCGGCGTGTCAGCCTGGGCGGTGTGATACCCCCTCGCGCGCCTGCCTCCGGCTGGGATTGGCGCAACTCGCCAGCCTATCCGGGCTTTTCCGAGAGCACTCCGCCAGAGATTGGCGGTTATGCGCTCATCCAAGGGGCTATCGCCGCCGATACGCGTCCCCATGAGCAGCCGCCCGCACCGGAAGATATCGGCGCGCCGCTCGGCGCCGCGCGGGCGCAGATCCATGATGGTTACATTCTCGCCCAGACCCGGGACGGGATCGTCATCGTCGATCAGCATGCCGCACATGAGCGCCTTGTCTATGAAGGCTTGAAGGCCGCACGTGCTGGCGGGAGTGTGCAGCGCCAAGTGCTGCTCATCCCAGTCATCGTCGAACTGGAACAGGCCGATGCCGAACGCATCGAGGACGCTGCCCCGCTATTGCGGGAATTCGGCCTTTATGTCGAGGGGTTTGGGCCGGGTGCCGTCGCTGTTCATGAGATGCCAGCGCTTTTGAAAAGCGGGGACGTATCAAGTCTCGTCCGCGATCTTGCGGCTTCGCTTCGTGAGGATGAGCAAGCCTCAGCACCGCTCGAAAAGCGTCTTGATCATGTGCTGGCAACCATGGCCTGCCACCATTCAGTGCGCTCTGGCCGCCGTCTCGGGGCGGAGGAAATGAACGCGCTTCTTCGCGAGATGGAACGCACGCCGGGCAGCGGCCAATGCAATCACGGGCGGCCAACCTACATTGAGCTAAAACTTGCCGATATCGAAAAGCTGTTTGGCCGGAGATAGGTTCTGCTTACAGCATGGATTCGGAGGCCAAGCGCCAATTGTCTCGGCCATGAGAGCCCAATATTTCCAGCCGCGAGAACCCGAGAACCAAGGTGTGGCAGCTGCTAAAGGTAACCGGTTGCGGTTTGCTGGATTATGATTTTTCCTGGACTTCGCACCGGAGTATCGAAGCCTCATGAACGTCCTTCTTCTTGGTTCGGGCGGACGCGAACACGCTCTCGCCATTGCACTTGCGAAGAGTCCTTTGCTCACGGCTCTATTCGTGGCACCTGGCAATCCGGGCATGGCGGCGCTTGCGCGGACTGCTGCTCTCGATATCGGCGATCATCAAGCGGTCGTGGCCTTTTGTAAGGCGAATAAGATTGATTTCGTCGTGGTTGGGCCTGAAGCGCCGCTCGTCGCTGGCATTATCGATGATCTGGCGGCGGCTGGGATCAAGGGTTTCGGCCCCGGCAAGGCGGCCGCCATGCTCGAAGGGTCCAAAGCCTTTGCCAAGGAGTTTTGCCGCCAGCATCAAATTCCAACGGCGGGCTATGCCTGTTTCACCGATGCCGCATCAGCCAGGGCCTACGTGCGTGAAAAGGGAGCTCCCATCGTGATCAAGGCGGACGGGCTCGCGGCGGGCAAGGGCGTCACCGTGGCGATGAGCCTCGAAGAGGCGGAAGCTGCGATTGAGGCGAGTTTCTTGGGCGGCTCCGGCAGGGCCAGGGAGAAGGTCGTCATCGAGGATTTTCTCGAAGGCGAGGAAGTCTCATATTTCGCGCTTTGTGACGGCAAACGTGCCATCGAATTTGCCTCGGCCCAGGATCACAAGCGGGCAGGGGAAGGCGAGAGCGGTCCCAACACCGGCGGAATGGGAGCCTATTCGCCGGCCCCTATCATGGATGCGCAGATGAGCAAACGCGTCATGAGGGAGATCATCGAGCCGACGCTTGAAGGAATGGCCGCGATGGGCGCTCCTTTCAAGGGTGTCCTTTTCGCTGGTCTGATGATTTGCGCGGATGGGCCAAAGCTCATCGAATACAATGTGCGGTTCGGCGATCCTGAAACCCAAGCAATGTTGCCGCGTCTCGAAGATGATCTGCTCGCGCTTCTGCTGGATTGCGCCGCAGAAAAGCTGCCAGAACGGCCGGTACGCCTGTCTGCCCAAACGGCGCTTAGCGTCGTTCTTGCCGCCAAGGGCTATCCCGGTGCGCCACACCGGGGAAGCGAAATTCGCGGGATCGAGCGTGCCGGAGCCATGCCCTTCATTGTGATCACTCATGCCGGGACGAGACGCGAGGGCGAAAAACTCCTCGCCGATGGCGGCCGCGTCCTCAATATCACCGCTCTTGGCGCCGATGTGGCGGAAGCACGCGCTCGCGCCTATGCCGCGATCGACAGGATAGACTGGCCGGAAGGCTTCTGCCGCCGCGACATTGGCTGGCGGGCGGCCGGGCACAATCGAAAGCACGCTTAAAGCACGCTTGATGACTGGGCCCTCGGCCTCCGGCCCTCTGGGCATGTACAGTTCGTCATCCTCCGAGCTTCCGGAGGCTGATCAGAGCTAGCCCATGTCTCGCCACGAGGCGCGTGGCCCATTGCACCGCCGCGATAATCCTTCAAAGCTCATGAAGCTCTAGCAGAGAAGGAGGATTGTGTTATAAACTTAACCGTTCTTTTCCTAAATTGTATTGTCTGGTCCGTCCGGCCGATCGGGAGGTTAAGGCAAAGCTATCTTTGTGAATTCCATTTATCCGCGTTCTCCTTTGCCAGCTTGAAGCATGGACGCTGCCAGGGCGAAGCCCGGCCAAGAGAGACCGTCTAATCATGACCTTGAAACCCTTGATGTCAGGCCGGTCATTGAATCAGCATCTCAAGACCACAAACGAGCGGCCTCTGGAATGACGCCGCTTTCGAAAGTGCCGAACGTTTACAATCCGGCCGCGGCGCAAGCAGGCAGCCCGTGCCCGCTTGAGCGGCAAGCTGCACCTTTCACCTCAAACGCCCCCGTTGCCGGTCCTGGCGATCTTGTGGCCCGTGCACTCATGATCCTCGCCGAGGAGACCGAAGCATGGCAAGCGAGGCGTGCGCCGGATCTCCCGCCAGGGAGCACACGGTGATCTGTCCGCTATGCGGGTTCGAGAATGCCGCCGCCGCGCGCTTTTGCGGAGGCTGCGGGAAAGCGCTCCATGCGGTTACTGGCAATGAACATGAGGCAGAACGCCGGCACGTCTGTGTGCTGTTCTGCGACCTTGTGGGATCCACGCCGCTGTCCCACCGCCTGGATGCGGAAGACCTGCGGGATGTTGTGGGGGCCTACCAGCGCACATGCGAGGCCGCTGTGCTCCGGCAGGGCGGCTTCGTGGCGCAACATAGGGGCGACAGCATCGAGGTCTATTTCGGCTACCCGCACGCTCATGAGGATGACGCATCGCGTGCAGCCCGCTGCGCCTTCGAGATGCTGGAGGCGGTGCGTCAGCTTGCCAATGCGACCAAGCTCGACCTCCAGGTGCGGATCGGCATTGACAGCGGGCGCGTGGTGGTCGGAACGCTGGCGGGCGGCGGCTCCGAGCGGGTGGCTGCCATTGGAGAAACCCCGAACATAGCCGCGCGGGCCCAGGCAGAAGCGGCGCCGGGTGAAGTGGCCGTCTCGGACTCTTTCTGGCGGCTTCTGCCAGGGACGTTTGCCGCAGAACCGATGGGCGTTCGCAAGCTAAAAGGAGTCGAGCGGCCGGTGGAGCTTTTTAGGCTGGTTCCGTCGGGTAACAAAGCTGCGGGTTTGAACGCAGCTCGAACCCCGTTTGTCGGCCGCGCCAGCGAGCGCGAGCGCATCCGGCAAATCTGGGCGCGCGCGGCCGGAGGTATTTCTCAATTTGTGCTCCTGCGCGGTGAACCGGGTATCGGGAAATCGCGTCTTGTTGAAGTCAGCCGCGGTGAGAACGCAGATAGCCAAACCGATGTGCTGGTGGCGCGCTGCATCCCATCCGCAGCCGAAACCGCGTTTCATCCCTTCGTTGACCTGCTCATCTCCCGGCTGGGGCTTGAGGGTGTACCGCTGGAGGAGCAGGTGGGGCGTATCGAGAAGCGCATGGCCGAGCTTGGGATTGCCACCAGGGATGCCGTGCCGCTGCTCTCATCCATTCTTTCGATTCCGATTGATCCCGCAGTTTGGCCAGCGCCAGATCTTTCATCTGTGCGCGCCCGTCAGCGTACGATGGATATCCTCGTTGAAGTTCTGCGCGCCCTTACGCGGCGCGCGCCGGTCCTCTTTGTTATCGAGGATCTTCATTGGGCCGATCCCTCCAGCGTCGAGCTTTTGCGCCAGCTAATTTCATCGATGCGGAGCGCGAGTTTAATGATGCTGCTCACTGCCCGCCTGGAGTTTTTGCCAACGTGGATGGCAGCAACGAATGTGACCGAGATCGAACTGGAGGCACTTGATCCTGCGGAATCAGAAACATTCATCCGGAAGGTGGCTAAGGACAAACCATTTCCGCCCGATGTAGCTTGGCAGATTCGGGAACGGGCAGCTGGCAATCCGCTCTTTCTCGAGGAGGTCACGCGCTTGGTCATGGAGTCCGGCGCGCTCGTTGAGCGGGAGCATGCGTGGGAGCTCGTCAGCGCGCTGTCATCGCAAGTTGTCCCAGCCTCGATGGAAGCGTCGCTCATGGCTCGTATTGACCGCCTCGGCGAGGCGCGGCCGCTCTTTCAGCTTGCTGCGACGATAGGACGTGAGTTTTCCCGCGATCTGCTTGTGGCCGTCGCACAGTTGCCGGAGGAGACGGTACGGTGCCAGCTCGCCGTGATGCAACAGTCGGGCCTGATCTACCAGGAAGGTGATGCGCTGCCCGTCTATCTTTTCAAACATGCCCTCGTTCGCGACGCTGCCTATGACTCGCTTCTTCGCAAGACGCGGCGGCGCTACCACGCGCGGATCGCGGAAGTGCTCGCCGCACGCTTTCCCGAGATGGTGGAAAGCAGGCCAGAGCTCCTCGCGCACCACTTTTCAGGCGCGGGCTTTCATGAGGACGCTGCAGCTCATTGGCTGGCTGCCGGAGAGAATGCCAAGAAACGAAGTGCTGTGAACGAGGCCGTGGCCCACTTTCGCCATGCGCTGGCTGATCTCGATCAGCTTCCCGCCGACACAACCCGCATGGATACCGAGCTCTCGGTCCTCACGGCTTTGGCCCCTGCGTTAATGGCCGCATACGGATGGGCGGCACCGGAGGTGGAAGATGCCTGCAGGCGCGCCATCCGATTGGCAGAGCAGCTTGAGGCGGCCGACCGGATATACGCCCCTCTCTGGGGATTGTGGACCAATCAGTTCGTTGGCGGGCGGCTGTCCGAAGCGATGGAAACCGCTTCTCAAGTTCTGGCCATGGCGCTGGCCACTCGCAATCCGATGCTGGAGATGACCGGACGCAATGCCACGTCTTATACCCGCTTCTACCGGGGCGAATATGATGAAGCGATCGCCGAGGCGGAGGCTGGCCTCGGGCACTACGCCTATGACATGGAGCTGCAGCTAGCTCAAACTTTCCAACTCTCGCCGACCATCAACATGATGACGGCCAAGGCCTGTTCATTGTGGATGCAGGGTCACCAGCATGAGGGCATCGCGCTCATGGATGATATGGTGGCTCTTGCCCGCTCCCTCCGGCATCCGCCAAGCGTGGCTTCGGCACTGGCATTTGCGATGTTCTTCTGCCTTTACGATCGCGACTGGGAACGTCTCTTCGCGTTTGCGGATGAGACCTATGATCTCTCGCAAGCTGAGGGTTTCGCCATGTGGGCAGCGAACGCGGGAATGCACCGCGGACGCGCCCGTATTGGACTTGGGCAGGCGGATAAAGGTGTGGCCGAGGTGCTGGAGTGGGGCGCCTTGTTCCGCCAGACAGGATCAGGATGTATTGAAGGCTCGGTCACAAGCATGGTCTCCGAGGTGTTGCACATGGCCGGGCGTTCGGACGAAGCGCTCGCCGTAAGCGCCGAGGGGGAGCGGCGCGCAGAAGCGGGTCTTGTGGGTGTGATGGTGCCCGAGATCTACCGGATGCGCGGAAATATTCTCCGCGATCTTGACCGCCTGGATCAGGCGGATGAAGCATACCGCCAGGCCGTGAATTGCGCACGCAAACAAAAGGCGCGTTCTCTTGAGCTCCGCGCCTTGATTTCGCTGCTCGATTTGCGCCTCGCTCGTGATCGGCCCGGCGATCTCGATGAAGATCTGCGCCATGCCATGGCTGGTTTGGAATCTCAGCTGGATCGGCCGGATTTTATGCAAGCACGCAAGCTGCTGGCATACAGTTGCAGCTGAATGACTTGTGGCAAGGGACGAGCCATGTCTTCCAGCGAGCTAGCATTAAGCACCCGTCCCGGTCTCCTTGCGGACCTGCTCCCTGGATGTCCGTCAGCGCCCGCGGTTGTGATGCGCGCACGCGACGGCTCAGTGCTGTGGTGGGGCGATGCGGAGACGCCCGGACCGCCCCCTCTCATCTCTCCAGGAGCAACTGTCTCCATCGCGGTAGCAGTCTCTCCGGTCCGGCCGGGTCACGCTGTCACGGTGGAGTATCGTGTCAACGGAGGCCCGGTCCAGCAAGCCATCGCGCTACCTGAGCTGCGCTCCTTTGACGCGAATGCCCGAATATTCCGGGCGGTCTTGCCAGGGCAGCCTGCGGGGCAAGTTGAGTACCTGCCGGTGCTGCGTTTTGCAGGCCAGCCGGTCTCTCCCTGCCTCGAGGATTCGGCAGAGCCTTCCAGGTACCGGGTAGGCCGCACCGCGCCGCCGGTGGCGGCACCGGCCTTACCCGCTGCGCCAAGCTCGTTTATGGCCTTGCCTCTCTGGGGGTGGAACACGGAGTTCCTCGGCTCGGTCACCGCCACACTTCGCAAAGAGATCGTGGGCGCCACACCGGATGGATTGCGGATCGATTGGCCCGTCAAGGAGGGGCGCTTCACTGGGCCGGATCTCGACTGCGTCATGCTGCCCAGCGCGGCTGACTGGATGCGTATCCGTGAGGACGGCGTCGGAATCATCAGCGTGCAGGCGTGCTTCGAGGCGCGGACGGGAATACGTATCTATTGCTCCTATGCCGGAATCTTGGATCTTGGCCTAGATGGTTACGCTCGCGCGCTGCGCGATGAGTTTCCCCCGCTCCCTCCGGTTGTGGTCACCCCGACCTTTGTGACGGCTGACAAGCAGCTGGAGTGGCTCAATCGTGCGCAGTGCGTCGGGTTAGGCAGAGTGGATATGGCAGCGCTGCAAATCGAGTTTGACATTTACAGGGTGCAAGTAGGGGGACGCAAACATGCCAAATGACGCAAGCTTACCGAATGATCCGCAGGTGCCGTGGACGGACGAGCAATGGACTCGCGTAAGCCAGGTCATTCAGCAGGAAGCGAGCCGTGCGCGCGTGGCGGCGGCGTTTCTTCCGCTGTTCGGACCGCTCCCCGCGAGCACGGATTTTGTACGGTCAGAACTCATCTCTTATCCGCACATTGGGCATGATCGCGAACGTCAGCGCATAGCGATCGCGGACAGAGATACGATGAGACTGCCGACGCTGCAGGTGAAGGTGTATGTGCGCAGTGCGCAGATGGCAGACCCGGAAATGACGAGCGTGCTGGCCTTGTTCCGCCGCGCCGCCAATGTCCTTGCCCGCCTCGAGGATGCCTTGATCTTCAACGGCCAGCGGGACGAAGACCAGGGCCCGCCGAGGGGGCTCGACGGTCTTCCCGCTGTTTGGGACATCCTCGGCGGGGAGACAAGGAGAGGTCTCCTGTCGCACGAGGAGGAACCGCAAATCCACATTTTGGCTGATGGCAATTCGCTGGTGAGGGGCGTGTCAAGCTCAATCGGCATGCTGGAGAGCAGCGGCCACTTTGGCCCGTTTGCCGTGGTGCTTGGCCAGAAGTTGTTCGTTGCCGCGCAGACCCCCAACAGAGATTCGCTCGTGCTGCCGCAGGACCGGATCATCCCGTTCCTGGGCGGCGGTCCGCTTCTCCGTTCATCCACCCTTCCCGAGGATTGCGGCGTCGTGGTGGCGCTGGGCGGCGCGCTTGTCGAACTCGTCGTTGCGACTGATGTGTCACTTGCCTTCCTGCAGCTCACCACCGATCCACTCTTCGTGTTTCGCGTGTTCGAAAAAATCGTATTGCGCATCAAGGAGCCCAACGCAATTGTGGCGCTCGTGCCGCCCAACGGGCGCGAGGGTGTGATCGAGGCATGAGCGCCAGGGTCATTATCCTGGGCGGCGGCGTGGCGGGCATGAGTGCCGCGCAGGAGCTAATCGAGCGCGGCTTCGATGTCACCGTCTTCGAGCGCCGCGGCATTGCGGGAGGCAAAGCCCGCAGCATTCCCGTGGTTGATGACGGCGCCGGCACAAGCGGCCATCAGCGCTTCGATAGCGGCATTGAATCGATCGAGCACAGCCTGCCGGGCGAGCATGGCTTCCGGTTCTTCCCCGGGTTCTACAAGCATGTGATTGATACCATGCGGCGTATCCCGTCCTTCGACGGGCGCAGGGTGGCGGATCATCTCGTGCCGACGACACGCTGCGGCCTTACGCAATACGGCAAGCCCGCGTTCCTTATACCCTCGATCTTTCCAAGCACGCCAAGTGACGCTAGCACAGTGCTGCGCGACATACTTCTGGCATTCGGGCCGGTCACCGGCCTCACACCTGAGGAATTCGCATTTTTCGGCGCGCGCATCTGGCAGATCCTTACCTCGTGCAAAGAGCGCCGGCTCGGAGAATACGAAGGGACGAACTGGTGGGAGTTCCTCGGTGCTGAGCAACGTTCGGCATCATATCAAAAGTTCCTTGCCACGGGCATAACGCGCTCTCTGGTGGCTGCCAAAGCGCGCAAGGCCAGCACACGCACGATCGGCGATATATTCGTTCAGCTGATGCTGACGATTCTCAATCCGGCCGCTGGATCAACTGATCGCGTGCTCGACGGGCCGACGAATTTAGTCTGGATCGATCCCTGGCGCACCTATCTCGAATCGAAGGGCGTTCAATACATTACCGAAGCGGAGGTCGAGGAGATTCTTTGCGGCAATGGGCGGATCACCGGCGTTGCCATTCGCCAGCGGGGGGAGCGCAAAATGGTGCATGGCGACCACTATGTGGCCGCGCTGCCGATCGAGCGCTTCGCACCGTTGATGAACGGCGCCCTCCTGGCCGCTGACCCAACGCTCGCCAGCCTGCGCACACTGGCCCCGAACGTGGAGTGGATGAATGGCGTGCAGTTCTATCTTCGCCGCGATCTGCCGATGGCGCATGGGCACGTGATTCACATCGACACCGAATGGGCGCTCACGAGCGTCTCGCAGGTTCAGTTCTGGCGCAATGTGCCGTCCGGGCACTTTGGCAGCGATGTGCGCGGCGTCCTCTCGGTCGATGTCTCCGACTGGGAAACTCCCGGTTCTGACGGCCGCCCTGCCATGCAGTGCTCGCGTGAAGAGGCAGTGCGTGAAACATGGAAGCAGCTCAAGCGCTCGATCAACGCCGGTCAGGAGCTGCTACGCGACGAAGACCTCCATTCCTGGTTCCTTGACCCGGACATTGACAATGATCCCAGGCGTCCGGGTTTCCTGTCGAATTCGGAACCGCTCCTCGTGAACCTGGTCAACACTTGGGCTCTTCGCCCCGAGGCGGCCACGGCCATTCCGAACCTTTTCCTGGCGTCGGATTACGTGCGCACGCATACCGACCTTGCGACGATGGAGGGTGCCAATGAAGCAGCCAGGCGTGCGGTCAACGGACTGCTTGATGCCGTGAAATTTGAGGGCCCTCGTTGCGAAATATGGCCGCTGCACGAGCCCGAGGTTCTCGCGCCATGGCGGCTCTACGATGCAATGCGGTACAAGGCTGGCCTGCCGTGGGACGGTTCACTCATGAAGGTGGCAGCAAATGCCATCCTCGGCGCGTCTCCGCTCCTTGATCAGGCAGGTCCATTGCTTGAACGGGTTGTTCCTTTTGCGAATCCTGTAGTCAGCGCGCTTGACCTGGCCGGCGGCGCAAGGGAGGGCCTCAGCGGGGTGGCTGCGGCCGCCCCAGTGGCAGCCGAAAGTGATGGTGCCGGACCGGCGGGGTTCCTGGAGCGCCTTCGGTGGTATCGCGGCATGCTTGCCGGTACGCTTGCGGCCGGTGTGCCAGCGTGGGAGCCACAGCGGCATCTTTACGGGCTCGTCAAGGATTTCATCGGCCGCTCCGGCAAGGGCTTGCGGCCGGCATTGTGCATCGCGACTGCGCGCGCGCTCGGCGGGCGGGCGGAAGACGCCTTTCCCGCCGCTGCGGGCATAGAGATGCTACATAATGCCTTTCTCGTCCATGATGACATCGAAGATGGCAGCGAGACGCGCCGTGGTGCTGCCGCGATGCACCGCCGCGCGGGGGTGCCTCTCGCCGTGAACGCCGGTGATGCCATGAATGCGCTTGGCATGCGCTTCTTCCGCAAAAGCGGCGAACGCCTCGGACCGGCGGTGACACTGCGTATTCTCGACGAGGCCGATCATCTGATTGCCGAGACCTTGGAAGGACAGGCCATGGAGCTTGGCTGGGTGCGCGACAATCATCTGACAGCCGGGGAGGATGACTACCTGCGGCTCGTGCTCAAGAAGACCGCTTGGTACAGCTTTATCCACCCCATGCGGATCGGCGCGCTCGTCGCTAACGGCGAAGATCAAAATCTGAGCCGGTTCGATCGCTTTGGTTATCTGCTGGGGCTCGCTTTCCAGATCACCGACGATATTTTGAATCTCAACGGAAATGTAACACAGTACGGCAAGGAGGCCGACGGCGATCTCTGGGAAGGGAAGCGGACTCTCCTTCTGGTACATGCCCTGCGCCATGCCAGCAGCACGGACCGGGCGTGGATCATCAGCTTCCTGATGCGGCCGCGCGAGCGCCGCTTGCCGCGCGAAGTGCTGCGGCTTCATCAAATAATGGCGAGCACGGGCAGCATCGAGTGGGCGCAGCAGGCGGCAGCTGCAATCGCAGAGGCCGCCATACGCGAATTTGAGAGTTCGGCTTTCGCAGGCGTGCCTCCAAGCCCGGACCTTCGATGGTTGCGCTCCTGTATAGACTTCCTTGTGCAGCGCGAGGCGTAGTCCGTGTCCCTAACATGATAAGCCGGCATGCTGGGATGGCCGCTTGCCGGATGGAAACAACAGGCGATACTACGGAAAATTAAGTTGCCCTTTTGCCGTTGCCGGACGTAACCCGGAATCGTTTTTTCTCGTTCCGTTGAGGTAAACATCATGAAAAAGCATCTTCTTATGGCCGCAGGGGCAGCCTTTACAATTGAAAGCGCCTCCTTTCGGGGAGCCTAGAGACTTTCACGATGGAGATATCCATGTCCCGCCGTAAGGCTGCTTTCGCCGCCGGGCTGCTTGCAATTTTTCCGGGTGGTAATGTGTGGGCCCAGCAATCACGAGCCGGGCCGCCGGGTGGTGACCCCAACATCGAGTTTCTCGTTGCGACTGCACGAGAGTGGGGCGGCAAGCAAGGCTATGTCTTCACCTGCGACGAATGGAAAGAATATTTGAAGCGCATGTATAATCTGGCGGACAGGCGGCATCGCGGCTTCATTGACGCGCAGGATTTCGAAATTATTAAACGCGTCAGCCTGGTCTTTGCAAAGGCGACTTTTGATTATTTTGATGCCGCGGGAAAGGGGCGCGTGACGCAAAAGGAGTTTGTTGAAACTCCAAGCCAATTTTTTGCGGTCTTCGATAAGAAAAACACTTGCCGTGTCACGGTCGATGACATCCGGCAAGCGACGGCACCGCCAACACCAACACCGTCACCCGCGTCTCGCCCTGGGAGAGGCACTGGCGGCGCTTTTCTTCGTTAACCCGAACGCTAAGATTCCGGTTTGCTGGAGGCTTAGCGTTCAGGTTAATTTTAATCCGTCTGCCAGCCGCATAGGCCTTAAGCATGATGCCAATGGACGCGAACGCGTTCTGCGCCGCGACAGCGCGGAGAGGCGCATCGTAACCGTTCAAGACCGCCCGCAATCCTTGGTCCGCGCTGGTCATCGGAACGATGCAAGGGGCACCGGGGGCATGAATGAGCGCGATCACCCGGGAGCGGAACAGGCGGACCCGATCTCTGTGCGCACATCGAGGAGTTCCGGAAAGAAGGCCACGTCCACCATCTTTCTTAAAAATGCCACGCCCGAGGAGCCGCCCGTTCCGCGCTTATAGCCGATGATGCGTTCGACCGTCTTCACATGCCTGAAGCGCCAAAGCTGGAAATGCTCATCGATATCAACAAGCTTTTCGCAAAGAGCATAGCTCGCCCAATGAGCCTCGGGCGCCGCATAGATGCGCTGAAAGATAGGGATCAGGTCTGGATTGCGGCGGTAAGGTTCGCTCCAATCACGTTCAAGGCAGGTCTTTGGCACGGCATGCCCAAGTCTTGCCAGATGCCGCAAGAACTCATCGTAAAGGCTGGGGCTCTCAAGCTCGATGCGCAGTTCATGTTGAGCCGCCTCATTATGCGCGAAAAGTTCCAGCATCTCCCTTTGTTTATTACCCAGGATGAATTCGATTGCGCGGTACTGGTACGATTGAAGCCCGGAAGCCGGGCCCAGCACGTGCCGGAACTGCACGTAGTCGCTGGGCGTCAGGGTCTCAAGGACTCCCCATTGCTCGAACAGCTGTCTCTGGATGGCCTTCACACGGGCAAGGATCTTCTCGCAAGGGTCGAGGTCGTCTGCGCGTATACGCTCGCGCGCTGCGCGGAGCTCATAAAGGACGAGCTTGAACCACAGCTCGGTAACCTGATGCTGGATGATAAAGAGCATCTCATCGTGATGAGGCGGGCTGCTGAGCGGGTGCTGAGCTCCCAGCAAGTGATCGAGATGGAGATAGCCAGCATAGGTTAGCCGCCCATCGAGATCGCGATGCACTTCTGGTTCGAGCGGCCGCTCGTGCCGCAGACTAGCCATGACGGGGAGTTCCGCTACGCAAAGGGTTTCCGGGTTCTCGACCGGGAAATTTACCAAAGCCCGAGTTTGGACCATCAGGGATATGCGAATGGTTTACCATGAGACTAGCGTGTTACTGGCCGGGCGAGCTCATAGGGAGTGCTGCTTTGAGTTCTACAAGGAATGGAAAAGGTCTTATCTTAGAGGCAATTAAAATTTCAGCCTCCCAGCGTAACTCCTCGCTCAACGATGCAAGTCATTTCCATGATGTTACATATTATGTCGTGAAAACGCCTAGTCTTGGCGAAAGACGTTCATCGCGGCGGCGGCGGACCCGGTTGCGCTCGGGGAAGATCGTAAATCCAAGAAGCGCATATCTTGTCGATTGCCAGATCTATGATCGCTCGGTCATGGGCGCAAGGCTGCGGCTTTTCGACAATGTTGCCCTTCCCGGCAAAATCCAATTGTTCGAGGATGTTTCCGAAAGCTTGATCACCGCCACAATTGTGTGGCGCAGAAACCGTGAAATCGGGATTTGCTTTGGTCACTGTGCACAAAGACGTCATCTCACGGCAGTGCAGCTTACCCGCCTTCGAGCCGGGTATAATCCCGCCAAAGCGCGGTTTGCATCGATAATCTCTTTTACGCCCCTATATTAGAGTTCGCGCCAGCCTGAGCCTTCCCTCATGGATACCATGGAGAGGATGGGACAGGGTAAGGACGAACCCATGTATAGGGGGCGGGCTGCTCCGCGAAGCCGTGATCCAAAGGCGCGGCAGGAACAGCCGCCGCTGCTGCGGGATATGGGCCATCGATTGCAGGATCATATGGCCGAAGTGATCCATCGGGCATGACGCGGCTGTTGGTGAATGGCACGAAGCCGCCGGCTCCGTCCGGGACAACAGGCGGCGGCGGTCCGCCCCAAAAGCAGAAGAACAAAACACATTCAAGCATAACGGGCAAACTCACGGTTAAACATAGCGCCTAACTCATGACAGCGTTGGTGGTTCCCGCGAGATATGAATTTGGTGTGGACGGGCTGTCTGTGCCCGCGCAAAGTGCGCGGATTACCGGCTGATTAGCCATAGAATCAGGGACAGAACCACGCTAATCAGAAGGCCTGTGGTAATCGGAAAATAGAAATAAAAGTTCTGATGTTGCACGAAAATGTCGCCGGGCAGACGCCCAAGCTTGAGCGGGCTGATCCACCGCCACAGGAGACCAGCCGCCACCAGGACGAATCCGAGCACAATGAGTATCCGCGACATTGTGGTCCCCATCAGTGCCAGAAAAGGCTTTCTTATGAAAGAGCGGACATGCCGCTCCAGCAATAGCCAGACAAGAGCGATGCAGCGTTCACTCTCGTCTTTATCTGAGAATGAACGGCAATTGACGTGATTGACAAGAGAAATAATTAAAATGTGCGATCATCCCAATGGAAATTTCGTGCATCACAAAACCCCGGCAGATTTTTTGTCATTAGCGGCATTGCCGGGGAAACCGGCGCTCCGCCGCCCGGCGAAGAGTGCAGCGTGGCTGAATTCGCCTAAAGTTGGATTTCGGGATGGCCATAAAAGAAATTAGAGAACCATCACGGCTCACACCAGTCCTTGCAGAAACGGATGTTCTTGTGGTCGGCAGCGGACCAGGAGGGCTCGCTGCGGCAATCGGCTCGGCCCGGGCAGGGGTTCAAACGATGCTGGTCGAGCGCTATGGCTGCCTTGGCGGCAACCTTACTCATGTCGGTGTGGAAGGAATCGCCTGGTACCGGCATGAGAAGACGGTCGATGTCGAGGGTATTGGCATTGAATTCGAGAAAAGAGCGAAGAGTTTTGGAGGCGCTGCGCCCGAACCGCAATCGCTGAGCCAGGCCATCAATGCGGAGATGTTTAAGGTCGTGGCCGACAGCTGGATGCAGGAAGCCGGAGTTGAGGTTCTCCTTCATGCCGTCGCCGCCGGAGTCATTCCAGGCGATGGTTGTCTGAAAGGCATCATCATCGAAAGCAAGTCTGGGCGCCAGGCGATTCTAGCCAAGCGCATCATCGATGCAACCGGTGACGCCGACATCGCCGCCCTTTGCGGTGCTCCGCACCGCAAGACGCCAAGGGAAGAGATGCTGCCGGTCACAGTGATGTTTTCCTGCTCCGGTGTCGATAGGGCTCGCTTCCTTGAGTACGTCAAAGCGAATCCTAAAAAATACAGAGATTGGGGCAAGAACTGGGAAGTGAAAACCGGCGGCAAGGAGGATGAGCTGTTCAGTCCCTATCTGGAGGAACCCTTCGATAAGGCGCGGGAAAAAGGCATCATCCCTCCCGGCCTAAAAAGCTTGGGGGGCACTTGGAGCGCGATCAATGATCGTGGCGAGGCTACCTATCTCAATATGGTGCATATGCTTGGGTATGATGGCACGGATGTTCGCGATCTTACGCGCGCAGAAACGGAAGGACGGCGTCAGGTGATGCTTGCCATCAAGGCGCTGCAACACTTTGCGCCAGGGTTCGAGAAGGCGGCATTAAGAAATTTCGGCATGACAGCTGGGGTTCGCGATACGCGGAAGATCATTGGCCGCTATAATCTGACCGAAAATGATGTGCGCCAAGAGGCCCGTTTCGATGATTCCATCGGCATCTTTCCAGAATTCATTGATGGCTACGGCGTTCTTGTGCTGCCAACGACTGGACGCTATTTTCATGTCCCCTATGGAGCGCTCGTGCCCCAGCGGGTGGATAATCTTCTGATTGCCGGCCGTTCCGTTGCCGGGGACAAAATATCACACGCCGCCGTGCGCAACATGATGTGCTGCACGGTGACGGGCCAGGGCGCGGGCATCGCCGGGGCAGTCTCGTTAAAAAACGGGGTTTCAACCGCGGAAGTCAGGATCAGCGATGTCCAGGCTGAATTAAAAAGGCAGGGCGTCCGCTTCGTTTAATGCGGGCACGCCGCGGGTGCTATCGCTTTTCGGGAAGAAATCGAGAACGCCGCTGGTGACTGTCACGAATGCTGAGGATTACACAGAAGGCCGTAAAGAGCGCTGGCACTCGCTGCCTTCCGAAGTTCCGCAGCGAAGACGCTGTCACGCAGATGTCTTGATACCGCCGCAAGCGCGGCGAGGTGCTCACTGCCTGCAGCCGCTGGAATAAGCAGCAAAAACACGAGATCGACCGGCTTGCCGTCAACAGAATCGAAGTGAATGGGCCGGTTGAGGCGCGCAAACATGCCGAATGGCCGGTCAAGGCCTTCGATGCGCGCATGAGGAAGTGCGAAACCATTGCCGAGCCCCGTGGACCCCAGTTCCTCACGGCTGAGGAGGGCCTCATAGATCATCCGTGCATCAAGGTTCAGGAGCTTGGCGGCGCGCGCCGCGAGATCCTGAAGCAATTGCTGCTTGTTACTCGCCCGGGCGGCAAAAACGATCCTGTCCGGTGCGATAAGGTCGGGGAGATCCATGATAGTACCTTCGCAACGTCCTTTAGCTGATCGTGCATTCCCCGGCAATGGGAGTACAACGCTCAAGAAAGTTCCTTAATCAGGTTCGCGGAGGCGATAGCCAACGCCGGTTTCAGTCAGAACATAGGCCGGACGTTCGGGATCCTTTTCAATTTTCTGGCGCAGTGCGCGAATGTATATACGCAGATATTGCACGTCAGCCTCGTTGCCCCAAATTTCCCGCAACATGAAACGGTGGGTCAGAACTTTGCCGGCATGAGCCACGAGAAGACGCAAAACTTCATATTCCCTGGGCGAGAACTTAACTTCCTGACTGCGGACCGTCACAACCCGCCGGACCAGGTCAACGCAAAGATCACCGGCATGAAACACCGGCTTTTCACCTTCTTGCTGGAGGCGATGGCGTTGTGCAGTACGAATGCGGGCCAGAAGCTCATCAATGCCGAAGGGCTTTGTGACATAATCATCGGCTCCAAGGTCGAGCGCTGAGACTTTGGTGCTTTCATTATCCCGGCTTGACAAGATAATAATCGGCAAGATTCCGCCGCCGTCCCTGATCCGTTTGACGACTTCAAGGCCATCCATGTCGGGGAGACCGAGATCGAGGACGGCAAGATCGGCGGCCCCCTGGCGGATGAACCCAAGTCCGGAGCGAGCGTCCTCAGCGGTGGTGACGATATAGCCTTGGCTTTCCAAGCCCGCGCGCAAAAAGCGGAGGATCGCGGGCTCATCATCGATAAGAAGAACGCGAAGCGGACCTGCACGTGACGTCACGATACGCCCTCGGTCAAGAGGCTTGAGGTGACTGGAATGGGAAGCTTGATCGTAAAAACCGCTCCTGTCCGGCCAGCCCGGTTGGCAGCCGTGATTGAGCCCCCCATGGCTTCGATGAAGCCGCGGCAGATGGCAAGGCCAAGACCAGTACCGGCACGCTTGCGGTCGGTACGCTGAACCCGGTAGAATTTGTCAAAAATCCGTTCGAGATCACCTTCGGGAATGCCTTCGCCTTCGTCGAGCACACGGACGACGGCGGAATCGCCTTCACGCCTTGCTATGACCGTGATGCGGGAACCTTTTGGAGCGTATTTGGCAGCATTGTCGAGAAGGTTGAACAGGACATGTTCCATCAGCACCATGTCGAGATTGAGCAGGGGAAGATTACTATCGAGATCAATCTCGACGGAATGGTTTTGCAGGATTTTATCTGCCCTCTGCAAGGTTGCGCCGATGATATCGGAGAGATCGGCCGGACCGGTCTGCGGCATCAAGGGGCCGGCTTCGAGTCTCGTCATATCGAGAAGATTGCCGATGAAGCGGTTGAGCAGCTCGGCTTCCTCCAAAATGGTCCGAATGAGACTCTTGCGAACTTCCGCATCAAATTCCTGCCCATGTGTGAGAAGGCTGCTTGCCGAACCGACGATCGAGGCCAGCGGCGTGCGCAGATCATGGGAAATCGAAGTCAGCAAGGCCGCGCGCAGGCGCTCGGTTTCCTCCGCCAGACGGGCACGGTCGATGTCGCGAGCGAGATTGACGCGATCAATTGCAAGCGCAGCCTGATCCAACAAGGCATCCAGAAGCCGCGATTCCTCCGGGGTCAAGAGGAGCCCCGGTTTGTCGCTGTCGATCCCGACAACCCCAACAGGGCCGCGTCCGGTGCGCAATGGCATGAAGCGGCGCTTCGCGCCCGGAAGCGTGTCGGCGCCGCGCCCGGCCGGCTGATTTCTTTCAAAGCACCAGCGGGCAGCCGCAAGGTCGGCCTCGTCAAGCATGTCCTCGGGTGGATAACCGGCCTTGACGGCAAGGCCGCCATTCTCTGGTAAAAGCACGACGACACGAACCTTCAGCATCAATGCAATCTGATATACTGTTGCCCAGAGGAGATCGTCGAGCGCCGCAGCGCCGGCGAGCTTGCGGCTGAAAAGGTAGAGCTCCCCGGTAATGCGCGTGCGCTCCCGCGCGGCAACGGCTTGGTCTCGAACCCTTGCGGCAAGGTTGCTCGCAATCAGCGCCACGACGAAGAAAAAGAACAGAACGACGACGTTCTCTGGGGAGGAGATGGTAAAGGTATAGAGTGGAGGCAAGAAAAAAAAGTTATAAGACACAACGCTGAGCAGGCAGGCAAAAAGTGAGGCCCATAGGCCATAGCTGACGGCGCTCGCCAGAACCGCGATGAGAAAAACCTGTGCAAGATTTGAGATGCCGAGAGTTTGCCGCAGCAAAGCCGCAACGAGAACGGCAGCCGCCACATAAATAACGCTCATGAGATAGGCTTTGATCTCAGTGCGCTTTGGCTTTGTGGCCGCACGATCGAGAGCGGCGGAAGTCTTTCCTTGAACATCTTTCGCGCGCGCGACAATGTGGACGCTCGCATCACCTGCGGCGCGAACGAGCTTGTCCGTAAATGATTCACTAAAAAGGTTGCGCCAGCGCGCGCGCTTGGGCCGGGCGGCTATGATATGTGCGAAATGATTAGCCTCGGCATATTCGGCCACTGTCAATGCAACGTCGGCTCCGGGAATTGAGATTGCCGAGGCGCCTAGCCGTTGAGCGAGCCGCAGACTCTGCGCAATCCTGTCACGTTCGGCTTCGCTTGCACGCGCGTCGGCAGGCGTTTCGACATGGATCGCGGTCCATTGTCCGCGGAGGCGATCGGCCATGCGCTTCGCATGTCGCACGATCGCGTTGGCGCCTTGGGCGGAGTCCACGAGGACAAGTACGCGCTCGCCCGCCGGCCATGACCCTTCGATGCGATGCGCGCGCATGTAGTCGACCATCTGGGCGTCGACTCTTTGCGCCGTCCGGCGCAACGCAAGTTCCCGCAAGGCTGTTAGATTGCCAGGGGAAAAATAGTTTCTCGTGGCGCGTTCCGCCTGCTCGGGCACATAGACCTTGCCTTCGTTGAGGCGGGTGATCAGATCCTCCGGGGTGAGATCGACAAGTTCGACATCGCAGGCAAGATCGATGATCGAATCGGGGACGGTCTCGCGGACCCTGATTTTGGTGATTCCCGCAACGATATCGTTCAGGCTCTCAACATGCTGGATGTTGAGGGTCGTATAGACGTCGATGCCGGCGGCGAGGAGTTCCTCGACGTCCATGTAGCGCTTGGGATGCCGGCTCTCGGGCGCATTGGTGTGGGCCAGTTCATCAACCAGAACGAGACTGGGCCGCCGGGCCAAAACGGCATCGAGGTCCATTTCGGTGAGGGTGTGGTTCCTATAGGGGACGATCCGGCGAGGGATGATTTCGAGTCCTTGGAGGAGGGCCTCGGTCTCCATGCGGCCATGCGTTTCGACGATGCCGACGACGACATCCACTCCTTCGGCCTTTTTTGCCCGCGCCGCGGTCAGCATTTCATAAGTCTTGCCGACCCCGGGCGCGGCACCGAGAAAAATCCTCAGCCGGCCTTGTCCTGTTTGCTGCACTTCGCGCAAAAGAGCGTCGGGTGAGGGTCTCCGCTCGGCGTTATCGCGTTTCTCCATATGGCGCGCTACTCATGCTCAAGGCGTTTGGACTCACCTCTTCTTAGCGAGTGCGTCCAGCGCGAGATTAAGTTTTAGCACATTGACATGCGGCTCGCCCAGTATGCCGAGGAAACGGCCGGCCGTATTTTCCTCAACCAGCCGGCGCAGCCGGTCCTCGGGCAAACCGCGGGCCTTAGCCACCCAGGGAATCTGGAACAAAGCGGCAGCGGGGGTAATGTCGGGGTCAAGCCCGCTCGCCGAAGTGGTGACCAGATCGATCGGAACCTGGGCGGAGGGATTTGTTGCCGCCAACAGGTCGGAATCCCCTTTGATCCGCTCGGCGAGAGCCTTGGACGTAGGGCCAAGGTTCGAGCCGCCGGAATTGGCCGCATTATAAGGGGCAGGTATCGTTTTGGCCGGGTCATTCGGATCCGTGTCCATTGTAGCAGATGGCCGGCCGTGGAAATACTCATCGCTCGTGAAATTCTGCCCAATCAGCTCGGAGCCAATGATTTTTCCATCCCGCTCGATCAGACTGCCATTGGCCTGATAGGGGAAAAGAAGGCCCGCCAGCCCCGTCATCGCGAGTGGATAGGCAAGCCCGGTCAAGACCGTCATCAGGACGGTCAGCATGATTGCCGGGAGCAGATGCTTGATCATCTTTGTTTTTCCTTGCTTTTGCTTCGGTTCAAGCTAGCCCGGCTGCCCGAACCGCGAGGTCGATAAGTTTGATCCCAATGAAGGGGGCAATAATCCCGCCGAGTCCATAGACGAGGAGATTGCGCCGCAAGATGCTTGCGGCGCCAATGGGCCTGTAGGCGACGCCTCGCAGCGCGAGGGGAATCAGCGCCACGATGATCAGGGCGTTGAAAATGATCGCCGAGAGAATCGCACTCTGCGGCGTCGCAAGATGCATGATGTTGAGGCTCTGCAGCTCTGGATAAAAGACGGCAAATGCGGCGGGAATGATCGCAAAATATTTCGCCACGTCGTTGGCGATCGAAAATGTCGTGAGCGCACCGCGCGTCATGAGGAGCTGCTTGCCAATTTCGACAATCTCGATGAGTTTCGTTGGATCGCTATCGAGATCGACCATATTGCCCGCTTCGCGCGCGGCCATTGTGCCGGTGTTCATGGCGACGCCGACATCGGCCTGGGCCAAGGCGGGCGCGTCATTGGTGCCGTCGCCGCACATGGCGACGAGCTTGCCTTGCGCCTGTTCCTCGCGAATGAGCTTCAGTTTTGTCTCTGGCGTCGCCTGGGCGAGAAAATCGTCGACTCCCGCCTCGGCCGCGATCGCTGCGGCTGTCAGGGGATTATCGCCGGTAATCATAACCGTCTTGATCCCCATCTGGCGCAGCGCGGCGAACCGCTCTCTGATGCCGCCCTTGATGATATCCTTCAGATGGATGATCCCGAGCAGCCGCCCATCTTTCGCGACGGCAAGCGGCGTTCCTCCCGACTTTGCAACCTTATCGGCGGATGCGGTTAATGAGTGAACCATTGCATCCGAGACCAAGAATGAGCGGGTTGCTACGCTATTGGCTGTACTGTTTCCAGGCAATGCTTCGGCTTTACGGACGAAGGTCAAGATCGCGTCCACCGCTCCTTTACGGATGACAGTGGCTTCCGTATCGACCCCGCTCAATCTCGTATATGCGGAAAATGGCACAAACTTCGCGTTGAGCTCGTGCAGCTCACGGCCGCGAATGCCGTATTTCTCTTTTGCGAGAACGACAATCGAGCGGCCTTCCGGCGTTTCGTCGGGGAGGGAGGCGAGTTGAGCCGCATCTGCAAGTTCCTTTTCACTCACGCCGGGCAGTGGAATAAATTCCGTTGCCTGCCGGTTGCCGAGCGTGATGGTGCCTGTTTTATCGAGGAGAAGCGTGTCCACGTCGCCAGCGGCTTCCACGGCGCGTCCCGACATGGCGAGGACATTGAATCGTACCAGCCTGTCCATTCCGGCTATGCCAATCGCGGACAGGAGTGCACCGATCGTGGTGGGGATAAGGGTGACGAAAAGTGCGACCAGCACGACGACACCGACGCTTCCCCCTGCGTAATTCGCGAAGCTTGGGATCGTCGCGACGGCAAAAACGAAGATGATGGACAACCCGGCGAGGAGAATATTGAGGGCAATTTCATTCGGGGTTTTCTGCCGCTCCGCGCCTTCGACAAGTCCGATCATGCGGTCAAGAAAAGTGGAGCCCTGCGCCGCAGTGATGCGAACCTTGATCCAGTCGGAGAGAACCATCGTGCCGCCAGTGACAGCCGAGCGATCACCGCCAGCCTCGCGAATGACAGGCGCGGATTCGCCAGTGATCGCCGATTCATTGACCGAGGCAACGCCCTCGATCACATCACCGTCGCTCGGGATGAGATCCCCGGCCTCGACAAGAACAATGTCGCCGGGTTCCAGCTCGAGCGCGGAGACCTCTTCCACGGCCTCTTTTGACGGATCAATGAACCGTTTTGCGCGTGTGTCCGTGCGCGACTTGCGCAAGGTTGCGGCCTGCGCCTTGCCGCGGCCTTCGGCCACAGCCTCTGCAAAGTTCGCGAAAAACAGGGTAATCCAGAGCCAGACAATGATCTGGAGCGTGAACTTGAGTTCTCCGCCGCCGGTTAAAAGATCGCGGACATAGAGGACCGTTGTAAGCACTGTCACGATCTCGACCACGAACATGACCGGATTGCGGATGAGGATCCGGGGATCGAGTTTGCGGAATGAGTCGCCGATTGCCGGCAGAAGGATCGCCGGGTCGAACAAGGAACTTACACTGCGGCGCGGGTTAACTCTGTCTTTCATTGGTCTTGTCCCAAAGGTTCGCGCTTGCGGCGATCAGAAAAGCTTGCCAGCGAGCATTGCGAAATGCTCCTCGATCGGGCCGAGCGCCAGCGCGGGGAAGAAGGTGAGACCGCCGATGATCAAGATCACTCCGATCAGAAGTCCGATGAAAAGACCGCCATCAGTCGGGAAGGTTCCAGCCGATGCTGGCACGATTTTCTTGCCGGCAAGAGAACCGGCAACGGCCAGCATCGGAACAATGAACAAAAAGCGGCCGATCCACATGGCAAGGCCAAGCGTCGTGTTCCAGAAGGGCGTGTTGGCCGAGAGGCCAGCGAAGGCGCTCCCGTTGTTGCCCGTCGCTGATGTGTAAGCGTAAAGCGCTTCGCTGAAGCCGTGCGGGCCGGAATTTGCGAGAGCCGAGAGGCCGGGATTGATAACGACGGCCAGGGCGGTGAAGCCGAGCATCGACAATGGCAAAATCAGAATGGCGAGCATCGACATCTTGACCTCTCTCGCCTCGATCTTCTTGCCGAGATATTCGGGGGTGCGGCCCACCATCAGCCCCGCAACAAAGACGGCGACGATCGCGAAAAGCAGCATGCCGTAGAGACCCGAACCGACACCGCCGAAGATGATCTCACCGAGCATGATATTCACCATCGGCACCATCCCTCCAAGCGGCAAGAGGCTGTCATGCATGGTGTTGACGGCGCCGCAAGAGGCGTCGGTGGTGACAGCCGTAAAGAGGGAGGAATTGGTGATGCCGAAGCGCACCTCCTTGCCTTCCATGTTGCCTCCGGCCTGAAGCTCGCTTGGCGCGGAATCGACCGGAAATTCGGCGAAAGCCGGATTGCCCTGACTTTCAACGGCATAGATTGTGAATGTTCCGGCTAGGAACAAGATGCCCATGACGGCGAAGAGCGCCCAGCCCTGGCTCTCCTTGCCGGTCATCCGGCCAAAGACGTTCGTGAGTGCCGCGCCAATCGAGAAGATCAATACGATCTGTACAAAGTTCGTAAGGGCGTTCGGGTTCTCATACGGATGAGCCGAATTGGCGTTGAAGAAGCCGCCGCCATTGGTACCCATCGTCTTGATGACTTCCTGAGAAGCCACAGGGCCTTGGGCGATCACCTGCTTGGCACCTTCGAGGGTCGTTACCTCAGTATAGGCGTGTAGATTCTGGGGCATGCCTTGCCAGACGAAAAAGAGCCCGACAACAACTGAGATTGGCAAAAGCACATAGAGAACGGCGCGGGTGAGATCGACCCAGAAATTGCCGATCGTTTGCGCCGAGCAGCGGGCAAAGCCCCGGATGAGCGCGATCGCCAGCGCGATGCCAGCCGCCGCCGAAACGAAATTGTGCATGGTGAGCCCGGCCATCTGGGTCAGATAGCTCATCGTCGATTCGGGCGTGTAGGATTGCCAGTTGGTATTGGTGACGAAGCTCACCGAGGTGTTAAAGGCAAGATCCGGAGGGACTGCGGCCAGGTGCTGGGGGTTGAATGGTAAAATTGCCTGCAAACGCTGCAGGGCATAAAGGGTGACGAAACCTGCCATGCTGAAGGTCAGCATGGCGAGGCCATAACCGGTCCAGCTCTGCTCTTCATTTTCGTTGACGCGGCTCAGCCAATAAATCGCGCGTTCGGCCGGGCGCAACACCGGCGACAGGAAGGTGCGTTCGCCATTGAAGACGCGCGTCATATAGAAGCCAAACGGCTTCACGAGAAGTATGACGGCCACACAGTAAAGTGCAATCTGAAAGAAACCATTGGCGGTCATTGAATGCTGTCCTCAAAAGCGCTCGGGATGAATCAAAGCGATGACGAGATAGATCATGACGGCCGCGATCGCGATTGCGCCGAGGATGTATTCGAATGTCATGGATTATGCCTTAAAGATTGTTGCAAGCGCGAATATAAAGAGCAGTGATCGCAAAGGCGGCAATGCCGGTCGCAATATAGATCACATCGGGGAGAAAGACGGGCATTTGATAATCCTTTTTGGCGCGCTGCCGGTTTTTCCTTGGAAAAAAACACTCTCTTTCACCTGAAGCCAGGCTGGGCGGAAAGGTGCAGGTTCAGATAGCGCGATGCGAATATAAATTCGAGCATACCCGGAAGGATGCACTATATAAATTTCATAAAATGGCATTGCCGGCGCCGGATGATGCCTGAACCCGGCCGGTTTCTGAATGAGCCGCGTCTTTCCAACCCATTCCTCAGCTTAAGGGTCCGTCATTGCATTATAGGCTATCTTTAGACTTGGCCTTGAGGGAACACATTGCACGCTTTCGCCGTTCGCGGGGCAAAGCGGTGCTCCAACGGAGGCTTCCATGGGACCACCCGTCATCCTGATGATCGATCCAGCACATTTCGACGTTAGTTACACCATCAACCCTTGGATGAGACCGGCGGCGTGGCAGCTTGATGTGGAGAGTTACCGCCACGCGGCCCGCCTGGCGTGGGAAGCCCTGCGCGTTACCCTCATCAAGAGCGGTGCGGTTGTTGAGGTTGTTCCAGGCGCGCCGGGCTGGCCAGATATGGTGTTTCCGGCCAATGCTGCTGTAGTTCTAGATGGGCGCGCGCTTCTGGCTCGCTTCCGCTACCCTGAACGCCAAGGGGAGGAAGCTTTTTTCCGGCCGGCTTTTGAGGGACTGCTCCGCCGGGGACTTCTGCACGAGATTGCGGAGCTTCCTCCTGGCCTGGTGCATGAAGGGGCTGGCGATGGCATATGGGACTCCACGCGCCAGCTCTTTTGGACAGGCTTTGGTCCTCGATCCGATAAGGCTGCCGCCGATGAGATCACCCGCTTCTTCGGCCGGCCGGCCGTGTCCTTGGAATTGGCCACACCGCGCTTCTACCACTTGGATACCTGCTTTTGCCCTCTGAGTGCAGGTGAAATCATAATATTTCCGCCAGCATTTACGGCCGAAGCTTTGGGATTGATTCACGAGCGGGTGCCACAGGAACTTTTGATTGAAGCTACGCCAGACGAAGCTGCCGCCTTTTGCGTGAATGCTGTCAGCCTGGGCCGCACTGTTGTGATGGCTAAAGCCCCCCCGCGTCTTCGAGCCGTCCTGGCGGAGCGGGGCTACAGTGTCAACGAGGTGGATCTCTCTCCCTTCATCCTCTCAGGGGGAGGAGCGTTCTGCATGACTCTGAGGCTCGATCTTGAGTCCCGCGAAATCGCACCTTCCGCCCTTCAAGAAGCGGCCTCAGAACCAGGGAGAAAAACTCTGTCTGAGGCCTAGGGCTTGCGCATCCAGCAGAATCGAAGGTGGAATGGACAAAACCTCATTATCGAGGCTGCGAAGGACTTGCCTCAATGCAGGAGATCATTTCTCCGGCGTCACTTTCTTGAGAATTGCACTGCCCAGTTCCTTCGCATGTTCCTCCATAGCCGCGAGCTGCTTCTTCACGTATTCAGATTGATGTGCGAGGATTTCTTGCGGGTCCTTCGCCTGAATAAGCTTTTGGGCGTGATCGAACGCTGCCTTCACGTTCTCCTCAGTGAAATTGAGGGCCTTCGTGCTGGCTTCCTTGACACTCGTTTGCAGGGCGCTTGCCGTCCCTTCCGCCTGTTCGGCCGCCTTATGTGCCGCCTCCATGAAAGCTACAAAGGCCTTGCGAGCTTCTTCCACGCTTTTAGCGGTCATGTCACGGATTTCGTTGGGAATTTCATAGGGAAACTTGGCCATGGCAGAAGCCCCGGTGACTAAACGTGCAGGTTCATTAGCGCTGACGGAAATTGCCTGCGGCCAATGAGCTAACTACAAGACCTTTATATATCAATCGATGCTGGGCCACAACTGACAACATGTTCGTGAGCAGCAAATGCAGTACCGCATGAGAGCAAGAACAATCGCGTGGACAAGAACAATTGTGATTTCGTTGCCAGCACACCACATGTTAGGTGCATGGCAATTCGCGGCAGGAGGAAACGCTGCATGGCGGCAAAACTTTTTCGACGCTCCATGGCGGTAAAACTTTTCCAAAGTGTATGCCGTGTCGCCTGCCGGGTATCCGAATCCAAACCCAATTTCGCAATGCAAACCAAACTAGTGAGCCAATGATCACGCGCCGGTCTCAAGCTGTGTCGTTCTGCTCCTGGCGCTCGATGACCGGCGACATTTCCGGCATCGTCAAGGACGTCCGGTCGGCCGGGTTTAGCTTCGCGCCCGCCGAAGAATTCCGTGCGCTGCTGACACCTGCGGCACTCGCCGAATGGGCGTCTTTCAGTGCGAGCTGGGAGGATCTTGGCGCAGACAGATATATGGCTGATGGCGGCCGCTACCGGCAGCGCCGTTTTGCGGCTTTCGCCGTTTCCTCCGGCCGCATTGTCCGCAAGGCGCACCAGCCCCATTATCAAAGCCGGGACTATAACCCCCTCAATGGGGGAATCGAGCGCTGGTTTAGCCCGGTGACGGAGGCAATTGCCATCCATCCCCTCACCCTGGCACTTCTTGATATCGGCCGGAGGGTGTTCGACGCATTGACTCCTGCGCCAAAGAGACCTCCGGCTTGGCATGTGGAACTCCACCAGTTCCGGATCGAAGCTCACAGTGGACAGCCTGGGCTGCCAACGCCAGAGGGGCT